>Ga0160428_1001680_pt1 | contig 15844 bp, 14 predicted proteins | sample SolpanmetagenomM_FD_108198 | JGI IMG/M metagenome (GOLD analysis project Ga0160428, IMG submission 108198) | Solar panel surface microbial communities from Lawrence Berkeley National Laboratory, California, USA - M | ecosystem: Engineered > Built environment > Solar panel > Unclassified ... | reverse complement strand
TGCAGGGGTCCGGTGTTGGCTTGCATAAGCGTCTCGACCATTGGAGTCGTCCTTTTGCCGTGTAGAAGAGGACAAAACAGGCGACGAATGAGGACTTCTCTGTAAGTGTGGCCTAGGAGGTGAATTCCAGGTGTTGTGTTCGTTAGAGTTGCGTCTTGATGTAAGATCCAGCTGGTAAGTGGTGGGTCTGGCCCTGCGAGTCTTCCTCGGCGTCAGAGGAACTTGCTCTTCTTCTCGTTGATCCTGGTTTGGCATGGCAGGTCATGGCAAAAAACAGTTGGCTCGGTCTAGTGTCCGCCAGATTCACACTTCACAAGCCTTGCAGTAGTAGAAGATCTAAGTGTCGTTGAGATGCAGATCTTTTAATAAAAGCCTGATTGACTTGCCGTGAACCTTAAGCACTTGAGGCCTGGTCTACTGCAAGAATGGCAAATTGTTCTGATCTTCTAATATACATTTTTCTTATGGATGGTGTAGCACAAAAGAACAGGCGGAGTAGATACATGGTGCGGGGTTGCAAACCAAACCAGTCACATTGAACGGGTGATATAGAATAGGGCTGGGCTGAGTGAGTACGGTAGACCCAGCTGCTCGAAAAGGGGCTATGTTATGGCACACCGAAACAGCATAGATACTATCGTGCACTAATGAGAGCAGAGGGGAGAAGTATGAGCTATGAAAAGCGTCCACATCTCTGCAGCTTCAAAGCAAGAACTTGTTTGAGATGAAACGTGGTAAGGACTTCTTTGTCCGTCTTTGTCCGCTCACTCAGTCTGAGATATCGTGCACCTCTACCTCATGTCGAGCGGATGTCGGTTTCGAGAGGCTTTCAAAAGGCTGCGATTGCTGATATATTGCCGTTCTAGGAGTGCTCAAGCAGCTCATGAGGTAGCACACTCATGTCTACTTCGCCACGGGTGTCTACGGCGATGGCATCCTTCATATCATGGTGTGATGAGCGGCAGGTCGCATCACTCTATTTTCTCGCTAACAGGACTAAAGTACGATTCTAATCCTCTAGTCTTCTCTGTTTCGCAAGGTTATCAAGTCATTCTCGAATACCTGCTTTTGTCATTTTGTTCCTGCCATTCTTCGTTCGTTCGTTCTTTCCCCGTCCCAGTTCTGTGCTTGAGCACACGCCATCACCCCGCGTTTTGAGTTTATCCGAAGACGCCATCGATTTAGACTTGTTTCAGGTATCGAGTATCGGCGGACGAAATTCCCCTATATGTAAAGCGAACCGCATTGTAGGCGCGATGAGCGACAGGCACCATCGCATTTACTCCAAGATACATACGACACCACGTCCCTTACGACTATTACGCTCGTTTGGCATCCTTGCAGCTTGCCGCCACTACTACTACACTCCAAACACTCCATTTCGGGCAGGACCTTAGACACCACGAATCTTTGAAACTGATTTAGCTTTTTACGTACTCGGTCATTGTCGAACTATCACGAACATATATCAGCTCAACTTCGACACGACTACATCATGTGTTTCGGTGGTGATGGCGGCAAGAAAGACGACGCCGGCGCAAAGAAGAACTCGGAGATTGAGAAACAAATTAAAGATGATCGCAAGAAACAAGGCAAAGAAGTCAAGATCCTCCTGCTCGGCGCAGGCGAGAGTGGAAAGTCTACCGTGCTGAAACAGATGAAACTCATCAACACAGGTGGATTTACTGACGATGAGCGACGGCAATGGAGGGTGGTCATCTTCAACAATCTGGTACAAGCTTTCAACATCATACTGCGAGCAATGGCGGAGCATGATGTGCGATGTGAACTAGGCAATGAGGTACGAAGGAGACATGTTAAGAAGACTCGAGGCAGTCCGCTCACATTCATTCCTTAGGATTATGCAGCAGTAGTAGAGAAAGAGCCAGAAATCGGACCTAGCGAGATATATCCATCGACTATGCTACGAGCATTCGAACGGTTATGGAACGATCGAATGGTGCGGCAGGCAATACTTCGTGGCAACGAGTACGCGCTGCATGATAACCTCTCCTAGTAAGTCTATATCAAGAGAAGCTCACTATCACTATGCAACAAGTGCTTACACTCTTATTTCTCAGCTTCTTTATCGACCTTCCACGATTATGGACACCAAACTACCTACCCACAGACCAAGACATTTTGAGAGCCAGACTTCGCACCACCGGTATAAGCGAGACAATTTTCGACGTCGGCGGTCTAATATACCGCATGTTCGACGTTGGCGGTCAACGATCCGAGCGCAAAAAGTGGATACACGTCTTTGACAACGTACAAGCCATACTCTTCCTCGTCGCAATCAGCGCCTACGACTCTGTTCTGATAGAAGATCGCAATAGTGCACGTCTCCCCCAACTGAAACCCAAACCTAAAGTCCTCCATTCCGCTAACGCTACCTACAGAATCAAATGGAAGAAGCATTCCTCCTCTTCGACAACATCGTAAACAGCACCTGGTTCTCACGAACCGCCATAATTCTCTTCCTCAACAAAATCGACCTCTTCGCCACCAAAGTCCAATCAAGCCATTCACCCATCTCCGCCTCATTCCCTGACTACAAAGGCGCGCCAACGGATGTTAAAGCCGGACAGGAGTATTTTGCGAAGATGTTCACGAGTTTGATCAGAGGAAAGAAGGAGACGTATATACACTATACCAACGCTACAGATACTGATTTGTTGAAGAAGACGATGGCGTCGGTTCAGGATATGATTGTGCAGAGGAATTTGAATGAGCTGATTCTATGATTGAGATGAAAAAAGGAAAGATAGGAGTCATGATCAGCCAAGCCAGTCACAGAGGAGGCGGCGTAAAGGTTCACTGAATGCGAGCCCGCATCACGCGCAGCATTTGGCCGGCATAGCATGAACTGAGGATGTTACGCAAAGGTGGAATTGGGCTGGAACAACCTCAACGTCATTGGACACGCGCTTCAGGCATTTTCGGAGGCAGGAAAAGACACCATACGGAGCATACTCTGGTGCACGAGCAAGATCTCTCGCAGGTTCGAGAGATAAACAAAAAGTGCGCAGAGGAAGATACTACATATTCGTCAGCAGCCTGGATGCTGCAAAGCCGTCGACTAGACTAAACAATAGAAGGGTCAAAATGGGCCCCATATTTGGTGAAGAGGAAAAGAGTAGGACAGATGAACAAGGACGGAATCTGTACGGATAGACATAACTTTTCCTTTCTTGTATTGTAATTTTATATATTGTCCTGCCCGCTTGACGAACGAATGAATGAGCAGCGAGTCCGCGTCTGTACTTTTGATATATGCATTAAACATATTGCTTCAAGATTACCACTTCATCCCTGCGCGTCATCCTTCTTCTATACCTTAGATAAACCGAGTCAAGCCAAGTGAAGTGGACCTAACTGGATTGGTAAAGTCCAAGTAATGAGGTAAGACAGACGCAAAGGCTCATATCATCCTGCTTCTGCCTCTCTTCGCGTAGTGCTTGGTAGAGCTCGGCAGTAGGACTGTCGCAAATCTTGATGATTGGCACGCGAGAACGCATTAAGAGGTGGGCACCGAGGCCCATATTCTAGAATAATCCTTTCAATGATTCGAGGCACCTCGGGTGGCATAGCGGAGGAGAGGCTGTTGGGTAGTCCCTGGTGCCGCGGACACTGTGATCGTTTCCGGCTCTGGTAGAGGAAGCGCTTGGCGTTCTGTCGATGAGGATGAGTGTTGGTCGAGGTAACATGTGCCAGCATAGCCAGCCAGCTCGATGGACAAACGCACAAACACATGAACAGAATAAGCGCTTTACTTAATTCTTGCCTATGTTCGTGCTTTTGAGCTATATGTGCCGAACAGAATTAAATTGTTTATTTGGCGATTTATACTCTTCCGATTGCGCGTCATTCTTCTGCTTCGCCGGTGAATAGATTGTGTCGGGGCAAGTTGGGTGGGCTGGACTGGATGGGATTGGATTAGACCGCACTGGTAGAGCCGAAGTGAGTGGGTAAGTAGCGTCAGATCAACCAGACTCCGATTATAGAACTTATATTCTCTTGTTGAACGGACGTAACACAGAGCTCACTATGTCGTCAACTCGATTTATGCTCCTTCAAGGTGCTTTCTTGTGCATACGATCAAGGCTAATTTGATTTCGTCCGAACTTAAGCTGCAGCGGTGCAATGTGGTTACCCTTTAACTTGACAACGGAACTTGACGACGTTCGATCGTGGACGAGAGCGGAAATATTCCAGTTTCTAGACGGCGGCGCATGATAGGCGACGCTGCAGTTGATCAAGTTTGCCGCTCTGCGCCCACGAAGACTTCTAATTGGGGCTTGTGAGTATTGGTGCCCGGGTATGAATAGGCTAGCAGAGGTTGGTTGGTTGATTGCATGGATGTTGGGTGACGGCCGTTGGGCTGTTAATGGCCAATCTGTTTCACTGATGAGTGAGGTCCTTGTAGTATCTTTTAGATTGGCAGTAGTTGAGAATCAAATGGCATTTTCCCCCTCTTTTACTTCTGTGATGGAGTGAGATAAACGTGAGTCGGGTGGTATGGTCGATATAGTAGTGGTGCGATTCGATATACTGGCTTTTGGGCTAAATTTTTGCGCCTGTCCTTCCGCATTCCGCGTTATCTCTCAGAACACTATGGTGGGTAGATGGTCGTGCAACGCATGTCCAGAAGCTCAAGCTGGAGACACTAGGTCTTTTCTAGCACAGCTCAACGAATCGCCCGTCATTTCTCCTCCTGGCTCATCTGCAACAAATGGCTCATCTTTTCAATCTGTTACGCACCCCCAAGATATTAGCACATTGCCTCCCTCATTCTCAGCGCAGAGGTTTCCAAAAACTCACCTTCGTCCTCAAATAAGCATCCACCTCTTCACTCCTAAACCCCTCCTTCCCACCCGTCTTCCAACTAACAGGCACCATAGCGACCCTCTCCCTAACTCTAACCTCCCTCCCCGGTCCCTCAACCGCCCTAACCTTTTCCGGATTATTAGTCAACAGTTTAATACCCCTCTCCCCGCCCAAATCCAAATCCATCAGCATCGCCGTCGCCAAGCCATAACTCCTCGCATCAGCCGGATGTCTCAGCAGCAAATTGGCTTCAACGGTATCATTGCCCAGATCTTGCAGGTTGTACGCTTTTAGCTTTTCGGAAAGACCAATGCCGCGTCCTTCTTGACGTAGGTAGATTATGACGCCGCCAGGGTTCGGGGTAGAGGTGGAAAGGGACATGAGGCGGGCGGCTTCGTCGAGTTGTTCGCCGCAGTCGCAGCGGGCGGACCAGACTGTTTCGCCGGTATAGCATTCGGAGTGGATGCGGACGAGAGGGGGAATGCTGGAGAAGTCGGGCGTGTCGTCGTAGGAGGATGATCGAGGCGGTGGTGGTGGGTGTGTTGATGTTGGTGCGTTTGTGGGTAGAGGATCTTCTTGTTCAATTGCGCTCGATTGCTGCTCGATGCCACGACGGGCGCCTCGTGCCTGAGCTGTAGCAATGGCTTTTTGTGCTACTTTGGCATTGCCGATTCCCGAGGTCTGTGCCGACGTTGCCTGCACTTTACTGCTCGTCCTGCCTGGATACAGTCGTCCTGTATAAGCGCCCCGAATCATTCTATCCATTTCTGTTTCTCCTGGTCGTGGTCGATCCAAGCTCTTGCTCCTGATATAAGGTCCGAATACAATCGCCAGATGTTCTTTGTTGTCCGCATTGTTAGTGTACAGATGCAAGAACATCTCTTGACCTGTTGTGGTAGGAATGCGAGCGCGGACTACGCAATTCACTTCTGGTAGCTGCTCAACCAATTTGGGAGGTGCCGAAGTTTGTGTGGAAGAGTCGACTGGGACCGACTTTGCCGGCCGAAGGTGATGCGGCAGGGGAGTAGTTGTACCGGGTGTAGATGGTGGTGTGAAAGCTGGTGAGATTATGGAAGGTGGAGGGTCGTGACCATAGTCGTCGGAATGGTAAGGATCATGGTCATCGCTGCGGATGGAGGAGGTGGGGGACTGGCGGCCCAGATGAGAGAGTGACCGACGGTGCTCATTGATATCGAGGTGGGAGAAGGAATGAATTGGAATGGGACGAGGGGAGGAGGGTTTGGGAAGCGGTGAGGCGTGTGGCGGAAGCTCAGGCATTGCGGCGGCGAACGGATGTTCTCTTGAGCTAGTGCGGCACACGGAGACCTCGACTCGATGGAAGAATGGACAGGTATACAAAGAGGAGTTGAGTCTGCAGATTCCGTGGGGTGACAGTATTATAGCCGTCCGCATAGAATAGCATAAGCAAATCAAGGGTCACGTGTTACCGAAGCCCGTCGTCAATGCCGAGCCATGTTTCCCGTTACCAAAGAGTGCGATATAAAGTCACCACAGCATCAAATATCAATATTGTCACCTGGCCTCTTACGTTTGGAATGCTTACTTGAGTATACGTGTAAAAGATTATACAAACAGCCGAACGCCTGTATTCTGACCATATGTAGTCCCAGACAATAGAACAGTATCCCATATTCTGATCTCTCAACTCTCTTGGAGGAGATGATCTCTCATATCCTGAAATGCCTTCCACAAATCCTACATCCCCATGACTCTACTTCTGTCTCCTCTCTTTCACGATCTCGATGATCTTATCTACCACACTTGGGTCGCTCAGTGTTGAGATATCACCGAGTTGGTCTTCCTCACCGCTGAGGATTTTCCTCAGAATTCTCCTCATAATCTTACCGGAACGTGTCTTTGGTAGATCGGGGATAACGTAAATGGCCTTGGGTGCAGCAAAAGGACCGATCGACTTGCGAACTTGCATGATAAGTTCCTTTTGCGTGTCTGCATTGTGTGACGTGTCCTTGAGGGCGACAAAGGCGTTGACGGCTTGACCGGTGAGCTCGTCGTTGATACCGACGACAGCTGCTTCTGCGACGTTGTCTGGTGACGGTTGTTAGTGGATGCAAAGACGACATCTAAGGATGCAAAACGTACGGTTTTCAATAAGAGCAGCCTCAATCTCAGCAGTAGACAGACGATGGCCAGATACGTTGACAACATCATCGACACGTCCACGAATCCAGTAGTAACCTTCGTGATCACGACCAGCTCCGTCACCCGTAAAGTAGTAGCCCTTGTACACGTTTAGGTAGGTGTCCATGTAACGCTTGTGTGCGCCCCAGACAGTACGGGCCATACTAGGCCACGGCTGCTTGATGGCAAGAACACCCTCAACGTCGTTGCCGTGGAGCTCCTCACCAGAGACGGGGTCGATGATGGCGAGTTCGACACCGAAGAAGGGAAGGGAAGCACTACCGGGCTTGGTTGGTGTAACACCAGCAAGAGGAGTGATTACGTGTGATCCTGTCTCGGTTTGCCAGTATGTCTGTGGTATATTCGTTAGCGCCGTCTCTCAGGAGTGTGTATGATTTCACTTACGTCAACAATGTGAGCCTCTTGCTTTCCGACAACGTCGAAGTACCACTTCCAGACCTCTGCAGCAATAGGCTCACCAACAGAACCAAGCACTCTGAGGTTCTTCATCTGGTGCTTAACATGTTGGTCACCAGCGCGCTTCAGCAATCGAAGAGCAGTGGGTGCAACGTAGAATTGAGACACGTTGTACTTGTCAACAACCTCCCAGTAGCGGGAGAAGTCGGGGTATGCTGGAGTTCCCTCGAAGACAACAGTCGTAGCACCGAGGACGAGAGGAGAGTAGACGACATATGTGTGACCAGTAATCCAACCAACATCACCACCACAGAAAAAGGTGTCTACATCGTGGATATCAAAGACGTACTTTCCGGTCATGGCTGCGCCAAGCAGGTATCCTCCAGTAGTGTGCATGACACCTTTGGGCTTACCAGTGGATCCAGACGTGTAGAGAAGGAACAAGGGGTCTTCTGCGCTCATTGGCTCAGGAGGGCAGTATGAAGGGTACTTCTCAGTCTCCTCATCCCACCAGAAATCACGGCCTTCGGTCATGGCTACCTCAGCACCAGTGCGCTTGTAAACCAAGCAGTGTGTAACGCCAGGGCACTTCTTAAGCGCGTCGTCAACAATCTTCTTGGTGGCAATGACCTTTCCACCGCGCTTGCCCTCGTCTGAGGTAAGCACCACTTTCGACTGGGCATCAATGATACGGTCACGTAGTGAGTCGGAGGAGAAACCAGCGAAAACCACGGAGTGGACAGCACCGATACGGGTACAGGCTAGGAGAGCAATGACAGCTTCGGGAATCATGGGGAGATAGACAGCCACTGAATCACCCTTGCCAACACCCATACGCTTAAGAGTCCAAGCGAGCTTGGAAACCTCGCGCAGGAGCTCGCCGTAGGAGATTATGCGGCCCTCATTGGGCTCATCGGCCTCGTAGATGATGGCAGCCTTGTCTGGATTCTTGAAAGCGTGGCGATCCACACAGTTGTAAGATGCGTTCAGCTTTCCCTCGGGGAACCAGGCGACATCTCCGTTTGTGAAGGAGCCGGAAGAGACAGTCTTGAATGGTTGGTCCCAGCTAAGAAGTTCGTTGGCCATACGACCCCAGAATTGCTTCGGCTCCTTGATAGATTCTTCGTAAAGCTTGCGGTATTCATCGATGCCAGAAAGATGGGGTTTGGAGTGGTGCTTTCTGTGGTAGACATCATCATGTTAGCTCTCTTCTGATCTCCGGCTTCGGCAAAGCTGCTCCGGATGCTTGTAACTCACTCGAAAAAGGCCTTGGGGGGGTGGTAGGTGTCGACTTCGTGGGCCTCGGCCACTACGGGAGCCTTTGGCGGAGCAACGTCGCCGTCTGACATTGTGTATGGTGGGAAATGGGAGTATGTAAAGTTGTTGAAGCGGGGTCGAAGAGAGCTCTGCGCTGGAGTACGCTAGGAAGAAGAGAAACGGCCCGGGTTAATCGTCCTTACGCCAGGCAACGAAGATAGACTCTGTGTGTGTATGTGAGATGGACCAAAAGCTACGCAAGCTATAAAAGTGCAGAAGTGGTGCGTAGAGAGGGACAAGAAGAGAAAGCAGAGATAGGGCTGGCAAGAAGAAGGATGACTGAGAGGAGGACGGCGGCACAAGACTATATACTGGACGAGACGTAGAACACCTGACTGACATTATCCGGCGCACTTTCGGGACGGACTTGGCAATATGACCTCCATCGTCTCGTTGTGAAGTGGATTGTGGTGCGCCAAAGTCGTGAAGTGCTGCCCCAGCCCCCAACGCCTTTCAGTCATTTACTCTATCCTATTTGACTTATAGACAGGGCGCCGCGAGTATCGTTGGTTATTTGATTCTGATTGATTGCTATACTCTAGTAACTCTACTATAAGACGCCGTTCTCCATTGGCCCATGCACCCCGCACGACCGAGGATATGGTCTTCGTCGGAGAAACTTGGCTGCTTGGTCTTCTGTTCTTTTGCTCCTTCAGCATTTCCGAGTCTTGGTCTGATCGAACAGCACACTGCTCTGATGCTGTGAGATTGCAACTCTAAGGAGCCCCAAGGTGGTCATCAAGAATCAAAGACATGCATCATGTCATTGCCCGCATTCTGTTTTGCCGACCCCATACATTGCCCGTTCGTGTGCCTGACCCACTTCTAGCCGAAGCGACTCGTGATCATCAACTACATCTGCGTTTCTTCAGTCTCCATTTGTCGTTGTTCAGTCCGGTCAGTACGTATACTCACTCGCACTAGTCTTACCGCTTTGAAGACAGTGCGACTCAATCCAGAGATTCACGAGCTTTATCCAGCTCGAAATGTCGCTTAGGACTGGACTCGCCATGTACCAAGTTACCTTCCCCAGAGGACGCGGGGCAACGCAGATCGTAAAGCTTACTTCCTCTATTCCTTCCATCCGAGCTTCCAAACTTACACTCCCCGATGTTGCGTGGAGACGTCAAAGGTATTCCTGTGTTGTACCGTCTTTGATCTAGACCTATAATATGAAGATGCGCTTGTTGTATGCCATGTTTACGCCGAATGGGGGGGGGTTGAAGTTCTCCGAGATCTCCCAAGAATACTCCAGCAGGTCAGCACTACAGAGCCAGCCTCCCAAAGTCATAGCACGTCGTCATCTTATCGTAAAGTCGTTATACACCTTTCCACTCCGCCTTACCCTTAGCACTGTAGCCGCGTCAGTCACCTTGATGTGTGTTCTCTTCACCACCTTGCTGAGCAGCCATACCTCCAGTTGTGAATTTGTTCTCGCGGGAGTGTTGCGCTGCTGCAGACGCCGTAGGCTCTCCTATGCCTTTCCAGCAGCGTCGTGCTCACGGTCACCTTGGGTCGTATCTTTTTGACCCATCTTGCTGAGCAGCCGTGCCTCCAGTCTTGCTTCCAGCAGGCTCATCAACCTCTCCTCGTCTATGACAGGTGGAACAGGACTCGTCCTGACGACGCTCCTGTCCACAGTGTCCTCATTGGTAACCTGCTGCTTCAAACCCTCACGCCTCGACGCCAGCAACTTTGCAGTACTCTCAAGCTCTCTCTCCAGTTCGCGCATGGCAGTCTCGGGCAGGTTGTCACGGCTACTAATCGCCAACTTCTTGCGATAGAATTGCAAGCTTCGACACATCTGCTCGGTGGCTGACAATATGACATTCGGCTCGGCCCTCGTCGGCGAACCTGTACTGAGGCTTTGGCGTCGTCTATCTCCTGTATCTGTGAATCTTCCCGTGAACGACATTGGCGACTGAGTACGCGGTGACGCAGGAGAGTGCGGTCGTGAGACAGTAGATTCGCTTCGACCTTTGCGTTGAGTTGTGCTAGTACCAATGCTAGTAAGTAGTGGTGGAGGCACGGCTTGTGACATTCGTCGAGGTGCCGTTACAATAGCGCTTGCGGTGGGGTCGGCAACCCGTACTTGGGACAGTTTCGAGGGATTACGCTTGGGACTGGCAGGACGAGATGTAGTACCACCCTCAGCCTTCTCGGTCGGTGCTCGCAATTCTTGCAATTGAGCGAGCTCTGTTGACGTGAGTACTCGTCGTACTGGCGTCTGGCTAGCGACTGTAGTGTCCTCTTTGACAGGATCTGGCACACTTCCCAACTTTTCCTGGTTGCCTACCTGAGGTTGCCAGAGGTATATTGTGCCATCCGTAGCTGTAGTGACTAGAGAATAGCCCTCGGACTCGTCCGAGCTCTCCACGCAGCAGATACTGGTCAAGCCTTCGGTGTGACCATAATCCCGTGCTCGAAGGTTACCCGCCATATCGTAGATTCGAACTGATTTATCGTTGTTCGATATTCCGGCGACAAATCCGCTTTCGGATTCAGGGCCTCGTACTTGTGCAATGTTACTCAGAACTACGCTGTTACTATCCTCGGCATCACTGCTCTTGAAAGCGGAAAATGAGACACCAATCGACAAATCACATTCGAGTACCTGTCTATCATTCGTTGAGACAAGCAGACCATTGTCGCGCTTCACGTTGACGGCAAGGGCCAATGGAGTGGCTTTGAGCACAATGCTGCGCGTTTTAATATATGCTGATAAGTGATCACCATAGTCTTTGCTGACCAGGTCACGGATAATAATATTTCTGTCGGCCGAGCATGAGACGAGTCGTTTACCACTTTGAAAAAGTACAAGGCTAGACACTGCCCCAACGTGATCGTTTAGCGTCTGAACAAGCGACATCTTGTCGTCTTTCCAGCAGAAGACCTGTATCATTCGATCACGCCCTGCTGTTATGATGTTCCAGTTCTCTGACACTTTGCAAACAGCAATATCTGTGATATCGCCCTGGTGGGCTTTGACCTCGTTGATGCAGTCGCCATCCGTTGCATTGGTAACCCTAAGCTTTCGTTAGCAGGCAAATAGGTTCATGTTATCGTTGTTCCTACCGTAGTACACCTTGTCGGTCGCCAGACAGAATTCGATTGCACTCGGAATTCAACAAACGCACCACTCTAAGCTCGTTTGAATAGTCTCCTTCTTCGACTTGCTCGTACTTCAGGGTGATGTTGACCTGGTGCTTAAGTCCGCCGGATCGATCCCAGAAGAGCACGTTCCCGTCTAAAGCCCATGTCATGAAAGCGGATTGGAGCTGATTCGGTTGAGATAGTGACAGCGAACCTGTAGGTGTCCCTCCGTGTGCAGAAATGGTGCGAACTTTTGATGCAATTGTTCCAGTAGGATCACAAGACAGCGTCTGAATAGTCCTTTTGTTGTCCAGGATGATCACCTCGCTCCCCAGGAAACCCATAGCTACGATCGAGTTCGAAGTCTGACCAACTGTAACTTGAATACCCTGATCATAGCTCATCTGTTCACCATTCTCAGGAGCTACAAGCATCTTCTGTAGCCCAAACAGCCTCATTTTGCCATTGTGACCGCCGACTAGCAACAGTGAAGGTGAAAGCAGTGTAGCACTGTAGACCTGAAATCCAGCGTTGCCTACAAACGAAAGACGTGCACTAGCTTCTGCATTCTCGAGTAAGCAGATGTCGCCGTCATCTGAACATACGACCGCCTTGTCGTCAGCAATCGCTATAACAGCGGTGAAGGTCTTGTCGAGACGGGATCCAAGCAGACAATTGTGGCCAGATAGAGTGCGTGGGGAGTCCAAGCTTAGTGTACTTAGCTGATCAGCAAGGGGTTTATTTCCAGACTCCTGTGTCATTGTCGCTTCCACAGTCCAGACCTTGACGTGCCTGGTACCAGCTGTGACCAGGTTTTTGCCGAGCCATGCCATGTGCTTGACTGCTGTCGTGCATTTGTTGCTGGCCCTGAGGGAATAAGAGCCATTCCGATTGTTCACGCTCCAGATGTACAGAAACCCATCGTTTACATCGCCCAGACTAGCCAGCAAGTTGGAGTTAGGACTAAATGCCAGAAAACGGATACCGAAGGTATGCTCGGAGATGGCGCTGAGGAGGGGATCTTGACCAGCATATCTCATGGAGTAAATAAGCACGCGAGGTTTATGGCCAACTTCTCCTACCGCCAGGAGTGTGCCGTTCGGACTGAACGATATGGATGCAAGAGGCTTGACCTTCTCAGCGATATTGGTGCCATTCTTGCTGCTAGGAGAGTCGAGCGAGCTGTAGAGCGAGGACGTGAATGAAGAAGGACTGGAAGGTGAATCTCGTTGACGGACGGGGGTGCGATTGCGTGAGTTGTGGGAGGGACTCAAAGGATTGGAAGATATCTCGTTGAGTGGAGCACCACCAGCATTTGGTATCAAGAGTTGTTTGCTACCAAAGAAGGACTGCGATATCGAGCCGTCTTCATTCACTCTTCCCACAACAGCCACGGCACCAGCGAGATATCCGATGCAGCGCGATCCAGGTAGGGCATCGAATGCATTGCTTGTGGTAGTAGTGGTGCCAATGATCAATTTCAATCCCAGGTCTTGCTCGGTGCGTCCAGCTTTCTTGAATAGTGGTCGAGTAAGGAGGGTTTTGGAGTGGGGTGAGTTCGAGGCGGGGCTGAGGACATTGGTGGATGTGGTAGTCGTATGGGGGCTAGAAACAGCCATGGACGTGGTGAACTGGAGTCTGGGATTGATGACAAGTCACGGCCATCATGGGCGCGGCTGTCAGATATTGAAGCGGGACATGAGATGAGGTTGTGCCAGGAATGAGAGATACTCGAAACACATTGTTTACAGTTTCAGGTTGTTTTCAACCCCTGAATTGGACCTGCATTTGGAGAGCTGAGAGAAATACTGTAATGCAACCCGCATCATGCTATCTAAAGTGCTTCGTTTCATGATTATCGCTATGAGATCTCTTCCGCTTCCTCTGATATGCATATTGAAATGTGTGTGGGTATGTTTACACCACCAAGAATTGGTTCCGACTAATCTGGTCATATTCTGCAATCCACCTGCAAAACTGTATTGCTTGATTGCTCATGTCTTTCCAAGCTTCCTCCTCAAGTTACGCGTCCTTTTCATTAGCTTCTTGTACTTGTGCTTCTTCATCTTCAGCTTCCTTTGTCTCTTGACGCTAATAAGCATCATGCCCTCCTGGTCACCGTCCTCGTAGCGCTCTATCGGTTCTTCCATGGTCTGTTGTTGCTGACGCTGGGCCATGCGCCGAAGGAATGGTTGGTGTGCAATCCGAGATGGTGTTCGACGCTCAACAATTGGAGTCGCAGAAGCTGTGAATGTCTTCTTACCATTGGAGGATGTTGCCTCGTTTATTGTAACGGTGGTCTGGTATGTTTTGTGAGATGCAGCTTGCTTTGCTTCTGTATCTTGCGTATTCCTCCGACCCTGTTTTGTCTCTTTCTTGACGGCTTCTGCAGCCATGTTGAAGGGCATTGGTGGTGGAGGCACATTGAATGGCCTGAATTGCTTCACCAGCTGCTCCATGTTAAGCATAGATCCACCGTCACTTGTGCCATGATTCGATCTCGACTGCTGTTGAACCTCCCATCGCATGTCTCTCTCTTCTGTTGACCTGTGGCCACCTTCCAGTACAGATACGGCGCTTGATAGTGTGTATATCACATCGGCTGGTTTGTGTTGTAAAGCTCGAGAGTTGAAGATTGAGTCGAAGTTGTCCATGGAGTATGTCTGGGGTATAGGATGTATCAGAGATATCGGGCGATGTAGAGAGAAGAAGGATGCCATTGTCACAGCTATCAAGCATTAGTCGGATTCTATCTGTATATCTGTATCCCCGCGGCTAGGTCTCTTACCTTCCGGGGCCACATTATCAGTCATGGGCACTGCTGGCAGATCTGCAAAAGCACCATCTCGAGCTTTTGTATTCGACAAGTCTGATGTATCCTTGGTTCGACGCCGTGATAATCGACTAGTAGGTCGTACTGCTTCTGGAGCTTGAGCTGATGGTTGCGAGCCTCCTGGTGGGCAAGATGCCTTCGATGAGGAATGCCGTCTGACCCTCGTGCTTGCGATCGCGGCTACTGGATTGAGGTTGACATTGCTGAGTATTGATGGGAGTGAGGTATAGCCCTTTGCCGATCGACTAGCGTGAATTGCCGACCTTGAGAACATACTGGTCGTCGAGATGTGGATGTTGTGAAACAGAACCTGCTGTCTTGCAGCGGTAAGCAAGGTTGATGGCGCACAAGCGTCTTCCGTAAGGCTGAAACCAGCTGGGTAGGCTAGCATCGAACGCGTTTGGCAGGCGCGGTCAGTCAATGGATCTGCAAACACCATCAACACAGCATGGGAAAAGCACGATAGCACAATGCCCAGGTGAGCTACATCATGACAATACGACTGTGGGTGAAGCTAACGTGATCGCAGGGAGATCATAACGATCCAGGCTGGCCAGTGCGGCAACAGTGGTAGGTCCAGCTCGACCAGTCTTTGAAGCGACAGAGCTCGTGCTGATTGCTATAATCTCCAGTTGGCAGCGCATTCTGGCAGCAATTATGTCAAGAGCATGGAATAAACCAGGATGGGAACCTAGAAGACTTCGCAACAGAAGGAGGAGATCGCAAGGATGTATTCTTCTACCAGGTTCGCAAGCACAAGAGATGGGCCGGAGTGAGCAAGAGGCTGATAAGAAGGTAGTCTGACGACACAAGATACGTTCCTCGAGCCATCCTGCTAGATCTTGAGCACAGAGTACGCTACAAAAACCACGGGAGACGCTTTCCAGATGGGAAGAGCTAAGACAATACGCAGGTCCTCAATGGCATCCAAGCTGGACCATATGGCAACATCTACAACCCTGAAAACTTTTACATTCACAAGGAAGGCATGGGAGCAGGTAACAATTGGGGAGCTGGTTATTCTATGGGAGAACAAGTCCACGAAGAAGTGATGGATATGATTGATCGAGAGGCCGATGGTAGTGACTCTTTAGAGGTAAGTGTGATGACTGTGGAAGTCGTGCAACTAGGAACTGATGTCCAACTTAGGGCTTCATGCTTCTTCACTCGATAGCTGGGGGCACAGGATCTGGA
>Ga0160428_1001679_pt1 | contig 15872 bp, 25 predicted proteins | sample SolpanmetagenomM_FD_108198 | JGI IMG/M metagenome (GOLD analysis project Ga0160428, IMG submission 108198) | Solar panel surface microbial communities from Lawrence Berkeley National Laboratory, California, USA - M | ecosystem: Engineered > Built environment > Solar panel > Unclassified ... | reverse complement strand
GGGCGCATCTGCGGCCCATGGACCTGGGCGTTGTTCTGACAGCGGGAAAGGCGTCCATTCTGCCCTTACTGGAAGGAACGACACTGAGCCTTTGAACCCATCGTCCCGTACGAGAGGAGACCCTGTGAAGAGTGAAGACCTCCCTGATAGACCAAAGTACTGTTACGCCACCCTCACCGCTGATGTTCGGGTCAGCCCCAGCCCGACTCCCCGGCTGTTCCTGCACTGCGCCGGACGCCGTCGTCTCGCTGTTCAGGTCAGGCCGGACCTGATCCCACCCTACTTCTGGTGCAACACCTATCATGCCAAGGTGCAGCTCCGAACTGACCTGACCAGTCGCCTGAAGTCGTCCCTGCGCCTGCTCAGTCTGACCGAAATGACCGCGGCCGTTCCGGGACCGCTGTCCTGGTCTGCCGCTGGTCTGGTGGCAGCCGGCCTCAACGTGCTGGTGGTCTTCTCCCGCAGCGCCCGCACCCGACCGACTCGCATCTGCTACCACCCGGACCCCAAGACGAAGTTCGGACCGTTGGATGTAGGAGAAAGTGTCCAGGTACAGGGTGTCGTTCGTGCAGGCCTTCTGATGGCCACGTCCATGTCCGTCACCGCAGCACCTCTTCGTCTCGGCAATCAGAGCTGTACGCGGTGGCTGTGACGGACCTGCTGCTGGCCTGCCGGACGGTCCGTCTCACCCAACCGGTACTCGAGTTGTTCGACCGGGAAATCGACTTCACCTTGGGCAAGCACGGCAACGCCGGGATGATGTACGGACGCCTCTCGGCCCCTGATGAGCTGACGGTCGCTTACGTGCTGCCGTTGGCCGCGAATCTCGCCGACGGTCTGAACCGTGGCCCGGGCTATGTCATCGGTCGCTGTCAGGCTGCGACCACGCTGGCCTGGCATCTCCTGGCCTTGCAGCCCATAGGCTACTGGTTCTCCTTCCCTGGGGCTCCGAATCTGGAACGCGTCCAGGACGAACTGCACGACTACCGCCAGCTCGATATCGTAAATCAGAACTGTGCTCAGCTGATCGTCTTCCGCGACGCAACAGGCGCCGTGGCCTATAGCGCCTATGCCGTTCCCAGGACCGCCACACCGCCAGCAAAATGGCGGGAACTGATCTGCCTGCAGGATGGTTGACAGCTTCACGTGGCCCTGCAGGGCTGAAGGGGGAAGTGAGGGCAGTGGATCAGAGCCACTTAACGGTATAACCGTGCCCTGCAGGGCGCGCGCCAGCAGGCTCTGTCAATCAAGCGGCACGGACATTTTCTCGTGGACCTGTCTCCCCGTCACAGCGTCGTGGGCGCGGTGGAATACGGACCCTTCGCGGCCAGTCAACGCGGGGGCGCGGTGTTCTAGAGCGCAGGATCAAGCAGGTCCACTGCGTCGAGGCCCAGCGCTTCAGCGAGACGCCCAATGTTGTCCACGCTGAGATTACGCTCACCCCGCCCGATGCCACCGATATAGGTGTAGTGCAGGCCGCTCAGGTCTGCCAGTCCCTCTTGCGACAGTCCCCTAGCTTTTCGCAGGACACGCAGATTGCTGGCCAGTCGCAGCCGAAGAGGATGAGCGTCTTTCACGCCGACCATTCAGCCGTTCGGCGGCAGCGCTCAGCCAGCGACGATAAATATTATTCCGCGGACATGTACTCATGGAACTGGCCAGCTGAACTCTGCGTTCTGGTGTCGTCGTGATGTCGTCCGGGCAAGTTCAGGTGCAGTACATGCTGACCTGGATCGGCCTGCTCGGCACGGACAGGCCGCGGGTCTTCGCTGCGCCTGATCTCCGCGCCACCTGGGCCATCCTGGTCGTCAGCGGTATGTGCCTGGTGGGCCTCGCGCTCCTCCTGATCGTGCACCTCAGCGGCATCGTCAACCTGATCCTGGTCGATCTGCTTCTGATCGCCGCGAACGTCTTCCTGTCGGTCCAGAGTCGACCCCTGATGTGGGTCATGACACTCCTCCTGTTCCTGCTGGCCCAGGTTCCGGGTTTCGGTCCCGCCCTGCTGATTCTCACTGCAGCGGGTCTCTTCGTCTGCCTGCGCTACCTCGACCGTCAGAGTGTCACGGCCCTGTACGACCCGGAACTCCAGGCACTCTCCACGGTCCTCGGGCCCGATTGGAAGGCCTATCTGCCCCGAAGTCCGGACGCGCAGGCGCAGTCCTGGTCCTGGTCAGTCCCGCTCAGCAGACTTTTTACTTGGGAATCGTCCGGGACGGCTGGAAACGAACTACGGCGCGGTGCAGATGAAAGGATCGGGTCTGACTGCAGAGCGCATGCAGGAGATGGCTTGGAACGACGGTGGAGTGATCGCCGCAAGTCAGAAGGTCCTGTGGGTCATCCAGCGCCGCGGTGGGGCCCTACGAACCCCGCCTGTAGCACGAGGTGTCTACCTTCATCGCCTCGCGTACGGAACTGGCAGCGCAGTTGAACGTCTGGTCGGCGATGCAGACCAACCTGAATGCCCCTGCTCCGGACCCGGCAGAGCAAGGAAGGTGGGGAGAGGCGCAGACTGCGGAGGAATTCAGGGCCTGCTGCCAGACGGCTGGATCATGCGGACCAGCATCCTGCTGGCCCGAAGCAGTGACGCGAACATCAAACTGACCACCAGAAAACGCCTGAAGACGTGATCGACATCAAATCGAGAACCGACCGGATGGACCTGGAAGTGCCGAAAGGAGACCGCGTCACATCCTGAGAAGACGTCCACGCCCAGAGGGTCGGAGCAGCCAAGCAGCTGGGGGCGTGCCGGTAGTCCGGTAGTCGCTCACGCGGGACGAGGCCTTCTCCCTGCTGGGAGGCGTCTGGAGTATGAAGGGTTTCGCCCGTGCTCTGGTCGAGGCGCTCGGTGCCATGGAGTCGAGAAGACCTGATGCGGCGAACCGTCCGCGTCCGGTCCTGGATATTCAGCCTGGCGCGACGCGAGAAGAGATTCGAGCTACTTACAAGCGGCTGGCCAAGCAATGCTACCCGGACCCGGTGGCTGGCCTGGGCGAAAGTTACGTCACCTGGCCGAACGGAGAATGAAGATCATCAATGCTGCGTATCAGGCGTTCATGGGCTGACCAGCGCTCTCCTCTCCTCTCCGTTCAGGACTTAATCGGCATGGTGGGATTGGTCATAAAGACGGTCTGTACCCAGTTGGCCCTGAAATGGGTGGTGCATGAACGAGAAGGGCGCTTACCAGCGCTCCGGTGTGCTGTTGGCAATTCCTCGACAGGTCAGGCGTCGCCCCGTCTTGTCAGGACGCGTGCTGCCGCGATTTTCTGGACTGTATCCGAACCGAGGTCTGAGCAGAAGGTCGTTGGTCGAGCTGTCGCGGGCCGCACCGCCCCTGACCTTTTCCTGCTCCGTCCCGATTCGTTATTGGGGGGGGCCCTCTGATCACCTGGCCGTGCCGTCTCCCCCGCCTGAAAAATGGAGATGGAGGTCAGTATGCCGTTGTTCAGAAAAATTTTGTCCCTGTTTCAGCCAGCGTCGCCGAAGGATGAGCCTACACCCAGCGGGACAGTGAGCAAGAATTCGGAGCTTCCGCCGCCGCTCACGTCCACCCCTGTCTCCACCTCGGCCGCCGCACCGGAGAGCGGCCGGTGGGTCACAGCCTCCGAGTGGAGCACCGACGAGGAGATATGGCCAGAAACCCCCGATGTGCGGCCGATCTCAAAATCTACGTTCGAGCCGCCCGCACGTTTTTCAGAAGAAGCAGAGGTTCCAGACGCAGATGACCGTGACCCTTTACGCTCTGCCTTGATTCGGCTGCGCGATGAATCGGTCTGGTCTGTGCTGCAGGCCAAGGCGATTCTGGGACCCCTCGAACCGTTGGCGGCGACCCAGATGATCATCGTGGCCGCATCCGCCATGGGCCCGATTGTGTGTCTCGGTCGCGAAGGTCGGCGTGCCGTCCAGGGAGGCACGTACAAATCTTTTTCTGTGGAGGGATATGAAAATCTCCTGTACTTCCGCGTCGCCGCCCAGCACTACCATTGGCGGGTGGAGCGGGAACAGCCGTTCCGCGGCCGGCGCTCGATGGGGTATTTGGACCAGCTCGGGGTGGTTGGCACGCCTGAGGGACGGCGTTACGTGATGGCTCGGGTGACAGCCGGCGGCTATGACGCCCGGACGGTAGCCGCCACATTTAACCGGATGCGGACCACCCTGATCGCCTACAATTCAGCGCTGCTGGTGATCACCCCCGATCGCGGCAAGATCGGCCGGATGCACAGTCGACAGGGCATGCTTGAAATCCAGGAGCTGAAGATTAAATGACACCGGACCACGCCTGCCGATCGCCCCGCCATAGGTCCATCCAGCTTGAAGCGCCGCTCATCCTCACCGGACCTGGACCATATTCCACCATCCGAGGCAACCGCCCAGTATCAACCGTGGCAACACCTCTGCCCATCTTTCCTGTGATGCTACACAAATGTTCCGGCCGACTGAATTTGGAGTCGGCGTGAGTCGCGACCTGGCTGTTCAGGCGCTGAAAACAGACCAGGCATTGACAGCAGCGCAGCTCTCTACCTATTACGGCATTCACCCTAGGGTGCTGACCGGACTCGGTCGGCGGGACGTGACGCTCGCGCCCCGCAAAAATTGGTCCCGCACGCCGGTGACCGTCCGATTCTACGCATTAGAACAGAAAGCGCTTGATCGCCTTCACCCGGCGGCACTTGGGCACTACGCCGGCGCCGCGGCAATGCGATATCAGCTCAAAGCCAACGCAGACCAGTGGCAGATTCTGAGGTCAGGATCTTCCAGCCGGCTGCAGAACCATGAGGAGGAGCGGATACCGGACGCGATTTACGTGAACGGCAACCGCCGTATCGCGGTCGAGTATGATTCCGGCACGTATTCAATGGAGTTGGTTGGTGAGAAGCTGGATGACTACTACCTCCGGTATGACGCCACTATCTGGGGAGCGACCTCAAAGGTGAGAAGAAATCGAATCAGAAAATTGGCCGCTGAACACGGCCTGAGGATCCGCGTGATCAACCCGGTCTGGTGGTCGTCCTGACCCTGCTCGAAACTGAGAAATCAACTATTGAATGGTGAAGAACGCCGGTCAGAGTGCCGCTTCCATGCTCGAAAAATGTTCCGAAAAAAGAGGGGGCTGCAACCACGCGGCCGGTTATTTTTCCATGAAACCTGATTCGATAGAGGCGAAATCTAACGCCAGATCACGGCACGGATGGAAGCATGAACGCCGCCTCTAATTGCAGGTTCAGAAAATACTCATCGAAAGCGCCCCAAAATCATGTCTTTGCTGACAAGGGTCCAACATTCAGCATCAATAACATAAACTGGGATAGGAAGCGGTAGCCTTAGCGATTCGCCCAGCGGGCAGATAAAGCTTGCACGGCGCCGAGGAGCTGAATTCAGCCGTACCGTCCCGGCGCTCTCATAAAACTCCGGAATTCAGATGTCGTGAAATCAGCGGGTACCGGAGGAGCGGGACGGTGCTTACCCGCTCACGCCGCGTTAAGCGGTGGCGTGGGCCGGTGCAGTTCAGTGAAAAGTTGACACCGTACACAGGGAGCGGCCGGCCTTGCATGACGCCTGCGTTTCGTACTCTGGCGTGGGGGTTCTGCAAAAGCGTTCAGTCTAGAACCGGACCAGCGTTCGCCCTTGGCAGCCGTGAGGCGAGCACGTCTTCGCATGCCGCAGTTGCTGAACCGCATCCTGCTTTTCGCAGGCGCGGGCAGTGGCGTCAGGTCGACCCGCGTAGCCCTAAAAGGACGAAGGGTAAATTCTGCCTGGCACGGTGAGGATTTTCGCTCGGTTCCGGCGCGCCGAAGACCGAGTGGAATGCATACCAGTCCTTTTCAGGAGAGCGGGCGGGCACGGTCAGCGTACATCCGGCGAGGTACCCGGTTCAGCGTGATGGGCTGACGTCAGCGGAACAGCATCAGGTCGGCCAGCTTCGGCGGTAAAGGGAAACGCGGCGGGTACTCATCGTGAAGGGGCGGGCCTCTTTCATCTGCATGGCCGAAATCTGCACCTGCATCCTTGGGCTCACCGTGTGGTTGTTGCCTGTCTAGGTCACGGCCTTCGGCGTGAGATTGACCGCCGCATCCTGCTCGAGTGGTGTTCTCGGAAACGCCTCAACCGCTCAGTCATTCTGGGCTCCTCTTTCCTTGGCAAAGTTGAGCAGGCCGTCCACTGAAGATCACGTCCTCAGCTGAAAAGCGGCGTTGAAGCTCACGTTCGTCACACCGTTCTGCGGGAATGAGTTCTTGGATGGACCAGGGGATTGGTCAACCAATCCAGCGACGTAAGCAGGACACCGACGCTGGAACGGCGACCGACGAGGCTGACGTCGATGTGGCCACCAATTGCCGTCATCACACCGTCACGGTCACGGCTTCCTGCTCTCCCCAGTCCCTCAAACGGGGCTGGCATGTTGCCCTGACCTGAGGCGCATGACCGTCCCCGCCCCGGACGGTCTGCCCGGCCCCGACTTCAGTGAATCGCTACGCGTCCGCACCATGCTCGCAACCCGAAGGTCATGCGGCGCACCTTGACTTCCAGACGGGCCGGACCGGATTTCAACTCCTGACATAGACCGGTACCGGACCACCCCCCCCATTGACGGTCACCACCCCCGCAATGACAACGGTATTGGGTGCCAGCCAAGCCACCGGGGCTTGGTTGGCGACCCCAGAAGAACAAGGAAAAGGAGACAGCGTGCACAAAACCAAGCAGGTCTACAGGCTCAAGTACCAGACTCAGCCCGCGGTGTATCTGGAGGTGAGCACCCGCGACGAGCTGGCAGCGGCCCTAGTGGCGGCGGGCGAGGCCGCCGACAAAGGGGACAGCATGGCGGCAATGATGTGGGGTGATGTCGGTGCCGATTATCACACTGACCGCCTTGACCTCCGCCACGAGGGGTACCGGCTGTTCACTTCGGTCCGCAAGTCTAAGTCCGGCAAGAAGTCAAACGAATCGGCCGTATCCAGGAGCGCACAGCCGCTCCCGGACGATGGCGAGTACCCACTGTTTGATTCGAAGGCTGGAACCTGATCCAGAGACTTCAGGGGTAATGTAATGTTCAGAGGGCGTAGTCCCGGCATCGGGTGCCGGGACTACGCCCTTGGTTGTTCCCGGCACGACCTCGACTCAGCCGCGCAGCAGGGGAGACCTCGCTGCTCGACGCCGGACCGCGCCTCCGCGTCCTCGGTTCTCCAGACGCTGGAGTGTCGCTCGACCAGCTCTGAACGTACCAGCAACTCAGCAACTGGTCACCTGCCCGTGTCTCAAGTTCGGGCGTTCCCGTCGTGGTGGTTTTTCCTCCGGTGCCAGGTCGATGGATAGACCTCACTGCATTCAGACACAACGTCTCGCCTGACTGGACCGGGGCTGTCCCGACCAGCAAGCCGAGGCAGGCAGAGGCGCCTCCTCTAGTTCGCCACAAGGAGGCCCGATCGTAGGCGTGAACGTCGTCGCGCGGCGAACTTACCTGGACCAAAACCCCGGATGTTCGCCCGCAGGGTCTCAGAGGAACAGTACAGACCTGTCGCACACAGGATGGAAGATATTCGCCCGGTGGACGCGCCTGGCCTTCCATGCCCATCTGATCGTGAGGCCGACACCCATACCGGTTCTCACTGGGTTCGCCACCAAACGTTGAAGAGGCTTCAGATGACCTTCCATCTACACTGCCTGCTGGACTTGAACCCGGGCGATCTACCTCCTCTGGCCCGCGTTCGAGGGGCAGTGGTGAAGGCATCTACCAAGGCGACCTGATAGACGTTGACGTCTGTAAAGTGGCCGACCCTCTCCCCTGGATGATGTCTGTTACCTCCCAGGAAAGAGCGGCGCCGGAGTTCGCGGAGGGTCTTACCTGCAGTGACAGCTGGGACATCCCTGGAAGGCTGAACCCAATGGTGGCCAACCGATTGTTGCTGTCCCTGGCCTACAAAATTGGATACGGCTGGCTACCGCACCTCGACCTGACCAAGGTCGACCTTGAGATAGGAACAGGGAGTCATGTTCGGCGGCGGGCTCAACTCCACCTGGCACGTCACGGTGCGCCGCCGGGAGACCCACAGCGGCTTCTGACGGCTTCCTGGCCCAGACGTGACTCCTGGTTATCTTGTCAATAAACCTCCTGCGGTAGGCTGGCGGGAATGATGGCGTTGAGATACGAACAAGCCTTCGAGCTGAACGCGACAGATTTTCGACGACGAACCGGGGTCGATCCGGAGACCTTCGCGGAGATGGAAGCGGTGCTGCACGACCGGGAGGCCAGCAAACGCAAGTCGGGACGCCCGCCGGCAGTGCCGGTGGGTGCACAACTGCTGCTGACACTAGAATTCTGGCGGGGATACCGAACGTATTTCCATCTGGAGCAGGCGTTCTTGGGCAGAACAGCGCCGCTGGCGACGCTTGCCCGCTGGGGGATGCATGAGACCACGGTGTTACGCACCGTGGTCCGGGTGGAAGATGCGCTGCTGCAGAGTGGACGCTTTTCTCTGTCTGGCAAGAAGACCTTGAGGGATGCCGGCACGGTGCTGAAGGCCGTTGTGGTGGACGTCAGCGAGGTGCCATGCGAACGCCCCAAAAAAGCGGGCAGGCCCCATACGGGTGCCGTTCTGCCCAAGACAGCAGCAGGACTGGTACAGCGGGAAAAAGAAGCGCCACTCGCTGAACTTGCAGCTCCTGGTGCACCCGGTCACGCGCCGAATCCTCTGCGTGACTACCGGTCGCGGGGCGACGCATGATCCTCGACTCCTGCGGGAGTCGAAGACCCCCATTCATTGCGAAACCGAACTCCTCGTTGACGCCGGGTATCAAGGCATTCACCACCAGCATGCCTTGACCCGGACGCCACAGAAGGCGAGCAAACATCATCCGCTCACTGAGGACCAGCGAACGGACAACCGTCACCTCGCTCGGGTCAGGCTTCCGGTAGTGCACGTGATCCAGCGCCTTAAGGTCTTCCGCATCCTCAAAGAGACGTACCGGCACCGACGACGCCGCTTTCACCTTCGAGTCAACCTTCTGGCTGCCCTATGCAACCGCCTCCCCATCCAGATCTGACTTTCGCAGGAGGTCTAGTGATCCTCCCGCCTCCAGTTCACACCCTCCCGCTGGTGCCCGGATGAGTGCCCCGAGTAAGCCAGCAGTATCAACTTTGATTCAGAACCGACCGAGTGGGGAACCTCATATCAATCTGCAGGAGGCCAGAAACCAGTAAGCCAAGGAGCAACGTGTTGACAAAGCCCTCGCCATGAACACGCTTTTGCCCGGAATTTCCCCTGCGTTTTAAGGCCGTAAGTAGTCTCGGCGCACACTCATCCGCGGGATCGGTATTCACTGAACTCCAGGTTGCGAAGTACAACTGTTTTACGATACCAACAGTATCTCGCACTGAAGGATTCGGTGGCAAAGTAGCCTCAAGTTTTCCCTCACTGCCGAAGTGGCATGACGGGCTTCGAAACCGGCACAGTGGTCAGGACCTGGGTCTTGTAATCGTAGGTGGTTTTCCGCCAACCGCCTTTCTCCGGGTCATCCGAAGAGAAGAACTGCACCTGATTCTTCAGGACCAATCCGGACACTCGCCCATTCGTCTGCTGCTGCCCACTATAGAAGATTGGGTACAAGTACTGACCATCGCTGAGAAACACTTGTGCTTTTGCAGCCCAATTAAACAGATCCGGACCAAACCGCAATTGCGTCAGGACTATTCCCCCAGCCTTCGGCTGCACACGCACCTGAACGCTATAGTTACTGAGATTTGTGTTTGTGTGAAGACTAAGGGCGTAATTCATGTCGATCTCTGACTTTTCCGTGTTCCTGAAGAAGGGTGCGTCGGGGTTGAATTCTGAGCCGATGTTTTTCATCCCTGAGTAATCGGCACTCAGTACCCCGCCGGTGCAGATCAGCGCAAGCCGTTCTCTGGTCTTCGGGTTGGTCAGGAACGTCGCCCCTCCTTTCTGCAGGAGTACACCACCGCTTTGAAGCGCGTTGAAGATCGTCGCATCCGGCTTCCACTTGGCCGGATCAATTGGCATCTTGGTCTTCATGTCCTCGAACACCTTCACCTGAGAGCTTCGGCAGTTGACGCTGACAACCAAGCTTTTCACACCGATTGGATAACCCAGGTCAGCATCGACATCGACGTAGGCGATCTGGAGCTTTGGGTCGAGCATCAGCCAGGTCACCTGAGTTGAGAGGGCAAAGGCCATACCGGGGATTAACGACAAACCAGTCACGCCGATGATCCGCAGAAGCAGCCTAGATCCTGCCGACCCCTGGCTCTTCTGCACGTTGAGCATGGAGCGACGTGATATGGCATCTGGCACATTTGCAGCATTGGAAGGAGACAGCAGAGTGGAGGACAGCGACAGGTTCTTCATGGTTCTCCAGGGTCGTCAGACCGGGACGGAAGCGGGTACCACGGGCAAGAAGGTCTTATTCTACTTACTACAAGACTATTTATAGCAAGTCTTTTTCTTAGCAGTCGCTTCCGAGCCAGGGAAGCTCCAGTGTGCAGAAATGTCCTCACCGCCGTCCGAGCTTACCGATGCTCAGCTGTACCAGAAGAAGGTGGGAGCCCGAATCCAAGAGCTCCGGGCTCTTCTGGGGCGCAATCAGGACGTATTCGCCTATGAGACTGGTCTACACCGCAGTTACGTTGGCCAGCTTGAGAATGGGCACAAGGACCTACGTCTGAGCACCCTGTTCCGAATTGCTCAGACGTATGGTTTGCAAGTGCACGAACTGCTAGACTCCGACCGGCCACTACATCCAGTTCAGGTGAGGGGACAGAAGGACCAATAAAAGTCCATCTGGAAAATTTAGTTCGGTGAAGCTCAGTAATGACCCATCGCCATCAAAACCAGAGCAATGACCAGAACCTGCTGTGGAGAATGTCGGACGAACCTTGGATCCGTACTGCTTCTCTCCAGTTCTCTCCAGGTAATCGATAAGGGAGCAAATATTCCGCCCACCCCACCTTCGACGGGCTCACTTGGCTGGCCTGAATTGGAGTGCGTGTCCTTGCCCTGAGCCAGTTTTCATTTGGTAGCTTTGAACTGAGACGAACCCCGGAGCAGGCGGAACGGTGGAGTTGGCTGGTGGTCTTGATCTTCACGTGGGTTGCGGTCGGCAACACCTGTCCTGGAAGACGCCTGGCTTCCCTGGCAAGCCCCGCAGGAAAAACCGACACCTTGCCGAGCTCGGCAAGGTTCTGCTCAGATCCTGCCTCGCCCGGGAACGCCGGCTTTCCCTCCAAGACCCTGCGGTCGCTCTGGAGGTCGCCCCTCTGGAGGCTGCTCCCTACCTGTGACACGCTGTCCAGCCGTGAAACGCACCACTTGATCGACCTGAACAGTTGGAAGCGCCAGAAGCACGACCGCCAAACAGGCGGTCGGCGTGAGTCTCAAGCTAGGTCGGGTCCTCGAGTTGTAGGCCCTTGACGCCTTCCAGAACGCATTTCTTGGTTTAAGAACCTCACCTGCGAGATCTAAGTTGCATCGCAAGTTAGGACAAGCCAATCGCGACAGTACCCTCGTCTCCGCTGCCCGCCATGAGCGGGTTTCTTTTCACCGCCGCTTCAGCTTCCCGCATAGACGAGCCGCGCCGGCTCGTCCGTGTCATCCTCCAGTCGGTGTGCCCGGACCGTGCGCGCCCCGTCCTCGTAGCCGATCACCAGCAATGGGTGCTCGGCGTCTAGCAGCCGGTCCGGCGCGCCCCGACGCAGCCAAGCCCGGTCCACCTCTAGAGGCGGCAATCTTCGGTCGGCCCGCATCATCCATTGTCCGGTCCAGTACACCTGGTCGCCCATCAGGTCTCGCAGGCAGGCCGTGTACCCCAGCACATATGTGGAGCGCATGTCCAACGGGTGTGCCTGCAGCCATCCGGAGGGCCCGCCCGCAGAGATCTGCCGAACGCGGAGCAGGCCAGCACAGCGGGAGCCGTAGATCAGCCCGCCGACAGCGCGCCCGGGGGCGTCCAGATAGCGTTGCAGTTGTCCCCAGACGGAGGGGTCGAGGGTAACGTGGGTGAGGGCCTCGTTTTCCTCGTCACTGCGCGGCCGCCTGGGGCCGACGAGGCCTGAGAAGCGCTGCTCGGCCCGGGTCGGCTCGGCAGAAGATGCGGGCACGGGAAGATCGTCGTATGCTGTCATTGGTCCATACCTCCAAGTTGGATTCCTGATCGGGGCCTCGAACTGTCTAGGGTCCGGCCCCGTCAGGTCTTCACGTCTTCACTGTAGCGGAAGCGGCGCCTGGTCGGCATTCTGATCTTCGCTCCTGCCTGATCCAGCAAATCGGAATGCCCCCAGTGTGCCTGGACACCAGTCTCGGGCTTTGGTCAGCCCGCGGAACGAAGGGCCAGCGCCGCTCCCTGAAAACCCGTCAGTTCGGCAATGGGCGAGCGTCCTCCACCGCTCGTCGATGACGGAGGTGCAGGCATGCAGCAGGGTCATGAACGTCCGTGGATCTGTCCCGCATCCCGAGGACAGGTCCGTTGCGGACGCCAGTCCATTTCCCGGCCTCCTGCGGACCTCGGGGCGAAGATCACAGGCGGCGAGATGCCGGCGTGCTCAGCCTCGACTGGCGCCAGGTCGCCGGGTGCGGAGCGGCCGCACCGTTTCCCAGAGACGGGCTCACCAGGAGTTCAAGTCAGCTGGCGAACGTCTATCTGTGGGGCCTGCCCGGCGCTCCGGCCGAACTCGCCGTGGCCGTGCCGAGGACACTGTTGCAGCGGGCCGTGGTCTGTGACACGGTGTACCGGGAGGGGCCTACACCCGGACCGCAGTATGTTCTGTAGACGCAAGAGGAGGCCCCGAGTCTGCCTTGATGCTGCATGCGTGCCCGTCAACGTGGCGGGAGTGACGCCCGCCGAGCTGATCAGCCTGTGCAGGCCAATGCACTGGCACACTGAACAGGCGTTGATACCTATCAGGCCACAACCCACCGTCACCCGCTAGACCATGACCAGCAACAGGGCCCGCACGCCCTGGTTTCCGACTTATCTGCCCGGCGCCCGCACTCACTGCTTCGGGGAATGCTGGTGTCCGGGTAGCGCCATATGAGAGACGCTACCGGCAAGCGGGTGGAGGCCGATGAGCATCCGGTGGACTGGACCCGTCCGGACGAGCGGATCAGCGAGCGTCTGCCCGGTACCCAACGGCGCCTGGCCCGGCGCAGCCGGGAAAGGGCGGGCAGGACTTCAACGCACGTCACATTTCCGGTCAGGACCCGCTCGCCCGCACCTACGGACTCCTGAACTTCTTCCTGCACCATCTGGAACCCACTCCGAACGCAGAGGCTTTCATGGCAGAGGAGGACCGAGTCGTCCGCCACCTGGACGAAGAGGGAAGGGCCGGTCGCCCTGCTGGGGACCCTGAGCAGTTTCGGTCCGGCCCAGAAGAAGCAGTGCCTGCCGAGCAGATGGTCTATCTGAGAGAGAACAGCGCCACCCGAGCGGAGTCGGTGGCGTCCGCCAGGCCATACGACCGACTGGTGAATCTGCTGGACCGAGACCTGATCATCCGCGAAGGCGTGAAGTACCGCGCTACACCGACAGGTCAGGTGTATCTCGGCGCGGTGGAGTCTACATCTTCGTGTTCGGTGACCGCTGGGAAGAGGGTCCTGAACGCTTCCTCGACCCGGACGTTGTTGAGGCTGCCTGTCTGGCACACGACTTAGGGCATCCACCGTTTGGCCATGTTGCGGAGGAAGAACTCGACCACCTCAGCCGCGATGTGGGTGGGGCCGGATTCGAAGGGAACGCGCAGTCATTCCGCATCGTGACGCATTCAGCGATCCGCGGTATTGGCGATTTGGGCGGGCTCAATCTGACCAGGGCCACACTCAGTGCTGTTCTCAAGTACCCCTGGTTTAGAGACTCCACAGAGAGTCCGAAATCAGGGAAGAAATTTGGAGCCTACCAGTCCGACCGCGCCGCGTTCGATTTTGCCAGAGCAGCCTTTCCAGATCAGACGACGGCACCGGAACGTCGGAGCCTGGAAGCTCAGGTGATGGATCACGCCGACGCTATCGCCTACGCGGTACATGACCTGACCGACTTCTATCGGGCAGGTCTCATACCACTGGGGCACCTGATGAACGAAGGGCTCGAAGATTTCTTCGAATGCCATGAAGCCAAGATCATGGAGGACGTTGGAGGACAGATTTCATCATCCGACGCGATCAAGCACCTGCGTGAGACCATTGAAGGTGCGGAACCTTACGAGGGGACACGCCAACAGCAGATGATCCTGAAAGCGCAGGCTTCAGGCATGATCAACAGGTACATTGCGTCCCCAGCGGTCGACTGGTCAGGCGATAATCCAGTCCTCAGAATTCCTCCACTTCATACTCTGGAGATCAATTTCCTCAAGAGCATCATCTGGCACTATGTGATCAACCGACCGCACCTCGGAACCCAGCAACACGGCATGAAAAGGATCATCCGAACCCTTTTCAATACCTATCACGACACCATCACAGCGTCCGAAAAGAAGTCGGACGCCAGAATCATTCCACAGATGATGCGGCCAGCTTTCAAGAGCGTCCGAGACGGTCTGGCTGCCGGGGAAAGCAATGGACAGGCGCAGGTACGTCTGGCGGTAGATATTGTCGCTAGTCTCGCCGACGGTCAGGCGCTAGAACTGTACCGGAGACTCGAAGGTATTGATCCTGGCAAGATCACCGATCTCATTGCGCAGTAGCGCCGCAATATCGTTGTTCAGACGCTATCAACGGTGCACCATCATCAGGACTTAAATGTTCGCTGTCAGACTGACAGCATGCGCACGTTGTTTACTTTTCTGTCGTTGCTTTTGGGTTCATCGGTTTTGGCCGCTACCAACCACGACCCGGTCGTGCCGGATTCCCGCCTGAGTCCCGGTGACGTCCTCACCAGCGACACCGCTGTCATCTGCGTGCCCGGCTACACCAAGACCGTGCGTAACGTCCCTCAGGCGCTCAAGGAACAGGTATACCGCGAGTACGACATCACCGGGCGCTCGCCCGGTGAGTACGAGATCGACCACATCATCAGCCTCGAACTCGGCGGCTCGAACAGCATCCGGAATCTCTTCCCCGAAAGCTACAAGAGTCAGCCACTGAACGCGCATGTCAAGGACACCCTGGAGAACAAGCTGCACGACCTGGCCTGCTCGGGGAAGATCACCATGCAGGAGGCCCAGCAGGCCATCGCTAGCAACTGGACCACCGCCTACCTGAAGTATGTCGGTCCACTGCCGGGCGGCGCACAGCCGATGCAGGAGGTGGCTGGATCACCCGGTCAGAAGACGGCGGCTCCGGCGAACAGGTCCGGTTCCACTGTCCCGGTGCTGCCCGCCTCCACCAGTCCCGGTGTTGTCCCGCCGAACGCGGACGGCAGCTGCCCGGCCACCGCGCCGATCAAGGTCAGCAAGGCAGGGATCTACCACCTGCCACAGGGGGACGGCAGCTACGCCCGCACGCACGCCCAGAGCTGCTTCGCCACTCCCGGGGCCGCTCAGGCTGCGGGCTACCGGAGCGCAGGCGTGGCCAGCCGCGTCCGTTCTGCGCGACCGGCGCCAAGGTAAGGTGGACGCTATGAACCTGACGGTGATCACCACGGACGGCAGCACGGCCGCTCCCAGCGCGCAGGACCAGACCCTGATGCAGAAGGCTCAACGACTGATCGAGGCGGACCCGCACTTCCAGGCGTTGAAGTCCCCGGTCCTCAGCCGGGCGGAGGTGAACGCCGGGGTGGCTGCCACCGCTCCTGGCTACCTGTATCTGCGGTACGACGTTCCTGGGGCGGTGCCCCAGGAACTCTGGGCGCACTGGGGCAAGGCCGACCATGTGGCCTGGAAGAGTGGACAGGTCACCGTGCAGCAGGGCTGAGCGGCAGCGCCCGACATGCCAGCACCG
>Ga0160428_1001678_pt1 | contig 15875 bp, 13 predicted proteins | sample SolpanmetagenomM_FD_108198 | JGI IMG/M metagenome (GOLD analysis project Ga0160428, IMG submission 108198) | Solar panel surface microbial communities from Lawrence Berkeley National Laboratory, California, USA - M | ecosystem: Engineered > Built environment > Solar panel > Unclassified ... | reverse complement strand
TTCCATCCGGTTTGCTTCAGCTCAACACAACGATGTCGCAGGGCTTCATAATCTGCTTGTTTGTAGGTAGCCATAACGAGCCAAAGCACAAATATTAACAGACTTACTCACTCAGCAATAAGCAACTTATTGAAACTGCCGGTTATAATAGTCGAAAGGGGAAAGATAGTCTAGCGCCAAATGCCTGCGTTGGCGATTGTACCGCAGCGACGGCCGCCAAATCTCTATATACTCGAAGACTGCCTGTTTAGCCGTGGCTTGAGTTTAGAAATCCTGCTGGCAGACCAATTCCGACTTCAGGTTTTTGAATCGGGTCGCCGAAGCGAAAGCTTTCTGCCACGGCATTATCCCATCGGACCGCCGACGCGGCAATTACCTTTCCCACTCATACTTTGCAGGACCAGCGGATATTTTTTTAACAGCTTGGTAAACCCATGACAGGCATACTGCACCCCTCAATCCGACCGGAGCGCCGGAGCGATGAAAGATTAATGCCCGCTCGATGGGTCGGTTTTTAATCGCCATTTGCCGGGCAAGAATGGTCGTCTCAGCGGCCTTCATCGACTTACTCAGAGCCCAGCCGATCACTTTTCGGTCATACAAATCCATAATCATGGTCAGGTACAGCGGCAGCGGCCGACCGTCAGCCTTCACCAGTCCGGATGTACGTCAGATCCGAAACCCAAGCCTGACCCGGTTTTTGGGGATTGAATTGGCGGTTCAAATGGTTTTCGGCTACTGGGCAAGTGTGCTTTGAATCCGTAGTAGTAACTACATATTTCTTCTGAATGACGCTTTTGAGGTTAGCCTGCTTCATCAGCATGCCACTCGAGGTCGGGATACCTTTACGCCTTGTGCTTTCAGATCGGCCGTGATTTTTGGACTTCCGTAGCGACCTTTACTAGTGGTGAATAGGCTACTGATTAATTGGGTGATAGCCTTATTCTCAGTGGCTCGTTTGGTGGGTCGTTGGGTTAGCCAATAATAATACCCACTGCGGCTCACTTGTAGCACTTTGCACATCGTCTCAACCGCGCGGCGGACCGTAGGAAACTGGGCTTGGTGAGCCTTTGTGAATCCGATTAATTCCCACGGTCCGCCGCGCGGTCTCCCCTGGAGAAGATGCCGGGCATCGCATGCCGACCGCCTTTTTTAATATATCACGTCGCTTCGGCGATCCGATCTAATTCAGCCTGTTTGAGCTCCCTCTTCAGCCGCACTATTTCTTGTTGTTCCTGGCTCACCAAGGCTCGACTACCGGCTGGGGCGCCTTGAGCCGCCACTCTTTCTCGGCGCCATCGGGTAAGAATTTGTGGGGTTAATCCTAACTCTTCAGCGGTGGTTTTTAGAGAACCTTTAGCCTCTGATAGCTCCACAGCCATCTTTTTGAATTCTTCATCGTACTGCCCACTGGTGGTTTTCATGCCGGGCCGCCGGGCGGCTCACTAAGTTAGATCGTCCTTAACTTAATGTCCAGTCAAATGTAGCAGCTCCAAACCTTCAGCACACGACTTGTTTAGCAGTGCCTATTTAGGAAGGGGTGGCTTTGCTGGCAGAAAGTGTAACCAACCATATGCGTAGGACTTAACGTACATTTTATGGGGCTACTACGCAAGTTTGCTTACAACGTGGTAGCTAGTAGTCAGATTATTAGTCCTTTCCATGCCAGACTCATTTATCCATGGCTTGCCAGGCTAGTCAGGTAACAGTAGCACCTGGTTCACTGAATGGTGCTGAAAAACGTGCTCAACTGTCAACGCCCATTGAAATAGATCAACTTACCGAACAAACTACTTCTCGCTCGGTCGACTAGTTGACGGGTTTCGTCGATAAAGCTGGGGATGAACTACTATATGGCGCAGATTTAATACTGAATTTACGATGTATGTGGCAAAGCATGAAAGGCGCCATTGTAGTACCAAAGTTACTTTTTAACAAGCCTTCGATGCTACGCTTCTGCCTGATGAAACGTGCGACGCATAGGCAGATACACATCGTTAGTATTTATTCAAAGAACCTCTCTTCAGGCGAAATTAGTCAGCCTGTCTTATATGGTGGGCTTACAAATACTCACGAAAATCAGGAAAGGCATGGCTAGTACTAAATACAAATTTTTCGCGCAACTAGATTATATGGATTGCGGGCCGACCTGTTTAAAGATGATAACAGCTTACTTCGGCAAAGACTTTTCTATTGATTATTTGCGGGCAAACGCCTTCGCTTCTCGGTCAGGCGTCAGTTTATCAAACTTGAGCCTTGCCGCAGAGAAGATTGGGTTTAAAACACTGATGGTCAAAATTAGTTGCAATAAGCTAAAAAGTGACGTTCCTTTTCCATGCATTCTGCACTGGAATCAGGAACATTTTGTTGTTCTATACGGTGTGAAAAGAAAGTTTTCCGTGTCAAAACGAAAGTTTGAGGACCGGTACATCGTGGCCGATCCAAGTCATGGTCTCATTACACTGGACAAACATATATTTTTACAAGGTTGGGCAGGTACGGCTACCCAGGGAGTAGGAGTAGCACTTTTTCTGGAACCCACTCCCGATTTCTTCCAGCTTAAGCTGGAAGAAAAACAGAAACCGAATACAGGATTTCGGTTTCTGTTTCAATACTTAGCTCCGTATAGGAGCTACCTGTTTCAGGTCTGTTTAGGTATGCTTTTTGGTAGTTTAGTTAGTTTGATTTTTCCTTTTCTCACGCAGTCACTTGTCGATTATGGCATCAATCAGCATAACATAAGTCTTATTCACCTTATTTTGACGGCCCAGCTTATGCTGTTTTTGGGTGGAATCGGAGTGGATATGATCCGTAACTGGATTTTATTGCATGTAAATACGCGCATTAGTCTCAGTATTATCTCTCACTTTCTACTTAAGTTAATGAGGTTGCCGATAAGCTTTTTTGAAAGTAAAAATGTAGGTGATATCACGCAGCGGATCAATGATCACCATCGAATCGAAAAATTCCTTACCAGTACAACAATCAATACTCTTTTTTCAATACTGAACATCCTGATATTTTCAATAGTATTAGGTATTTACAGTACGCAGCTGTTACTGATATTCGTGGCTGGTAGTGTCTTATCGGTTACGTGGGTTTTTCTCTTTCTAAAACAGCGGCGCGATCTGGATTACAAACGTTTCCTGAGCATGCGGGAAAATCAAAGCGGTATTTTTGAACTAATTACCGGTATGCAGGAAATAAAATTAAATAACTGCGAACGCGCCAGGCGCTGGGAATGGGAGCGTATTCAGGCTAACTTGTTTAAGGTCAACGTTAAAAGTCTGAGTTTGGAACAATATCAGGAAACAGGATCCTCCTTCTTTACACAACTAAAAAATATCGTTGTCACGTACATATCAGCCACGCAAGTAATTAATAACGAGATTACATTGGGGGTGATGCTGAGCATTTCGTACATCATCGGTCAGCTCAATGGGCCCTTAGGCCAGATCATCGAGTTTATAAAGAGCATTCAGGATTCGAAAATGAGTCTCGATCGACTTAGTGAAATTCACAATAAGCCTGACGAAGAATTAGACGAAGAACACGTGTTTGGCAAAGGCAATACCCTTACCGCTCCCATCAACGAAAGTGATTTTCCTGATAGTCGCTTCAACAGCTTACTAAACGAGATTGATGAAGGCATTAATATCCGAAATCTTTTTTTTCGGTACGGTAGCCCTCATGTGCCCTGGGTGCTTAAAAATGTCAATCTGCATATCCCAAAAGGAAAAGTGACAGCTATCGTTGGCGCTAGTGGGAGTGGCAAGTCCACACTTCTGAAGCTACTGCTAAAATTCTATCCGGCCCAAGAGGGATCCATCAGTATAGATGGTACAGACATCAGTACTATTCAAGCCAGTACATGGCGAAGTATGTGTGGTACGGTTATGCAGGACGGCTTTATTTTCTCAGATACGCTGGCTAAGAACATTGCTGTGGACGGACAGAAGATCAACGAAGGGCGGCTGCTAAATGCGGTCGTGACCGCCAATATTAATGACTATGTGCGAAAACTACCGCTAGGCTTTTCGACTAAAATTGGCAGCGCCGGTTCAGGACTTAGTGGTGGCCAACGACAACGACTGTTTATAGCACGCGCTGTCTATAAAGATCCTAGCTATCTATTTTTCGACGAAGCGACCAGCGCGCTTGACGCCAACAATGAAAAAGTAATTATGAAAAACTTGGCGCATTTCTTCGAAGGCAGGACAGTCATCGTGATCGCACACCGCCTGAGTACAGTTAAAAATGCTGATCAAATTATTGTGCTTGATGGCGGCGAGGTCCAGGAAGTAGGTACACATCGCCAGTTGTGCGACCGTCGGGGCTATTATTATGAACTGGTTAAGAACCAGCTGGAACTTGAAGCCGCGTAACCCTATGGCTATAACAGAAATAGTAAACTACCAGCAATCACACGACGAAATTCAGGAAATTATCGGACAAGTACCCAGCCGGGTAGTTCGGTGGGGGATCACGTTCTTACTACTACTATTGCTGACCATCCTGTTTATCTCTCGGTATCTGTATCTGCCCGTATCCATTAAGGCAACGGCGACGCTAACGGCCAAAGAATCGTATCATCGTGTGGTTTGGACGAACGTGAACCCGGATGTTGACTACATAGTCAAGGTGGTAGAACATACAACTGTTCACAAAAACGATACGTTATTGATTGAAAGAAACAGGCAGACTGGACAAATTAAATACTATAGGGCGCCCCTGGCTGGCCAGATAGCGATGTTTACCGGTACTGAGCAACTGCCCAGTGCTTCTGTACTAATCGTCTTACCGACGTTCTCTGGTTATAGGGTTGAATTGAAAGTACCGGTTAATGGGGCAGGGCAACTACGGGCAGGGCAGAAAGTAATTCTTCGGTTAGACGAATTTCCGGAGAGTAAGTTCGGGTTTTTAGTAGGGAAAGTTGCCCAAACCGCGCTCATCCCTATCGATAAATTTTATCATATCAACGTGGTGCTTACAAACGGGATAATTACGAATACGAATCAACGAATTCCGCTGCAGGCAAGCGTGAGCGGTACGGCTGAAATTATTATTGAGAACACCACAATCTTCGAAAAATTGTTCAAAAACCTACTCTGATCCGCATCACTGATTCACTGTGTCGTCGTAATGATCACGTTGGCAACCAGGTAGTCAAGTAAGCCGAAGATCAGCAGTTCTTTAATTCGCAGGTCGATCTGCTGAATTAGCTTTTCTACCGGATCGGTGCCGGAGCTACGTTTATCGATGATCCGATCGATTAAAACGGTGAGCGTAGTAGGCTCCTGACAGGCATACAGTATAAAGATAGTCAGGTCATCCAACATGCGGTGCGCTATGTGTTGGTAACCAAAGGTAAAGTCATAGTAAGCAGCTAGGTAGTAAACCGTTTTCTCGGCGTATCGGAAGTGCATTAGCGGCACAGTTTCCGCGAAGCACAGCTGATCATTTAGTCGTTCGCTGATTGGTTTATTGGCTAGCTTTTCGAGTGTTCCCAGCCGTTGCTGCTGATCGCTTGCTAGTGTGTCTCGGGCATCGAGCGCGTCGCAAAAAAGGTGATGCTTATCCCGTTCAAAGCAAATAATGTTGACTAACGGGCTATTGTGCGCATAGTCGCTGAGTATTGCCTGATGATTTTCAAGCGTTACACGTAAGGTAGGGTTGAGGGTCTGCGCCAACGCAGTGCTATCCGGGAACGAACCAGATTTTGCGAAACTATATATGTCTTGGTGGCGCCAGCCACGTTCGATTACAGTGATAATTCGACGGTATACCGCAGGAAAACGTCGTTTTAGTTCAAATTCAACTTGTTTGCAACAGGATATATCTTTTTTGCTTTTCCCGATCAGGTGAGTAAGGCCGTACGACTGATCAAAGGAGTTACTGATCGATCTGTATTCCTGGTGCAGTTTTTCAGTTATGATGAAGGCTACAGACTTCTGACGATGGATAGCGTATTGTTGAAAAAAACACTCTTCGAGCAGGGTGTTCAAGTAGCCGGTTTTGAGCCCATCCACTGCCTTGCCGAGAAGCTGTGTGTCGTAAAAGTGATTCACCTCCCGTACGTAATCGGTAAAAAACGCTACATCAGTTCCACCAACAACGCCCATATTGACGGCTTCGTACTCAGCGCACGGCCCACCCAGGAAAGATGGCAAGGAAACGCCCGCATTAATCAGTTGCCTTGCAGCAATGTCGTAACAGCCAAATCCGGTCTGCTGGTTCTGGGCAATAATGGGCAACGGTTCCAGATACGTAGGCAGTCCATTCCACAAAAAAGCGTCCCCATCCACGTGCAGAAAAGGGACTGTTTGACTGTACGATTTAATCTTTCGCATTACCCACCAACAAGGCGGATAGGTTACACCAAAATCTTCCTGTGTGAGGTGTACTTCGTCGTAGGGAAGACGAAGCAAATCGATCAGTATATGCTGGCCGGTAATATCCGTGTGCAGACTGGTTTTTCCAAAATGCTGGTTCAACAGGCAGGCGCTTAGTGACCAGCCCATGAAGTGATAGCGGGGGTCTAGCCAACCGCCGTCGATTTGGTCGACTGATAGGCCAGGAGTGGCCCAGAACGTCTGTATTGCGTTCATTCTGAAAAGGCTAAGCGAGAAACCTAATGTTATGAACTGCTTCCTGATTCTACCACTTTCTTCGACGAAACTGCGGCTTACCTCGACGAAATAAGGTTCTCCTGCCGGTCGGCTTTTTAAGCTCTTTGGTATAAAAATGTTTCGTAGACGTCCTGATTGACGCTCTTTTGCAAGCACATACAGCTGTCCTCCTCGCAAAACCTTCACAGCTATGAAGAAAAATTTGATTGTGTTGTGCCTACTGAGCTTATTCATACCATCAGCCATGGCACAGTTCAACGTGAAAGGTACAATCACCTCGAAAGTAAATCAGGCGGCCCCATACGCAACTATCGCCCTAATTGCTAGCAAAGATTCAAGCGTAATAAAGGGGGGGCTCTCTGATGAGTCAGGCGCCTTCGTGATCGAAAACATAGCCGCCGGCACCTACCTACTGAATGTTCAGTACGTGGGGTATGTAAAAAAATGGATCCCTGTCTTTGCGCTCAACGATTCCCTGCCACTTGTTGACATAGGTACGATTCTTTTGGAAGAACAGGCGAAAAACCTCACCGAGGTGACTGTGAAGGGCCAGCGTAGCCTGGTTGAGCAAAAAGATGACCGAATGATTCTTAACGTTGAGCAAAGCATTATTACCAAAGGCAACAAAGTAAACGACTTGCTTAAATACGCTCCCTTGGTCCGCGTAACGAGCGACGGCATCAAAGTGGCCAACAAAGGCAACGTGCTCATTCTGATTGACGGTCGGCAAACCGGCCAGGGTGCCCTGTCAGCTTTCCTGGAAAATTTCTCGGCTGAGGACATCCTTAAAATCGAAGTGCTGACCAATCCGCCCGCTAAATACGATGCTAGCTTCGGGGCTGTCATAGATATCATCACCAAGAAAAGTCTGGCAACCGGCATGAACGGCCGGCTGGCAATCAACCATTCACAGGGCAAGTACGGCCGCTTCACGCCTGACGGATCGCTGAACGTCCGTACGCGTAAATGGAATTTTTTCAGTAGTGGCAGTGGTGTTGTCAGTGACTTTTATAATGATCAGTTGCTTGAACGTAAATTTCCGACTAGCTCTCTCGACAACAAGGTAGATAACCTGGCTCATAACCGGGGCTTCTCGTCCTTCAATGGCATAGATTACTCGCCTAATGATAATCATAACTTTGGTATGCGGCTGAATGGCTCTTGGATGAAAAAAACCAGTGACAACCGGACGGTGACCAGCTTCCGAAGTGCTTCGGACGCCCTCGACTCGCTACTGTATGTGTTTAATAAAGGCCGGGATGTCAGCCAGGTGTATGACGTCAACGCTTACTATACAGGTAAACTTGATAGCAGCGGAAAGCAGGTATCGGTTAATTTGACCCGTAGCTTTTTGAATCGCTCCTCGGTGCAGAACCTAACTTATCAGCGCCAGAGTTCGGAAGTGTCACCTATTGGTAATCCATCATTTCTGCGCATCACCAATCCAAGTGAACAAAACAGCCTGATTGCCCAGACCGACTTGAGCGTACCGACAAAAAAAGGGCAGTGGGCGGTAGGGGTTAAATACATTGCGATCGCTAATGATAATGAATTGCGCCAGGAGCAGCGTCGCGACGGTATTTACGTGATCGATACGGCCTTCAGTAACGCTGGTGTTTATCGGGAGAATACATACGCTGGTTATGGCAGTTATAACACTTCGCTTAAGCGTGGCTGGTCGCTGAAAGCCGGACTACGGCTTGAAAAAACCAGCCAAGTGCTTACCAACTCTGCACTAAGCCGTACCTACACAGGTTTATTTCCCAGCCTAGGCCTGAGCCGGGAGTTCAAGAATAAAGCCAGATTGAGCCTATCCTTTAGCCGCAAAATCTCCCGGCCGAGTTTGTATAACCTGGTCCCCTTTCGTACCATCGTCGATCCTTATTCGATTGTTGAGGGTAATCCCGGCTTAAAGCCATCTTTTGCCAATACGGTGGATATTTATTACTCATTTGGGTCGGTCTCGCTCTTTGCTAATTATACGCGCACGCGGGATCTGATTTCCGATGTGCTGTTCGCCGATACGACGACAAAAGTGTATATCCAGACAACGGGTAATCTAGCTCATGTAAATGATGCCTATGCCGGAATCAGCTGGAACCAAAATATCACCAAATGGTGGCAAACGAATAGCACGTTTACGCTCTCGGGAACGCAGACCCGATCGGCCATTGCTAACGTGCCGGGCGTAGTATTGGGTGGCTATGGTGTGATTATGAACAGTACCAACATCTTTTCCTTACCGAAAGGCTACAAAGCGGAGCTGTATCTGAATTACAACTCACCGAACCGGTATACAATCTGGAAGACCAGGGCCGTGTACTGGGCCTCGCTGAGTGTTAACAAAGAGGTCTTCAAGTCGGCCAATCTGCGTATTGTGTTCGACGATATTTTTCGTACACAGATAAACCGGGTTTATGTGGGCTACGGGCCAGTCGATATCCGTAGCCGGTCCTATGGGGATGCGCAACGCGTACGCTTATCATTTTCCTACAATTTCGGTAAGAAAACGGTGAAAGGGGCAAAATATCGGAGTTTGGGCAACGAAGCTGAGAAAGGCCGAATGGGTGGCCGCTAAAAAAACGGACCGTGATAATGACTAAGCAAGCTGACGTTACCATTATTCTCACAGTCTGGAAACGCAATCACCTCCGGGAGCAGCTGAAAGCCCTCGCCGCCCAGACTGTATTGCCTAAACATATCTGGGTCATTCAGTGCATGCATCACGTATCCGTTCGCGCCGTTCTGGATGACTACCCACAGGTCAAATACGTCCAGTCTGATGAAGATCTCAAATACTTCTCCCGCTTCAGTATTGGTATTCACGTTCGCTCTGAGTTTACGTGGGTACTCGACGATGATATCATTCCAGCCCCAAACTGGATTCATAAATGCCTACGCACTTGCCGGAAATACAACGCCATCATCGCCAGTAATGGCCGCTTGATTCCCAATGGCGATTATTATCCGGAACGAGTAAAAGGAACCAATTATGTAAACCGGTTTTTCATCGGCGACAGCCGAACGCAGCATTCCGTGAATCTCTGTGATGCGGATACTTTGATTGATTTCCCGTGTAGTAGCTATTTTTTCCGTACCGAATGGCTACAATATTTTTGGCGCATCTGGCCAGTGACGCTGGAAACCGCTGAAGACATTCACTTCGCTGCTAGTTGCAAAATACTGGGGAATATTCCGACTGTCGTACCGCAGCAGCTATCAGCGGCCGACAGTGGTAACATAAAACCGATATATAGTCTGGATGAGCATGCATCCTGGAAGAAGGGAAGCTTCACCGAAACCAGGGCTGACGTAATTAGGTACTTTATTCAGGAGCAGCAATGGAGACCTCTGCTATGGCAAACCGCCGATTCGTACGAAGAAAACCGGTAACAGACATCACGCTGATCATTCCTTTTTTCGGTAACATCCCCCCCTGGATGCCCCTTTTCCTACATGGCTGTTACGCCAATCCGGGGGTTTCCTTTCTCCTTTTTTCGGATCGACTGGAAACGGGCTGGTACGGGAACGTAAACGTCGTTCGGATGCAACTGTGCGAGTTGAAAGCGCTCGCCGAAGAAAAGCTTGGTATGCCGATCTACCTAGAACGCGGCTATAAAATCTGCGATTTACGGCCGGCCTTCGGCGTCATATTCAACGAGTATCTGGATGAAACACGCTTCTGGGGTACCTGTGACCTAGATGTTTTATTCGGCGATATACGGAAATTTATCACGGCTGAGCTGCTCGATACCTATGACATTATTTCGGCTAAACGTGAATACCTGATTGGCCATTTTACGCTCTATCGCAATGCTGATAACGTAAATAACCTGTTCCGGTGCAGCGCTGATTATTGGCAGGTTTTCACCAGTCCACAGTCATTCGCTTTCGATGAATGCAATTTCCTCTGGTGGCAGCTATTGGCCGGACAACCCATTCTCGCCAGTAAGTCTGCGATTGAGAGTATGTCCCATGTTGTGAAACGCATGGAAACCGCCGGTTTGATCAAGGCTTACTTTAACACCCATATAGTTGAGCAGGATAAGCTGGGCCCGGATGGCTATATGGAAGAGTTTGCCAGCACGCTGCGGTGGGACAATGGCCGACTGGTAGACAGTATAACGGGGCAAGAATACTTGTCGTTTCACTTCCACTTTATGAAACAATGTCCCTCGTTTATCATTCCAGACTGGTCAGAAATTCCGGCCCTCTTTTGGGTGTCCAAGGCCGGATTTTACAATTAGCAATAAGTGATAGTCAAGTTTTTATCAACGTGGTGGGTGTATGTATATCAACTATTTAATACTAGCACACAAAAATCTGTCGCAGGTTGACCGGCTCATTATGAATCTGCTGACTGATCAAACATACGTCTACGTCCACATCGATAAGCGGGTCAATACAGCTGAAATTCGTCGGCACAAGTTTGCGACTGAAACGCGCGTAAAAATTATTCGGCAGCGCGTGGCAGTGTGCTGGGGAGGCTTCAGTATGGTACGGGCTACGCTAAATCTGATGCGGACTGCAACCGCGTTAGGCAGGCAGGGACATTACATACTGCTGAGTGGGCAGGACTTCCCGCTACGACCGAACGAATCGATCAACTCATTCTTTGCCGCTAATGCGAATAAGGAATTTATGAATCATTGGCGGCTGCCCTACAACGGGTGGGTAAACGGTGGGCTGGACAGAATTAAGTATTACTGGTTCGTGGACAAAATCGGGATGGAGAAAAGTGACCTGTTCTTTAATTTTCAGCGAGAGCATAAAATGGAGCGTCCTTATTTCCGGGATTTTCCTCCCTACGGAGGTTCGCAATGGTGGTGTCTGACGCTTGCGTGTGTTCGGTATATTCTAAAGTTTGTCGAGCAATGTCCCAGCGTTACAGACTATTTCGAAACGACGCTTATTCCGGATGAGTCGTTCTTTAAAACGATCGTTATGAACTCGCCCTTCCGAGATAACGTGGTAAATGATAACCTGCGCTATATCGTTTTTGAGGGCGGAAGACCTCATCCTAATGTAATTGGAATGGCTGATTTTCCGAAATTGATCGAATCGCAGAAATTCTGGGCGCGAAAATTTGATATGCATCACGACAGCCACGTACTGGAAAAGCTGGAAAGACACATTGCCGCGCCAGTAGTACAGTGTTGATTAGTCCGCAGGTTTTCGGGTAGCTAGTAATTCATCAGTCATTGTCAAAAAGGTTCATCCAACAGCCAAGACAAGTGTACCGGTTGATAGCAAATAAAATGGCTGAATTACTGAGGTAGTAATACGAAGACCAGTTGCCCTGTATGTACGAAGGACGAGGAGTGAGTGTCACTTTGTCGCCTGACAGACAGTGAGATAATCTTAAGTTGGGTCATATGCAAGGCGGCCAGCGACAAAGATTTAAGTATCGGGCTCACTTAGTTACCCCCGGTAATAACCACCTGTTTCTACGCGGCTTTTCGCTGAAAATTCGGACCATACTTACAGTTGAATCTTCAATCAACATTATATTTAATATTGATTGACAAGTATACTTTCCGGAGTTTAGAGCGATCCACAAGGATTTAATCGTTAGCCACGTCAGAACTTCTGCTGGACTGGCATGGGTGGTATACCTAGCAGTCAATTGTCACCGATAAGCGGATCCTCGGTCAATCCCACCAGACGAATGTCAGATCAAGCACTTGCCTTCAAAAAGGCCGTAAATATGCATAACTGAGTAGGCCACGGATTTTACGTTACGCGGGAGAGCAGAGAATCTTACGGCTTGACGAAAATCAGGTATCGTTCTTACTGGCTTGTCAGAGATATAAGAACACGATTAAGGTATTGCTCATTTAAGGGAGGTGTCGTAAAAGTTCGCTTATGAGATCAATCTTGCTTCTTGGGTATTTGCTGCTTGGCCTACTGGCGCAACCATCCAGGGCTCAGGCTGGCTTGAGAGGAGACTACTATGCAGGAACCAATTTTGAGCGAAAAATTTTCTCCCGCATTGATCCGGCTATTCATTTCAACTGGGATCGACGTAATCCTGGCCCGGGGCTTTCCCGCTCGGAATATTCTATCCGTTGGACGGGAAAACTGCTCGCTCCCACTACGGGGGAGTTTCAATTTTATGCTAAAGTGAACGACGGTATCCGGGTTTGGGTCGGCAACAAGCTGGTTCTGGATTCTTGGCACCTCAACGCCTACAAACAGTACGCCGGTAGTATCGTGCTGGAGGCAGGTCACTATTACGATCTGAGGATCGATTATTTCAACGCTATCGAGTGGGGTGAGATTTATTTGTATTGGAAACCCCCGACGGCTAAAGCAGCCTTGAAGCCGTCCGCTGAGCGTGGAGAGCCAATATCTGCTAACTATTTTTTTCAGAAAGCGCCTCAAAACAGAGCAGGTTACGGTCTAGCTGGCACTGCCGTTATTAAGCGATCCGTTGTGACAGCGATACCCAAACCGGTGCATTCTCCAACACTAAAAAGCAGGAAACCCAAACCGGTTCTCGAACCAGTACCATCCCCCAAAATAACGGTTACCAAATTGTTACCCACCGATTCCTCGTCTAGTAGTCAGGTCGATGCCGAACCACAAACGGCAATCACTGCTGGGGCTACCTTAATTTTACGTACGGTGCAGTTCGAGCAAAGTAGCTACGTATTATTGGCTGAAGCATCAACGGAGCTGAATAAACTGGTTCAAGCGCTGGAAGCTAATCCACAATGGCAGGTTCACATCGCTGGTCATACCGATAATGTTGGGGAAACCCGGCTAAATATGACTTTGTCTGAACAGCGGGCGAAAGTAGTAGCCATGTACTTGATCCGACAGGGGATTGCAGATGAACGAATTACCACGGAAGGATTTGGCAGTACACAACCCTTTGGCAACAATACGACTGAAGAGGAGCGGAGTAAAAATCGTCGGGTAACTATCGTCATTCACTGAGCGAAGTTAGCCCTACTGTTGAACTGGATTAATCGGAAACTATTACTTGCTAGGCTATTTCTGCCAGAACAGCCGCCAGCAGCAGCAATTACACCAGCTAAACCAACAGCGACTTTAGACCGAACGGGATTCTTTGAAAGCGCAGCTGCAACCCCATTTTTTCTTTAACACGCTCAACAATATCTACGCACTGGCCCAACAGAGCTCTCCCAAAACAGCGCCCATCATCGCCCGCCACACCGACATCATGCGTTATATGTTGCATCGAGCGCAGCGGGCGGTGGTAGCGCTCACCGAGGAGCTTGCTTTTTTAGCCAGCTACCTAGCCTTGAAGCCGTCCGCTTTTCCGAATCGATTCCCATTCAGCTTGTGCCACATAATATCGGGGGGCAATGGCTAATCGAGCCCCTACTGCTCTTATCCTTCGTGGAAAACACGATCAAGTACGGCCTGGCTGGCGAAACGTATACAGGCTTTGTCCACATTGCTGCGGTGGTGGTGAACGACGAATTTCTACTACAGACGCGAAACAATAAGCCTCAATCGGCCCGTTCTATCCCACTGTCTGGGTTAGGACTGACCAAGGCCCGTCAACGGCTGGCAGGTCACTATCCAGGACAGCACGAGCTACGTATCGACGAGGATGCGCTGAGTTACACCTTTACGGCTTAGCCTGCGTATTCATGGTAAACTGTCTGATCGTGGATGATGAGCCGCTGGCTCGGCAGGTATTGGAAGCTTACGTTAGCCGGACGGCAGCACTGCGGTTGGTGGGCAGTTGTGGCCGAGTAGCGGAGGCCTTTGAACGGCTGGCTAATGAGTCGGTCGATTTATTGCTGCTCGATATTCAGCTACCCGGTATGAAGGGTATCGACTTCATCCATCAGTTGAAACATCCCCCAGCCCTGTTGTTTACCACCGCTTACCCCAGCGGTAGGAAGCTACGAGCTGGAAGCAGTCGACTACTTACTTAAGCCCATTACCTATGAACGCTTCAGCTAAGGTATTGACAAAGTACTGCGCCGGTCGAGTCTCGTCATTGAGCCACCCTGCTTCACCTGCTTTAAGGTCGATGGCGGGCTGCTTCGCTTGGAGCACAATGAGCTGCTGTATGCCCAGTCATTTAGGGATTACGTGCTACTCAAAACACCCACTCGTTCTGTGCTGGTCCATCTGACGATGGCTCAGTTGAGCGACATGTTGCCCCGCGCCGAATTCCGACGTGTACACCGCTCGTTTTTTTTTAATTTGGAACGCATTATCAGTCTCGACAAACAATCGCTCAAGCTAGGCCAGCAGGTGATTCCCATTGGCAAGCAGTTTCGAGACAATTTGGGTGAATTCTGGACAAAGCTATTCCGGAAAGACTAGCGGTAAATAGAATCATAATTGCTATTCTATTACTAACGATCAACAGGTTTTAAGAGGTGCCAACTAATAATTCGTTCAAAAAACGAGTAGACTTAATACGCATTCAATTGATTATGAATCTAATAACTTGTTATACCGCCGTTCAGCAAACGGCTTTCCTACTTTGCCTCAGTACATCACGATTCCGCAGAATCCACAACCGGAGCCATGGGTAGATAAACACGCATTGTCGTACCGACCCCGAGCTGACTCTCAACTCGTACGCTCCCCCCATGATTGTCCAGCACCTGCTTGACGGTGGCCAACCCCAGGCCGCTACCCCCATACCGCTGCCGGCCATGCAAGCGGCTAAACCAGCCGAAGATAGATGCGACGTCGGTCGCCCCGATGCCAATGCCATTATCGCTGACGCTGACTTCTACGTAGGTAAACTGGGAGGAGAGCCCTAAATCCAGTACCGCCTGGGTGGCTACCAACCGGGCTTGGATAACCACCCGGGGGGCCGTCTCGGGGGCGGTGAACTTCAAGGCATTGGCGAGTAGATTTTGGAACAACTGCCTAAGCTGGGGCGCATCACCCAGCACCGGGGGCAGGGGCGGTACTACCTCCACCAGCGCCGACCGCTCCTCAATGCGGACGCTTAGATCACTGATGACCGTTAGGGTTAACTCCGCCAGGTCGACCAAGGTCTTGACCGGGGCGGGACCAGTTACCTGAGTCAGTACCAACAATGACTCGATGAGCTCACGCAGTCGCCGGGCCGCTGATTGCATCCGGTTCAGCCGGTCCAAATCGGCGGCCTCCAGCCGACCAGCGGCCCGTTGCTGCACTAACTGACCAAACAACTGAATCTTACGCAGCGGCTCCTGCAAATCGTGGGAAGCCACCGCGGCAAATCGCTCCAGGCGTTGATTCGACTCGACCAGGGCCTGG
>Ga0160428_1001677_pt1 | contig 15881 bp, 14 predicted proteins | sample SolpanmetagenomM_FD_108198 | JGI IMG/M metagenome (GOLD analysis project Ga0160428, IMG submission 108198) | Solar panel surface microbial communities from Lawrence Berkeley National Laboratory, California, USA - M | ecosystem: Engineered > Built environment > Solar panel > Unclassified ... | reverse complement strand
GTCGGCCTGATGCGCGCCCTTGCCGGGCTTCGGCTCGGGCTTGGGCTTTGGCTTCGGCGGGACGGGCGTGCTGCCGCGCAGCGCCAGCAGCGCGGCCGCTGCTGCGCCGACCGCAGCAACACCGCCGACGATCTTCGCGGTGGTCCAGCGTCGCTTGGGCGCGGGGGCCTCGGGCTTGCCGTCAACGTCGTTCGCCGCTGGCTTGGGCTTGGGTGCGCCCTTGCCGCCGGTCACCGGACGACCGGGTGCAGTGCGCGGCTTGACCGGCTTGCGCGGCGCGGGCGGCTTCGGCCCGGTGGGCTTTGCGCCCGCAGGCTTTGCCGGCTTTGCCGGCTTGGCAGGCTTGGGCGGCTTGGCCGGCGTCGTCGCTTCGGTTTCGTCGTCGGTCGGCTTCTTCGGTGGCTGTGCCATCGTGTTTCCCTTGAATCGTTGCACCGCTCGAACGCGCCAGCGGGGCGGGGTTTCCGTGGCTTAGCGGAACGGCGGCTCGTTGAACGCGCGCAGCTTACGCGAGTGGAGCTTGTTGCCTTCGCGCCGTAACTCCTCGCACGCCTCGATCCCGATCCGCATATGCTCGCTGATCGCGCGTTCGTAGAAGCGGTTGGCCTGGCCCGGCAGCTTCAACTCGCCGTGAAGCGGCTTGTCCGACACGCACAGCAAGGTGCCATAGGGCACACGGAATCGATAGCCCTGCGCTGCGATCGTCGCGGACTCCATGTCGATTCCGACCGCGCGCGACAGCGAGAACCGCAGCGCGGAGCGCGAATATTGCAGCTCCCAGTTGCGGTCGTCGGTCGTCACGATCGTGCCGGTACGCAGGCGGCGCTTGAGCTCGTCGCCGGTCTGGCCCGACACCGTTTCCGCCGCGCGGGCGAGCGCGAGCTGGACTTCGGCGATTGCGGGGACCGGGATTTCGGGCGGAAGGACGTCGTCGAGGATATGGTCGTCGCGCAGATAGGCGTGCGCGAGGACATAGTCGCCGATCCGCTGGCTCGGGCGCAGGCCGCCGCAATGGCCGATCATCAGCCACGCCTCGGGGCGGAGCACCGCGAGATGGTCGCAGATCGTCTTGGCGTTCGACGGACCGACGCCGATGTTGACCAAAGTGATCCCGGTGCCGTCCTCGGCCATCAGGTGATAGGCGGGCATCTGGTGCCGCCGCCACGCGCTGGTGTCGGCGAGCATCGCCTCGACGTCGTCGCCCGCGCGCATCAGCACACCGCCCGCGCCCGAGACGCCGGTATAGCGGCTCGGTGTGCCATCCGCATTGGGGGCGAGCTGCGCGCACGCCCAGCGGACGAATTCGTCGACGTAGCGATGATAGTTGGTGAACAGCACGTAGCGCTGGACATGCTCGGGCGGGGTGCCGGTGTAGTGCCGCAACCGCGCGAGCGAGAAATCGGTGCGCAGGCCGTCGAACAAGGCGAGCGGACGCGGGCCACCGTTGAGGACAGCGTAACGCCCGTCGGCGATCTCGTCGCCGATATGCGCGAGTTCGGTCGCGGGGAAATGCCGCGACAGGTCGACCGCGGAGACAGCGTCGAGGCTGAGCGCGTGGCCGGGATCGATCACATAGGGGAAGGGGATTTCCTGCCGCCCGGGGACCGCCTCGACCGTGACGTCATAATCCTCGAGCAGCAGCGTGAGCTGTTCGGTGAGATAGTCGGCAAAGATCGCGGGCTTGGTGACGCTGATCGCATAGGCGCCCTCGCTGACGAGGCGACCGAACGAGCGCGCGGGGACGGGGCGATCTTCGCCGCCGCGATAGTATAGCCGGATCTCGGGATAGGCGAAGCTGCCGTCCTTGCGGCTTTCGGGCGCGGGGGGCGTGCCGGTGGTGATATAGGTGGTGAGCGCGGCCTGGAGCCGCTCGACCGAAGCGCGATACAGGCGATCGAGTTCGGCGACGATGTCGGATGCTTGCGTCATGCTCAGCGGTTAAAGGCGGATCGTGACACTGGCAAGACCGGGGGGCGGGGAAGGTCGGTTACCGACAGTTTCTGACGCGTCCGAATTTGGACGGCAGGGACTGGTGGAATGCGGACCGACTGCTTTCGGGAACGCCGATGGCGATAGCCGACATTGGCAGCTGCCGCCTTTCCCGAAAAGGGTGGCTTTACGGGAGGAGCGAGTGGACGAGCTGGCACGATCATCGAGCGGATCTTAGCATCCACACTTGATGCGAGAGCGTAAATCTCCGATTGGCTCGGAAAATCGTGGCGTTTCCGGCCAAAGCTGACTTCAGCAAACGCTCCCTTAACAGCGAAGCCAACTCCGCACATCCATGATATCGATGTCTTATCGTAACAGCTAACAACAGGCCAATTCAGTGACGTCGTATCAACGATTTCTTGTTCTGGCTTGCCAAGATGAAGCCGGGAGAGCGGATACCAATCTGACGTATTGTCTCGGCAGCAATCCATCAAGGCTTTATTTGGCAAGGGAATCATCGGTATGTTGCTGGGGATTTTTGCGTAGGCTGGTTTTTCCCGCATCGGCCGAAGATCCCAATCGGTGCGGGTCTTCCACAGGATGATCGAGACGCCATTCTTGTTCGCTACGTCGAACTCTGGGCCACATGCGCCACGCGTGGCCTCGCTGATACCGATCTGAATTACTTCGCAAAATGTAAAACCGACGTTTTTGTCGGATACCCATACATGGGTTGCTTCTTTCCGAAGGCTGTCCGAAAGAGCGAAACCTCCCAGATCGACCGCTGACACCCGTTTCTGGGGCGGGCTGCTGCCGTCATTCGTGCATGCGGCCAAGATGACGGATATCGATGTAAGCAACGCACGTCGGACGATGGGATGCATAGTAGGCTCCTCTCGGCCCACCATAAAGTCGTTATCTAAAATGTCCGCTAACCGGATGTGCCAATGGCAGGCTGAACGACTATGTCTGGGCGGAAGCCGTCGGCCAGCTCGTCTTGCGCAACTGCCGCTCGCTTTTCAGGCGCACCGCGTCAATCGAGGCACCGGCAGCGAGCAGGGGTGTGGATACGATGCGAGCCGGTTTTCAGCGTGGCTCTTGCAAGAGCTGCCCTATCGGAACCCGCATCGCGTTGGTGCGCAGCGATCCGGCCGCCAGCAGCCGTCTGTCGCAGCGTCAGCTTTGACCTTCTTTGCGCACTACGCCAGATCGTTCAGAAACACCCCTGCCGCGGGCAGCAAGTTTGAGGAGACCGTGATGCTTCACTGGGCTTTGTTGGCGGCGGCCGGAACTGCCAGTTTGACTTCCGGCACAGCGAGCCCGGCGCAATGCGTGCGTTCAGGAATCTACGTTCTTGACCGCGAACGAAGCGATGACGTCCAGAAAGCGATCACGAGCGCGGTGGCCGGCCTTCCGAACACCGACAACTTCGCCCGCAGGCTGCGGAAGGCCAATACGGTGACGGATGAGATCAGGATCACGAATGCGCCAGATCGTTTCTCGATCAAGTACGAAACCAGACCGCAGATCCTCGTCTCGAAAAGGGGAGAGCCGACGCAGTGGACGCTCAACGACGGGCAGGTCTTTGATGTCTCTGCGAAAGCGAACGGTGACGATGTTTCGCTCACGTTCCGTGCCAGCGACAGCGAGCGGACCAGCGTGTACCGGATCGTCGGGGTCCGGTTCGTGGAGGAGACCATCATCGTCAGTCCGCGGCTCTCCACGGCGATCCGCTACCGGCTCCTCTATGATCCCGCAAAATGCCAGGATCTCCGAGACGGTCCTTCTCGGTAAGGTGCCGTCGGGCGGTTGTGCGGTCGGTGCCACGGGGGCCGGTTCAAACGCTGTCCCCGCCCGCGGCCCCGACCGCCGGGCCGGGTTACTCGCCTTCGCGCAGCTTCTTCACGCCGTACACCGTGCCGGCGACGGCGGCGGCTGCACCGGTAGCGATCGCGGCGGCGGCGACGGGGTGTTCCTTGACTGCCTCGACGGTCGCGTTGAACGCGTCGGTGACCTTTTCCTGCGCCTGCGTCAGGATCGACGGATCAACCACCTTCGACACCTGATCGGTAGCCTTGTTGCCAAGATCCTGTGCGGTGTTGGTGGCCTGTTTGATCGTATCGGTCATGAGGAGCTCCCTTCGCGTGAAATGGATAACGCAAAGGAAACGAAGTGCGGCGGCGGGTTGTTCCGCCGCCGCACTCGGTTCGTCGTGGCTTAGATTTCGCTCAGCAGATGTTCGGCCGACGAGACCTTGAACTCACCGGGCGCCTCGACGTTGAGCTGCTCGACGACACCATCGTTGATCAACATCGAGTAACGCTGGCTGCGCTCGCCCATGCCGAACTTCGAGCCGTCGAAGGTCAGGCCGACCGCCTTGGCGAAATCGGCATTGCCGTCCGCGAGCATCGTAATGTCGCCCGCGTCGCTCGCCTTGCTCCAGGCGCCCATGACGAACGCGTCGTTGACCGAGGTGAAGGCGATCTCGTCGATGCCCTTCGCCTTCAGGTCGGCCGCCTTGTCGACGAAGCCGGGGAGGTGACGTGCCGAGCAGGTCGGCGTGAACGCGCCAGGAACCGCGACGAGCGCGACCTTGCGGCCCTTGAAGAACTCGTCCGAGCTGACCTGGTCGGGGCCATCGGGCGTGACCTTGGTGAGCATGGTGGTGGGGACGCGGTCGCCGACGTTGATCGTCATGGGGAATCTCCTGATGCCGCCGCTCCGACACGGGATTGGGGAACGGCACGCCGGTACGTCGTCCGAACGAAGCGAAATTTCAAGCGTGGCGACCGTCCCGGACCCGGCCTATGGTACCGGATGATGGAATCGACGACATATCTGACCGGCCAGTTCCTGCTGGCGATGCCCGGGATCGGCGATCCCCGCTTCGAGCGCGCGATCATCGCGATGTGCGCGCATGACGAGGAGGGTGCGCTCGGGATCGGGATCGGCGCGACCTTGCCCGGGGTCGGGCTGCACGCGGTGCTCGAGCAGCTCAAGATCGACCCGGGGGTCGCGCCCGATGCGGCGGTGCATCTCGGCGGTCCGGTCGAGCCGCGACGCGGGTTCGTGCTCCACAGCCAGGACTGGGGCGGGCAGGATACCGTCGGGGTCGCAAACCTGTGGGCGTTGTCGGGGACGACCGACGTGCTGCGCGCGATCGCGGCGGGGACCGGGCCGTCGCGCTGGATCGTCGCGCTGGGCTATGCCGGGTGGGGACCGGGGCAGGTCGATTCGGAGATGAAGCGGCACGGCTGGTTCAGCACGCCGGGCGATCTCTCGATCCTGTATGACGCGGAGGCAGCACGGCGGTGGGAGCGCGCGTTCGGCGGGGCGGGGATCGATCCGCGGCTGCTGGCGAGCGGGGCGGGGAACGCCTGACGCGGCGGGATGCAGCGCACCGCCTGTTCCTCCGGCATGACATATAAAGACATCTTTATATTTGATCCGGGCGGCATTCGGGATTAAAGGCGCGGGCATCAACTATACCGGAGATGCCCCGTGGCCACCGTTCTCGACAAGCCGACCGACTATGTCGTCGCAGACATCAGCCTCGCCGATTTCGGTCGCGCGGAAATCAACATCGCAGAGACCGAGATGCCCGGCCTGATGGCGCTCCGCGAGGAATTCGGCGCGTCGCAGCCGCTCAAGGGCGCGCGCATCACCGGCTCGCTCCACATGACGATCCAGACCGCCGTCCTCATCGAGACGCTCACCGCGCTCGGCGCCGACGTCCGCTGGGCGACGTGCAACATCTTCTCGACGCAGGACCATGCCGCCGCCGCGATCGCCGCGTCGGGCGTGCCGGTGTTCGCGATCAAGGGCGAGAGCCTTGCGGACTATTGGGACTATGTCGGCAAGATCTTCGACTGGGACGATGGGGCGGGCCAGACCTGCAACATGATCCTCGACGACGGCGGCGATGCCACCGCGTTCGCCTTGTGGGGCGCCAAGCTCGAGGCCGGCCATTCGTTCGCCGAGCCCGAGAATGAGGAAGAAGTCGAGATGCAGCGCGCCGTAAAGGCATTCATCGCGAAGAAGCCCGGCTACCTCACCGAGACCGTCAAGAACATCAAGGGCGTGTCGGAAGAGACCACGACCGGGGTGCACCGCCTGTATGCGATCGCCAAGAAGGGCGAGCTGCCGTTCCCCGCGATCAACGTCAACGACAGCGTGACCAAGTCGAAGTTCGACAATCTGTACGGCTGCAAGGAATCGCTGGTCGACGCGATCCGTCGCGGCACCGACGTGATGCTCGCGGGCAAGGTCGCGACCGTCGCCGGCTTCGGTGACGTCGGCAAGGGTTCGGCGCAGTCGCTCCGCAACGGCGGCGCCCGCGTGCTGGTGACCGAAGTCGATCCGATCTGCGCATTGCAGGCCGCGATGGAGGGCTTCGAGGTCGTGACGATGGAAGAGGCGGTCACCCGCGCCGATATCTTCGTGACCGCGACCGGCAACGCCGACGTCATCACTGCCGACCACATGCGGGCAATGAAGAACATGGCGATCGTCTGCAACATCGGGCATTTCGACTCGGAGATCCAGATCTCGGCGCTGTCGAACTACAAGTGGACCGAAGTGAAGCCGCAGGTCGATCTCGTCGAATTCGACGACGGCAAGCAGATCATCATCCTGTCCAAGGGCCGTCTCGTTAACCTGGGTAATGCTACGGGGCATCCGTCGTTCGTGATGTCGGCGAGCTTCACCAACCAGACGCTCGCGCAGATCGAGCTGTTCACCAACCCCGAGCAGTATAAGAACGACGTCTACGTCCTGCCGAAGCACCTCGACGAGAAGGTCGCGGCACTCCATCTCGAGAAGCTGGGCGTAAAGATGACCCAGCTGACCAAGAAGCAGGCCGACTATATTGGCGTGCCGGTCGAAGGTCCGTTCAAGCCGGATCATTACCGTTACTGATGAGATCTTGCCATCCTTTCGGATGACCTTGAAGGCGGCGGGCGAGAGCCTGCCGCCTTTTTGTTATGCTTAGCAAACAGAATGTTGCATAACGGCAACATATTCTAACAAAAGCTTCACGTCCGTAAATGCACCGTTTCCATCCTGTTCATGTGGCCGCAAAAAGTCGCTGCCGGGGGGTGAGAATTTACAAAGGGCTTGTGATGCGTCTCCGTACCTCTTCCGTCTTGCTGCAGACGTCCGTGCTCGCCTTGTGCGCCGCCGGGGCAGCGCCAGCCTTCGCACAGACCGCCGCAGACGTAAGCGCGCCGCAGACGCAACAAGGTCCCGCGACCCCCGCGCTCCCGACCGAGCAGGCACCGTACCAGACCAACCCGGCGACCCCGGGCCAGCCGACCACGCCGCAGGGTGCGCCCGTCGCGAACGATTCCGCGCCCGCCGAAGCGGCGCCTGCGGACATCGTCGTCACGGGCTCGCGCATCGCGCGTCCGACGCTCGATTCGCCGATCCCGGTCACCACACTGACCGCCGCCGAGCTGACGCGCACCGGCTCCAACTCGGTCGGCGACGTCCTCAACGACCTGCCGTCGATCCGCTCCACCTACAGCCAGGCGAACTCGACGCAGTTCATCGGCACGACCGGGGTCAACTTCCTCGATCTGCGCGGCCTCGGCGTCACGCGTACGCTGGTGCTGGTCAACGGGCGTCGCCACATCACGTCGTCTGCGGGCGACTTCCTGGTCGACACCAACACGATCCCGACCGACCTGCTCGACCGCGTCGACGTCGTCACCGGCGGGAGCTCGGCGGTCTACGGGTCAGACGCGATGGCGGGCGTCGTCAACTTTGTCCTCAAGCGCAATTTCAGCGGCGCGACGATCAACGCGCAGGCGGGGCTTACCGACCGCGGCGGCAAGGGCACGCAGCGCCTGTCGGGGACGTTCGGCAAGAACTTTGCGGACGGTCGCGGCAACATCGCGCTCAACCTCGAATATAACAACACCGAGCTGGTCACCTTCGCCGACCGCGCCGACCTGACGGGCGCGTTCACGGGGCGCAACCAGTTCCAGCAGGTCGACAATCCCGCGCTCGACAACACGGTGCCGGACCGCACGTTCCTGAGCGGCGTCCACAGCTACGGCTATGACAATGGCGGCAACTTCGTCGCCTATAACGGCACCAGCCTGCGCAGCTGCTCGGGCGGCGTCGCGGCGGCGTGCCTTGGTAACGGTTTCCCGCGGATTTACGGGTTCAACACCGACGGCAGTCTGTACCAGTATAACTACGGGCGCGATTTCCGTCCGGCGGGCAGCAACAACAACCAGGGCGGCTCGGGGGGCATCCTCAACGATCGCGGTACGCTGAACCCCTCGCTGCAGCGGTACGTCGCCAACGTCATCGGTCACTTCGACGTGTCCGATGCGTTCAAGCCGTTCATCGAGGCGAAGTTCGTTCGCGTCGAGGCGTTCAGCCAGGGAACGCCGACGTTCGGTCAGGGCGGCGAGCAGGGTGTCGGCGCGGATTCGGGGACGTATCTCGGCTCGGGTGTGCCGATCTTCTTCGACAACGCCTATCTCCAGCCCGGCGCAGCGGCCACGATCCGCTCGCAGCTGCCGGCAGGCACGAACTTCTTCCGTCTCAACCGCAACAACAACGACCTCGGGACGCGCGACGAGTTCGACCGGCGTGACACGTACCGCTTCGTCGGCGGGGTCGAAGGGACGTTCAACGACGACTGGAAGTACGACGTCTCGGTCAACTACGGCGAATTCCACAGCAATTCGATCTTCTACAACAACCGCATCGAATCGCGCTTCCAGAAGGCCGCGGATGCCGTCCGTAACGGCGCGGGGCAGATCGTCTGCCGCGTGAACCAGGCATCGGTCACCGATCCGGGCTGCGTCCCGATCAACCTGTTCGGCGACGGTTCGCCTAGCCAGGCCGCGCTGAACTACGTCAACACCACCTCGACCAGCCGTTCCAAGGCAACCGAGCTCGACATCAACGCCAACCTCGTCGGCGACAGCTCGCAGTTGTTCGAGCTGCCGGGCGGCCCGGTCAAGTTCGCGATCGGCGGGGAATATCGTCGCGAGACGGCGTTCCAGGCGTATGACGATACGATCAAGGGCGGTGACACGTTCTTCAACGCGATCCCCGATTTCACGCCTCCGTCGTTCGAGGTGAAGGAAGCGTACGGCGAAATCGAACTGCCGCTGCTGAAGAACCTGCCGTTCGCGCAGGAACTGACGGTCAACGGTGCAGGCCGTGTCGCCGACTACAAGGGCTCCACGGGCACGGTGTTCGCGTATAACGCGGGCGTCATCTACGCACCGATCCGCGACGTGAAGTTCCGTGTGAACTATTCGCGTTCGGTCCGCGCACCGACGCTGAGCGACCTGTACGCGTCCAACTCGCAGAACTTCGACCTGCTCAACGATCCCTGCGACGTGAACTACATCAACAAGGGCCGCTCGACGCGTGTCGCCAATTGCGCGGCGGCGGGGGTTCCGGCGGGCTTCGTCAACGACATCGCGCGTGCCGGCAGCACCGAGTTCCTGTCGGGCGGCAACCCCAACCTGTCGGCGGAAAAGTCGCGCAGCTGGACGTTCGGTGCGATCTTCCAGCCGCGGTACCTGCCCGGCCTGTCGATCACTGCGGACTGGTATGACGTCAAGATCAGCAACATCATCAGCGCGGTCGGTGCGCAGACGATCCTCGATGCCTGCTATGACGGCACATCGCTGGACAACCAGTTCTGCGGGCTGATCAATCCGCGCCAGGCCAATGGCACGTTCGCGCGCCCGGCATTGCTGCAGTCGACGGTCAATTATTCGGCCCGCGACGCACGCGGTCTCGATCTGGACGTCGCCTACAATCATGCGTTCAACGGTTCGAACAAGCTCGCGCTGCGGTTCGTCGGAACCTATGTCGATACGCGGACCGATTATCCGTATCTCGATACGCCCGACCGTCCGGAGCGGATCAAGGGCGAGCTCGGCGATCCGGTCTACAACTTCAACGTATCGGCGGATTACACGCACAAGAACGTCACGCTCGGCTATCAGCTGCGCTACATCGGCCGCCAGACGGTCACCGACTGGGAATCGTCGTTCACCACCTACGGTGTGGCACCGCTCGATCCTTATTATGCGGACCGGACCTTCTTCCCGTCGGTCGTCTATCACGCGATCCGCGCGACGGTCGAAGTCAACAAGCAGTTCCGGCTGTATGGCGGCGTCGACAATCTGACCGACAAGAAGCCGCCGTTCGGCCAGCTCGGCATCAGCGATGGTGGCGCGATCTACGACAACGTCGGACGCTACATGTACGTCGGCGCCTCGGTTAAGCTCTGACCCTCGCGTCCGCATCTGGCGGAAGAACGAAAGGCCCGGCGGTTCGCCGGGCCTTTTTTCTTGATCTGTGCGCGACATCGGCTGCACCCTCTGTCAACGCGGGGGGAGCGGTGGTAGCGCGTGGGGTAGCGGAGGAACGGCCTGTGCGCCGTCGCGAAGGGGCGGAATGATCGGGTTGGTGCAGAGTTCGCTGCTGCTCAGCGGCATAGGGCTGGCGGTGCTCCTGACCGGGGCGTCGCTGATCCTGTACCGTGGCTTGCGCGCGCGCCGCGAGGCGGCGGCGACCTTCGCCGAAAACGCGCGGCTGTCCGCGACGCTTGCGTCCGCTCCCGCGCTGGCGATGATCGTCCGCGCCGACGGGCGGATCGAATGTCCCGAACGGCTTGCCGACTGGTTCGGCCTCGTCAGCCCGCCGCGCTATCTCAACGATCTGTCGGTGCATGGCGGCGGTATCGCGCCAGAGGATTTCGCGCTGCTCGCGAGCGACGTCACCGCCGCGCAGAAATCGGGACGCGCCTTCTCGCGCGCGATCCGCGCGCTTGGTTCGTCGCGCGCGCTGATGATCCGCGGGAGCCGAGCGGCACGCGACATCCGCGTTCCCGGGGGCGTGATCCTGTGGGTGTTCGACGCGACCGAGAGCGAGGCGGAAATCGTCGAGCTGCGTTCCGCGGTCGACGATGCGACGAAGCATTATGACGAACTGAGCGGGATCATTCAGGCCGCGCCGATGCCGATGTGGTATCGCGGATCGGATCTCCGGCTGGCGATGGTCAATTCGCATTACGTCGATGCGGTCGAGGGCGTTTCGCCCGAAGACGTCGTCCAGCGCGGGCTCGAGCTGGTCGAGGGATCGGGGGTCGGCGGGCCGCTGGCGAGTGCGGTGCTCGCGCGTGACGCGCAGGCGATCCAGACGCAGGCGCTACCCGCGACGATCCGCGGCGAGCGGCGGATGCTGCGGGTCTATGATGCGCCTTTGTCGACCGGCGGGGTCGCCGGGTTCGCGATCGACATCGAGGATCTCGAACAGGCGCGTGCGCAGCTCAAGCGGTTCGACGATGCGCAGCGCGCGATGCTCGACCGCGTCTCGGCTGCGGTGGTGCAGTTCGGCGCGGACCGCGCTCTGGTGTTCTGCAACCAGCCGTTCCGCCGGATCTTCGCGATGAAGCCCGAATGGCTGGCGGATCGCCCCGAATTCGACCGCGTGCTCGAGCGGATGCGCGAGGCGTCGCGCTTGCCCGAAGTGCGCGATTTCCCGGGCTGGAAGGCCGAGCGGCGCGACTGGTTCCTCGCGGCGGGGGGCGCGATCGAGGAGGAATGGCATATCCCGGGCGGGGTGCATCTGCGCGTCGTCGCGCAGCCCTTGCCCGATGGCGGGCTGCTGCTGATCTTCGAGGATCGCACCGAGCAGGTCCAGCTCGCGAGCGCGCGCGACACGCTGCTGCGCGTCCGTACCGCGACGTTCGAGAATCTGTACGAGGCGCTTGGCGTGTTCGCGGCGGACGGGCGGCTGCAATTGTGGAACAACAAGTTCCGCACCGTCTGGGGGTTCGAGGAAGCGTTCCTCGCGACTCATCCGCGCGTCGACGTACTCGCCGAGACCGCCGCGAAGCAGCTCGCCAATCCGGCGCGCGCGAACCTGATCGGCGATCTCGTCCGCGCCGCGACGGTCGAGCGGCAGCAGCGCGCGGGGCGTGTCGCCTTCGCCGACGGGCGGCATTACGAATTCGCCGCGGTCCCGCTGCCCGATGGCAACGGGCTGTTCACGATGCTCGACATTTCGGACAGCCGCCGGATCGAACGCGCGTTGCGCGACCGCAACGAGGCGCTCGAGGCGGCGGACCAGATCAAGACCGCGTTCGTCGCGACGATGAGCTATGAACTGCGCACGCCGCTGACCTCTATCAGCGGGTTCGCCGAGATGCTCAACGAGGGCTATGCCGGCAAGCTCAGCAAGGCGGCGGAAGGCTATGTCGAGGCGATCCTCGAATCGGTCGAGCGGCTCGGGATGCTGGTCGACGAAGTGCTCGACCTGACGCAGGCCGAAGGCGGGACCGCGGTGCTCGACAAACGCGATGTTGACCTGACGGTGACCGCGCAGGCCGCCGCCGCCTCGGTCGCGCCGCTCGTCGCCAAGCGCAAGCTCGATTTCGCGGTCGAGTTGCAGCCGTCGATCGGGCATGTCTTCGGCGATGCGCGGCGGCTCCAGCAGATGATCGAGCATCTGTTGCGGCATGCGGTCGCGGGGACGCGCGAGGGCGGGCGGATCCTGCTGCACGGTGACGGTACTGCGGGGGCGGTGCGGCTGATCGTGTCGGACGACGGCGCGGGGATGAGCCCGCAGATGGTCGCACGCGCGTTCGACCGCTTCGGGCAACCCGGCATCACGCGCAATGGCGAACGCGCTTTGGGGCTCGGGCTGCCGCTCGCGCGACAGTTCGCCGAGGGGCATGGCGGGACGATCGCGCTGGTGTCCGAGCCGGGCGAGGGCACGCTGATCACGGTGACGCTTCCGCGGCGTTGACTTGTGCGGGGCGGGCTATGCGCATAAGTTCTGCGCATAGCGGGAGGGCAGGGTGGCGCGGGTTCGGGAAGATCGTACGGCGTTTCGCCGCCCCACCAACGTGACGCTCGACGAGCAGCTCGTCGCGGCGGCGAAGGACCTCGGCATCAATCTGTCGCGCGCCTGCGAACAGGGCTTGCGCGACGCGGTCAGCGCCGAGCGCATCCGCCGGTGGCAGGAGGACAATCACGCGGCCACCGAAGCTTATACTGAATATCTCGCGACCTATGGCCTACCGCTCGAACGATACCGCCAGTTCTGATGGCGCGGTTCGAGGCGTATCGGATGCGCGACTCCACCGATATCGTGCTGGATTGCCAGGCCGATCTGCTGACCAATCTACCGACTCGGTTCGTCGTGCCATTGGTCCCGGCGGTCCGGTTTCGGGCTTTATATCCAAGGTTGAACCCTATTTTCCGTATCGCGGACGCGGAGTATGTCTTGGCGACGCAAATGGCGGGAACCGTGCCTTGCAATCGCAAGGAGGAAAAGACTGCCGGGTTTGTCGATGAGCAGGCGGCGATCATGAATGCGCTCGACATACTGCTGACGGGGTATTGAGATGATCCTTGCCGATCCCGCCGCGACCGAGGCGCTGGGCACACGGCTCGCCGCGCTTGCCCGGCCGGGCGACGTGGTGACGCTTGCCGGGCCGCTCGGAGCGGGGAAGACGAGCATTGCGCGCGGGCTGCTCGCGGCGCTGGGGCTGGCGGGGGAGGCACCGTCGCCGAGCTTCGCGATCGTCCAGCCTTATGCGCCTCCCGAGGTGCGGTTTCCGGTGCTGCACGTCGACCTCTACCGGATCGAGGATGTGGGCGAGCTCGAGGAACTCGGGCTGGACGAGGCCGAGAGCGATTCGCTGCTGCTGATCGAATGGCCCGAGCGCGCGCCGGGCTATTGGCCGAACGCGCTGCAACTGACGCTGGCGATGGCGGAAGACGGCGGGCGTCGCTTGACAGCCGAGGTTCCCCCGGGCTGGAGAGAGCGATGGCAGCAGATATGACTCCCCCCGACGCCGCAGCGGCATTCCTCGCGGCGCACGGCTGGCCCGACGCGCGGATCGAACCGGTTGCGGGCGATGCCTCGTTCCGCCGCTATTTCCGCGTGATCGACGGTACGCGCAGCGCGATCCTGATGGACGCGCCGCCGCCGCAGGAGGATCCGCGCCCGTTTATCGAGATCGCACGCTGGCTGACCGGGCGCGGGTTTGCGGCACCCGAGATTCATGCGACCGATCTCGACACCGGGCTCGTCCTGCTCGAGGATTTCGGCGACGTGCGCATGCGCGAGACGGTCGATGCCGCGCCCGAACGCGAAGCGGCGTTGTATCGCTCGGCAATCGATACGCTGGTGCGGCTGCAGCAGGAGGAGGCGGCGCCGGTGCCGCGCTACGATCTCGCAGTGCTGCACCGCGAGGCAAACCTGCTGACCGAATGGTATTGCCCCGCGATCGGCGTGACGCCGGACCAGGCGGCGTACGATGCGGCATGGGATGCAGTGCTGGGGGCGACGCTCCACGGGACGATGGTCACCGTGCTGCGAGACTATCATGCCGAAAACCTGATGCTTCTGGGCGACGGAGACTCGCTCGGTCTGCTCGATTTCCAGGATGCGCTGGCGGGGCACCCGGCGTACGATCTGGTGTCTTTGCTGCAGGACGCGCGGCGCGACGTCGATCCATTGGTCGAGGCGACGATGCTCGAGCATTACCGTGCGGCGACGGGTGCGGGTGAGGATTTCGACGTCGCCTATCATGTGCTCGGCGCGCAGCGGAACGCGAAGATCGTCGGCATTTTCACGCGGCTGTGGCAACGCGACGGCAAGCCGCGCTACGCCGTCTTGTGTCCGCGCGTTTGGCGCTATCTCGAGCATGATCTGGCGCATCCCGCACTCGCGCCGGTCAAGGCGTGGTTCGATGCGACGATCCCGCCCGAACTGCGCGGAAACCCGATGGAGATTTCCGCGTGATCGACCCGAAGCGCACGCTGCATATCCGGCCCGATCCGGGGGGCACGGTGCCGAAGACCGCGATGGTGATGGCGGCGGGGCTGGGCAAGCGGATGCGGCCGCTGACCGCGACGCGCCCGAAGCCGCTGGTCGTGGTGAACGGCCGTGCGCTGATCGATCACGTCTTCGACCGGCTCCGTGCGAGCGGAATCGAACGGGCGGTGGTCAACGTCCATTATCTTGCCGACACGCTCGAGGCGCATTTGCGCAACCGCGTCGAAGGGATCGACGTCGTCGTATCGGACGAGCGCAAGCAACTGATGGAGACGGGCGGCGGGATCGTCCAAGCGCGCGAGCTGATCGGGGACGCGCCGTTCCTCGTCGTCAACAGCGACAATCTGTGGGTCGATGGCCCGTCGGATGCGATCCGGATGCTCGCGGCGGCATGGGACGATGCGAAGATGGACGCGCTGCTCCTCCTCGTCCCGCTCGCGCGCGCGAACCATCATGCCGGGGAGGGCGATTTCCGCCTCGCCGCGGACGGGCGGATCACCGGGCGACGCCAGCCGGGCAAGCTCGCGCCGTTCGTCTATACCGGCGTCCAGATCCTGTCGCCGCGCGTGATCGCGGACTGGCCCGAGGGGCCGTTCTCGACGATGCTGTTCTGGGAACGCGCGATCGCGGCGGGGCGGGCTTACGGGATGGTGCATCAGGGGCTGTGGTTCGATGTCGGCACCCCCGCCGCGGTCGGCAAGACCGAGGCGATGCTCGCGGATGGCTGAGTCGGTCCGGCCCACGATCTTCACGATTCCCGCGCACCGCGCGTTTGCCGATGCGCTGGCGGCGGGGCTGATCCGGCAGGTCGGGGGCGAGGACTTAGGGCTTGCGCGCGGGCTGGTGCTGCTCCCCAACAACCGCGCCAAGCGCGCGCTGACCGACGCGTTCGTCCGCGCGAGCGCGGGCGGGCTGTTGTTGCCGCGGATGGTCGCGATCGGCGATCCCGCGCTCGACGAGGGCGTCGGCGCGGCGCTCGATCCGGCGGATTCGGTCGAGCCGATCCCGCCCGCGGTCGAGCCGCTCCAGCGGCGGATGATCCTCGCGCGGATGATCACCGAGGAACGCGCGCGCGGCGGCCAGCCGGTCGATGCGGCGGAAGCGGTGCGGCTCGCGGG
>Ga0160428_1001676_pt1 | contig 15888 bp, 13 predicted proteins | sample SolpanmetagenomM_FD_108198 | JGI IMG/M metagenome (GOLD analysis project Ga0160428, IMG submission 108198) | Solar panel surface microbial communities from Lawrence Berkeley National Laboratory, California, USA - M | ecosystem: Engineered > Built environment > Solar panel > Unclassified ... | reverse complement strand
GCGTGGCGCTCGCCGCGGGTGTCGAGCAGGTCCGCGAGAAGTTGTCCATGCACGTGCTGCAGTCGCTGCAGCGCACGGGGATCGACGTCCCCGACCACCTGGGTGCCGACGAGCTGGGGCTCGCCGCGGCACCCGACGATCTGCCGGGAGGCAATCGATGAGTTCCCCCGACGCACCCGACACCACCTCCGAGACCGAGGTCTTCGGCGACCCGACCACCGTGCCCGTGGAGGTCCCCGACGACGCCAACGTCGAGAAGGCGCTGCGCGTCGGCCTGAGCGAGTACGAGCTCTCCGAGGAGGACGTCGCCCTCCTGTCCGGCGAGGGCGCGGGCGACGGCGACGAGCAGCCGGCCGGGCCGCTGCCCGTGCTGGCCGTCGTCGGGCGCCCGAACGTGGGCAAGTCCACGCTCGTCAACCGCATCATCGGCCGCCGCGAGGCCGTCGTGGAGGACGTCCCCGGCGTCACCCGCGACCGCGTCATGTACCCGGCCAACTGGGCCGGGCGCGACTTCACGCTCGTCGACACGGGCGGCTGGGAGAAGAAGGTCGAGGGCCTGCCCGCGCGCGTCGCGGAGCAGGCGGAGGTGGCCATCGCCCTCGCCGACGCCGTGATGTTCGTGGTCGACGCGACCGTCGGGGCCACGGGCACGGACGAGCAGATCGTGCGGCTGCTGCGCAAGGCGGGCAAGCCCGTCGTGCTCGTCGCGAACAAGGTCGACGGCCCGCGCCAGGAGGCCGACGCGAGCGAGCTGTGGTCGCTGGGCTTCGGGGAGCCGTACCCCGTCTCGGCCCTGCACGGGCGCGGCACGGGCGACGTGCTGGACGCGGCCGTCGCGACGCTGCCCACCGTCTCGGCCACGGGTGGCGGCGTCGAGCCCGCCGGCGGGCCCCGCCGCGTCGCGCTGCTGGGCCGCCCGAACGTGGGCAAGTCGAGCATGCTCAACAAGCTCGCCGGCTCCGAGCGCGTCGTCGTGCACCCCACCGCGGGCACGACGCGCGACCCGGTCGACGAGCTGATCGAGCTCGGCGGGCGCACCTGGCGCTTCGTGGACACCGCCGGCATCCGCCGCCGCGTGCACCTGACGCAGGGCGCGGACTTCTACGCCTCGCTGCGCACGCAGGCCGCGCTGGAGAAGGCCGAGGTGGCCGTCGTGCTGCTGGACGCCAGCGAGAAGCTCTCCGAGCAGGACATCCGCATCGTCACCACGGTCGTGGAGTCCGGGCGCGCGCTGGTGCTGGCCTACAACAAGTGGGACCTCACCGACGAGGAGCGCCGCCACTACCTGCAGCGCGAGATCGAGAAGGAGCTCGTGCAGTACCCGTGGGCGCTGCGCGTCAACGTCTCCGCGCAGACCGGGCGCCACCTGGAGCGCCTCGTGCCGGCGCTGGACACCGCGCTGGAGTCCTGGGACACCCGCGTGCCCACGGGCAAGCTGAACAGCTTCCTCGGCCAGGTCGTCGCGGAGCACCCGCACCCGGTGCGCGGCGGCAAGCAGCCGCGGATCCTCTTCGGCACGCAGGCCTCGACCCGGCCGCCGCGCTTCGTGATCTTCGCCAGCGGGTTCCTCGAGGCCGGCTACCGCCGGTTCATCGAACGCCGCCTGCGCGAGCAGTTCGGCTTCGTCGGCTCGCCGATCGAGGTCAGCGTCCGCGTGCGGGAGAAGCGCAAGCGGTGAGGTAAGGTCTTCCACGGCTCGACCACCCCCTCGGGGGCGGGACGGTCGACGGGCTGTAGCGCAGCTTGGTAGCGCACTTGACTGGGGGTCAAGGGGTCGCAGGTTCAAATCCTGTCAGCCCGACTCGTGTTCGCACGGGTCAGAGCGGGTGTTCGTCCTCGGGGGCGGGCACCCGTTCGCCGTTCCCGGGGTGACCGGGGCGCAGCAGACGGGGAGGACGGACGTGGCGGGTCTGCTCGAGCGGCTGCGCGGCCGCGTCTGCTCCGCCTGCGGGCACCCCCGCGAGGCGCACGAGCACTACCGCCGCGGCACCGACTGCTCCGTGCGCGACTGCGGGTGCCCGCGCTTCCGGCGCTGAGGTTAGGGTCGAGCCGCCCGGGTGCGGGCCCCGCGACGGGGACCGCGGACGACGACGACCCCACGAGGACGAGACGAGGAGCAGGGGTGGCGGCCACGACCGAGCGCGACACCTCCTCCATCCGCGTCCGGAACGCCGTCAAGACCTACGGCACGGGGGAGCGCGCGACGACCGCCCTGGCCGACGTCGACCTGACCGTGCCGCGCGGCCGCTTCGTCAGCGTCATCGGCCCCAGCGGCTGCGGGAAGTCCACGCTCCTGCGCCTGGTCGCGGGGCTGGAGGAGCCCGACGCGGGCGAGGTGTCGATCTTCGGGGCGACGGCCCGGGAGGCGTCGGCCGCGAAGTCCATCGGCTTCGTCCCCCAGGTGCCCGCCCTGCTGCCGTGGCTCAGCGTCCTGGACAACGTCCGCGTCCTGGACAAGGTCAACCGCCGCGCCGGGCGCCGGCGCCGCGAGGCCGCCGGTCCCGCCGTCGAGGGCTGCGAGCTCGCGGGCGACCCCGTGCAGCTGCTGACGCGCCTCGGCCTCGGCGACGCCCTGACCCAGCGGCCCGGGCAGCTCTCGGGCGGCATGAAGCAGCGCACCGCGATCGCCCGCGCCTTCGCCCTGCAGCCCGACGTCCTGCTCATGGACGAGCCGTTCTCCGCGCTGGACGAGTTCACCCGCGAGGCCGTGCAGCTGCAGCTGCTCGACGTCTGGCACGAGACGCGCACGACCGTCCTCTTCGTGACCCACTCCGTCACCGAGGCGGTGCTGCTGTCGGACACCGTCGTCGTCATGGCCGCCCGGCCCGGGCGCATCGCCGCGGTGCTCGACATCGCCCTGGACCGCCCCCGCCGCCACGGCCACCTCGACTCCGACGCCATGCACGCCTGCGAGCACGCCGTGCGCGCCGAGCTCGAGCAGGCCTGGGCCGACGTCCTGCCGCAGGACGCCCGGTGAGCCCCGGCCCCCGCCGGGGGCTGCGCGCGGCGGTGGGCGGGCTGCACCCGCGGTGGTGGGTGCCGACGGTCGTCGCCCTCGCCGCGGCCGCCGTCGTCTGGACCGTCGTGGCCCGGGCCAACCCCTACGTCCTGCCCGCGCTGGGCGCGGTGGGCGACCAGCTGTCCACGCAGCCGGGGTTCTACCTGCGCAACGCCGCCGCCACCCTGCGCGAGGCGCTGCTGGGGCTGCTCGCGGGCTCCGTCGCCGCCTTCGCGCTGGCCGTCGGCATCTCCGAGTCCGGGCTGCTGCGCCGCGCCGTCCTGCCGCTGGTGGTCGTCCTGAACGTCACGCCCGTCGTCGCCATCGCGCCGGCGCTGGTCGTGGCCTTCGGGTTCGGGATCCTGCCCAAGGTGATCGTCACGGCCCTCATCACCTTCTTCCCGGTGCTGATGAACACCGTCACGGGCCTGCGCTCGGTGGCGCCGCCGGTCCTGCAGGTGTTCCGCACGGTGCACGCCTCCCGCCTGGACGTCCTGTGGCGGCTGCGGGTGCCCAGCGCCCTGCCCTACGTGTTCTCGGCGCTGCGGGTGGTCTTCCCGCTCTCGGTCGTCGGCGCGATCGTCGCGGAGTTCTCCGCGGCCGGGTCGACCGAGGGCCTCGGCACCGTGATCAGCGTGGCGTCGTCGAACTCCCAGCTGGACCGCGTGTTCGCGGCCATCGCCTGCCTCGCGCTCATGGGCTCGGTGCTGCTGCTCGTCGTCGCGCTGCTCGAGCGCCGGGTCCTGTCCTGGCACGAGTCGCAGGCCCGCCCGTCGTGAGCGCCCGCCACGACCCCACGTCCCCTCCGCCCCACCCCTCTCCCCGGGAGTCCCCCTTGACCAGCGTCCTGCGCGCCCTCGCCCCGGCTGCGGCCGCGGCGCTCCTGATCGCCGGCTGCAGCGGCGGCGACGGCAGCGGCACGAGCACGCCGTCGGTGTCCGCGGCCGCGAAGGGCTCGGCCGTCTCGGCGGAGCGCTGCGCGGAGAACGAGGCGGCCGGCAAGATCACCTACGTCACGGGCTACCAGTACCAGGCGTCGGCGAGCATCCTCGACCCCGTCGCGGCCAAGGCCCTCGGCTACTTCGACGCGCTCTGCCTCGACGTGGAGATCCAGCCCGGCACGGGGGAGACGGCGCAGAACGCGCAGCTCGTGGCCGCCGGCACCGCGCAGCTGAGCTCGATGAGCGGCGGCAGCGACGTGCTCGTCAACGTCGCCAACGGCGTCGACGTCAAGGCCGTCGCCCTCTTCGGCCACGTGCCGATCGCGACGCTCATGACGAAGCCCGACGTCACCGACCTCAAGCAGCTCGAGGGCACGACGCTGGGGCAGAAGGGCGCGCTGCCCGTCGCCATCGACGCCATGCTGCGCGCCGACGGCGTCGACGTCGCGAAGATCAAGCAGGTCAAGGTCGGCTTCGACCCCACGGTCCTCGTGCGCGGGCAGGTGAAGTCCCTCACGGGCTACAAGTCCAACGAGCCGCTGACGCTGAAGGCGCTGGGCGAGGACGTGAAGCTGTGGAACCCCGAGGACTACGGGGTGCCCGGCTCGATCGCCGCGACCATCGTGAACCCGGCCTTCCTGGCCCAGCACCCCACGGCCGTGCAGGACTTCCTGCGCGCCCAGCTGCACGCCTTCCAGCACTGCGAGACCGCGGCGCCGGAGTGCGTCGGCTTCGCCGCGGCCGCGGCGAAGTCCGGCTACGACACCGCGCACAACGTCGAGGTGTGGAAGACCGAGGAGGGGCTGGTCACCTCCACGCTGCCCGCGGGGCAGGTGCTGGGGCAGATGGACCCCGCCGCGATGCAGGCCGAGGGCGACTTCCTCGTCCGCATGGGGCAGGTCGAGGCGGTCCCCGACCTGACGAGCGTGCTCGACACCACGGTCGTGCCTGCGCTGTACGCGAACGGCGCCCTGGTCTGGCCCGCCCCCTGACGCCCCCCGCCCTCCGTGACCGTGCAGGGACCACCGGCACGATCACCGAGGGAGGATGCGGGGGTGCGGGCCGACCGTAGACTCGCAGGCGTCATGTCGAGGTCCCCCGGCCGCCGCCGCCCACCCCAGCGCTCCTCCTCCTCCGGCCCCCGGCAGCGGGGTCCGGCGCCGAGCGCCCTGCCCGACGACCCGCGCGCGCCCGTCCTGGCCCAGCGCCTCGCGCAGCTCTCCCTGCGCGACGAGGACCGCTTCCGCCGGCGCCTGTCCGCGCTGGCCCGCCAGCGCGACGCGGCCGCGGTGAGCACCGCGCTGGACGACATCGAGCGCCAGGTCGAGGGGGCCGAGGAGCGCGCGCAGCGGCGCGCGGCCAGCGTCCCGGCGCTGCGCTACCCGCCCGAGCTGCCCGTCAGCCAGGAGAAGGACCGGATCGCCGCGGCCCTGCGCGAGCACCAGGTCATCGTCGTGGCGGGCGAGACCGGCTCGGGCAAGACCACCCAGCTGCCCAAGGTGTGCCTGGAGATCGGCCGGGGCCTGCGCGGGCGCATCGGGCACACGCAGCCCCGCCGGATCGCGGCGCGCGCGGTCGCCGAGCGCGTCGCCGAGGAGCTCGGCACCGAGCTCGGCGGCACCGTCGGCTACGCGGTCCGCTTCACCGACACCGTCGGCGAGGACAGCCTCGTCAAGGTCATGACCGACGGCATCCTGCTCGCCGAGATCCAGCGCGACCCCGAGCTGCTGCAGTACGACACCCTCATCATCGACGAGGCCCACGAGCGCAGCCTGACCATCGACTTCCTGCTCGGCTACCTCGCGCAGCTGCTTCCCCGGCGCCCCGAGCTCAAGCTCGTCATCACGTCCGCGACCATCGACCCGCAGCGCTTCTCCCGGCACTTCGGCGGCGCACCCGTCCTGGAGGTCTCCGGGCGCACCTACCCCGTCGAGGTCCGCTACCGCCCCCTGCTGGCCGCGGAGGCGGAGGAGGAGGGCGACGAGGACGACGAGTCCGACGACGGCGTGGGGGAGTCCGACGACGCCTGGCTGCCCGACGACGACCGCGACCAGACCGAGGGCATCCTCGACGCGGTCCGCGAGCTCGCGGCCGAGGGCCCGGGCGACGTCCTCGTGTTCCTGCCCGGCGAGCGGGAGATCCGCGACACCGCCGACGCGCTGGCGCCGCTGCTGCTGGAGCGGGAGTTCCGCGGCACCGAGGTCCTGCCCCTGTTCGCGCGGCTGTCGGCCGAGGAGCAGCACCGGGTGTTCCGCACGACCGGGCACCGCCGGATCGTGCTGTCCACCAACGTGGCGGAGACCTCGCTGACCGTCCCGGGCATCCGCTACGTCGTCGACGTCGGCACGGCGCGCATCTCCCGCTACAGCGTGCGCACCAAGGTGCAGCGGCTGCCGATCGAGCGGATCTCGCAGGCGTCGGCCAACCAGCGCGCCGGGCGCTGCGGGCGCGTCGCCGACGGCATCTGCATCCGGCTCTACTCCGGCAAGGACTTCGAGTCCCGCGACGAGTTCACCCAGCCGGAGATCCTGCGCACCAACCTGGCCTCGGTCATCCTGCAGATGACGTCGCTGGGCCTGGGCGACATCGCCGCGTTCCCCTTCGTCGAACCGCCCGAGCAGCGCAGCATCACCGACGGCCTGCAGCTGCTGGCCGAGCTCGGGGCGATCGAGGACGCGCGCGCGGGCGACCGGGGCGTGCCGCGGCTGACGCGCATCGGCCGCGACCTGGCCAAGCTGCCCATCGACCCGCGCCTGGGCCGCATGGTCCTGGAGGGCCACCGCAACTCCTGCCTGCACGAGGTCCTCGTCGTGGTCGCGGCCCTGTCGGTGCAGGACCCGCGCGAGCGGCCGCTGGAGCACCGCGAGCGCGCCGCGCAGCTGCACGCCCGCTTCCGCCACGAGCAGTCCGACTTCCTCACCTACCTCAACCTGTGGGCGTACCTGCGCCGGCTGCAGGACGACCTGTCCTCCTCGGCCTACCGCCGCCGCGTGAAGGCCGAGATGCTGCACTTCCTGCGCATCCGCGAGTGGCAGGACACCTACAGCCAGCTGCGCCGCATCACCCGCGACCTGCGCATGGACGTCACCGTGCCCGAGCTGGGCGAGCCCGCGGAGGGCGAGGTCGTGCCGCAGGCCACCTACGACGGCGACGGCATCCACCGCTCGCTGCTCGCCGGCCTCCTGGGCAACATCGGCCTGAAGGAGCTGCCGAAGGAACCCGCCAAGGGGCAGCGCCGCGCCCGCCCCGACGGCCCCCGCCAGCAGGAGTACCTGGGTGCCCGCGGCGCGCGGTTCGCCGTCTTCCCGGGTTCCGCGCTGGGCCGGCGCTCCCCGGACTGGGTCGTGGCCGCCGAGCTCGTCGAGACCTCCCGGCTGTGGGCGCGCGTCGCGGCGTCCATCGACCCGCGCTGGATCGAGCCGCTGGCCGAGCACGTCGTGAAGCGGAGCTACTCCGAGCCCCGGTGGTCGCGCAAGCGCGCGGCCGTCGTCGCCACCGAGCGCGTGACCCTGTACGGCGTCCCGATCGTCGCGGGCCGCACCGTGGCCTACGGCGGCATCGACCCGGAGCTCTCGCGCGAGCTGTTCGTCCGCCACGCCCTGGTGGAGGGCGACTTCGAGACGCGGCACGCGTTCTTCCACCGCAACCGGGAGCTGCTCGCCGACGCCGAGGAGCTGGAGCACCGCGCGCGCCGCCGCGACATCGTCGTCGACGACCAGGTGCTGTTCGACTTCTACGACGCGCGCGTGGGGCGCGACGTCGTCTCCGGCCGCCACTTCGACCAGTGGTGGAAGCAGGTGCGCCAGGAGCAGCCCGAGCTGCTGACGTTCGACCCGGCCATGCTCGTCGCCGAGGACGCCGCCGTCAGCGAGGAGGAGTTCCCGCGGCGCTGGCGCCAGGGCGACCTGGACCTCGACCTGACCTACGTCTTCGAGCCCGGTTCGCCCGAGGACGGCGTCACGGTCGAGGTGCCCGTCGGCGTCGTCAACCGCTTCGACGACCGCGACCTGCTCTGGCAGGTGCCGGGGTTCCGCCACGACCTGGTCACCGCCGAGCTGCGTTCGCTGCCCAAGGCGCTGCGCAAGAACCTCGTGCCCGCCCCCGACCGCGCGGCGGAGCTCCTGGACCGCGTGACCCCCCGCAGCGAGGACTTCTTCGCGGCCTTCGAGCGCGAGCTGCCGCGCCTGGGCGACGGCACGGAGATCTACGAGGAGGACGTCGACTGGTCCAAGGTGCCGCCGCACCTGCGCGCGACCTTCCGCGTCCTCGGCGAGGACGGCCGGGTCCTCGCGCAGGGCAAGGACTTCCCCCGCCTGCGCGACTCCCTCGTCGCCTCGGTCGCCGAGACGCTCACGGAGGCCGCGGACGAGCTGCAGCGCACCGGGGCCACCACCTGGTCGCCCACCGCCGACCCCGACGACGCGCGCGCGCTGCCGCCGCAGGTCCCGGCCGTGCACACCACGCTGCGCCGCGGCGCGGAGGTCACGAGCTACCCCGCGCTGGTCGACGAGGGCACCGCGGTGGGGCTGCGGACCTTCGCCACGCCCGTCGAGCAGGCCGCGGCGATGCGGGCGGGCACCCTGCGGCTGCTGCAGCTCGTGCTGCCCTCGCCGCTGCGCGCCGTGCAGGCGGGGCTCGCCAACGAGGCGAAGCTCCTGCTCGCCCGGGCCCCGCACGGCGGCGCCGCGGCCGTGCTGGCCGACTGCGTCGAGGCGGCTCTGCGCGACCTCCTCGACCGCTGCGGCGGCCCCGTGCGCACCGCCGCGGAGTTCGAGGCGCTGCGCCGCGCCGTGGGCGCGGAGCTGGAGACCGTGACCGCCGAGGTCGTGCACCGGACCCTGCGGGTGCTGGGCGCGGCCGCGGACGTCGAGCGCCGCATGGCCCGCACCCAGAGCCTCGTCCTCCTGCCCTCGCTCGCCGACGTCCGGGACCAGTTCACCGGCCTGGTCCACCCGGGCTTCGTCGCGGACACCGGCCGCACGCGCCTGCCGGACCTGCTGCGCTACCTGCAGGGCATCGGCCGCCGGCTGGACGCCATGCCCGAGAACCCCCAGCGCGACCGCGTGCGGATGGCGGAGTTCGCCCGGGTCCGCGACGCCTGGGCCTCCCGGCTGCGCAAGGCCGGCGCGCACCCCTCGCCCGAGCTGGCGCGCGTGCGCTGGACGCTGGAGGAGCTGCGGCTGCAGAAGTTCGCGCCCGGGGTGCCCACGGCCCACCCGGTCAGCGACGAGCGCGTGCTCAAGGCGCTCGCCGAGGCCGGCTGAGGTCGACCGGCCCCCTCAGAGGAGGGCCTGCTCCGTCAGGCCCCGCGCCGCCGTCCACGGCCCGGTGACCAGGAACGTGCGGGCCACGCGGTCGCCCGCCAGCCGCCCCGGCAGCGCGGCCGGGGCCAGGGACCGGAAGTCGACCTCCGCGGAGTCCAGGGCCACGAGCGTCACCGCGGCGTCGGGCAGCAGCCGGACCTCGACCAGGCCGGTCCCGACGGAGTAGCGGACCCCGTGCGGGCCGCCGCACTCCGCGCTCGCGGGGTGGCCCGTGACCCGCACCAGCGCGCCCTCGCGGCGCGCGCCGAGCGCGACGAGGAAGCGGGACCCGGCGAGCTCCTGGCACGTGGTCGGCTGCCGCACCGCGGGCCTGCCGGCGGTCGTCGCCGGCGGGGCCCCCACGGACGCGGTCGGTGCGCGCTGCGAGGGCAACCGGGGCGAGGGCGCGACCGGCGGGGGCGAGGAGGGGGCAGCCGCCGTCGGGGCGAGCGCCGTCGGGGTCGCCGCCGTGGGGGCCCCGGTCGGGGGCGCCGTCGCGTCGGGCGCCGTCGCGTCGGGCGGCGGGGACGAGGTGCACGCGGCCAGGGCGAGCGCGGCGATCAGGAGGCCGCCCGCCCGCCGCACCACCGCGTCGCTCACGGCGCCAGCCTGCCACCCGCCGCCGAGGTGCGCGGGCCCGGCGGGAGCGCGAGGCTCTCCCCCACGCGGGCGGGCTCACGCCGGCAGGAGGAGGAACCGGTGGACGACACCACGACCGCACCCGTCCGGCAGCGCGTGACGCTGCGGGTCGACGGCGGCGAGCGATCGCTCGAGGCCGACACCCGCACCTCCCTGCTGGACGCCCTGCGCGACGGCCTGGGGGTGACGAGCCCCAAGAAGGGCTGCGACCACGGGCAGTGCGGCGCCTGCACCGTCCTGCTGGACGGGCGGCGCCAGCTGTCCTGCCTGACCCTGGCCGTCGCGGCGGACGGCGGCGAGGTCACCACGGCCGCCGGCCTCGTGCGCGAGGGCCGGCTGCACCCCGTCCAGCAGGCCCTCCTCGACGCCGACGGCCTGCAGTGCGGCTACTGCACCCCGGGTCAGGTGTGCTCGGCGGTCGGCGTGCTCGCCGAGGCCGCGGCGGGCCACCCGAGCCACGTCACGGCCGACCTCGACGCCGACGTCGTGCTGGACGAGGCCGAGGTGAGCGAGCGCATGAGCGGGAACCTCTGCCGCTGCGGCGCCTACGTCGGGATCACCGAGGCCGTCCTGCGGGCGGCTCGCGACGGCGGCGGGAGCCGGCCGTGAGGCCCTTCGCCTACGTCCGCGCGCAGGACGCGGCCGGGGCCGTGGCCACCGTCGCGGGCGACCCCGACGCGGGGTTCCTCGGCGCCGGCACGAACCTCGTCGACCACCTCAAGCTCGACGTCGAGCGCCCCGGCACGCTGGTCGACGTGAGCCGGCTGCCGCTGGACCGCATCGAGGACCTCGACGGGGGTGGCCTGCGGATCGGCGCGACGGTGCGCAACGCCGACCTGGCCGCGGATCCGCGGGTCCGCCACGACTACCCCGTCCTCGCGCAGTCCCTGCTGGCCGGCGCGTCGGGGCAGCTGCGGAACATGGCCACGACCGCGGGGAACCTGCTGCAGCGCACGCGCTGCGTCTACTTCCGCGACGTGACGACGCCGTGCAACAAGCGCGAGCCCGGGTCGGGGTGCTCGGCGCTCGGCGGGTACACGCGCTACCACGCGGTCCTCGGGACGTCCCCCGACTGCATCGCGGCCCACCCCTCGGACATGGCGGTGGGGATGGCGGTCCTGGACCCGGTGGTGGTCGTGCTGGGGCCGCAGGGGGAGCGGCGGATCCCGTTCGCGGAGCTGCACCGGCTGCCCGGCGACGCCCCCGAGCGCGACACGGTCCTGGAGCACGGCGACCTCATCACCTCCGTCGAGCTCCCGGCGCTGCCGGTCGCGCGCCACTCCCTCTACCGCAAGGTCCGCGACCGCGCCTCGTACGCCTTCGCCCTCGTCTCGGTCGCCGCCGTCCTGGAGGTCGAGCAGGGCCGGGTCGGCGACGTGCGGCTCGCGTTCGGCGGGGTCGCGCACCGGCCCTGGCGGGCCCGGGCCGCGGAGGAGTTCCTCCGCGGGCGGCCCGCGACGGAGGAGTCGTTCCGCGAGGCGGCGGCCGTCGAGCTCGCCGCGGCGCAGCCCCAGCCGGGGAACGCGTTCAAGCTGCCCATGCTGCGCGGGGCCGTGGTCGCCGCGCTGCGCGACCTGACCGCCGCCGCGACGGAGGGGGACCGGTGACGCTGCAGGAGGACCGCGCCGCAGCCCCGGCGCCCGCCATCGGGGCGGACCTGGAGCGCCTCGACGGCGCGGTGAAGGTCGCGGGGACCGCGGCCTACACCGGCGAGGTGCCGGTCGAGGACCCGCTGTTCCTGCACGTCGTGCAGTCCACGATCGCCCGCGGCCGGATCACGGCCGTGGACGCCTCGGCCGCGCGGGCGGTCCCGGGGGTCGTGCTCGTGCTCACCCACGAGAACGCCCGCCGCGTCGCGAGCACCGACGACCTCGAGCTCGCGGTGCTCCAGGAACCCGACGTCGCCTACCGCGGCCAGGTCGTCGGCGCCGTGGTCGCCGAGACCGCCGAGACGGCGCGCCAGGCCGCGTCGCTGGTGCGGTTCACCTACGCGGAGCAGCCGCACACCGTCGTCCTGGCCTCGGTGGGGACCGCTGCCGCCGGCGCCGGCTCGCCCGCGCTGTACCGGCCGGACGCCGTGAACCCGTCCTTCGACACCGACTCGGACACGGGCGACGTGGACGCCGCCCTGGCCGACGCGCCGCACGCGGTCGACGTGCGGGTCACCACGGCCTGGATGAACAACAACCCGCTGGAACCGCACGCGACCGTGGCGCGCTGGGACGCCGACGGCGGGCTGCTCGTGCACGACTCCACGCAGGGCGTGCACGCCGTGAGGGACACCCTCGCGACCGTCCTGGGGCTGCCCGTCGGGCAGGTGCGCGTCCTGAGCCGCTTCGTCGGCGGCGGCTTCGGGTCCAAGGGCAACCCGCACCCGCACGAGGTCGTCGTCTGCCTCGCGGCGACGGCCCTGCCCGGGCGGTGGGTCAAGTTCGCCGCGACGCGGCAGCAGATGTTCGCGTTCACGGGCTACCGCACGCCGACGGAGCAGCGGGTGCGCCTGGGCGCCGACGCCGACGGGCGCCTGCTCGCCGTCGCCCACGACGCCGTGAGCCAGACCGCGACGGTCAAGGAGTTCGCGGAGCAGACCGCCGTCGTCAGCCGGTTCATGTACGGCGCCCCGAACATCCGCACCACCCACCGCCTCGCGGCGATCGACGTGCCCGTCCCGTCGTGGATGCGCGCCCCCGGGGAGTGCCCCGGCATGTTCGGGCTCGAGGTCGCCGTCGACGAGCTCGCGATCGCCGTCGGCCTCGACCCCGTCGAGCTGCGCGTGCGCAACGACCCGCCCGTGGACCCCGAGACGGGGCAGCCGTGGGGTCAGCGCCACCTCGTGGCGTGCCTGCGCGAAGGGGCGCAGCGCTTCGGCTGGGCCGGGCGCGACCCCCGGCCGCGCCGGCGCCTCGTCGACGGGTGGTGGGTCGGCACGGGCGTCGCGAGCTCGGTGTACCCGGCGATGTCCATGCCCGGCAACGAGGCTCGCGTCACCGCGCTGGCGGACGGCCGGCTCGAGGTGGCCATCGGGGCCGCGGACATCGGCACGGGTTCCTGGACGGCGCTGACGCAGATCGCCGCCGACGCGCTCGGCGTCGGCCTCGAGCGCATCGAGCTGCGCCTGGGCGACAGCGACCTGCCCAGCGCCAGCGTCGCGGGCGGCTCGAGCGGCACCTCCTCGTGGGGCGCGGCCGTCGTCGGGGCGGCCGCCTCCTTCCGCGTCCAGCACGGCCCGCGGCCCGCGCCCGGCGCCACCACCACGGCCGGGATGCTCGAGGTGCCGGGCGCCGACGACGTCGCCCAGTACTCCTTCGGGGCGCAGTTCGCCGAGGTCCGCGTGCACGCCGACACGGGCGAGGTCCGCGTCCCGCGCCTGCTGGGCGTGTTCTCGGTGGGGCGGATCGTCAACCCGCGCACCGCCCGCTCGCAGTTCCTGGGCGCCATGACGATGGGCCTGTCCATGGCCCTGCACGAGCAGTCGGTCGTCGACCCCCGCTTCGGCCACGTCGTCACCCACGACCTCGCCGACTACCACGTGGCCGCGAACGCCGACGTCGGCGACCTGCAGGCGCACTGGCTCGACGAGCGCGACGCGCACCGCAACCCGATGGGGACGCGGGGCATCGGGGAGATCGGCATCGTCGGCACGGCCGCGGCCGTCGTCAACGCCGCCCACCACGCCACGGGCGTGCGCGTGCACGACCTGCCCGTCACCGCCGACCGCTTCCTCTGACCCCGCCCCGTACGCTTGCGCGGCAGGTCGTCCGCTCTGGAGGCGGCCGCGCGGGCGGGGGAGGGGACGAGGGGTGTCGGTGACGGGCGCGCAGGTCGCGAGCGACCGCGTGCTGACCATCCCCAACGGGCTCAGCCTGCTGCGCCTGCTGCTGGTGCCGGTCTTCGCCGTGCTGGTCGTGGGCCACCACGACGGCTGGGCGTTCCTCGTGCTGGCCCTGAGCAGCACCTCCGACTACCTCGACGGGCACCTGGCGCGCAGCTGGGGCCAGGTGACCCGGCTGGGGCAGGTGCTCGACCCCTTCGCCGACCGCCTGTTCATCCTCACCACGCTGCTGGGCCTGGCCTACCGCGGCATCGTCCCCTGGTGGCTCGTCGTCGTCCTGCTGGCGCGCGACCTGACCATGGTGGTGACGCTGCCCGTCCTCGCCCGGGTCGGGCACGGCGTGCTGCCCGTGCACTTCCTCGGCAAGGCCGGGACGTTCTGCCTCATGTACGCCTTCCCGCTGCTGCTGCTGAGCCGGGTCAGCGACGCCCTCGCCGGGTTCACGCTGGCCGTCGGGTGGGCCTTCGCGGTGTGGGGCACCGGGCTGTACTGGTGGGCGGGGCTGCTGTACCTGCGCCAGGTCGTCGCCGTCGTGCGGGGCGAGCGCGCCCGGAGCGGCGCGGAGCCGGAGTGAGCACCCCCGCCGCACCGGGCACGCCCGCACCGTCGGGCAGCTCCGGGGACCCGGGGCGACCCGCGGCACCGGGGGCGCGGGCCGGGGGGCGTCGCGACGCGAGCATGGTGCTGCTCACGGAGATCTTCGAGCGGCCCCTGGACCCCGGCTACGCGGCCGCCGCCGCCCGCCGCGCCGCCGGTCAGGGGCCGCGGCGCTCGGGGCGGCTCCTCGCCGTCGTCGCCTCGGTCGCCATCGGCGGGCTGCTCGCCGTCGCCGGCGTGCGCGCCGCCGCGGGTGCCCCCGCGGCCGACCGCGGCCGCCGCGAGCTGCTGGCCCGCATCGACGACAGCACCACGACCACCGACGCCCTGGCCGCGCGGGCGGCCCGGCTGCGCGCCGAGGACGCCGCCCTGCAGGCCCGCCTGGGCGGGGCGGGCGCCGCGGCCGACACCGCCCGCGCCGACGCCCTGGCCGTGGACGTGGGGGCGGTGGCCGTGCGGGGTCCCGGGCTGCGCGTGGTGCTCTCCGACGCCGCGCAGGACGCCACGGCCGCCGACGCGCCCGCGGGCTCGGGGCGCGTGGTCGACCGCGACCTGCAGACCGTGGTCAACGGGCTGTGGCTCGCGGGCGCCGAGGCCGTCGCCGTCAACGGCCAGCGCCTGACGTCGCTGTCGGCGATCCGGGCCGCGGGCGGGGCCCTGCTGGTGGACTACCGGCCGCTGACCCCGCCGTACGCGCTGAGCGCCGTCGGGGACCCGGTCGCGCTGCAGACGCGGCTCGCCGCGGAGTCCGCCGGCCGCTACCTGCGGGCCCTGCAGGACAACTACGGCATCGGCGTCCGCGTCGAGGCGGTCGACGCGCTGCAGCTGCCGGCGGCCTCCCGCCTGGAGCTGCGCAGCGCGGTCCCCGGGAACGCCACTCCCGTCCCGTCCGCCCCTGCGGCCCCACCGGCCCCGAGCCCGCCGCCGTCGGTCGCGGGCCCGGGCGACGGGTAGCGTCGCCGCCGTGATCGCCGCCGTCGGACTCGTCATCGGCATCCTGGCGGGGGTGCTGCTGCACCCCGAGGTGCCGCTGTTCCTGCAGCCGTACCTGCCGATCGCCGTCGTCGCCGCGCTGGACACCGTCTTCGGCGGCCTGCGGGCCGTGCTCGACGGGATCTTCGACGACAAGGTCTTCGTCGTCTCGTTCCTGTCCAACGCCGTCGTCGCGGCCCTCATCGTCTTCCTCGGCGACCAGCTCGGCGTCGGCTCGCAGCTCTCGACCGGCGTCGTGGTCGTGCTCGGCGTGCGGATCTTCTCCAACGCCGCCGCGATCCGCCGGCACCTGCTGTCCGCGTGAGCGCCGCCGGCCCCCCACCCGAGGACGGCGCCGCCCCCGCCACCCCCCGCGTGCGCGCCAACCCGTGGCGCCGCCTGGCCCGCGCCGCCCGGCCGCGGGGCACGCGCGCGCAGGTGCTCGCCGGGCTGCTGTGCGCCGCGCTCGGCTTCGGCGTCGTGGTGCAGGTGCGCCAGACCGACAGCGCCGGGCTGGAGGACCTGCGGGAGAACGACCTCGTGCGCATCCTCGACGACACCACCGAGCGCAGCGACCGCCTGGGCGAGGAGGTCCAGCAGCTGCAG
>Ga0160428_1001675_pt1 | contig 15894 bp, 17 predicted proteins | sample SolpanmetagenomM_FD_108198 | JGI IMG/M metagenome (GOLD analysis project Ga0160428, IMG submission 108198) | Solar panel surface microbial communities from Lawrence Berkeley National Laboratory, California, USA - M | ecosystem: Engineered > Built environment > Solar panel > Unclassified ... | reverse complement strand
GCAGGCGCTCCGCGGCGAAATCCCCTGGCCCCGCCGCGTCGACCTCCGCCTCGATCCGCGCCTGCGCGGTGGGATCCTGCGACAGGCAGTAGAGCGTCCAGGTCAGGGAATTGGCCGTCGTCTCGTGACCGGCCGCGATGAAGGTGACGATGTTGGCCTTCACGGCCAAGTCCGAGAGGCCGGTGCCGGTCTCGGGGTCCTGCGCGGCCAGCAGCAGCGTCAGCAGGTCGCGGGGCGCCTCGCCCCGTTCCATCAGGGTCTTGCGCCGCGCGATCAGCTCATCGACCACCTCGGCGAAGAACCGCCCCGCCGGGCGGGCACGGAGGCGGCCGATCCGCGGCACGAAGTCCGGCACGCCGAACACGTCGAGGGGATCGATCGGCCCCACCGCCTCCAGGAAGCGCGTGATCGCGCGGCCCAGCGCGTCCGGATCGCTCGGAAGCCCGTGGGTGAAGATCGTCCGCTCCAGAACGTCCAGCGTGACGCGGGTCATCTCGAGGGCGACGTCGACCTGCTTGCCGGCCCGACGGGCGAGGCGGCGACCGAGGCGGGCGCCCGCGGCGTTCATCGCCTCGGAGAAGCCCTGGACGGTGCGGGCGTTGAAGATCGGCGCCAGGGTCCGGCGCTGGAGCCGCCACTCGTCGCCCTCGGCGCTGAGCAGGCCATTCCCGAGGCCCGGGGCGAGCACACGCCGCTGGAGGTCGTCCTTCCGGTAGCCGTCGGCATTCTCGATCAGCAGGTAGCGGATTAACGCCGGGTCGCTCACCACGGTGATCCGGCCCATCGCACCGTCGGCCGCCACGACCGGGAGCTTGAAATGCGCGTCCATCCAGGTGGTGATCGGATTCTTCCGCGCGGCCCGCAGGAACTCGAACAGGCCCAGCGGCTCCGTCAGCGGCGGCGGCACGGCGGGGCGAAACCGGGTGGCGGGCTCGGAGAGATCGATCGTCGCGCTCATCGGCTCCTTGTCCGGCGGGAACAGAGCTCCGCCCTTGTCGGCACGCCGGGAAAACCGGCATCGCGATTCCCCCACGGCTCATTTAAGTAGGCACCGCACTGCACCAGACGTAGAGGCCACGATGTCGCCCACCGAGCCCGCCACCCGCACCGAGTCCGACACGTTCGGCCCGATCGAGGTCCCGGCCCATCGTTACTGGGGCGCGCAGACCCAGCGCTCGATCCAGAACTTCAAGATCGGCACCGACCGGATGCCGGCGCCGCTGGTGCACGCGCTGGGCCTCGTGAAGCAGGCCGCCGCCCTGGTGAATCAGGACCTCGGCGCCCTCGAACCGCGGCTCGCCGAGGCGATCGCGGCCTCCGCGGCCGAGGTGGTGGAGGGCCGCCACGACGACGAGTTCCCCCTCGTCATCTACCAGACCGGTTCGGGCACCCAGTCGAACATGAACGCCAACGAGGTGATCGCGAGCCTCGCCAACGAGCGGCTCGGGGGCCAGCGCGGCGGCAAGTCGCCGGTCCATCCGAACGACCATTGCAACCGCGGCCAGTCCTCGAACGACACCTTCCCGACCGCCATGCACATCGCGGTGGCGCGCGAGATCCAGGGACGCCTCCTGCCGGCCCTGAGCCACCTGCACGCGGCCCTCGACGCCAAGGCCCAGGCGTTCGACGCGATCGTCAAGATCGGCCGGACCCATCTGCAGGACGCGACGCCGGTCTCGCTGGGTCAGGAGTTCTCCGGCTACGTCGCGCAGGTGGCGCTGGGCGGATCGCGCGTCGCCGCGACCCTGCCGGGGGTGCTGGCGCTCGCCCAGGGCGGCACGGCGGTGGGCACCGGCCTCAACGCGCATCCGGAATTCGCCGACCGCTTCGCCGCCAAGGTTGCGGAGCTGACCGGCCTGCCGTTCACGAGCGCCGCCAACAAGTTCGAGGCGCTGGCCACCCACGACGCCCTGGTGTTCACGCAGGGCGCGCTGTCGGCGCTCGCCGCCGGCCTGTTCAAGATCGCCCAGGACATCCGCTTCCTCGGTTCGGGGCCGCGCTCCGGCCTCGGCGAGCTGTCCCTGCCCGAGAACGAGCCCGGCTCCTCGATCATGCCCGGCAAGGTCAACCCGACCCAGTGCGAGGCGCTGACCATGGTCTGCGCCCAGGTGATCGGCAACGGCACCACCGTGAGCTTCGCGGGCTCCCAGGGCAATTTCGAGCTCAACGTGTTCAAGCCGGTGATCGCCAACGCGGTGCTGCAGTCGATCCGGCTGCTCGCCGACGCGGCGGTGAGCTTCACCGACAATTGTGTGGTCGGCATCAAGGCCAACGAGGACAAGATCGCCGACCTGGTGAGCCGCTCGCTCATGCTGGTGACCGCGCTCGCCCCCTCGATCGGCTACGACAAGGCCGCCGAGATCGCCAAGACCGCGCACAAGAACGGCACCACCCTCAAGGAGGAGGCCCTGCGGCTCGGCTACGTGACCGAGGCGGAGTTCGAGCGCGTGGTCCGGCCGGAGACCATGCTGGCGCCCAGCGCCGACTGATCGTTGGGGACGGGCCGGCGCGGGCTCCCTCGCGCCGGAGGCGGGACACCGGGAGGCGATCCATGGCCGAGATCATCAACCTGCGTCAGGTCCGGAAGGCGAAGGCTCGCGCCGAGGCCGACGCGCAGGCCGAGACCAACCGCATCGCCTTCGGCCGGCCGAAGAAGGCCAAGACCCTCCAGCAGCGGCGCAAGGCAATGGAGACCGAGCGCCACGAGGGCCACCGCCTGGAGCGGAACGAGCCGGATCCCGATCCGGCGGGATGAGGCCGTCGCAGTCCGGCCGGCCCGGCCACCCACGCCGGCGGAGTGTCGCGATCCGGCGGCGCGACGCCGCCCTTCGCCGCCCCGCGCCGGGCCGGGACGCTCCGCGCGCGAAGACGGGCCGCGCGACCCGCAGGGCCATCTCCGCATGAGCGCAGGCGTGACCAAGCGCTCCGTGATGATCGCCGGCCACCGGACCAGCGTGTCCCTGGAGGATCCGTTCTGGGCGGCGCTGCGGGATATCGCCGAGGCCCGGGGCCAATCGGTTCAGGCGCTGGTCGGGACGATCGATGCCGGGCGCGGCGGCCAGAACCTGTCCTCGGCGATCCGCGTGTTCGTCCTGGAGGCGGTGCGCGCCGGCCCGATACCGGAAACGTGAGCGCGCCCCGACCGCTCCGGACTTCTGATCCCCGGCGGCCTGTGACATCTGCGTGACAAATCCACGCAGGAAGGACAGCCCATGGCCAACCGAGAGCCGTTGCTCAAGACACTCCCGATCGCGGAGCTGCGCCCGACGCAGATGACGGTCGGCTACCGGGAGGTGGCGGAGAAGCGGCGGCGTTGGCAGGAATATGACGGCGAGAAGAAGAAGGAATTCCTCGGCGCCCACATGATGCCGACCCTGCTCGGCCCCAAGAAGCACCACTACATCATCGATCATCACCACCTCTCCCGCGCCCTGTACGAGGAGGGCGTCGAGAGCGTGCTCGTCACCGTGGTGGCCGACCTGCACTACCTCGACAAGGATGCCTTCTGGACGGTGTGCGACCACAAATCGTGGACGCATCCCTACGATGCCGAGGGCGTGCGCCGACAGTTCAAGGACATCCCGAAATCGGTGGATGCCCTCCTCGACGATCCCTATCGCAGCCTCGCCGGCGAGCTGCGCCGGGCCGGCGGCTTCGCCAAGGACACCACACCGTTCAGCGAGTTCCTGTGGGCCGATTTCCTGCGGCGGAACATCAAGGGGAAGCGCATCGAGCACGACTTCGATGCCGCGCTGGAGACGGCGATGTCCCTCGCCAAGTCCAAGGACGCCGACTACCTGCCGGGCTGGTGCGGACCGGTGACCCGCCGCCAGCACTGAGAGCCGGGGCGGATCTCAGATCCCCCAGTAGGGTGCGGCGTCGTAGTAGCGGTGGATCTGCTCCTCCCAGGCGCCGTCCTCGGCCGGATCGGTGCCCTCCGTCGTGCAGGCGGGGGCGGCGCGCAGCTTTTCCTCGGTGATGTCGACCACGTAGGCGTCCCGATGCGGCTCGAAGCGCAGCATCGACCAGGGCAGCGTGTGGAACTCCTCGCCGAGGCCCAGGAAGCCGCCGAAGCTCATCACCGCGTAGGCGACCCGGCCGGTGGCCTTGTCGAGCATCAGCCGCTCGATGCGGCCGATCCGGGTCCCGTCCGGCCGGCGGACGTCCGTCCCGATGACCCGGTCGCTGGCGATCAGGGTGCGGGGTTTCCGGGTCGCGCCCCTCCCCCGGGGGGTTGACCGATCGCCGTCATCGTCGCCTCCCTGTCCCGTCGCTGCCGAACCTGCGCACACGGCCTGGCTGCCCGAAAAACGCCCCGGCGGCAGGCGACGTTCCGGTGCGCGCCCGCGCTCGACCCTCCAGCAGGACGAACAGCCCCCGCATGCCGATGCCGCGTATCGCCCCGAGCTTCGCGCTCGCCGTCCTGCTCCTGCCCGTCGCCGCGCAGGCCCAGGACCGCGGCAGCGTCAACCCGAAGCCACTGCCGCCGCTGGAGCATCCGGACGCGCCCTCGACGCCCGCCAAGGCCTTGTTCGGGCGCATCACCCGGGGCTCCGCCGGGCCGGCGCACATCTACGGCTTCTACGCCAAGGGCTGCTTCTCCGGGGGTGAGGCCCTGCCTCTGGACGGGCCGAACTGGCAGGTCATGCGCCCCTCCCGCAACCGGATGTGGGGCACCCCCTATCTCGTCGACTTCGTCGAGCGCCTCTCGCAGAAGGCCGCCCGCGTCGGCTGGCCCGGCCTGCTCGTCGGCGACATGGCCCAGCCCCGGGGCGGCCCGATGATCACCGGCCACGCCTCGCACCAGATCGGCATCGACGCCGACGTCTGGCTGACGCCGATGCCCGGCCACCGCATGAGCCGGGCGGAGCGCGAGGAGACTTCGGCCACCGACATGGTCCGCCCCGACCGCCTCGACATCGACCCCCAGGTCTGGACGCCGACTCATCTGCAGTTGATCAAGCTCACTGCGGAACAGCCGGAGGTCGAGCGCATCTTCGTCAACGCGGCGATCAAGAAGGCGCTCTGCCGCGACGCCTCGGGCAGCCGCTGGATGTCCAAGGTGCGCCCGATGTACGGGCACAATTACCACTACCATATCCGGCTCTCCTGCCCGGAGGGCCAGGAGAATTGCCAGCCGCAGGGCGCGCCGCCCTCGGGCGACGGCTGCGACGACCTCGGCTACTGGTTCTCGGACGCCGTGCTCCACCCGAAGCCCCCGAAAGTGGCGCCGAAGCCGAAGCCCGCCATGACCATGGCCGCGCTCCCGGCCGCCTGCCGGGCCGTTCTGAAGGCGCCGTAGCCCGGCCCGGAGGTCCGCCGTCGCGGGCAGAGCGAGGCGCGCCCGCGCTGATCGGGACCGCCCGCGCCCGAATAACGCGCGCCTGGGTCGCAGGGTCTGCGAAGAGGGCGGGACGCTGTTCGTCCCGTCGTCCCGATGTGCTAACGCCCCGGGATGCCCCGCTGGCTCTTCCTCCTCCTCGCCACCGCCGTCGCCCTCTCGGTCCTGGGCAGCGTCCTGATCGTGCTGCGCAGCCCGAACAGCACGCCGCCGCTGACGGGCAACGTCCCGACTCCGGCAGCACCGGCCGCGCAGCCGCGGACCGGCGGCAACCCGTGAGGATCAGGCGGCGACGCCGGTCCCGACCGGGCAGCTGACGCCGGTGCCGCCCAGGCCGCAATAACCCGCCGGGTTCTTGGCGAGGTACTGCTGGTGGTAGCCCTCCGCGAAGTAGAAGTGCTCCAGGGGCTTGATCTCGGTGGTCACGTTCGGGAAGCCGCGGGCGTGCAGCGCTTCGGCGTAGGCCCCCCGCACCGCCCGGGCGGTCGCCTCCTGCTCGGGATTGTTCGTGTAGATCCCGGACCGGTACTGCGTGCCGACGTCGTTGCCCTGGCGCATGCCCTGGGTCGGGTCGTGGCTCTCGAAGAAGGTCCGCAGCAGCGCCTCCAGCGGCAGAACCGCCGGATCGAAGGCGACCAGAACCACCTCGTTGTGGCCCGTCTGGCCGGTGCAGACCTCCTCGTAGGTGGGGTTGGGGGTGAAGCCGCCGGCGTAGCCCACCGCGGTCACGAACACGCCCGCGGGCAATTGCCAGAAGCGCCGCTCCGCCCCCCAGAAGCAGCCCAGCCCGAGCACGACCGTCTCCGTGCCCGGCGGATAGGGACCCTTGAGCGGGTTGCCGTTGACGAAGTGGGCCTCGGACGTGGGGAGTGGCGTCGGCCGGCCCGGCAAGGCCTCCGCGGGGCTCGGCATCACGGGACGCTTGCGGAACAGGAGCATCGGCTTGCCTTCCGGGTTTCTGGGCTCGCACCGGATATGGGGCTTGCACCAGGACCGCGGAAGCGGCCGGCGCTTCCTCTGACAGGCCGGGGGTGCCGTCGCGGTTATGAAACCTGGAGTGAGGGGCTGGACCTCGCGCACAATTTCCGGCTTGTACCCCGGTGGAAATGGCGGCCCCGTGTCGCCGGATGAGGGGCAGACACCGTATGGCGACGGGCTGGGCCGTCACGAGCCGCGTGCTGGACAACCTGAAGGCGGATTCGCACCCGGGCGATCCGTTCGCTGCCGCCGTCCGGGCGACGCGGATGCCGATGATCGTCACCGACCCGCGCCAGTTCGACAACCCGATCGTCTTCGCCAACGACTCCTTCCTGAAGCTCACCGGCTACACCCGGATGGAGGTCACCGGCCGCAACTGCCGCTTCCTCCAGGGGCCCGAGACGGATCCCGTGGCCGTCGAGCGCCTGCGGGAGGCGATCCGCCGGGAGACCGACATCCGGATCGATCTCCTCAACTACCGCAGGGACGGCTCGACCTTTCAGAACGCCCTGTATGTGGGGCCCGTGCGGGACGCGGACGGCAGGGTCAACTACTACTTCGCCTCGCAGATCGACGTCAGCGAGCACTACGCGCTGACCGCCGAGGTCGCGCGGCTGAAGCGCGAGCTCGCCGAGGCGCGGGGCGCGCGCGGCGACCGATAGGGTCGTTCAGGCTTCGAGCGCTCAGGGCTTCGTCAGGAAGCCGATCGGCTCCCGACCGGGCTGGCCGAGCCAGAGCAGCACCGCGCCGAGCCCGAGTCCGATCAGCGAGGCCGGCGCCAGGGTGAGCGGCAGGCCGAGGATGTGCCAGAGCCAGGGCGCCGCCCCCTCCACGCTGCCCTGCAGCGCGCCCGCCCTGTCCTTGAACAGGGTGGCGATCACGTCCGAGAGGGGCGTCACCCGCAGGCCGTTGTTGGCGATCGAGCGAGCGCCATCATAGACCAGCGCCACGAAGCCGCCGGCCATCAGCAGGAAACCCAGGACCCGGGCCAGGAAGCGGAGCATCGCGGGGTCAGCCTTGCCGTGTGAGCCGTGCCTGCGCCCGCCGGAGGACGCCCGCCAGGGAGTATGGGCGCGGACCGCCCGGTGCAAGCGCGACCTGCGCCCGCCGGCCCGACGCGCCCGTCCGATGCGCCCGACTGCCCCGCCGGCGCGGTGCGGTTGCCGCTGCGGTGGGCCCGTGCCACAGGATCGCGCGGCGGCGGCAGGCCGTGTGGGACGGTCGGCCTTGGACGCGCGCGTGACGAAACTCGGCCTCGTGATCTTCGATTGCGACGGCGTCTTGGTCGACAGCGAGCCCCTGAGCCTCGCCTGCCTCACCGCCAACCTCAACCGCATCGGCGTGGCGATCGACCTCGCCACCGTGCGGGCGCGCTTCACCGGCACCTCCATGGTGTCAATCATGGAGCACATCGCCCACGATTACGGGGTCGCGGCCCCCCCGGACTTCGTCGAGACCGTCAAGGCGGAGACGCTGGCGCTGTTCGATGCGGAGTTGCGGGCGATGCGCGGCGTCGCCGAGGCGGTGGCGTCCCTGGATCCGCCGGTCTGTGTGGCGTCGAGCAGCGATCCGGTGCGGCTGCGCCATTCCCTGAGCCTCACCGGGCTGCTGCCGCTGTTCGGCGACCGCGTCTTCTCCTCGGCACAGGTGGCGCGGGGCAAGCCCTTCCCCGACCTGTTCCTGTTCGCCGCCGACCGCATGGCCGTCGAACCCGCCGCCTGCCTGGTGATCGAGGACAGCGTGCCGGGCGTGACCGCGGCGCGGAGCGCGGGCATGCAGGTCGCGGGCTTCACCGGCGGTGGGCACTGGGATCACGATCCCGCGGGGGTCGACCTGCTGCGGGCCGGCGCGGCCCGGATCTTCTCGGACTTCTCCGACCTCCCGGCCGTGCTCGCCGAGGCCTGAGCGGTCCCGCCTCCCCGCCCACCGTTCGAGCCCGCCTTCCTGCCAAGGAGAGCCCGAAAATCGGAACTCCGTTCCGTTGACGGAGCACCGCGGCGCCTCCATCTTCAGGGGTGCCGGTGCGGACCGAACACGGAGGTGCGTCCTTCCCGGCCGCGGTGATTTGAGGAACGTAGCTTGCGCCGCGTCATCAAACGCTAAAGCACTGCGACGGCATCCGTGCCGCGCGGTCCTTCAGTCTGGAGGACTTCTCATGGTGAGCCGACCCACTTCCTTCGTACACGTCTCCCCGACCGCGACCTGCTCCCGCGCCCACCATCGGCGCTGTCGACGCTAGCCCGCCGACCATCACGCAGCCTTCATCGCGATTTGGCAGGGCCTCACGCCTGCCCAGGGAGTCCTAAGTTCATGTCCGATCTTCACGCAGAACTCGCGCCCGGAGACCGCCTCGACGCCGCACCGGCGCGGGTCATCGAGGTGGGCGAGATCACCGCCGGGATTGCCGTGCCGGAAGGTCGCGGCGTGCGGTTCTTCTCATCGGCGCGTGATTTCGACGGCCTCGACGGGGCCGTGTTCCGCACGGCCGAGCAGGCGGCCCGCGCGGCTCGTGAACGCGTGAGCGTCCGGGCCCGCTCGGCCGTTCGGCCGGGGCAGCGGCGTCTCCGTCGCGCCTAGGACACGGGCGGTCCGACCCACAACCCTCGTCCCGCATGGAGCCCCCGGCGCAGGCCGCGGTGCCGCATGCGGCGATCGGGTCTGAGCTCGGAGGAGCCGCGTCGAGCGGGCTTGAACCACCGGTCACGAACCCGACGGATCTACGACGGCTCCGACCCGGCGCGCTACCGGCCGCACTCGTCGCGGGTGCGCTTCATGGCCTCCGCGAACCCGCCGAGGGCGTACTCGTCGCTCGTCGGATTCCCGCGCAGCGAGGTGGTTTTGATGATCAGCTTGGGGTTTCGCGCGCTCATCTCCGAGACGACGCGCGCCTCCTCGGCCGGGTTCTGCAGCCACGCATTCCCGTCCTTCACCACCAGACCGTAGCGGCTGGCACCGAGATTGAGGCTCGGGTCGCCCGGCGCGGCGGCCGAGCCGGGCTTCACCTGGGAGGCCGCGGGTTTCGAGGGGAAGCCCAGCATCACCGCCACCTCGTTCTGCACGTTCTCGCCCTTGCGGACGCTCACGAACAGGTAGGCGGTGTCGCGCTTCAGGGTCTTGGGCGAGCGCGTCTGCGGCTGGGCAATGGCGTAGCAGAGCTTGTTGCGGCCGTCGCCGTTCACGAAGACGTTCCAGTCGCCGAAGATCGCCACCGGCGTGGCCTGCTGCATACCGGGCGGCGTGCCCATCTTCTTCTCGGCCGGCCGCGCGCGCTCGCGACCGCGCCGGCGGCCGCGCCGGGCGGGCGCCCCGTCGTCGGCCGCGGGCGCGGCCTCCTGGGCCGACAGCGCGGTGGCGGACAGGGCCGCACCGCCGAGCCCCCCGACGAGCGCCGGTGCGAGCCCGGAGGCGAACAGGGCAAAAACTCCGACCGGGAGCAAGCGGGTAACGCGAACCATCTTCACTTCCTGACGACGGGCGGCTCCCTCAGGCGCCGCACCGGGATTCGGAAGTAGTGAAGCTTGCGTAAAACGTCGGCAAGATGGCGATGCGCGTTACGCGCCGATACTGGAGGACCTTTCAGAGGGCCCGGGCTTCGGTAGCCAAGGCCGCGATGACCGCGGCGGGCACGGCCATGGGCTCCTCGGCCGGACCCGCGATCGTCGCTATCACGGTCGGCTGAGCCGGCGCGGCGCCCCTGCGGGGCGGGTCGTTGTAGGGGGTGTTGTAGCCCTTGCGCACCGCAGCCCAGTAGGATTCCCGCGTCAGGCCCGAACCCGTCAAAGCGGCATCGATCATGGCCGTGGCGTGAGCCGCGAAGTCCGGCACGTCCTCCGGGTTCAGCCAATTCTCGACAGGCATACTGCGAACTCCGATCCTAACGGCGAAGCTTGTAGCTGAGGGGACTTAGCCAGACGCTGAACGCGCGGGTCGGAATAAGGTTGCAACGCACAATTTCGATGCGGCCTGTGGACAAGGGGGATGCCGGTGCGCTCGATCCGGGGCCTGTTGGTGGCATCCCTCGTGCCGCGACCCGGCCGCAGCGGGCATCGGAGACGGCACGGGGTCCGTGCAAGTCAGCGCCCCGCGGCGCTCGCCCGAGATCCGGCTGCGCGACGCGGGCGCGAGGGGCAGGCGGATCCGATCGCCCGGGGAAGCCGGTGACCCTCCGCCACCCCGATCGTGTCGGCGTGCTGCCCCCGGTCGTGCAGCGGCGCCGACCTCCCGGCAGCGATCCCGCCGCACGCGCGGGGCGGCGTCGCCCCGTCGATCAACCGCCGAGGCCCTGCCGCTCAGGCCTTCCGTTAGGCCAGCCGCGCGATCCAGGCCTGCGCCTGCTTGCGGACGTTGTCGGGCGCAGTGCCGCCGTAGCTGGTGCGGCTCGCCACCGAATTCGTGACGCCCAGCACCGCGTAGACCGCGTCGGTGATCCGCGGCTCGGCCTCCTGCATCTCCAGCAGCGACAACTCCTCGAGGCCGACGCCCTTGGCGGCGGCGACGCCCACGAGACGACCGGTGACGTGGTGGGCCTGCCGGAACGGCAGGCCGAGTTCGCGCACCAGCCAGTCGGCGAGGTCGGTGGCGGTGGCGTAGCCGGAGCCGGCGGCCCGGGCGAGCACCTCGGCGTTGGGCTCCAGATCCCGCACCATGCCGGTCAGGGCGGCGAGGCACAGGGACAGCGCCTGGAGAGCGTCGAAGGTCCCCTCCTTGTCCTCCTGCATGTCCTTCGAATAGGCGAGCGGCAGGCCCTTCATCACGATGAGCAGGCCGGTCAGCGCGCCGATGATCCGGCCGCTCTTGGCCCGCACCAGCTCGGCGGCGTCGGGGTTGCGCTTCTGCGGCATGATCGACGAGCCGGTGGTGTAGCCATCCGACAGCCGGACGAAGTTGAACTGGGCCGAGGTCCAGACCACCAGCTCCTCGGCGAAGCGCGACAGGTGGACGGCGCAGATCGAGGCCGCCGCCAGGGATTCCAGCGCGAAGTCGCGGTCGGCCACCGAATCGAGGGAGTTCGCGGTCGGCCGGTCGAAGCCGAGCGCCGCCGCGGTGGCGTGGCGGTCGATCGGGAAGGAGGTGCCGGCGAGCGCCGCGGCGCCGAGGGGACATTCGTTGAGCCGCGCCCGCGCGTCGCGGAACCGGCCCCGGTCCCGGGCCAGCATCTCCACGTAGGCGAGGCAGTGGTGCCCGAAGGTCACCGGCTGGGCCGACTGGAGATGGGTGAAGCCCGGCATCACGGTCCCGGCGTGCTTCAGCGCCGCCTGGCTGAGGGCCCGCTGCAGGTCGGCGGCCTGCTGGTCGAGGGAATCGAGGGTGTCGCGCACCCAGAGCTTCATGTCGGTGGCGACCTGATCGTTGCGCGAGCGCGCCGTGTGCAGGCGCCCGGCGGCCGGGCCGACGATTTCGGTCAGCCGGCTCTCCACGGACATGTGGATGTCCTCGAGCTCGCGCTTGAACACGAAGGTGCCGGCCTCGATCTCGTCGCGGACGGACTTGAGCCCAACCTCGATCGCGGCCACATCCTCCGCCGGCAGGATGCCGGCAGCGCCCAGCATCGCCACATGCGCCAGCGAGCCGCGGATATCCTGGGGCGCGAGGCGCTTGTCGAATCCGATGGAGGCGTTGATCTCCTCCATGATCTCCGCCGGGCCGCTCGCGAAGCGGCCGCCCCACATCCGGTTGCTCATGTCGATCCTTCCGCGCCCTGACCGTCCCGAGGGCCGAGCCTGATGCCCGGCCGCACGCCCATCCTGGCCGGCGCGGGCGTCGCCGCGCTCGCCGTCCTCGGCCTCGCCCTATACGGGAGCGGTCTCCTGCCCGGCAACACGGGCGCGGGCTCGGGGCCGTGCGCCGCCGCCAAGCCGACGCTCGCCCGGGTCGACGCCGCCGCGAGGGGCGAGGTCGCCGCCATGCAGGCGCTGCCGCAGGCCCGGCCCGCCCCCGACATCCGGTTCAAGGGGCCGGACGGCACCGAGATCGGCCTCGCCGACCTCAAGGGCCGGCTGCTCCTCGTGAACCTCTGGGCGACGTGGTGCGCCCCCTGCAAGGCCGAGATGCCCGCCCTCGACCGGCTCCAGGCGCAGCTCGGCGGGCCCGACTTCCAGGTCGTCGCCATCAACGTCGACACGCGCAACCTCGAGAAGCCGCCGGAATGGCTGAAGCAGGCGGGCATCCACGACCTCGCCTTCTACGCCGATCCCGGCGGGCGCGTGCTGCCGGTCATCCAGCGCGACACGCAATCGCCGGGCCTGCCGACCACGCTGCTGGTCGACGCGCAGGGCTGCACCCTCGGGGTGATGAAGGGGCCGGCCGCGTGGGCGAGCCCGGACGGGCTGGCCCTGATCCGCGCGGCCCTGGGGCGGACGTCCTAGTCGGGTACGGCGGGGCGCTTGCACCCGCCTCGGATGCGCGGCAAGGCCTGCCGCGATGATGTCCCCCTCCCCCGACCAGTCGCCGAAGCGGGGCCGGCGCCCGCTCTCGATCATCCGCACGCTGCTCGCCGGCGAGGCGGCGGGCGGGCTGATCCTGATGGCGGCGGCCGCCCTGGCCCTCGTCGTCGTCAACGGGCCGTTCGCCGAGCCCTACGCGCACGCGCTCCACGCCGCCCTCGGGCCGATGAGCGTGCAGCACTGGATCAACGACGGCCTGATGGCCGGGTTCTTCCTGCTGGTCGGGCTGGAGATCAAGCGCGAGGCGCTCGACGGGCAGCTGCGCACCTGGCCAGACCGGGTCCTGCCCGGCTTCGCGGCGCTCGGCGGCATGGCGGTGCCGGCCGCCTTCTACGCCCTGGCCAATCTCGGTTCCGGCACCCTGCGCGGTTGGGCGATCCCGGCGGCCACCGACATCGCCTTCGCGCTCGGAGTCCTGGCGCTCCTCGGATCCCGCGTGCCGGTCTCCCTCAAGATCTTCCTCAGCGCGGTCGCCATCGTCGACGACCTCGGCGCCGTCGTGGTGATCGCGCTGTTCTACAGCGCCGGCCTCGATCTCACGATGCTGGGGCTCGCCGCGCTGGTGCTCGCCGGCCTCTACGGCCTCAACCGGGCGGGGATCGAATCGCTTCCGGTCTACGGCCTCCTCGGCCTCGTGCTCTGGGTCCTCGTGCTGCGCTCCGGGATCCACGCGACGCTCGCGGGCGTGCTCCTCGCGCTCACGATCCCGATCCGGGTCAGCCCGGGCCGGCCGGAGGACGCGCACTCGCCCCTGCACCGGCTGGAGCATGCCCTCGCCCCCTGGATCACCTACGGGGTGGTGCCGGTCTTCGGCTTCGCCAATGCCGGCGTGGACCTCTCCGGCCTCACCCCCGAGGCCCTGCTCCAGCCGGTGACGCTCGGCATCGCGGCCGGGCTGTTCCTGGGCAAGCAGGCCGGCGTGTTCGCGAGCCTGCGGCTGGCGGTGGCGCTGGGGCTGGCCAAGCGCCCGGCCGGGGCCGGCTGGGGGCAGGTCTACGGGGTCGCGGTGCTGTGCGGCATCGGCTTCACCATGAGCCTGTTCATCGGCGGACTCGCTTTCCGGGATCCGGAGCAGGAGACCGCCGTGAAGCTCGGCGTTCTGGCGGGCTCGGCCCTGTCGGGGCTGGCCGGCGCGGCGATTCTCATGCTGGCCAAGCCGCGGACCGCGAGGGCGTAGCGGCGCCCCTGCGCCGACACCGCGCCGCCCCGGTTTGCTGCGCCGCGCTCGCGGAGACGGGCCGACCGGTCGACAGGCCGGCGGCAGCCTGCGCGATCCGCGCCTGGGTCTCGCCCCCTCCCGAAGTCCAGGCGCAGCCGCTGCCGGAGGACGCCTCCCGCACGAACCGGGATCCGCCCGGGGCGAAAATGCGCTACCCCAGCGTCGACATGCGCTTCTATCTGGGCCTCGCCACCACCTTCCACGACCCCGCCGTCGCCCTGGTCGGGCCCGATGGCACCCTGCTCTTCGCCGAGGCCGCGGAGCGCGCACTCCAGTACAAGCGCGCCCCGAACTGCGAGCCCGACCTCCCGGCCGTGATGGCGCCATTGCTCAAGGAGTACGTCCCGCCGGGCTCCGAACTCGTCGTCGCCTCGACCTGGGGGGCGCAATTCACCGACTTCCTGCGCGGGCAGGCCGGCGCCGGCGCCTTCGACCTGATGGCGCTCGCGGCCCACACCACGGCCCTCAACCGCTCCTTCGTGCCCGAGCAGGCCGAACGGGTGTTCATCGCCGATCTCCACGGCGCGCAGGAGCGGGCCGGGCACGGCACCCTGCTGGCCCTGAACCAGGAAGCGCGGATCACCGGCGCGGCGCCCCGGGCGTCGATCGCAGGGCAGCGGCGTTACCCGCACCACCTCTGCCACGCCGCCTACGGCCTCTGGGGCAGCCCCTTCGACGCAGCCACCGCCCTGGTGGTCGACGGGATGGGCGAGACCGGTGCGGTGGCGATCCACCGCCTGGAGAGCGGCCGGATCACCGAGCTGCGTCGCCACCGCGGGCGCGGCTCGCTCGGGTTCCTGTACGGGCTGATCACCGATCTCGCGGGCTTCGACCAAGTGAAGGGCGAGGAGTGGAAGATCATGGGCCTCGCCTCCTACGGCTGCCCCGATCCGGACCTCGTCGCGCTGCTGGCCCGGCTCTGCACGGTCGAAGGCCTCCGCCTGCGCTACGCCGATACGGACACGATCCGCTCCGTGGCCGCGGAGATCCGCGCCCGCCGTCCCGCCGACGCCCTGGAGAACGGCTGGGCCGACCTCGCCCGCTGCGGCCAGGATCTTTTCGGCACCCTCATGGACGCGCTGGTGGCCGAGGCCTACGCCCTGGCACCGTCCGAGAATCTCGTGATCGCGGGCGGATGCGGCCTCAACTCGTCCTACAATGGACGGGTGCTCGGCCGATCCGGCTTCACGCGGCTGCACGTGCCCTCGGCGCCGGCCGACGACGGCAACGCGGTCGGAGCCGCGTGGCTCGCCTACGCGGAGGATCATCCGGGCTGGGCCGGGCCGCCGCCGGCGCAGCGACCGCTCACCCCCTATCTGGGCTCCCCCGTGTCGACCGCCCCGATGGAGCGGCTCGCCGAGCAGGAACCCCGCGCCAGGCACGTCGGTCACGCGGAGGCAACCCGCGCGGCGGCACGGATCCTGGCCGAGGGCGGCCTGGTCGGCTGGGTGCAGGGCCGGGCGGAGCTGGGGCCGCGGGCGCTCGGCAACCGGTCGATCCTGGCGGATCCGCGGCCGGAGGGCGCCAAGGACGCCCTCAATGCCAAAGTGAAATACCGGGAGGCGTTCCGCCCCTTCGCGCCGTCGATCCTGGCGGAGGCCGGGCCGGACTGGTTCGCGGATTACGCCGACAGCCCCTACATGGAGCGCACCCTGGTCTGGCGGGACGCGGTCCGCGCCCGCGTGCCGGCGGTCGTCCACGCGGACGGCACAGGCCGGCTCCACAGCGTCACGGCCGACCGAAACCCGGCCTACGCGGCGTTGATCGGCGCCTTCGCGGAGATCACCGGGGTGCCGATCCTGCTCAACACCAGCTTCAACGTGATGGGCAAGCCGATCCTCCACGGCGCGGAGGACGCGATCCTGATGTTCTACACCACCGGCCTCGACGCCCTCGTGGTCGAGGATTGGCTG
>Ga0160428_1001672_pt1 | contig 15918 bp, 14 predicted proteins | sample SolpanmetagenomM_FD_108198 | JGI IMG/M metagenome (GOLD analysis project Ga0160428, IMG submission 108198) | Solar panel surface microbial communities from Lawrence Berkeley National Laboratory, California, USA - M | ecosystem: Engineered > Built environment > Solar panel > Unclassified ... | reverse complement strand
GCCGACACCAAGCAGGTGGAAGCCGCGATCAGCGGTCCGCTTGCCTCCGGGTTGACCGCACGTCTCGCGGTGTTCGGCAGCGACAGCAAGGGGTATATCTACAACCAGAATCCAGGCGTGCCTGATCTGGTGCGCACGGCCGCGAGCGGCAGCACGTTCGTGCCGGCGGACTCGTATCGCCTGGGTGCGGAGCGCCGCCTGGGGGTGCGCGCAACGCTCGCCTATGACAGCGGGGGTCCATTCAGCGCAGACCTGAGGGTGATGGGCAGCTTCCAGAAAAGCCAGGGCGTCCAGAGCCTGAGCGAGATCATGGGCTGCCCCGGTGGTCGCACGAAGCCCGTCACGACGGGCGGGATCGTCGACCAGACGGGCGATTGCAAACTGAACGACAAGGTCTCGCGCGGTGCGCTGTCGCGTACGATCCTGGACGCCTGGCCGCAGGTGCGGGCCAATAACAACGGCGATCCGTACGGCAAGAACAACACGTTCCTCCCCGTCCTGACGCTCAACTACAAGGGCGACAAGATCAGCGTCACGAACGTGACCGGCTATTACTATTACGACTATGTCAGCCAGGGGAATGCCGATTCCACGGCGTATTCGTACTTCTACTCGTACAGCAACGAGAAGAACAAAAGCTTCTACAACGAAATCCGGGCGACCACGTCGTTCGACGGCGTTCTGAATTTCGCATTCGGCGGGCATTACGAGAACAACAAGCGCATCTTGTATGTCGGTGCCGCTTCGGGCCCGCTTCCCGTCGATCCGGCGACCGGGCGATATAATTCGAACGACAACGAGCAGCGCAACAAGTCGCAGGCCTATTCCGTGTTCGGCCAGGCGGTGCTGAACATCACGCCGAAGGTCGAACTTGCGGGCGGCGGGCGCTACACCCGTCAGACCAACGATCTCGATTCCTTCAATACCTATCTTCACCCGGGCATCACGTCGCAGATCCCGGTCGGCACGCACCTGATCGGCCACAAATCGCAGGACAACTTCTCGCCGGAAGCGACGCTGACCTGGCGTCCGAGCAACGAGGTCACGCTGTACGGCGCGTACAAGACCGGTTTCCTCGCCGGGGCCTATTCCAATCCCGGCGTGCTGGCCGCGACCACGACCGTCGCCTCGCTCGATTTCGATGCGGAGAAGGTCAAGGGGGTAGAGGTGGGACTGAAGACGTCGCTGCTCGACCGGCGCCTTACCGCCAATCTCACGGGATACCGCTATGTCTACAAGGGCCTGCCGCTGACCTCGCTGATAGCGCTCAACGCGACGACGCTCGTCTACATCACCCAGAATGCGGCGAACACCATCGCGCAAGGCGTCGAATTCGAAACGGCCTATCGGGTCGGCGGCGGCCTGACGATCCGCGGCACGGCATCGTACAACGATGCGAAGTTCCAGGAGTTCAACAATGCGCAATGCTATACCGGGCAGACGGTCGCGCAGGGGTGTCGCATCGATCCGGTCACGGCGGCGCGATCGCAGGATCTGTCGGGTCGCGTCGTATACCGCGCGCCGAAACTGATCGCGACCGTGGGCGCGGCGCAGACGTTGGATATCTCGCGTGACCTGAACCTTACCGCGACCGCCGATCTGCGATATTCGTCGGCTTATTATACGGGGCTCAACCTCAACCCCTCGTCATATCAGCGCGGCTATCTCGCCTTGAACGCCGGAGCGACGCTGGCGGCCAAGGAGGGCTGGTCGCTGGCGGTGATCGGCCGCAATCTCACCAACCGCCGTTACGGCACGGTCGGTATCGACAAGCCGGGTGGCGCGGGCGAAGTGTTCACCGTCGCCGGCGAACCGCGCGCGGTCGTCCTGCAGGCGGGCTACAAGTTCTGACCACGGGTAACGGGGTGTGCGGGGCGAAGGAGGCGAGGAGAGCCGATGGACGCGATCGAGTGTGACCTTCTGGTGATCGGCGGCGGCATGGCGGGCATGTCGGCCGCCGGCTGGGCAGCCGAACGTGGCGCCCGCGTGATCGTCCTGGAAAAGGCGGCAACGCTCGGTGGGTCGGCGGTTCTGTCCGGCGGCGTGCTGTGGACCGCCGCCTCCCGCCAGAAGATGACCCTGTACGGGGCTGGCGATCCCGCGCTCGGTCAGGTCGTGTTCGACACCTATCCGGAAGCGATCGGCTGGCTCAGGCGACGCGGTATCGACATCTCGCCGCGCATGGACGTGCTGCACGGGCAGGGATATCAGATCGATATAGCCGGCCATATCCAGGGCTGTGCCGCGCTCGTCGAACAGCATGGCGGCTTCGTCATCCCCGAGACGGAAACCCTGCACCTCATCGTCGACGAGGCCGGGGCGGTCACCGGCGCGCACACGCGACATGCCGATGGCGATGTGACGGTGCATGCCAGCGCGACGATTCTTGCAACCGGTGGCTTCCAGGCATCGCCAGAGTTGCGCGCACGTTATATCCACCCACAGGCGCGCGAGATGCTGCTGCGGTCGAATCCGGTCAGTGACGGTGCCGGGCTGAAGCTGGGCGAAGCGGCCGGTGGCGAGATTGCGGGCACGAACACCGGCTTTTACGGGCATCTCGTCAGCGAACCGGCGCGCTGGGACGACGAGCGGTTGTTCGTCGCGCTGTCGCAATATCATAGCGAACATAGCCTGTTGATCAACGTCGCCGGCCAGCGGTTCTGCGACGAGACGCTCGGCGACCATACCAACACGTACGAGACGCTGGTGCAGCCGCAATCGCGTGCGATCTGCTTCTGGGACGCGCGCGTTCACGAAAGCTATGCCACGGTCCCCGTCGTGTCGATCGGCGTTCCGCTCGACAAAATGCAGACCGCGATCGACAATGGCGGCAAGGGCGTGGTCGCGCCCGACCTCGACGCCGTCGCCCGTTTTGCCGACGCGCAGGGTTTCGACGGCGCTGCGACGCGCACGACGATCGAGGCCTTCAACCGCGACGCCCGCAACGGCTGGGAAAAGATGGATCCGCCACGGACGGAAGATTTCCGCCCGCTCGATCGGGCGCCATATTATGCGCTGGTCGTGCACTCTGCCATTACCTTCACCTTCGGCGGCCTCACGATCGACACCGGTGGCCATGTCCTGCGCGAGGACGGCACGCGCGTGTCCGGGCTCTATGCGGCCGGCAGCGACGCCGGCGCCGCCTATGGCCGCGGCTATGCCGGCGGACTGGCACTGGCGATGACGTTCGGCATCACCGCGGCGCGTTCGGCCGGCTGGTCGTGAGCGGGATGGTTCCAGCACCGGGACGTGCGGACACGGTCGATGCGCGCGCACGACGTCTCGCGCTGTTCGCGCTCTTCCTCGTATCCGCGTTCAACTATATCGATCGCACGATCCTTTCGATCCTGCAGATCCCGATCAAGGCCGAGCTCGGCCTGACGGACGGCCAGCTCGGCGCGTTGACAGGTTTCACCTTCGCACTTTTCTACGCCACCCTGTCCCTGCCGATCTCGCGCCTGGCCGACCGGTACAGCCGCCGCTGGCTCGTCGTCGCGTCGCTCGCCATATGGAGTGCGATGACCGCGATGTGCGGGTTCGCCACCGGCTTTGCCACGCTCGCTTTCTTCCGCATCGGCGTCGCGATCGGGGAAGCGGGCAGCGTGCCGGCCAGCGTATCGCTGATCGCCGATTATTATCCGCTCGAAAAGCGTGCGCGCGCCTTGTCGACCTGGGGCCTTGCGTTGCCGGTCGGCCTGCTCATCGGCTATTCGGCAACCGGCTGGCTGGCCGGGGCGGTCGGCTGGCGGCTGGCGTTTGCGGTGGTGGGCGGGATCGGCTTGCTGCTGGCGCCGATCGTGATGTGGCTGCTCGCCGAACCCCGCCGCGGTACGTACGATCCGATCGTCCTCAAGGTCGACGACGAGATCCCGTTCGGGCGGGGGCTGAAGCTGTTATGGCGCACGCGCGCTTATCGCTATGTCGTGATCGGCGGAATGCTCCACGGCTTTTCGCAATATGCGATGATGACGTGGAACGCGCCGTTCTTCGTTAGGGCGCACGGCCTCTCGCTCGGGCAGGTGGCGACGTTGATGGCCTTGCTCAGCGGTGTCGCAGGCGCGATCGGCATGTATTCCAGCGGCTGGCTGACCGACTGGCTGGCGAAGCGCGACGGACGCTGGCGGGTGTGGGTGATGGCCGCATCGGTCGCCGCCACGGTGCCGTGCGCGCTGGTCCAGTATCTTGTGCCCTCGATGACCGCATCGGTCGTCGCGGCCGCGTTGGCGGCGGCGCTGATGATCGCATATTACGGCCCGATCCTGGCCGCGACGCAATCGGCCGTACCTCCTGGGATGCGGGCGTTCAGCAATGCGGTATTGCTGTTGACCTTCAACCTGTTCGGCCTCGGCCTCGGCCCGTGGGCGACCGGTGTGATCAGCGATATGCTGACGCCGTACTACGGCACGGATGCGCTGCGCCATGCGTTGGCGATCGTGCTCGTTCCCTCCGCGCTCGGCGCGCTCGTATTCCTGTACGCCGCCCGTTTCTGGTCGACGAACGGTACTCCCATCCACGATAGCGAGTAAGTACATGCGTGACTTTCAGGATAAATGCGCGGTCATCACCGGTGCGGGCAGTGGCATCGGCGCAGCGCTGGCCCGGCGTGCGGCGCGCGAGGGGATGAACGTCGTCCTCGCCGACGTATCGGTCGGCGAAGCGCAGGCGGTGGCGGAGGCGATCGGTACCGATCGCACGCTGGTCGTGTCCTGCGACGTCTCCGACGCGGCGAGCGTCGAGGCGCTGGCCGATGCGGCGATCGCGCGGTTCGGCGCCGTCGATCTGTTGTGCAACAATGCCGGGATCGTACCCGGCGGGCGGCACCGCATGGTATGGGAATATACCAATGCGGATTGGGAATGGTCGATCGGCGTCAACCTCTACGGCGTGGTCAACGGGATGCGCAGCTTCGTACCGCGGATGATCGCGGCGGGCCGGCCGGCGCACATCATGAACACGGCATCCGTCGCCGGTTTCGTCAGCGGATCGGGCTCGGCCTGCTACGGCGCATCGAAGCACGCTGTCGTCCGCGCCACCGAGGCGCTCTATGCCGGCCTGCAGGAGGTCGGGGCACCGATCGGCGTGTCGATGCTCGTCCCCGGTCTCGTGAGAACGCAGATCTACGATGCGGAACGCCTGCGCCCGGATCGTCTCGCGAATGCCGGCGGACCGCCGAAGGAAAACGCCGCGCTGGAGGCGATGCGCGAGGAACTCTACCGCAATGCGACGACCGCCGAGGAAGCGGCGGACATGGCGTTTGAGGGCATCATCGACGACCGCTTCTATGTCTTCACCACGACCAGCTTCGACGATGCGATCGCACAGCGCGCGAACGATATCGCCGCCCGCGCCGAGCCTCACTTCGAAAGCATCGTGGCGATGAGTCGCAAGGATGCGGGCCTCGCCGCAGCCCGCGGATGACGAAATCGGCCGGTCTGGCCGGACGCACCGCATTGGTGACGGGTGCGGCGTCCGGCATCGGCCTCGCCGCTGCTCAAGCGTTCGCGTCGGCCGCTCGATCGCGGGCTAACCGGCGGTGACCAGCAACGTGCCCTGATTGGCACCGCGGAACAGGTCGACGAAGGCGGTCGGCAAGCGATCGAAGCCGTCGCGCAGGTCCACGCGGATGCCTATCCGGCCCTCGGCGATCCAGTTCGACAGCGCGTCGTGCGCTTCCCCGGCACGGGCGACGTAATCGCCGACGACGAAGCCCTGCATCCGGATCGAGCCGTAGACGAGCTTCATCATGTCTCGGGGGCCGGGCGCGCCTCCGCCCCGGTCATAGGCCGAAATCTGCCCGCACAGCACGATCCTGCCATGCCTGGCCATCCGATCGGCCGCCGCCTGCAATATGTCGCCACCGACATTGTCGAAGAACAGGTCGATGCCGCCGGGCGCAAGCGCGTCGAGCCGTTCGCCGAGGTTCTCGATCCGATAGTCGATCGTCGCGTCGGCGCCGCACGCGCGTTCCAGCCAGCGGCACTTATCGGCGCTGCCCGCAATGCCGATCACGCGGCACCCAAGGATATTGGCGATCTGGACGACGAGCGACCCGACCGACCCGGCCGCCCCCGACACGACCACCGTCTCCCCGGCACGCGGCCGGCCGACGTCGATCAGGCCGAAATAGGCGGTCAGGCTGTTGGGCGAATAGCTGCCTAGCGCCTGTTCGAACGTCATCCCGCCGGGCATCGGGAAGACGGGCACCGGCGCCTGTGCCGGGCGCAGGACGCTCCAGTCCTCCCAACGCGACATCGCCACGATGCGCGCGCCGGGCGGATAGGAGGGGTCGGCGGACGCGATTACCTCGCACCCGGCCATGCCGCCGATCGTGCCACCGATCGGGATCGATCCGCGATAGCTTTCGCCGGGGTCGTTCAGCCAGTTGCGGATCGTCGGCGCGACGGCGAAGATCCGATTTCGTACCAGTATCTCACCCTCGGCGAGCGCAGGCGCCCCGAAGGTACTTTCGACCAGCGCGAAATCGTCGACCGCGACCGCGCCGTCGGGGCGGCGTGCCAGCGTCCAGCTCCGGTTCCGCATCATGCCGCCAGGTTCGATCGCGCGTCTTCCGCCGATCCGTAGAGCCGGGCGAGAACCAGGATGCGCCGCAGGCCGCGCCCGACCGGCAGTTCATCGGTGACGCCCATGCCGCCGTGCAGCTGGACCGCTTCCTCGGCGAGACCTTGCGCGGCGTGCGCGACATAGGCCTTGGCCGCGTACACGCCGCGGACGAAGCCGGGTGCGCCGCGGGGCGCAACGCCTGCCTTCAGCAGGATCGAACGCGCCTGTTCGAGCGACACGTACATCCGCGCCAATTTATGCTGCACGACCTGGAACGTTCCGATCGCGGCACCGAACTGACGACGGTCCTTGGCATAGTCGACCGTCTGTTCGAAAAGTGTCGCCATGGTTCCGACCATCTCGGCGACATAGCCCAGTTGCACCAACGCCAGCTGTTCCGCCACGGCCGGCGCCGGCAGCGCGACGACGTCGCCTGGGCAGGCATCGAAGTGTAGCGTCGGCGCGGACGTGCCGTCCGCCAGCCGCCCGGCTACGAGCGTCACGCCCGGCGTATCGCGGGATACGATACAGGCCGCGTCGTCCACGAGAATGACGAAGGCATCGGCATCGGCCGCCCAGCGCACGAACGCGCATGCGCCGTGGATCTTCCCCTCGCGCAGCGCGACATCGCCGGTAGCCAGCGCGAGCTTGAGGTCGCCTGCTACGGCAGGGGCTACCCAGCGCGCGATTTGCGCGGCGTCGCCGTGCCGCGCCACGATGTCGACCGCGCCCAGGATCGCTTCAGCGAACGGTGTGATCGCGATCGCGCGGCCGAGTTCCTCCGCGACGATCATCGCATCCTGTGGCGCGGCGTCCATGCCACCCGCTTCGTCGGGCACCATCAGGGACAATACGCCCAGATCGGCCAGCTCCCGCCAGACTTGCTGCGGCGAAGGTCCCGCGCCCATCGCCGTGGGGTCGATCCGGTCGGCCAACATGCGACGGATCGTATCGCGCAGCAGGATCTGCTCGTCGCTCGGTTGGAGGTTCATGTCACAGCCGCTCGACGATGGTGACGTTGGCAATGCCGCCACCCTCGCACATCGTCTGCAACCCATAGCGTTCGCCGCGCGCGTGCAGTGCGTGGACCAGGGTCGCCATCAGCTTGGTGCCAGTGCCGCCGAGCGGATGGCCGAGCGCGATCGCACCACCATTGACGTTGAGCCGCGCCGGATCGGCGCCGAGCGCTTTCAGCCATGCCATCGGAATCGAGGCGAACGCCTCGTTGACCTCGAACAGGCCGATCTGGTCGAGCGTCATGCCGGCGCGTTCCAGGGCACGGTGCGTGGCCGGGATCGGCTCCTCCAGCATGATTACGGGATCTCCTGCGGTGACCGTCAGATTATGGATCCGGGCAAGCGGGGTCAGGCCATGCGCCTTCACCGCCGCCGCCGATGCGACGAGCACGCCACTGGCGCCGTCGCAGATCTGACTGGCGGTGGCGGCGCTGAGCGTACCGCCTTCGCTCAGCAGCTTGACGGAACCGATCGATTCCAGCGTCGCGTCGCCGCGGATGCCCTCGTCATGCTCATGCACGAAAGTGCCGCCGTCCGCAGTCGTCACGGTAATCGGCACGATCTCGGCTTCGAACGCGCCGGCGGCGGTCGCCGCCGCCGCCTTGTGGTGGCTGTCACGCGCATAGCCGTCCAACGCGGCACGATCGAAGCCGTATTTGTCGGCGACCATCTGCGCGCCGACGAACTGGCTGAAGCTTTCGACGCCGTATCGCTGCTGAATGCTGCGCGCGAAGGGGCCTTCGCCCATGCCGGCTTGGGCGGCAAGGGTGAGCGGGGACCCCATATGGACGCGCGACATGCTTTCGACGCCGCCGGCAATGACCAGATCCTGTGTACCCGACATCACCGCCTGCGCCGCGAAATGCAGTGCTTGTTGCGATGAGCCGCACTGGCGATCGATCGTAACCGCAGGAACGCTGTCGGGCAGCGATGATGCGAGCACGATGTTGCGGCCGAAGGCGAAGGATTGTTCGCCGACCTGGCTGACGCAGCCGATGATCACATCGTCGATCGCCGCCGGATCGACGCCGCTCTCGGCGACCAGCGCGTCGAGGATGGCGGCGCCGAGGTCGGCGGGGTGGACGCCGGACAGTCGGCCGTTGCGACGGCCCCCGGCGGTGCGCCGGGCGGAAACGATATAGGCTTCTGGCATGAAGGAAATCCTTGGCTGGACGTCAGAGACCGACGGCGGTCCGGGCGATGATGGTGAGCTGGATCTCGCTGGTGCCGCCAAAGATGGACCAGGCGCGTGCGTTCAAATAGCGCGCGACCGCCACACCCGCTTCGGGTGGTCCTGCGAACGGCGGCGCACCGTCGGCGTAGAATGGCCGCTCGGCCGGAAGCTGCAACCCGGCGAGCCCGAACGCGTCGACGGCCAAAGTCTCCAGACCCTGGCGTATCTCGGAGGCGATCAGCTTCACGGCTACGCTGCGTGGGGCGGGCGGGGCGCCCCCCTCGATCTCCAGCAGCGTGCGCAGCTCGGTCATTTCCAGCGCTTCGGCCTCCAGTCGCAATCGTACCGCGCGATCCTTGAGGCTTCCGCGCAACGCCGTCGCACGTTCCAACCGGTCGAGGTCGCCGAGGATTTGCGGCGCATAGCCGGTGCCGCCGCGCTCGTTTTCGAGCAGGAACTTCGCGATCGACCAGCCTTCGCCTTCCATGCCTAGCCGGTTGGCAAGGGGAACGCGAACGTCCTCCAGAAACACTTCGTTCAGTTCGTGGTCGCCCGACGCGCTCAGGATCGGGCGGACCGTCACGCCCGGCGACGTCATGTCGATCAGCAGGAACGAGATGCCTCGCTGCGCCTTGACTTCGGTATCGGTGCGCACGAGCGCGAACATCCAGTTCGCGAAATGCGCCTGCGTCGTCCAGATCTTCTGTCCGTTGACGATATAGTCGTCACCGTCGCGAACCGCGCGGGTGCGAAGGCTGGCGAGGTCGGAACCGGAGCCCGGTTCGGAAAAGCCTTGCGCCCAGAAATGTTCGCCTCGTCGAAGCGCCGGCAGGAAGCGGGTCTGCTGCTCCGGCGTTCCATAGGTGTAGAGCACAGGCCCGACCAACTTCAGTCCCATGCCCGGAAGCACCGGGGCACCCGCCTGCGCACATTCGGTTTCGAAGATCCAGCGTTCCACCGCGCCCCAGCCGGGGCCACCGGCCGCCTCCGGCCAGAAATAGACGAGCCACCCCTTCGCTTCCAGCGCCGCCTGCCACGGCCCGGCGACATCCGGCTCGGCGAACACGCCGGAGGTCAGCGCCGCGCCGCGCCGAATCTCGGGCGTAAGCGCCGTCGCGAGGAAGGCGCGGACTTCGTCACGAAAGTGAATCTGCTCGGCGGAAAGGTCGAGGTCCATCGCTTCAGCGCTCCACGATCGCGATCGCCGAGACGCCGGGCGCGCCATAGACGTGGCTGTAGCCCAGACGCGGGTCGCCCGGCACCTGCCGCGCGCCCGCCTGCCCGGTCAGCTGCATGTAGTTTTCGTATACCTGGCGCAGTCCCGATGCGCCGATCGGCTCGCCACAGGCGAGGCAGCCGCCATCGGTGTTGACCGGCAGACGCCCGCCGATCCGCGTGCGGCCCTCTGCGATCCATTCCTCCTGGTCGCCATCGGCACAAAAGCCGTTCTCCGCCATGTGCATGATCTCCGCGCCGCTCTCGGTATCCTGCAACTGGGCGACATCGATGTCCGCCGGCGAAACCCCCGCCATGTCGTACGCGGCGTTCGAGGCGAGCACCGTCGGCGAAACGCCGCGCTCGATTTCCAGCGCGGGAGAAAAGACCTCGAACGAGCCCAGCGGACGGCTGCGGATCGCCGCGGCCCGCAGTCGCACCGCGGGCAAGCCCAGTTCGCGCGCCCGTTTCTCGCTCGCGAAGATCAGTGCCACCGCACCCTCGGCGGGCGAGCAGAACATGAACTTCGTCAACGGATCGCTGACCATCGTCGAGTTCAGGATCGTCTCGACATCCACCGGGTCGCGCCGCCATGCGTGATCGGCCAGCACGCCGTTCGCGAACGCCTTTTCGGCGACGCCGGCGAGCGTCGGCGTGGTGATGCCGTACGTGGCCATGTAGCGCTGGATCTTCATCGCGAAGAACTGGGTGGTGAGCATCAGCCCGGTTTCGCCATACCATTCGGGCAGGCCCCATTCGGCGGGCTTGGGGTCGAACGCACCGCGCGGATGCTTGTCGAACCCGACCGCGATGCCGAGGTCGAATTCACCCGACTTGATCGTGGCATAGGCCCCGAACATCGCCGATCCTCCGGTCGCGCAGCCGTTCGCCACATTGATGAACTGGATACCCGTCAGCCCCAGTTCGGACACCATCGTGTCGGCCTTGCCCGCGGAGTCGGATCCGCCATAGGCGAACTGCATGTCGCGCCAGTCGAGGCCGGCGCCCGCGAGTGCCTGCCGCACCGCATATACGCCCTGCTGCAGCCCGGACCGGCCGGGTGTCCGCCCGAAAGGATGGATGCCGACGCCGATGATGAAGACGTCGCTCATTGGACGCCTCCCGACGGCGCGAAGGCGAAGGTCGTGCGTGCCTCCCCGTCGGCCATCACGAAGCGTTCGCCGACGAGCGTCATCGGCATGTCGATCCTGTATCCGTCGAGTGGCGCGCCGGTCAGCCGTCCCTCGACGATGATCGCGTCCCCAAGCGCGACATAGCCGACGGCATACGGTTCGAACGCATCGGGTCCGGCATAAGGCGGAGACTTGGGGCGGAAGCGCTGCACCGTCCAAGACCACAGCCGGCCATCGCGCGGAAGCGGCACGATTTCGAACCGGTCCGTGTCGCCGGGCGGGGGGAATACGAGGCGGCCGGTCTCGCGGTCGCGGCCGGCGAGCAGCGTCGGACGGCCATCGGCATCGCGCTCGAATAGCCGGTCGTCGATAGCAAGCGGGCATGCGGGCATGATTGTTCTCCTGCCCGCGATCCTAGCGTGCGCAGGGTCCTGTGACCGCTGACCTAAGGGTCAGCGCAGCGTTCCGAGGAAGCCAAGCTGCGCCGCCTTGAACAGTGCCTGGTCGCGATTGACCGCCTCGAGCTTTTCAGCCGCAGTCCGGATGTGGAAGCGGATCGTCGTTCGCTTCAGCCCGAGGATCGTCGCGATTTCGTCGTTGGTCTTGCCCGCGGCCGCCCAGCGCAGGCATTCGACCTCGCGCTTGGTCAGGGCGATCGCCGCGACCCGCGCGGGCCTTTGCTCGGTCGCCTTGACGTAGCTCGAAACGAAGATCCGGGCCAGCAATGCCAAGGTTTCGCCGTGTGCGTCGAACGCGACCGAGAGATCGTCGACGGCGGGGTCGGGGGACAGGAAACTGGCCGCCGCAATCTGCCCGAAGGGCAGGTGGATCGGCGCGACGATCGCCGCGCTGGTCAGCGCGCGTTCGCGAAACTTCGACAGATCGAGCGCGGCCAGCATGAGGTTCGTGGAGCGTGCACGAATGCCGTGCGCGTTGCACCAGAACGGCTCCCCCTCGAACCGGCACGCCATCGGCAAGGGCGACGTGAGGCCCAGTTGTGGAAGTTGCCACCAATGCGACTGTTCGTCGTCGTCGCCGAACACCTCGCTCGCCAGGATCGCGCCGTCCGCGTCGCGCATCGGTGCCGTGCTTGCGATGTTGTGGGTTACCGCGACGCGCAGCCCGGCAAGATCGGCGACCGTATCGCGGAGCGCCTCCGCGGCGGGTCGAGTGCGCGACGGAGCGTCGATCCGTACCGCCGCCAGCGTCTCCTCGGCGATCCGCATCGGGCGCTCAGCTCACCCGCAATCCGTCGAAGAACGGCGCGCATAGCGCATCGGCGACATCCTCCGGGGAATGCGTCGCGGCCATCGGCGGGTACCATTTATAGGCCCAGTTGCACATGCCGAGGAACGCATAGGTCGTGATCACAGGGTCGCAGGGCCGGAACTGGCCATTGACGATGCCGGCGTCGATCAGCGCCTTCACGCTCTCGAAATATTCGCGCCGGGCGGCGCGGATGAGATCGCGCATCTCGCCTTCCAGGTCGCCGTAATTGTCCATGAACGCGCGAACGTAACCCGGATGGCTGGCGATCTGCCGCAGGATATCGATGCACGCCGATCGTAGCGACAAGGCCGGATCGGCCCCGCCGCCACGCCGCAAACCGGTGATCAGCGCCTGGATATGCGTGTCGTGGATCGCGTACAGGATCGAAATCTTGCTCGGGAAATAATGATACAGCGTCGGCTTGCCCAGTCCGACTTCATCCGCGAGCATCTGCATCGACGTATTGTGATAGCCCACTTTGTCGAACAACGCGGCGCAATGCTCGATGATCTCGCCGCGCTTTTCGTCGTGCGCCTCGGTTGTCGGTCGTTTCTTTGCCTTCAAGGCCACGCAAATCCCTTTCGTCAGGCCATGGACCATCCGCTATATTGCGTGGAAGGATGCGCGTCCACGAAACATCATGGCTTGGCGCCGTCCATCGCCGTCGCGCCGACGACCCATGCCGACAGTCCGGCAACCGGAACGGCGCATAACAGCGCCTCGGCGATCTGGGTTTCCGTGGCGCCCGCGCGCCGCGCCCCGTCCATGTGAACCGACGACCAATTGCTGTAATCGGCGGCGAGCACGGTGACCAGCAGCAACTCGGCATGGTGCGGTTCCAGTGCGGTCCCCGACAACGTGCCCTCCCGCATCAGGTAATAGGCATCGGCACCGACCGGCACGAGTTCGATCAGCTTGGCCAGCGACGGAGGGACGGTTCCGAAATAGCCCTGGAAATTCTTTTCCGTTTCGCCGGGGGCCACGTCGATCTGCGTCTCGTCCGCGGTGATCGTGGCGGCGTCGCCATATACGGCGGCGTAAATTCCGGCGAACCGAAGCGCGGCGCCTTCGCCACGCGAACTCGACAGGATGGTCAGTGCCGATCCTGCGCGCTCGACGTCAAGGCCGTGTGCCGCGGCGGCGCTGAGTTCGCGTAGCGCCATTGCCTCATATCCCTTGGCGCAGGCGGCGGCGGCGACGAACAGATGTTTGATCGCTGCCGGCAGTGCCCCGTCGGTTTCGATCACGCTGCGAAAGCGCCGGAAGCCGGCGACGGTCTTGGGCGCGTTGGCGCGCAGTCGTCCGACCGAAAGAAGCGGGCTGGTATCCGGCTGCATCATTGTCTCTCCTGCGCTTTATCAAGCCAATTTACTCGGCCGACCGGTTGGACGGGCTATCGATCTGCCGCCAATGCGTCAACGTACATGATGGATTGACGACCGACCAGACGGTCGGGCATAATCTTGCGGGAAGATAGGAGAGTAGGTCATGGGGAAAGCCAATACCGGCCCCAAACCGCGAACGGATGCCGGCGAACTGAACGGCCGGACGGCGCTGGTCACCGGCGCGGCGTCCGGGATCGGGCGAGCCACGGCGCGGCGTCTTGCCGAAGCGGGCGCACGTGTGATCCTGGCTGATCGCGACGCGGCCCGGCTTCCCGAAGCGATAGCCGAACTCACGGCTGGCCCGCATCGCTCGGTGGTGATCGACGTGACGAACGAAGACGACTGGCAGACCCTCGCCGAAGATATCGGGAATAGCGACGGTGAACTCGATATTCTCGTCAACAATGCCGGGTTCGGAACGTTCAGGTCGATCGCCGACACCAGCCTAGCGCAATGGCGATCGATCATCGCGGTCAATCTCGACAGCGTGTTCCTCGCCACGCGCGCTTTGCTGCCGCTGCTGTCCCGATCTCCCGCAGGTGGTGCGATCGTCAACATGTCGTCGATCCGCGGCATCGCCGCCGCGCCCAACGCCGCCTCCTATTGTGCGGCCAAAGGCGGCGTCCGGCTGTTGACCAAAGCGGTCGCACTGGAATGTGCGGCATTGGGCAACGGAGTGCGGGTGAACTCGATCCATCCCGGCCATATCCATACACCGCTGACGGCCGCCGCACATGCCGACGAAGCGACCCACCGGCTCCTGTTGGCCGACATCCCGATCGGGCGGATGGGAACCGCGGACGAAATTGCCGACGCGATCCTGTTCCTGGCGAGCGACCGATCGCGCTACATGACCGGCGCGGAGTTGGTCGTCGACGGCGGCTCGACCGCCCAATGACGGGCCGGCCAGTGGACGAACTGACCAGAGGACCAATGATGACAGATGAGATACCGGCCAGCCGCGCCCAGCAGATCGCCACGCAGGTCGAGGCGTTCGTCCGTACGGTCGTCGCGCCCTATGAGCGGCATCCCGGATGTGGACCGCACGGCCCCAGCGACGAACTCGTCGCGGAGTTGCGGGCCGAGGCGCGCGCCGCCGGCGTGCTGACGCCGCATATCCTGGCCGACGGCACGCATCTTCATCACCGCGAGGTGGCAATCATATTGCGCGCGGCGGGTCTGTCGCCGCTCGGTCCGGTCGCGGTCAACGTCGCGGCGCCGGACGAGGGCAATATGTATCTGCTCGGGCAGGTGGCCACTGCCGAGCAGAAAACACGCTTCCTGGCACCGGTGCTGGCCGGCGAGGCGCGTTCGGCCTTTTTCATGACCGAGCCGGCGGCCGAGGACGGCGCCGGATCGGACCCGTCGATGATGAAGACGACGGCGCGCCTAGACGGTAACCACTGGGTCATCGACGGGCGCAAGGCGTTCATCACCGGCGCACAAGGGGCCCGTGTCGGCATCGTCATGGCAAAGGCCCCGGAAGGGGCTTCGCTGTTTCTCGTGGACCTCCCCGATCCCGCTATCCGGATCGAACGCGTGCTCGAAACGATCGACAGTTCGATGCCGGGCGGGCATGCGATCGTCGCGATCGACGGACTGCGCGTCCCCGCGGACCAGATGCTGGGCAATCCGGGTGACGGGTTCAAGCTGGCGCAGATCAGGTTGGCGCCCGCGCGGCTGACGCATTGCATGCGCTGGCTCGGTGCCTGCGTCCGCGCGAACGAGATCGCCACCGAATATGCATGTCGGCGCCACGCGTTCGGCAAGCCGCTGGTCGACCATGAAGGCGTCGGTTTCATGCTCGCGGACAATCTGATCGACCTGAAGCAGGCCGAACTGATGATCGACTGGTGCGCCGGCGTTCTCGACACCGGTGCGCTCGGGACGGTCGAAAGCTCGATGACGAAAGTCGCCGTGTCGGAAACGTTGATGCGGATCGCCGACCGTTGCGTGCAGGTGATGGGGGGCACGGGCGTATCGGGCGACACGATCGTCGAGCAGGTGTTCCGCGAAGTGCGCGCCTTTCGTATCTATGACGGGCCGAGCGAAGTCCATCGCTGGAGCCTGGCGAAAAAGATCAAGCGTGACTTCGCGAACGGTCAGGCGACATGAACGGCGGGGACTCGGCCGTCGCGGCGACCACTGCGGTTCGCGAGGGTTTC
>Ga0160428_1001671_pt1 | contig 15930 bp, 16 predicted proteins | sample SolpanmetagenomM_FD_108198 | JGI IMG/M metagenome (GOLD analysis project Ga0160428, IMG submission 108198) | Solar panel surface microbial communities from Lawrence Berkeley National Laboratory, California, USA - M | ecosystem: Engineered > Built environment > Solar panel > Unclassified ... | reverse complement strand
TACGTGGCTTTGGTCCATTCTCCTGTCTGTACGTCGTGCCCGTAGCGCTCGAACGTCAGTGGCCCAGTTGCGGACGGCACCATGTGCAGCTGGAGCGGGACCGGCCCGAGGTCCGCGTCCGCGTCCCACGGCACCTGGTCGTGGCCGGCGATCTCGAAGTTCGCGCTGTACATGCGCAGGCCCAGGTAGGGCCGCTTGTGACACTGCCCGAGCCTGGCCCGGCGTTTCAGGATGCCGAGCGCCTTTCCGAACGCCTCTTTGTACTCCTCGTGGGTGTAGTTCCCGCTGAGGATGATCCGGGCGCTGATCAGGTACGCCGGGCGGTCGATGACCTCCCGGTACCGCTGAGACCGGACGCCTTTGGCCATGATGTCCAGCCCCTTCGCTCCGGCGTGTCCGCTGACCTCGTTGGTGAGGGTGGTGTAGATCCGCACCGGGTTCAGCACGCTGATCCGCGTGACGTCGTATTCCACGCCGGGATGCCAGTAGATGTTCCGCAGGATTCCGCACGCGGCCGGGACGGTCAGGATCGGGTAGGTCTGCGCCTCGGCGGGCGTGTCGTACCGCTTGAAGGCCCCTCTGTCGCCCCACACGCGGAGCGCGATGTCGGCAGACCGGTATTCCTGCGCAGCCCAGTCCGAGAACCGTTCCGCTTCTGTGTTCATAACTCCCCCTGTGTTGCGTCTTGCTGTCGACACTGTAGATGCGGAACGGGGGGAAGTCAACTGCGGAATGAGCGGGATGCGGAATGAAGTGCGTGTTTATTCCGCACAGGCCGGTTCGTGCAGGCGGCAGCGGTTCTAGGCATCGGAGCCGGGAAACGGAAGAAGGGGGACGCCTGCTTGCAGGCGTCCCCCTTCGAGGTGTGCGTTACATCGTCAGGTTGCTGCGGCACAGTTTGACGACCGTGTCTCTGGCCTGCACCCAGTAGGGCGTCTCCCACTGAACCGGGTGCATGTCCCCGAAGTACTCGTCGACCAGGTCCGCCACGCAGAGCGAATCACCGCCCCGGTCTGCGTCTTCGGCCAGGGTGTCGATCAGGTGGTCGAGCAGGAAGCCTTCTTCTTCGCAGTCGACGCCGAAGTGGCGGGCGGAGCGCAGCGCGGCCAGCAGGGTCACCCGGCGTTCCGGGGTCACGTCGGCCAGCATCACGTCGGGGCGGAGAGGGGCGGTGGCGGGCTGTGAATGGTGCATCGTCATGGGGAACTCCTCGGGAAGCGCGCCGGACCTTCGCCCGCCTCTCTGCCTGCCCGGGGCGCGGCGAAGCCGCGCAGCCTCAGCCCTGGCTCGGCCGCGCGGCTCCTCCCTTGTCTCAGAACGGCAGGTCGTCGTCGGTGCCGTTCAGGTACTTGAGCTTCTCGGCGTTGCTCAGGTCGGGGAGAAGCCCCACCGTGTCCGGCCACTCGGTCCAGTTCAACTGAACCGTCCTGACCTTCGGGGCCCGGCCGGGTTTGAGCAGGTTGAGGATGCTCAGGCGGTGCGTGCCGCCTTTCTGGCTCTCCAGCGTGAACGCCCGGTCGTCGTGGTGCACCGTACCGTCTTGCAGCCGGTCCCGGCTGGCCCGGAGGTGCAGGTGGCCGGGCCGGATCTCCAGGTCCTGCACCTTGAAGTCCGGCGCGGCGTTCTGGAAGTCTGTCGTGTGGGTGATCAGGTGCGACTCGCCGCGCTTCATGATCTCCAGCGACTCGGCGCTGCCGGGCAGCAGCAGCCGCGCGCCGCCGGTGAAGAGGTAGAGGTCGGCGACGCCGCCGCTGATCAGCACCGGTCGCCGGGACGGGTTGCTCACCAGCGTGTGCGCGGCTACCTGCAGGCGGTCATGGGCCGCGCCCCCGGCGGCGAGGTCCTCGCGGATCAGGGACACGGCGCTCTCGGCTGCGTACTCCACGCGGGTGCTGTTGGCAAGCACGTCCAGCAGCGCCCCCTCGCCCCGCGCGGCCAGCAGCAGCCGCAGCGGCGTGGCCAGTCTCGCCAGCACCTCGCGGCGCAGCATGCTGTGACCGCTGTCCATGCGGAGCGCCAGCGGTTCCGCCCGCTCCAGCGCTTCGCCGCTCAGCACCTCCCGCAGGGCCAGCACCGCCGTCAGGTGCTCGCCGTACTGCTCGTCGCCCGGTAGCAGCTTCACCCGGCCGGTGGCGACGTCGTAGGTCCGCGCCCACCACGGGAACCCGGCCAGCCGCGGGCAGCGCATCAGCGCCGCGAGCTCCCCGTGCCTGAACGACCACGCGGCGGCCGTCGCCGGAATCGACGCAGCGAGGTCCGGGTAGCCCCGGTCGTTCAGGTGCGCCCGGAGCAGCGTCATCGCCTGGTCGTAGCTCAGCCCGGCGACTTCCCGCCCGGAGCAGACGGCCTGGGCGATCATGCTCAGGCTGACCAGCGAGGTGCGGACCGCCTCGACCTGCAGGCTGCTCAGGTTCAGCCGCGTGTGGTCCAGCACCGGGCCGTTCACGGTCGTGCGGAGCTTCGCGGGCAGGTCCGTGTGCCCGGCGCTGGTCGGGACGTGCCCGATCTGCCCCAGGTACGCGATCACCCGCACCGCGCTTCCCCTCACCTCGAGGACGCGGCCGCCGTGCTCAAAATGCAGCGCGCCCGGCGCGGCGGTGATCGGCCCTGTCGCCGGAGCGTGGGCGGCTGGTGTCGGGAAAGGAACGTGTTCAGCGTGGGTCATGGTGAAACCTCCGCTGCCCTGGGGCGCGGCCTGGCCGCGCAGTGAACCCGGGGTGGCCGGATAAAAAAAAAGGGGCGGGGCGCCAGATGCTCGGCGCTCCGTCCCTTGGATTATTGACGATTGTTTTTACTTTTCAGGACAGGGCAGGCATCAAGATTGTGGTTCACGCCTGCCCTGTCCTGAGTGAAATCTTCAGTTAATTTCCGTCGCCGTAGAGCTGGAGCCCCGGCTCGTTGTAACTCGCACGTCCCGTGTACTGCGTGCCTCCTACGTAGAAATTAACGTCGGCAGCCACGACCCCCCTGGCTTCGTAGTAACCCTGCCGCCTGGTGATGACGCCCGAATCGACCCAGAAGCTGGAAGTGGTTCGTCCGGCCAGTTCTGCGCGGGCGTTCTCGCCAGTGACGGGATAAAAAATATAGGCATACCCTGCGTTGAAGGTGACCGTGACGTTCCCGGGACAGTCCGCAATCAGTCTGGTGTAGTAGCGCCCGGATGGAAACGCTTTTCTGAGGGCCGCTCCCGTGTTACAGGTGACGGCACCAGTGGTGACCTGCGGAGTCACTCTTTTATCCTGCTCCTTGAGGAGGTTCTGAAATTCGGCGGCACTCAACTGACGCCCACTCTGGACTTCTTTTACGTTCGTCAGGTCCTTCAAGGCAATACCGCCTGAGCTCACGTAGGACACGAGTGTCGATCCGTCTGCGTCCGCAGTCTTGTCATTGGCCGCAGGCGTACGAGTGGCCACGTTTGAGGAACCGCAAGCGGCGACAATCAATGGAAGAAGAAACGCAGGAATAGCCAGCTTTTTCATAGAATCCCCCTTATTGTCTTCCAACTCCAGATCTTGTCCTTCGTTGACCCAGGATGAGCAGATGTCAGAGTCCCTCTGAAAGGGAGGCGCCTCGTTTGCCCTTCATGTGAGATTTTCCCTAAGTTTGGTCGCCTGCACAACTATCGAAAGTCATTTTAAGCAGTGACTTTAGTTTCGTGCCCCTTTCGGCGGCCTGGAGGGATGAGGTTCCAACCATTGCCATAACCCCCAGTAGTAAAGCGCGGCCTGTGTCCGGTTCTTCAAACCCAGCTTCTCGAATACGCGGTTCAGTCCGTTCTTGACGGTACCGACACTCAGCTGCTGCTCGCAGGCGACCTGCTTGTTTTCCAGGCCTGAGGCCGCGGCCCGGAGCAGCTGGCGCTCTCCGACAGTCAGCGGACTGTCGTGGTGGGGCATCTGCCGAAAGACCTCCCCGGCCTGCACGCGGGTCAACGCCTTGACGATGTCGGGCAGGTTGTGCCCGCCGACCAGAAGTGCGCATGGGTCAAAGTCCCAGAGGTCTTCCCAGTACTCGGGGCAGGGGTTGTCCGACACCACTACGGCGCAGTCCGGCGCCGAGTTCTGCAGACTGCGCAAGGCGAATCCCCAGGGGCCATCGACCACCAGTGTCAGGCTCGCCTCTGGATGCCGCACCCAGCCGAAAGTCGAGAGGGCGCTCTCGATCTGATCGGTAAGTGCTGAAACGCCACACATCAGGTGGAAGTGCAACTGAGTCGTCACCTCGGAAGGTCGAACTTCTTGTGGGGACATGCGCCACTGTACTTCGTGGTCCTCCCGGCCTGGGCCACATATTCTGCCCGGCCAGGAGGCCGTACGCTTCAGCAGCTGACGAGCAGCCGTTCCGTGACGTGGTGAGTCCGGGACGCTCTACTTTTCCGTCAGTGCTGTGCGCCGCTCCATCAACAGCCGCCCGAGGGTGTTCTGCCCCTGCCCTCTACACACGCCCCAGTAGACGTCCCCCCAGGTGTTCTCCTCGGTCAGCTGCGCGTTGCCGGTGGCCAGCAGCTTCGCCGCAAGCGGCGTGCCCGGCCAGAACTTCACCGCCAGCAGCGCCCGCATCACCTCCACCTTCAGCGGCTCCGCTCCGGGCCGGGCGTCCCAACCCGGTCTCAGGGTCACCCTCCGGCCCAGGCGCTTGGCGTCGGTCGGCGTGGCGCAGGCCAGGACCGCCACCCGCTCGGCCGGGTCGAGCGTCTTCGCCGCCGCGAACGCGTGCTCCACCGTCGGGTAGTCCACCCCGTCGAACCGCACCTGCGCCGGGAAGAAGTTCGACAGGCACCGGTGCTCCTTCTGAAACCCACGAATTTCGTTCATCTGAGACCTCCTGCCCTGGTGGGGCGCGGCGAGAGTCGCGCAGTCGGAGCGTTTCGCCGGACGGACCGGATCTCCCTGCTCAGTTGGACCGTGGTCGGTCGAGCAGGTCCACCTCGATCCAGAACGCCCTGGCCCGTGATCTTCTGCCGGCCGGGCGCCTCCAGGTTTCCGCCGCGCCCTCAACCGTCTGCCACTCGCCGGGCCGGTGTGCCTGCGCCAGTTCGGGCGTGCTGAACGGCCCGAGGAAGGACCGGCCGTCTCGCTGCTCTTCCCAGAGCAGGTACACCTTCATATGACCCTCTGCCATGTCTTCACCTCCTGCCCCCGGGGCGCGGCGAGCGTCGCGCAGCCGAAGTCCGGCCCCGGCCCTGGCGCGCGCCGAAGGTCAACACATCGGCACAAAGAACAGGGGCCGCCCGGCACTCACGCCCGGCGGCCCCTGATCAGATTTTCTGAAACCCTGCGATCATCACCCAGAAGCGCTCGCCGGTCGGCGTCACCACCTGGTCCCCGACCGACAGCGACCGGGGCCGGCGTTCACCGAGAGGTCCCGCGCCGACCCGGGTGTCCCAGGCGGGCGCCGTCTCTTCGGTCTCGTCGTCCACCGGCAGCCGGTGCTGGGCCCGGCGGAAGACATCGTCGAGGCCGCGCGCCTCGAGGAACCCGACCGGCAGGTGCCCGGACGACAACTCCGGTTCGAGGAAATTCGGCCGGGCCGACTGCCAGACCTCGAAGCGGTTCGACGCGTGGTTCAGCACCGACCGCAGCCACACCCAGTCGTGGTGTCCCTGGGTGACCTGCACCGAACAGGGCGAGTGCGCCTCGCCTGGAATGCAGAACGTCACCTCGGTGGTCAGCAGGTCGCTCATGCTCCGCGTCCGGAAGCCCGGCGTGACCAGCTGCACCTGCCCGAGCGTCAGCACGTGGAAGAGGCTCTGCACCCGGTTGTGGTTGAGCCTGCTCTCCACCCGCAGGCCGTCCCCGTCGTCCAGGGTCAGCGTGAGCACCCCGGCCCGGCACGACCACGAGACGGACCACAGGCCGATCCGGACCTCCTGCGCCGGTGCGCCCGGCGGCAAGGCCGGAAGGACAGCCCGGCTTCCGGGGGTGATCAGCGAGTCGCCCTCCTCGAGGGCATTCAGAAGAGCGGCGGCGGTCAGGGTGGTCGAGTTCAGGTGTGCGGTCATGGAGACCTCCTGCCCTCCTGGGGCGCGGCGCAAGACGCGCAGCCTCACGGCGTCTTCAGAACAGCCACACCCACGCCAGGCAGTCCAGAGCCACGCCCACGACCGCCAGGGTCAGCAGCACCCACGCCTCGGCCGACCACCCTCTCCGGACCCAGCGGTCACCCGCCACGAGCTGTCCGCCCAGGGGGATGTGGCCGTGTGGCTGGTGGCTGTGTGGTCGGTGGCCGTGTGGTCGGTGGCTCACGGCTGGGCGGCTGAGCGGTCTGCGGTTCAACGGTCTACGGGTCATGCGGCCTCCCCATCCTTCCACGGACACCGGGACGAACGCCGTGCACATTCGTCCCGGTCTGAGCGCTCGGCCTACCGGCTGCCGAAGTTCTGGGTCCAGACGCGCCCCAGGTCCGACTCGACCACCCCGACGCCGAGTTCCCTGAAGCTGGCCGTCATGATGTTGTGGCAGTGGCCCGGCGAAGCCATCCACGCATCGACGACCGCCCTGGCGTCCGGGAAATTGCGGGCAATGTTCTCGCCCCAGCTCCGGTAGACGTAATGGGCCGCCGTGATGCGCACCCCGGCGTCGTCACCCTCAGGGGCCGAGTGCTCGAAATACGAGCGGGCCGCCATGTCGGCGCTGTGCCAGATCGCGGCGTCCCGCAGCTGGTCGTTCATGGTCAGCGTCCCGACCGGGGGCATCACCACGCTTCCGCACGTGGCTCCGGCAGCGCGCGCCTTGTTCGTCAGGGCCAGCACCTCGCCCTCGATCCCGTCGAGCTGAGCCGAGTGGGCGTAGTGCGGAATGGTCAGGGTGGAGACCGGGACAGGAGTCGTGCCCGCATTGACGGCGGACGAGCAGGCGGCGAGCGGAACAGTGAGCAGCAGCAGGGCATGGAATTTTTTCATGAGTGGACTCCTTTCGTAGCGGGGCACGTTCCGCAGTATATCCAGCCGGCCACCGCCTTTGCGGAATGACCGGAGCCGGTGCGGAATGACCAGGGGGAAGGCCGGGCCGGGTGTCGGCTCGCCGCGCGCTCGCCTGAACCCCAGAGACAGGCACAGCGGTCAGTGGCCGGGAGTCGTTCCGCCAGTGGCACCTGGCGACACGCCACCCGGAACACTGGGGCGCGGCGGCAGACGCGCAGCCTCCTGAGAGACGGGACCACCGGCCGAAACAGCCGACAGGGGACCAGGGCCGACAGCCGACACTTCAAGCAGCCGACAGCCACCACAGCGGACAGCCGGCACCCGAAGGCCACCACAGCCGACACTCCAAGGAGCCGACAGCCACCACAGCCGACAGCCGACACCTGGAGCAGCCGACAGCCGACAGCCACCACAGCCGACACTCCGAGGAGCCGACAGCCGACAGGCCCGACGACCGACAGCTGACACCAGCCGACAGGCCGTGTCGAGTCGGCCCCGCTTCAGCTGGCCGCCCCTCCCCGGAGGAATCACCCCTCCGGCCAGGGCACCCCTCGCCCCGGTGCCAGCGTGCGGTCGTGACCTGACACCGCAGACCAGAGGGCAGTCCTGAACGGCAGCCCCTCGCCGGGGAACCGAGGCGGTGGTCGCCCAGGGTCAACCGGACCTCCGGCCTCCGGCGAGCGATATGGACAGCTGCCCGGTTCAGCTTCGCAGCCCGCCGGGCGGAGGCACCGGCCGCCCGATCTACCCCGCAACCGCGAAATGCAGGCGCCCTGAACTGCTCCGTTGTCCGTCCAGACACCCCGCATCCATGGGGCGCACGCCAGTGCGCAGCCTTCACCGCCGCCCGGCGTTATGCACAAGCGGACCGTGAAGCGGCCGTGAACGGAGTGCAAGTGTACACATCTCCTGCTCACACGTTAGTTCAGGGGCGCAGAACGCCCGCCAGCAGCACTCGCAGACGCCCGAACTGGGGGTGAGGTGGCAGGCTGCGGGAAGAGGCGAAGTCGGAGGCTCACCTAGTGATGTATGGAGTTGAAACGTGGTTCCGCACACATGGTTATTCCGCATGCTCATGTTGAAGGGAGTGCATAACCGGTCCATGAGTGCTTTTCGCGCGATTCTGAGGAATTCTGCTCACCTCAGACACATCTATGAGTACACAGTGGCGCTTTCGCAGACTGTTCACGCACCTTTTACACTCCTTTCGCACTCCGTTTGCACTCCTTTGACAACCACTTGACACTCCTGTCGCACTCCGCACGCAGACTGCTATGCTCTCTTCATGCACCGCTTGATTTGTCGGCATCTGCTGTCGTTATGCACTCAGGTTCTTGGCCTTGCCTGGGGTAAGTCTCGTGAGTGACACTGGCGCGACGCGTGCGGAATACCAGACCTGGACCTCCGAGGAGGTATGCCAACGGCTTTCGGTCAACCGGCGTTCCCTTCACCGGATGTTGGCGCACGTCGAGGAAGTGTTTGGATTCAAGGCTCTCAGAATTGGCACGGTGAACCAGCACGCAGTCCTGTTCAAGACCGCAGAGGTGGAATTGCTGGAACGTGTGTCCCGGTTTTCTGGGCGCTATGGAAAGTTCAAAGGTAGGTACGCGGCCGCCGCGCTTGTGGTCTTCGCTGAGATGGAACAGGACGGTTCGCTCGATCTGTTCGAGAACACCGAGCGGAAGCTCCAGCGGCTCCGGGTTCAAGTGGCCGCGCTTGAAGAAGCTGTAGCCACTGCAGCCACGCCGACAACCGACAACCATTGACCCAGGTGTCGGCTGTCGGCTGTGGTGACTGTCGGCTCTTCGGAGTGTCGGCTGTTGTGGCCTGTCGGCTATGGTGGCTGTCGGCTGCTTGAAGTGTCGGCTGCTGTCGGTTGTCGGCTGTTTCAGGTGGCGGCTGTCGGCTGTCGGCTGTCGGTTGTGGTAGCTGTCGGCTGTTATGGTTCGGTCTCTAGTGTCGGCTGTCGGCTGTCGGCTGCTCGGAGTGTCGGCTGTTGGCCGGTGTCGGGTTTGAGGCGTTGGTCCTGTTCGTGTTCGCCTTCGTGCGTTCTTGGAAGGTGAATCGTCGTCCTCTCAGCTGAGGTGGGTGGTCGAGATGATCTGTCAGCCAGTGAGTTGTGTGGATGGTTGTTTCTTGTTCGCAGATCGCCGGGTTGGTGATCACAAAGCAGCCACCGGATCAGATGAGCGACCCGGTGGTTGGAGTGGCGGTTCGTGAATGGTTCTAGATGACGGCCTGGAATATTCCGTTGTCTTCCACGATGACCTTCTTCTCAACGAGGACTTCGAGCACCTTCTCGATGTTGCTCTTGTTCTTGTTCAGGAGGTCCGCGATCTGGTCCGTCTGTGAGGGTCCAGTCTCTTTGATGAAGAGGTAGACCTCGCGTTGCAGTTTGCTGAGGGTCCGCATCGTCTCGCGTTGGTTTCCGGCCTGCACCTCGTCAGCGGAGGTTGCCTCGGTGTCAGTGGGCAGGTCCGAGGGAAGCTGGCTGGTGTTCTCGTTTTCTGGCAGCGGTGGAACCGGAAGCTCAACGTTCTTTCGGATCTGGAGTTCCGGCAAGGCCTGAGGGATCGGAACGACGGGCGGTGTCGGCTGTTGAACTTCGTGGCTGGCGAATGTCAGTTCGGCGCGCACCTGCTCACGGGTCGTCTTGATGGCCTGTTGAATGTTCGCCTGCTCGTTCCGGGCCTGGACGGAGAGGCGGCCCTTGAGGTGCTCGATCTCGCTGCTGAGTTCGAGAATCCGGGGCGCTTCCGCAGCCTGCGTGGTCAGGGTGTCTCTGACCTGGAAGAGAGATCCGAGGACCTTGCCGACCGCGAAGGTGCCGACCGGTACGAAGCAGCTGAGCAGCACCGTCACCCACAGGGGCTTGTCGGGGGACGAGTTGTACATCGAGTAGCCGTTCCCGAACCACACCAGCAGCAGGGCGAAGGTGGCCGCCCCGGTCGCCCATTTGGAGACCAGGCCGGCGAGGGCGGTGCTGGTGATCGAGAGCAGGAAGGCCGACAACTCCAGCGCGACGGCCAGGCCGATGCTGACCGTCCCGGCGTTCCGGTCGTAGCTCGCGTACAGTTCCGCGAGGTGGGTGGTGCTGACGATCAGGCTGAAGGCGTAGGTGAGGATCAGCATGGCGATCATCGCGTTGACGAAGGGTTTCGATTTCATGACAGGTCTCCAAGTAGATCTTCGGCGCTGATCTCACTCCAGTTGCCGATTTTCAGCGGCTTCGGATCGGTGCCTGCCAGCATCCGGTCGATGGAATCCATCAGGTTGTCGTGCACCAGATACTGTCCCCGGTCGACCACCTCGATGGCGGTCTGGAACAGGGGCCGGGTCAGGCGACGGCCGGTGTCGCGGTTCGGGCGGCCGATCAGTGGCCCCAGGTCCGGGTTCTCGAACACGTCGAACAGACTCTCGCCGTGGGCCGTGCCGATCACCTGGATGCCTCGCCGGGCGATGGTCTCGACCGCCTCCACGTCGCCGGGGTGTGCGCCCATCTCGTCGATGATGATGATCGACGGGGTGTGGTTGCCGAGCGTTCGCAGCAGCACCTCGCGCTGCCGGGTCGGGTCCGGGACCTGCACCCGCCTGGCCGGGTTGATGTACGGGTGCCATTTGTCGCCGTCCCCCCCGATCTCACCGGAGGTGTCCACGACCACGCATTTTCGGTTGTGGTATTCCGCCTTGATGCGGGTCATGCCGCGCAGGATGGTGCTCTTGCCCTTGCCGGGCGGCCCGATCAGCATGATGCTGGCGTTCGCGATGAACGGTCTGAGCACCTCGGCGACTCCAGGCACGATCCGGCCGATGCGGATGGTAAACCCGATCGGGCTGCCGTGCCGGTTGGTCAGCACGCTGATCCGGTGCAGGGTTCCTTCGATTCCGACCCGCCCGTCCTTCCGCACCGTCTTGATGCGGTTCATGATGAAGTCGCGTTCCTGCTCGCTGAACTCCCCGCACAGGTGGTGCAGGGCGGCAAGCTCCGGGTTCTCGGCGGTGTACTCCATGTGGCCGTTGCCCAGCTTGAAGGCCACCGGCTGCATCAGGTCGAGCACGATCTCGTCGAGCGTGTCCAGGTGCATCTCGGCCAGGAACTTGATCCGGGCGGGCAGGATGGCGAACAGCCGCTCGATCGACTGGTTTTCGTAGGCCTGAGCCGTTTCGCTCAGTGCGTGGGGGTTTGCGGTCATTTGAGGTTGGCGAGCGAAGTGTAGGTGGCGAAGACCGTATTGACGTACTTGACGGTCTCGTTGTAGGGCGGAACGCCGCCGTATTTCGTCACCGCGCCGGGTCCGGCGTTGTAAGCGGCGACGGTCATCGGCCAGTCCTGGAACTGGTCCCACAGGCTGCGCAGGTAGCGGGCGGTGCCGTAGATGTTGGACACCGGATCGTTCGGGTTCGAGCCGATCGAGGCGGCCGTCGAGGGGAGCAGTTGGCCCAGGCCGAGGGCACCTCTGCTGCTTCTCAGCACCTGGCCGTTCTTGTCGTACTGACAGTATTTGGATTCCGTCCAGATCAGGGCGGTCACCAGCCGGTAGTCCAGGCCGAAGCCGGCCGAGTAGTATTTCGTCCAGTCGAGCAGGTCACGCGGAATAGCTCCGCAGGCGGAAGCGGAGCCGCCGAGAAGCACGGCGAGCGTCAGGAAGTGACCGCCCCTCATTCGCTGTAGTTGTCTTCGTAGACCTGCTCTCCGTTCAGCATGCGCAGCTGGATGAGGGACGAGCGGGCCGCGTCGCGGGTCTGGGCCATGACGCGGAGGATCGCGGCGAGCATGACCGGAATGGTGCCGATCAGGCCGCCGATGACGCCTCCGGAGAAGGCCATGATCAGGAAGGCGAGGACGGCGAGGCCCAGCAGGACCGAGTAGATGTAGGTGCGGATGGTGTACATGGATGCTCCTGGAAGGCGTTACTTGACGTAGTAGCGGAGGATGACCTGTTCTTTGCTGACGCGGGTGGCGAGCTTGCTGGTCTTGACGTACCAGTCCATGAGATTGGCGATCAAGGCCGGGTCGCGGCTCAGGCTGACTTTGTAGGTGATGCCGGGTGGTTCCGGCAGGCTGATCAACCGCCCCTGCACGACCGCCTGGTTGTCGACCACCATGAACGGCTGGGCGTCGATGCCGCCCCGGATGTTGATGCTGAGCGACACGGCGCCGGCCAGCGTCAGGGGCGCGAAGTAACTTCCGCTGTCGTTGACGCTGGCCGGGAGGGTCAGCAGGTACACCTTGACCTTGCGTTCGACCATGACGCGCCGCAGTGCGTCAGCGACCTCGAACTGCCGCATGACCGGGGCGAAGACCACGATCTGTTGACTGGCCGACAACACGAGCTGGGTGATGGTCTGCATCTGCGTGGGCGGAAGCGGGCTGGGCGCGCTGGTCTGCGCGTGGGCGCTTCCCAGGGCAAGCAGAATCCAGAGAGGAGCCAGGGGTCTCATTCCGCACAGTTTACCCGTCATGGGTCGGGTCCGTGCGGAATGCGGAATGCGGAATGGAAATCTGCGGGTCAGGATTCGTCTGGTTTCTTCGCCGCCACCGAGGTGGTCGGCTTGATTCGGGTACTGGGACGCGTCTGCATGTTTGGATTGCCGCCCGCTCGGGTCGGCGCGGCCGGGGTCTGCGTCGGCTGCACGGGAGCAGGGGGCGCCGGGTGCTGGGCCTGGACGGGAGGCCGGCCCTGCACCTGCTGTGATTGTCCGCTGTTCTGTGCCGTGCCTCCCCTGCTCTGGTTCTGCCCGCGTGGCTGCTGCCGGCCGTTCGTGCGGCCAGGGTTGCCCGCCCCTCGGCGTTCGCCGTTTCCGCCCGAAGGTTTTTCGGCCTGCTTCTCACCGGCATTGAGGACACCGAAGCGGGGCTTGGCGTCCGGAGTCTCGGGGGTCGCAGCGGGGGGCGCGGCCACGTCCTGCTTCTGCGGGGCGGGAGTCGTCGCCTGGGCCGCGGCAGTGCCAGGGCCCTGATCGACCGGCCGCAGTGATTCGAGCACTTCCCGTCCGTCCGGAATGGTCGGTGCGGGAACCTGCGGCGCGGGCGCGGCCTGTGGTGCCGGTTCAGGCTTGACAGCCGGAGGTCTGGTGACGGGTGTCTGGTCGGCGGGTGGCCGGGCGCCCGCTGCCTGTCCCGCTGGAGCGTTGGATGGAGCAGTCTGGACGCTGGGTGACCCGGTCGGAGAAGTCTGGGCCGACGGCGTTCCCTGTTGACCCTGTGGACTGGCTGGGGTCGGTGGTGCAGGAGTGACCGGCACTCCCACGGCGGGGGTTTCGTTGACCGGAATGTCGTTCTGCGAGACCACGCCGACCACTGGAGTGTGCCCGAGGCCCGCGCGTGCCGCATCCTTATCGGTGGGCAGTTGGGGTGGCTCGGCTTCTTTTTCGGCCTGCTTGGAGGCGATTCTGGTGCTTGGCTCCGCCGCGTATTTCTTCAGGAAATCGAGGTCGTAGATGACCAGGCGGTACAGGTCGCGCCCCCCGGTCTCCGGCGTGCCTTTGACGACCAGGGCTTTGTCGGGCGTCTGTTCGAGCAGCGCCTGCGCCAGGGTGTGGGTCACCAGGACGGTCTCCTGTTCGAGCCAGTACCCTTCGGGCTGTCCTTTGGTGGTCTTGTCGAAGTCGGGGTGTCCCTTCAGCTTCGGTGCGTACTGCTGTTCCCAGCTGGCGCTGTAGCCGACGTAGGCCAGGTCGTGGAGCTTCTTGACCTTCTCTTCGCTCATCAGCATCTTGCCGGTTCGCAGGATCGAGAGGTGCGTGTTCGACGTTGCGTAGTTGTCGGAGATCCAGCCGGCCTTGTTGAAGCGTTCGAGGATCACCGGATCGAGCAGTTCCTGCGGCAGCCTCGCCCTGGACACCTGCACCTTCCAGTTGTGGCGCTCCTTGTCGGTCACGGGTGCGGGTTTCGGAGGTTGTGTCTTCTCGCCTTTCTTGTCGCCCTTGCCGTCTCCCTTCTTGTCAGCCTTGCTGGTATCGGGCGGTGCGAGCAGTTTGATCTCCGGTCGGTGCTCGGCCACGCTGTCCACCCAGGTCAGGAACTCGTCCCTCGCGGCCTTGGCCTTGGCCATATTCGAGTTGCCCTCCTGCTGCTCCGGTCCCGCGCCGACATTCTTCAGCGGGGCGATTTCGCCTCGTTCCATCGCGGCGACGTACCGGGAAATCCAGTCGAGCGGTTTGGGCAGGCCTTCCCAGATCAACTTCTCGTACTTGTAGAACGGGTTCGGCTGACCGCCGCAGAGGACTTCGTCGAAGCGGGGCACGTAGATCTTGATCGGTCGGCCACCCATCGGGATCACCACGGCCATGTCTTCCGGGAACACGCTCATCTGCTCGACGCTCAGCATCTGTTCGGTAGCGGTGCGCCAGTTTTTGGAGTGCGTCGAGTTTCCGAGCATGCCCGATTTGGAGATGCCCAGGCCGGCCTGGATGGTGGTCATCTCGCCGATCAGCTCCGAGATCTCCTCCGCGTCCTTGCCTCTGACCCTGGCCGGGAAGATGAAGTAATGCTGGAACAGCGCCTTGATCGCTTCGGCCACGTCCTTCTCGTAGACGCGGTACAGCTGCGCGAAGTTCTGAATGGCGACGTGGAAGGCGAGTCGCCGGGAGCGCATGGTCGCCAGGTCGGTCTCGATGTTCGGGATCGGCCCGAAGCTCGGAAACTCGTCCATGTAGACGTTCGTCTGCACCGGCAGTTCACCGCCGTTCGCCTCCGCGATGCGCTGCGAGGCGTTGTTGATCATGCGGTACAGCAGCTTCAGCAGCGCGTAGCCCTTGGTCCCGCGGATGTGGCGCTCGGGAATGCCGATGTACAGGATGCCGGGGCTGGTGAAGACGCGCTCGAGGTTCAGCTCCTTGCCGGGGTTCGAGGTGGTGGCCCGCTGGAGCGTGGGGTTGCTGAACAGCCGCAGCTTGTCGGTCAGGCCGGAGATGATGCCGGCGATCATGTCGGCGCGCAGCTGGAGGATGTTCGCCGTCTGGCGCTGCACGTCCTTGTCGTGGTGCTTGGTGATGTAGTTCCTGACCGAGTCCGCGCCGCCCTCGAGGATCTCCACCACGGCCGACATGGTGGCGTTCTCCTCGGCGACCACGCCGTAGATCAGACCGGCCGCGAGCGCTCGTTCCTGGTCCTGATAGAAGTCGCCGGGGCCGGGCTTCATGCTCTTGGGGCAGAGCGTCTCGGCGACCTCCTGGGCGCTCGCCATGTCGTTCACGCCTTCGAGGACGTTCAGCGACATGGTGTGCGGGCTGAACGGTAGGAAGAACTGCACGTCGCGTCCGAGTCGGTGGTTGGCCTGCACCATCTTGATCAGCGAATCGTCCGGGTACTTCAGGTCGAAGACGATGGCCGACTGGCCGTACATGGCGTTCGAGAGCATCGCCTGCTGGAAGTAACCGGTGGTCTTTCTGGCGCCTGGAGCACCCATCACCAGGACGTGCGCGTTCAGCTGGCGCTCCGGCACCCGCAGGATGATGCGCTCTTTGTTGTGGGCGAAGACGCCCATGTAGCCGGTGAGGCTGTTCTTGCTGAGCTTGGTGTTCGGGACGTGGTATTTCGTCACGTCTTCGAGCAGCGCCCAGCGTTGCAACAGAGGAAGCAGCGTGGCCTTCATGTCCTGGGATTTGTACGCCCGGTACCCGCCGACGAAGGCCAGCAGTCCCAGCAGCGCCCCGGTCATGGGGATGGTCACCGGCGGGTTGATGTTCTGGACGGCCGTCTGCATGGCCCTGAAGCAGTTGCCCTTGATGACGCACTTCATGGCGAAGGTGTCCGGTGTGGCGTTCACCTCTTTCAGCCAGGCGGGCATAGAAGCCATCGCATGGTTGACGGCCATGAAGCGGTCCTTGATCCAGATGCCCGAGAGGACCGAGAAGCCGGTGCAGGCGAGCGCGGCGGTGAGCATGACGGTCGAGGGAGTGAATTTGATGGCGTACCTCCGGTGTGTCGAGAGTCGAAAACCGGGTCACTGGTCCGCGTGTGTCGCGCGGCGTCCTGACCCGGGTTCGTGGTTTATGCCGCTGTT
>Ga0160428_1001669_pt1 | contig 15933 bp, 14 predicted proteins | sample SolpanmetagenomM_FD_108198 | JGI IMG/M metagenome (GOLD analysis project Ga0160428, IMG submission 108198) | Solar panel surface microbial communities from Lawrence Berkeley National Laboratory, California, USA - M | ecosystem: Engineered > Built environment > Solar panel > Unclassified ... | reverse complement strand
GGTCGGCACCAAGCTGATCCGCGCGATGGCGCAGAGCCTCCAGACGATCATCGAGTACGACAGCATCGGCAACGGCGTCCGCGCGACGCTGCGCGCGGCGCGGGACTGAACGGCGGGGCACTTTCACCCCACACTCCCTCCCCCGCCCCGTTCGGTTCGAGCGAAGTCTAGAACCCTGCGCTGTCCGCGGTTTCTCGACTGCGCTCGAAACGAACGGCAAGGTGGTATTCGCTACCCGCCACCCCGCTACGACTAAAGACGTAACGGGCTTTTTCCCGATAACTTACCAACCGTTAACCGCGCGCCCATAGACCGGCTGGATGCGACGCACCCCCTTTCCGATACTGATCCCCCTGCAGGCGGTGGTGGCGGTGCTTGCCGTGCTCGGGCTGGCGCTGTGGCCGCCCGCCAAGGGAGCGATCCTGCTGATCCCGATGCTTCAGAACAATGCCGCATCGCTCGTCCCGCTGGCCCGCGCGAGCGGGGCGTTGCTCGTCGGCAACGGCCCGCTCCCCGGGTCGCTCGTCGTGCTGGGGGATCGCGCGCGGCTGTTGCGGCGGGTCCGCGCGTGGAACGTGATCCTGCTGTCCGCCCCGGCGGCGGGCTGTGGCGACGATCGCCGGTTCGGAACCCCGGCATGACCCGCCTTTCCGCAACGCTCGCGCGGTTTCGCCCGCACCCATCCGCCCAACCCACGCTGGATTCGCTCGAGACGATGCGGCGGCGCGGGGTCCAGCTGTGGGCGCTGATCGGCTGGGTATCGCTCGCGCTGCTGCTGGTCGGCAACGCGATCCTCCACACGGGGGTGTGGCTGCCGCTGCTGGTGATCGGTACGCTCGTCAACATCGGGCCGACGATGATGGCGCTGGCGGGGCGGCACGACAGCGAGGCGCGCACGCTGATCGGCGCGAGCGCCGCGGTCATCCCTGCGATGCTGGTGTTCCTGCTCAAGGGGCATCCGTGGCAGATGGATGCGCACATGTATTTCTTCGTCGGCATGGCGGCGCTGGTCGTGCTCGCGGACTGGCGGCCGATCGCGTTCGCGACGGTGCTGACCGCGTGTCACCACATTTCGCTCGAATGGTTTGCCCCCGAGTGGGTCTTTTCGGGTACGGGCAACGTCGGGCGGATTCTGTTCCACGTCGTCGCGGTCGGGCTCCAGTTCGGGGTGCTCGCGGCGTTGACGGTCCAGCTCGAACGCCTGTTCCTCGGCCAGCAGGCGGCGCTGCGGCGGTCGCACGAGCTGACCGAGGCGGCGGAGGAGGGCCAGCGGCAGACCGAGCGCGCGATGGAGCTCGCGCGGCTCGCCGAGGCCGACGCCGCACGTGAGCGCCGCGAGCGCGCCGAACAGGCCACCCGGATCGCGCAGGCGCGCCGCGCCGAACTCGTCGGCATCGCGAACGAATTTGAACGCTCGGTCACCTCGGTGATCAAGGCGATCGGCGAAGCCACCGAGCGGCTCGAACAGGCGGCGGTGCAACTGGAGGACATCACCCAGAGCACAACCGCCGAAGCCGACCAGGTCGCCGCCGGTGCGGGCCGCGCGGCCTCCGACATCGCGCAGGTCGCCTCGTCGATCCGCACGCTCTCCGAATCGGTCCAGACGATCGCGATTGCGGCGGACCGCCAGTCGGTGCTGACCGAGACCGCAAGCTCCGAGGCCAAGCGCAGCGTCCAGACCGTCGCGATGCTCGAGGAACATGCGGTCCAGATCGAGGGCTTCCTCGCCGACATCCGCAAGATCGCCGCGCAGACCAACCTGCTCGCGCTCAACGCGACGATCGAGGCGGCGCGCGCCGGCGATGCGGGGCGTGGCTTCGCGGTGGTCGCGGGCGAGGTGAAGACGCTGTCGGCGGACACGACCCGCGCGAGCGACCGGATCGGCAGCCTCATCTCGGGGATTCGCGAGGGCGTCGCGGATACCAGCGACAAGCTCCGCAGCGTCAACGGCGCGATCGGGCAGGTCTCGCTCGCCGCCTCGGGGATCGCCACCGCGGTCGCCGAGCAGCGCCACACCGCACAGGATGTCGACGCCTGCGCGGCGCGCGCCGCGACCACCGCCGACGAGGTCGAACGCCGGATCGCGGATGTCGCGCACGCCGGCGGGAAGGCGACGTCGCTCTCGGCCTCGGTCACCCGCAGCGCCGCCGACCTGTCGGTCAGCGCGCGCGACCTGCTCTCCTCGACCGATCGCTTCGTCTCGTTCCTGCAATCGGATCACGCCGTCGCGGCGTGACGCTCAGCGCGGCTTGCGGAAACGATAGACGAACTGGTCGGTCTTGCCGCGGATCGCGGGGTCGAACACGCCCGCGCTATGATCGTCCGCCGGGTTGCGCAGCACGTCGCTCTCGGCCTCGAACACGAAGCCCGCCTTGACGACCTGCGCCTTGACCACCGCGGGGTCGATCCGGTGCCGGGTCGCGGTGCCGGTCATCCCGCTGCCCGCGGCATCGGCATGGTCGATCACGATATAGGTGCCGCCGGGCTTGAGCGCGGCGAACGCCTGTTTGTTGAACCCGTCGAGCGCGGCCTCGCCGCCGGGCGGGTTGTTGATGTCGTGGTAATTCTGCACCGTCCAGAACAGGTCGACCGGCTCGGACGCGCGGACGCCGGGGCCGGACATCACCGTCAGCGAGGTGTTCGCCATCCGCTTCGCCTCGAGCGCAGGGAGCGCCTTCTCGGCATATTTCGCGCCGGCGGCGGGCCACACCGCATAGACATGCCCGGTCTTGCCGACGATTCCCGAGAAGATCCGCGTCCAATATCCCGCGCCCGGCAGGAAATCGAGCACCTCGTCCCCCGGGCCGACGCCCGAGAAGGCGAGCACTTCGGCGGCCTTGCGCCGCGCGTCGTCGCCCTGCTGGTCCGCGCGCGCAGAGTCGGCAAGCGCCTTCGCGACCGCACGCTGCGTGTCCTTCGCGGCATGTTTCGAGGCGGGCGCCACCGTCGCCGCACCGGCCGCGTTGGTCATCAGGGCGGTCGCCGCAAGGGCTGTCAGGATCATGCGCATCATCGTCTCCCCCGTCCGCGGCGTTCCGTCGCGGTTTGGCGCAGTTCACCATAACCCCGCCGCTCCAACAAGCCGCTTCGTGACGAAATGTGGCGCTCTCTCGGCCATCGTTGCGCGAGCGAGATGGATCGATATGACGGCCCCGCCGTTCCGATTGCGCGCCGACATGACGGTTCGTTCATAATCCTCCGGAGACACCCCGCATGCCATCTGGTCTGGTCGCCCTGCTCGACGACGTCGCGGCGATCGCAAAGCTCGCCGCCGCCTCGGTCGACGATGTCGCGGCGGCGTCGATGAAGGCGTCGTCCAAGGCGGTCGGCGTCGTGGTCGACGATGCGGCGGTGACTCCCAAATACGTCTCGGGCCTCACGCCCGCGCGCGAGCTGCCGATCATCTGGCGGATCGCAAAGGGGTCGCTCCGCAACAAGCTGCTGTTCCTGCTCCCCGCCGCGCTGCTGCTGAGCGCGTTCGTGCCGTGGGTCATCACCCCGATCCTGATGGTCGGCGGGCTGTATCTCGCATTCGAGGGCGCGGAGAAGATCCTCGGGAGCCTGCTCGGGCATCACGCCGCGGTCGACGAGGCAGTGGCGGGCGAGCAGAGTGCCGAGCAGATCGAGAACAGCAAAGTTGCAGGGGCGGTGCGCACCGACCTGATCCTCTCCGCCGAGATCATGGCGATCGCGCTCGCCGAAGTGTCGGACCAGTCGATCGTCACCCAGGCCGCCGCGCTGATCGCGGTGTCGCTGCTGATCACCGCCGGGGTTTACGGGGTCGTCGGGCTGATCGTGAAGATGGACGATATCGGGCTGCATCTCGCGCAACGTCGGAATGCGACGACGCAGCGGATCGGGCGCGGCATGGTGGCCGCGATGCCTGTGGTGCTTGGTGCGATCGCCAAGATCGGGACGGTCGCGATGCTGTGGGTCGGCGGCGGGATCCTGGTCCACGGTCTCGAGCAATTCCACCTCACCGCGATCCCGCACGCTGCCGAGGCGGTCGCGGAGTGGTTCGCGCGGCTTTTGCCCTTCGCGGCGGGAGTCGGCCACTGGTTCGGCTTCGCGCTCGCCTCGGCAGTGGTCGGGCTCGTCGCTGGCGGCGTGCTCGCGCTGATCGTCCCGCGCGTGATGGCACTGTTCGGCAAGGGGACCACGCACTGAGGGGGGCGTTTGCGCCTGCAACCGGCAACCGCTTCCCCGGCGGAGGCCGGGGCCCAGTCGCGGGCCGGTCATGGCAGACGCTGCGCTTCCTTACTCAAGCCGCCGCTACTGGGCCCCGCCCTTCGCCGGGAAAGGGTAGCGAGAGATAGTGGAGCACCCGGACGATACCTCCGCCGCGACCCCCACGCCCCTCAGCAAGGCCGCTTCGTCCCCGCATCGGGGATCACCCGCAACCGGCGTTTCCCCCAATAGCTCAGGTCCATCGACATCCGCACCGCCTCGCCCGGACGCGTATAGACGATCTGGTCGCCGCGATCGCCCGTGCCGGTGCTGCAATTGCGCCACCGCTCCGCGTCGAGCACGTCGGTGATCTTGTAGACCGCATATTGGTCCGCCTCGTGCCACACGATCAGCTCGTCGAACCCGCCGCTGCCGTCATGCCCTGCGAGATCGACCGCCGCCTCGAACGGTCCCGCGCCTTTCACCGTCACGCCGTGCCGGCGGCAGCGCAGGCTGTCCCAATCGGGCTGGACGCAATCGGTGAACCCCGCGCGGCGCGCATCGGCGAGGCTGCCGCGCACCGGCAGCTCCTCGAACAGGAGCGACGGCGGCGGGGTGCGCTGCGGCCCGCACCCCGCGAGCAGCAGCGCAGCGCCGATCAGCGCGACCCGGACCGCCAAGGTCTCAGACGTCGAGATTGGCGACGCTCAGCGCATTCTCCTGGATGAACTCGCGGCGCGGTTCGACCACGTCGCCCATCAGCCGGGTGAAGATCTCGTCCGCGACATCGGCCTGGTCGACCTCGACGCGGAGCATCGAGCGGTTCTGCGGGTCGAGCGTGGTTTCCCACAATTGGTCCGCGTTCATTTCGCCCAGCCCCTTGTAACGCTGGATCGCGAGACCCTTGCGCCCCGCCGCGAGGATCGCGTCGAGCAGCTGCGACGGCCGCGCGACCAGTGTCGCGCCCTTGCTGACCGTCGCGGCTGCGCCGGCACGGCCACCCTCGGGCGCGGTCGCCTCGGCTTCGTCCGCCGCGGCATCGGCTTCCGCCTGAGCTGCTGCGGCTGCCTTGTTCGACACCAGCCGCGCAGTATCGACGAACGCCTCGGCCTGTTCCGCCGCGAGTGCGTGGAGCTTGCGCGCCTCCGCCGAGCCGAGGAACGCCGCCTCGATGATGTGGTGATCGGTCACGCCGCGCCACACGCGCTCGACATGGAACCCGCCGTCCTCGGCCAGCGTCGCCGACCAGCGTGCGTCCTGATCCGCCGCGTCGAGCCCGCGCACGACCTGCACAACGCGCCCGCGCCGTGCATCGAGATCGAGGGCCGGATCGAGCGCGCCACCCATCGCGAGCGCCTCGACGATCGTCGGATCGTAGCGCCGTGGCACGAAGCGCATCAGCGTCCGCATCCGCCGCGCATGATCGACCAGCGTCCGCAGGTCAGCCCCCGAACGCGAGCCCTGCGCGCCCTCGAGCACGACGCTCGCGACGCCATTCTCGACCAGATATTCGTCGAGCGCGGCATCGTCCTTGAGATACACTTCGGACCGCCCGCGCGTCGCCTTGTAAAGCGGCGGCTGCGCAATGTAGAGATGCCCCTGCGTGATGATCTCGGGCATCTGGCGGTAGAAGAACGTCAGCAACAGCGTGCGGATGTGCGCGCCGTCGACGTCTGCGTCGGTCATGATGACGATCTTGTGGTAGCGCAGCTTCTCGACGTTGAAGTCGTCACGTCCGATGCCCGTGCCCATCGCCTGAATGAGTGTCCCGATTTCCTTCGACGACAGCATCCGGTCGAACCGCGCGCGCTCGACGTTGAGGATCTTGCCGCGGAGCGGCAGAATCGCCTGGAAGTGGCGGTCACGCCCCTGCTTGGCCGACCCGCCAGCCGAGTCGCCCTCGACCAGGAACAGCTCGGACTTGGCGGGATCACGCTCTTGGCAATCAGCGAGCTTGCCCGGGAGCGACGCGATATCCATCACGCCCTTGCGCCGAGTCAGTTCGCGCGCCTTCTTGGCGGCCTCGCGCGCGGCGGCGGCGTCGATGATCTTGGCGACGATCGCCTTGCCGTGCGCGGGGTTTTCCTCGAGCCATTCGGCGAGCTTGTCCGCCATCAGCGATTCGAGCGGCTGGCGCACCTCGGACGAGACGAGCTTGTCCTTGGTCTGGCTGCTGAACTTCGGATCGGGCAGCTTGACCGAGACGATCGCGGTGAGCCCCTCGCGCATATCGTCGCCGGTGAGGCTGACCTTCTCCTTCTTCAACATGCCGGATTTTTCAGCATAATTGTTGAGCGTCCGCGTCATCGCCGCGCGGAACGCGGCCATGTGCGTCCCGCCGTCGCGCTGCGGGATGTTGTTGGTGAAGGCGAGGACGTTCTCGTAATAAGAGTCGTTCCACTCGAGCGCGACGTCGATCGTGACGTCGTCGCGCGTGCCACTGATCGCGACCGGCTCGGGCATCAGCGCGGCCTTGTTGCGATCTAGATATTTCACGAACGCGGCGATCCCGCCCTCGTAATAGAGCTCGACCGTCTTCACGTCCGCGTGCCGCGCGTCGTTGAGGAACAACCGCACGCCCGAGTTGAGGAACGCGAGCTCGCGGTAGCGATGCTCGAGCTTGTCGAAGTCGAATTCGGTGATTTTGAACGTGGCGGGCGACGGGAAGAAGGTGACGCGCGTCCCCTTCTTGCCCGGCGCGGGGCCGACGATCTTGAGCGGGGCCACCGCATCGCCGAACGCGAAGCGCATGTAATGCTCCTGCTCGTCGCGGAAGATCGTGAGATCGAGCCATTCGCTCAGCGCATTGACGACCGAGACGCCGACGCCGTGGAGACCGCCCGAGACCTTGTACGCATTGTCGTTCGAGGTGTTCTCGAACTTACCGCCTGCGTGAAGCTGGGTCATGATCACTTCGGCGGCGCTGACGCCTTCCTCGGTGTGGATTCCGGTCGGAATGCCGCGGCCGTTATCCTCGACCGTGACCGATCCGTCGGCGTTGAGCGTGATGTCGATCCGGTCGCAATGCCCGGCGAGCGCCTCGTCGATCGCATTGTCCGAAACCTCGAACACCATGTGGTGGAGGCCCGAGCCGTCGTCGGTATCGCCGATGTACATGCCGGGGCGTTTGCGCACTGCGTCGAGGCCCTTGAGCACCTTGATCGAGTCTGCGCCATAGTCGTTGGTATTGGGGTCTTCTGCCATGCCAAGCGTATAGGGATTCAGGGCTGGAAACGGAAGCGAAATGGCGTTTCCCGGCCCGGGACGCCACACCCGGGCCGGAATTCGCTACTTCTCGACGATGAAGGGCAATTGCCCGCCCCCGGCGCTGTAGGTCGGCAGCTTGCCGTCCCACTTCTCGATCGCGCGTTGCTGCAGGATCGCGGGGTTGGCCCGCAGCGCATCCCCCTCGATCTGCGAGGATTTCGCCTTGCCCTCGGCATCGGCAATCCGCGCGTCGGCATTGGCCTTGACCGTCGCGACGTTCGCCTGCGCCGCCAGTGCCGCCTGCTCGTTGGCGATCTTGGTGTTGATCTGGTTCAACACCTGATCGGGCACGCGGATGTTCGACGCCCAATAGAGCTGCTCGACATGCAGCCCGACCGGTTCGAAATAGCGATCGACATCGCGCTGCACCGCCGACAGCAACGCCGCTTTCTTCGGGCCGTAGATTTCCTCGACACCAAGCCGCGCGGCTTCCTCGTTCAGCGCGCTGCGCACGGCGTTGCGGAGCGGCCCCGCGACGATCCCCGCCATGTCGATGCGGTATTTCTGGAACAGGATCGGTGCCCGCACCGGATCGACCCGATACGCCACCGACACGTCCGCCGACAGATTGAGCCCGTTGCGATCCTGGAAGGGAAATTCCTCGTCGGTGCCGCTCTGTTCGGTGCTCGACTTGGTCCACGCATAGGTCGAGGTATAGATCGGATATTCATAGATATTCGTGCCGACCGGCGTGAAATACCAGCCGACGCCCAGCGCATGGTCGGACACCCCCGCCGCGCTGCCGAAATTGCTCACCTTGATACCGACATGCCCCGGCTCGACGCGGCTGCACGAACTCATCGGCAGGATCGCGATCAACGGGATGAGTAGCAAAGGGGCGAAACGGACGAGTCTAGTCATGGTCCCTGTCCTTGTCATTATTCGAGTCCAGCAGGAGGAGAGTGAACTCGCGCGTCAGCGCGGTGACCGAAAGGAAGCCGGCCACGAGCGCGACAAGCGCGAGCAGCGCCGCGCTGACGTTGGCGAGGTCGTTATGCAGGTTGAACAGCGTGGGGATGACGAAGCCAAAACAGGCCAGCGCGCAGACGAGCAGCCCCCCGCAGCGCAAGCCGAAGCCGACGAGCCACAAATCCAGCGATTTCATGAATGGTTTGCCCCGAACGCCCCCGAAGGATGCCGGGGCCGCAGCGCCCCGTCAGGGGTGCGAGTGGCAATATCTGCGCGTTACGGAGTCGCTACAATCGCAATCGGAATCCGCGCAACGCAATCGTGCGTGCAGGCGATGCATGGTGGAAGCGACCCCGGCGGGAGGCGGGACCGCTGCGAGACCATCGCCATTCTCCCGCGAAGGCGGGAGTCCAGAAGTCGCGAGAGCTGTAAGCCGTTGTTCTGCTTGACCCTGGATTCCCGCTTTCGCGGGAAAACAGCAGGTAACGAGACCGTATCACAACTTTCGCGCCAGTCCGCCCCGGCACGCTGCCGGGGCGGTATCAACACTCAGAACCGATCGGCGCGCTGCCCAAGCAACGTCACTTCGACGCGGCGGTTCTGGCGCATGCCCTGCGGCGTGGTGTTGGGCGCGACCGGGCTAGCCTCGCCATGCCCGACGACCGAGAAGCGCGCGCGGGTCACGCCCATCTGGTCGAACGCAGTCCGCACCGCATCCGCGCGGCGCTCGGACAGCGCCTGGTTGTGCGCATCGGTCCCGCGCGAATCGGTGTAGCCGTCGATCGCGACGCGCACCCCCGATTCCGACCGCAGATAGTCGGCAAGGCCCTTGAGCTTGTCGATCGCGCCCGGGCGCAGCACCGCGCTGTCGGTCGCGAACAGCACGTCCTCGTCGAGCCGCATCATCGCGCCGCGCGACGTCTGGCGGAAACCGTAGCCGCGCATCGCGCCCTGGTCCCAGCCACCGCGCGGCGGTCCGCGGCGTTCCTCGACCACGACGACACGGTCGCGCGACGCCCAGTCGAACCGGTCGCGACGCGGGCCGGCGACCTGCGCGAAGGCACGGTTGGCGGCATCCGCCTCGCGCTGGTTGACGCGACCGTCATGGTTGAAGTCGAAATTGCGCATCACGAAGGCACGCCCGCGGTTGGTCCCGCGCAGTTCGGGGAACAGGATCGGCACGCCCGCACCGGTCAGCCGATAGTCGCGGTCGCCCGGGCGGCCACCACCCCAGTCCCACCGCTCCTGCGCGGCAGCGGGCATCGCGCTGCCTGCAATGGCGACGGCGGCGACAGCGGCGCAAACAAAGGATTTTCGGTCAAGGCGCATCGTTGGTCTCCAAGGGCCCCCGCCCGATCCCGACCCCTTGGACCTACAGGCTTTAACAACGCGTGAGGCTGATCGACAGCCGGGGTTCAGGCGGCGACCTGCCCCAGCGTGAGACGCAGTGCATCGCGCCCGAGGTCCGCGAACAGCGCGTCCTCGGTCCCGGTCATCCACACCTGCCCGATTCCCGCGAGCCGCGCGAACAGCGCCGCGCGCCGGACCGGATCGAGATGTGCCGCCACTTCGTCGAGCAACAGCACCGGCGCCATCCCGGTCCGCTCGGCGACGAGATCGGCATGCGCGAGGATCAGCCCGAGCAGCAGCGCCTTCTGCTCGCCGGTCGAACATAGCGCCGCCGCCTGCGCCTTGCCGAGATGCGTCACCGCGAGATCGCTGCGATGCGGCCCGACCAGCGCGCGCCCTGCCACGGCATCGCGCGCGCGGCCTGCCGCGAGATCGGCGGCGAGCGTCTCCCCCGCCCCGGTCCACCCGGTCAGTTCGAGCCCCGCGCGCGCGAACGGCCCGTCGGGCTGCTCGACCAGCCGCGCGCCAAGGGCTGCGACCGTATCGCACCGCGCCGCATCGATTGCGCTGCCATGCTCTGCCATCTGCGCCTCGAGCGCGCTCAGCCACTCGCGGTCGGGCCGCCCCTCCTCGCCGAGCAGCCGGTTGCGCGCGCGCATCGCCGCCTCATAGCGATTGGCGTGGACCGCATGGCCGGGGCTGAGCGCGAGCGTCAGCCGGTCGAGGAACCGCCGCCGCTCCCCCGCCGGCTCGACGAACAGACGGTCCATCGCGGGAGTCAGCCACAGCACGGTCAGCCATTCCGCCAGTTGCGTCGCCGCGACCGCAGCGCCCTGCACACGCACGATCCGCCGCTCGGGCGCAGTCGCCTGCGTGCCGGTGGCGAGCGCGACATCCCCGCCGAGGTCGCTCGCGATCCCGAACCCGCCCGGCCCGTCCTGCCGCGCCATCTCGCCCAGCCCCGCGCGCCGCAGCCCACGCCCGGGCGCGAGCAGCGACACCGCCTCGAGCACGTTGGTCTTGCCCGCGCCATTCTCGCCGGTGAGCACGACGAACCCCGGCCCGGGCGCGATCGCCAGCGCGGCGTGGTTGCGAAAATTCGTCAGGACGAGGCGCGTCAGCATCGCAACCGCTCTAGCCGGTTGCCCGCGTTACGCAATTTTCGTGATTCACTCGGGGAAAAGGCACTCCCCCTCCCGTTCGTTTCAAGCGAAGTCGAGAAACCCGGCACAGCACACGTTTCTCGACTACGCTCGAAACGAACGGGAAGGAAAACGCTTTCCGCCAATCTTACGAAGCGAGCGAAGGCTCCACCACAGCCTCGCGCCGGTTGCTGAGATAGGACGCCAGTTCCGCCCCCAGTTCACGCTGCGCCTTCAGATACGCCGCCGGTGTCCGGATCCCCAACCTTGCACGCGCCGCATCGAGCGGTTCGGCGAGCAACGCGAGATAATCCTCGCCCGAAATCCACTGTGCGCGTCGCCCGTTGCGATACCCCTCCCACACCGCACGCGCGAACAGCGTGTTGCGCGTGACCGACAGGCTCTTGAGCGCCGCCGCCCCGCCGATGAACGCCCAGCCGAGCCCGCCGACCTGCGCATAGCTGAACGCGACTAGGCACGCCTCGCCAAGCGATTCGTCCGCCTGATAGCCGGTCAGCACATGCCAGATGTCATGCGTGTCGCGGACCCGCCGCCCGAACCACGCATAGGGATGCGCGACCTGATCCTCGCTGATCACCTTGCTCACCTGCACCAGCCCGTCGGCGGAATAGCCGGTCGTTTCGAGAAAATGACGATAGGCCGCGCCCACCGTGCCCGGCGCGAACCCCGCGACGAACGCGCTGTCCGACAGACGCTCGGCGAGTTCGGCCTGTTCGCACGCGAGCCGCCCGCCCTGCGTGGTCGCGATCAACCGCGCGTAGTTTATCGGCGCATTCCCGACATTAAGTGCGCGCATGATGCGGAAAACCTGCGTCGTATCGTCACCGTTCGCGAGCAATTTGCGGATCGCATCGAACGCGGTGCGCCAGTCGCGCCGTCCGCTGGTGCCGGGAAAAGGGGGAAGCGTGGCGATCGACTCGGCTCCTTGCTGACAGGCATGTTAGTAAGGAGCCGAGCGCTTTCTGTCAATCCTGCCGTGCCGCCACCGCACTGCCGCCAAAGATCACGCCCTGCCGCCCCTGTGGCGTAAACAGGCCATAGATCATTGCACTCTCGGGTTTGCTCGCCGCGTCGAGCAGCGCGACCTGCTCGGGGGGCAAGCGCAGGTCGGTCGCCGCGATATTGTCGTGAAGCTGTTCGACCCGGCTCACCCCCATCAGCGCGGTGTCGACCCCCGTCCGCCCCAGCACCCAAGCGAGCGCAACGCGCGCCGGTGTTTCCCCAAGCGCCTCCGCCACCTCGCGCAGCGCGTCCACGATCCGCCAGTTGCGCTCGGTAAACAACGTGTCGCCGAACGGATTGGCACCATCAAGCCGTTTGTCGCCCGCCGCCCGCGCCGCGCCCGTACCGGCATCGCTCGGCAACCCGCCCGCGCGCGGCGCACCCGCCGCGATGCTGGCGCGGTCGTATTTCCCGGTGAGCAGCCCGTACGCCAGCGGGCTCCACGGCATCATCCCCATGCCGGAATCGCGCGCGAGCGGCAGATGCTCGGCCTCGACCTCGCGGCTCACCAGTGAATAGAAATATTGCAGGGCGATCGGTGTCGGCAGGCCTCGCGCCGCCGCCAGCGTGACCAGCTTGGCGACATACCAGGCGGGCGCGTTCGACATGCCCCAATACCGGATCTTTCCCGCGCGGACGAGACCGGCCATCGTCTCGAGCAGTTCCTCCGCCGGAGTGACCGAATCCCACACATGGATCCAGTAGAGGTCGACATAGTCGGTCCCCAGGCGGCGGAGCGACCCGTCGAGCGCGCGGTGAATATGGCTGGCGCCGTTGCCCCCGCCCTGTGGCCCCGGCCCCGCAGAAAACCCGGATTTGGTCGCGATGACGATTCGATCGCGCAGCCCTCGTTCGGCGATGATCGCGCCCAGCATCTCCTCGCTGCGCCCGCTCGCATAAACGTCTGCGGTATCAACGATATTGCCGCCCGCCTCGACATAAGCGTCGAACACCGTTGCGGCAGCGGGCTGTTCCATCCCCCAGCGCGCAACCCCGAACGTCATCGTGCCCAACGCAAGCGGGCTGACGACGAGCCCCGAGCGACCAAGCGTGCGATAATCGGTAAGCGCCATGTCAATGACTTTCGTAGGGATCGATACGGAATGCCTGCGTCGGATTGCCCTCGGGGGTCAAGCGTTATATATATCGATCGCTATGGAAACGACCGCCCTACCCCAGCGCCGCACCGGTCGCCCGCTTTCCTTCGACCGCGAGACCGCGTTGACCGCAGCGATGCACCTGTTCTGGGAACAGGGGTTCGAGGCGACCTCGATCGCGGATCTGACGCGGGCGATGCGGATCACCCCGCCGAGCCTTTACGCCGCATTCGGCGACAAGCAGCGCCTGTTCCGCGAAGCGGTCGACCGCTACCTCGGCGGCGCGGACGCGGTCGAACGGGGGATTTCGGAGGCGGTGTCGGCGGAAGCCGCCGCGCGCGACCTGCTCACTGCCGCCGCGCTTGGCGATACCGGGGCGGACACCCCCGCCGGCTGCCTGCTCGCGAGCTCGATGGTCAGCACCTCGGCCAGCGCAATCGGGCTGCGCGAGGAACTCGCGACGATCCGCCGGGCGATCGAAGCGGCGTTGCGCGAGCGGATCGAACGCGATGTCGACGCCGGCCTGATGCCGCGCGACAGCGACGCGGAGATGCTCGCGGGGCATGTCTTCGCGGTCGTCCAGGGCATGTCGACGCTCGCCAAGGACGGCGCCGGACGGGCGAAACTGCTGCGGATCGCGGCTGCGGCAATGGCAGGCTGGCCGCGCCAGACCCGCTGATCCCCGAATCCTGCCACCACGATCTTTCGGGGCGAACCGGGAGGCAAGGCACCCGCCGCATCGTCCTTGTCCCGGCCCCCCCGCACGGTTGCCGGGAAGGGCGACCTTTGGTGTCCCGGGTCCCGAGCGAATGCGTGATCGATCCTCCGCAGCAGGCAGCGTCGCTCGGCGCTTGCCCGACGGACCCACATGATGGGCTGCAGGGAACCCGCTTGTGCGAATGGTGTTGTCGCTCCGCAAGGCGTGGCGTTGCGGTTGCGGCAAGGTGGTAACAGGACGACCGCTCCGCGCAGCTCGACGCCTCGGTCGAGGAGGCAGGCTCGTTTCGGGACGCGACCGTCGACGGACAACCGGCGAAGGCCACTTCGAAATTGTGCGTTAACCAAGGTGGCTGTAAACAACGCTATGGGTGAAATCGAACGGCAGGTTCCGGCAGGACTGATTGAGCAATGGGCGGTCCACCTGCGTCGCCAGAGATCGCGCGCGGCAGATACGATCTGGCTGCTCGATAATGGCTTCACGATCCATGACGGCCGGGATGGCGTCGCCACGACGGACGCGTCGGCGCGGGTCCGGCAGGAACAGGAGGCGATCGTCGCCGAAGTCAGCGCGTTGCTCGACCAGTATGATGCGATCAATCTGCGCGGCGCGCCGCTGCAGGACAGCACCTCGCGCTAGATCTCGCGTCGACGGCGCACGTCCGCGCGTCGCCTTCCAGGCGCCCTTGACGATACCGTGCCGCCCGATCCTCCACGTCTGATGTAAAAATATTCCCATGTTTTCCCGCGACGTCGGGCGGTATGTTCGGCTCGGTCCGGGCGATCGTCGAACCGGCAGGGGAGACCGGAACGATACATGCAGAGGACAGCCATCCCGCGCGCGCCGCTGCCGATCGTGCTGTTGCTGCTCGGCGTCGCGCTGCTGATCCGCTGGCATGATTTCGGGAACCCCGTGATCCATGTCGACGAGCAATTCTATCTGCTCGTCGGCGACCGGATGCTCCACGGCGCGCTGCCCTATGTCGACATCTGGGATCGCAAGCCGGTCGGGCTGTTCCTAATCTTCGCCGCAATCCGGCTGCTCCCCGGCGACGGGATCCTCGCCTATCAGCTTGTCGCGACGCTGTTCGCCGCCGCGACCGCATGGCTGGTCGAGCGGGGTGCGCGGCGGCTGGGCGCGTCGCGCGGCGCGGCGCTCGCGGCGGCGGTCGCCTATCTGCTGTGGCTGCCGCTGCTGAGCGGGCGGGGCGGACAGTCGCCGGTCTTCTACAATCTGTTCATGACCGCCGCCGCGGTGCTGACGCTGCGCCTCCCCGACCTCGCGGAGCGCGGGATGGCGCGCGCAATCGTCGTCAACGGGGCGGCGAGCTGTTTCCTCGCCGGGCTCGCGATCCAGACCAAATACACCCCCGCGGTGGAAGGCGCGTTCTTCGGCCTCGCCCACCTCTGGTACCTCCGTCGCGCAGGCGGAGGATGGCCGCTGGTCGCGCTGGCGGGGCTGTTGTGGGTGACGCTCGCGATCGCGCCGACCGCAGCGGCCGTGCTCGACTATGCGCGGCGCGGGCCGGCGGTCTTCCAGGCGTTCTTATTCTCGAACTTCGCCTCGATCACGCTCCGCAAGGGCTATCTCGCCGCGAAGATCGCCGCGCGGATGGCGGGCAACATCGGGCAAATGTCCCCCTTCCTCGTCTGCGCGATCGTGTCGTGGCGGATGCGCCCGTGGACCGCCGCCAAGGCACTCGCGTTCGGCTGGCTCGGCGCGGCGCTGGTCGCGTTCGCGATGATCGGCGCGTTCTTCGATCATTATGTGCTGCCGCTGGTCGCCCCCTTCGCGATCCTCGCCGCGCCGGTATTCGATCGCTACCGCTTTGCCGTGCCGGCGCTGTTCGCGGTCGGGCTCGGCCTGTTCGTCGCACGGGTGCCGATCCGCCCCGCCGATGCCGCCAACGTGCGCGCGGTCGCCGCCGTGATGCGCGCGAACAGTGCCGGCGGCTGCCCCTATGTCTTCGCGGGCGATTCGATTCTCTACCACCTTGCGCAAACCTGCCTGCCGACGACGCGCGTCTTCCCCTCGACGCTCGCCTACGAGCCGGAGCACGGCGCGAGCGGAATCGACGAGGTCGCCGAAGTTCGCCGCATTCTCGCAAACGCGCCGCCGGTGATCGTCACGCTCGACACCCCCTTCGCCGAGTGGAACCGTCAGACGCTCGGACTGGTCGAAAGCGCGTTGCGCCGGGACTATCGCCCGGTCCTCACCGTTCCGCGCGAGGCAGGCCATATGATCGTCTACCTGCGGCGCG
>Ga0160428_1001668_pt1 | contig 15936 bp, 18 predicted proteins | sample SolpanmetagenomM_FD_108198 | JGI IMG/M metagenome (GOLD analysis project Ga0160428, IMG submission 108198) | Solar panel surface microbial communities from Lawrence Berkeley National Laboratory, California, USA - M | ecosystem: Engineered > Built environment > Solar panel > Unclassified ... | reverse complement strand
GGGGAGTCGGTCAATGGCGATGCGGTTCGCGCGATTGTCGAGCGCTTCCCCGGGCACGTCCAGCTCGGCGGCGGGATTCGGGATCGCGCGGGGATCGAGCGCTGGTTCGATCTCGGCGTGTCGCGGGTGGTGATCGGCACGGCGGCGCTCGAGAACCCCGAACTGGTGCGTGAGGCTGCGCGCGATTTTCCGGGCGGGATCGTCGTCGCGGTCGATGCGCGCGACGGGTTCGTCGCGACCAAGGGCTGGGCGGATGTCTCGACGGTCGAGGTAATCGACATGGCGCGGCGGTTCGAGGATGCGGGGGTCGCGGCGTTGCTGTTCACCGATGTCGGTCGGGACGGGATGCTCAAGGGTTGCAACGTCGAGGCAACGGTCGATCTGGCGCGGGCTGTGCGGATCCCGGTGATCGCCAGTGGCGGCGTCAAGGGGATCGCCGAGATCCACGTGCTGGCGTTGCATAACCGTGATGGCGTCGAGGGCGTGATTACCGGGCGGGCGTTGTATGACGGGCGGCTGGATCTGGCGGCGGCCCTGGCTGTGGCGAAGGCAGCGTGAGGTTCGCATATCTTCTCCCTCTCCCAGCTTGCGGGGAGAGGGGCAGTATCGGGCGCAGCGCTGCTGGACTTCCCCACCCCAACCCCTCCCCTGAAGGGGAGGGGCTTTTAGCATGACCGTCCGCGCGCGCGTCATTCCCTGCCTTGATGTCGCTGATGGGCGCGTCGTGAAAGGCGTCAATTTCGTCGAACTGCGCGATGCGGGCGACCCCGTCGAACAAGCGCGCGCCTATGATGCGGCGGGCGCGGACGAACTTTGTTTCCTCGACATCACCGCGAGCCACGAGGCGCGCGGGACGATCCTCGATGTCGTGCGCCGCACCGCCGAAGTGTGCTTCATGCCGCTCACCGTCGGCGGCGGGGTGCGTTCGGTCGAGGATGCGCGCGCGCTGCTGCTCGCGGGTGCGGACAAGGTCGCGGTCAACAGCGCGGCGGTCGCGCGGCCCGAGCTGGTCGGCGAGATGGCAGACCGCTTCGGCAGCCAGTGCGTCGTCGCCTCGGTCGATGCGCGGCGCGTCGGCGACGGCTGGGAGGTGTTCACCCACGGCGGCCGGCGCGCGACCGGGATCGACGCGGTCGCGCACGCGCTGCGGCTGGCTGAGCTCGGGGCAGGGGAGTTGCTCGTCACCTCGATGGATCGTGACGGCACACGCAGCGGGTTCGACCTCGCGCTGACCCGCACCATCGCCGACAAGGTCCGCGTGCCGGTGGTGGCGAGCGGCGGCGTCGGCGGGCTTGGCGACCTCGTCACCGGGATCACCGAGGGGCATGCAAGCGCGGTGCTCGCGGCGTCGATCTTCCACTTCGGCGAGGCGAGCATCGCGGACGCGCATGCCGCGCTCGCGGCGGCGGGGATCCCGGTGCGGCGGCCGGTGGCATGAGCCGCGCGCCGCGACTAATTGCCGCGCTTCGCCGGGCTGGTGCGCTCACCCAGGTCGCCATCGTGGCCACCGCATCGACCACCCGGGCGCTTGCCACCCCGCACAGCGGCGTCGCCGCCCCGCGTACCGGCCCCGCACTTTCCGACATCGCGCTGTTCGTGCTCGCGGCGTTCGGCGTATTCCTAGTCCGCCGCGCGTTGCGCAAACGCTTCACCAAGCGCCCGCCCAAGGATTGACGCGAAAGCGCAACTGCGCCAGCCCGGACCGCATGGCCGAAGACCCCATCGATACGCTCGCCGCGACGATCCTTGCCCGCAAGGGTGCGGATCCCGCGACCTCCTACACCGCCAGCCTGTTCGGCAAGGGCCGCCGCAAGATCGCGCAGAAGGTCGGCGAGGAAGCGGTCGAGACCGTCATCGCCGCGCTGACCGAGGACAAGGCCGCGCTGGTTGGCGAGGCGGCCGACCTCGTCTTCCACCTGCTCGTGCTGCTCGCGGAGTGCGACGTGACGCTCGATGACGTCCGCACCGAGATCGCGCGCCGCGAGGGCGTGTCCGGGATCGCCGAAAAGGCCGCGCGTACCAAGCCTTGAGGAGAGCATCATGCCCGTCGACGCAACGCTACCCTATGACGACCAGAACATCTTCGCGAAAATCCTGCGCGGCGAGATCCCGGCCAAGCGGCTGTACGAAGACGAGTTTGCGATCGCCTTCCCCGACATCAACCCGCAGGCGCCGACGCATGTCCTGGTGATCCCCAAGGGGGCCTATGTCTCTTGGGACGATTTCAGCGCGCGTGGCACCGACGCCGAGATCGCGGGCTTCGTCCGGGCGGTCGGCACGGTCGCGCGCGATGCCGGGCTGGTGACGCCGGGGTATCGCCTGCTCGCCAACGCCGGGCCGGATTCGCATCAGGAAGTCCCGCATCTGCACGTTCACATCTTCGCGGGCCGCGCGCTCGGGCCGTTGCTCGCGCGCTAAGGGGGATTGCGTGTCGCTGATTTGCGGTTAGGTTTCCGGTCGATCCATTTTCTACGCCGGCGCTGACCGGCCCCCCGGGGACTTTTCGAATGGCGACACAGCCCACTACGGGTATTCTCAACCGCATGCTTCTGCGAAAAACCGTGGAGCAAGTACAACGCGAGACGCAGACCAGCCAACTCAAGCGCACGCTCGGACCGTGGAACCTGGTGTTCCTCGGCATCGGCTGCATCATCGGCGCAGGCATCTTCGTGCGAACCGGCAATGCGGCTGCGCTGCACGCCGGCCCCGCGGTGCTGATCTCGTTCCTGATCGCCGGCTTCGTCTGCGCGCTTGCCGGGCTGTGCTATGCCGAACTGTCCTCGACGCTGCCCGTCTCGGGCTCGGCCTATACCTATAGTTACACGACCATCGGCGAGTTCGCCGCGTGGATCATGGGGGCGCTGCTGCTGCTCGAATATGGCCTCGCCGCCTCGGTCGTCGCGGTCGGCTGGGCGGGCTATGTGGTCAGCCTGCTCGGGGATTTCGGCCTCGTCATTCCGGTCGAGCTGACCGGCCCGACCGGCCACGTCGTCAAGCATGCGGTGGGGGGCGAGCTGGTCCCGGTGATCGTCAACGGCGCGCCGCTGACCTATCTGTTCAACCTGCCCGCCTTCCTGATCTGCGGCGCGATGACCGCGCTGCTGATCATCGGCGTGTCGGAGAGTGCCAAGGTCAACAACGTGATCGTCGCAATCAAGCTGACCGTGATCATCGCGTTCATCATCATCTGCGGTGCGTTCGTGATCGCGCATTTCGATACGCTCAAGTCCAACTGGCAGCCGTTCATTCCGCCGGCCAGCGGCGACAAGGGCGAGTTCGGCTGGGGCGGTATCCTGCGCGCCGCGTCGATCGTGTTCTTCGCTTACATCGGTTTCGAGGCAGTTTCGACCGCGGGTCAGGAAGCCAAGAACCCCGCTAAGGATATGCCGATCGGTCTGCTCGGGTCGCTGTTCGTCTGCACCGCGATCTACATCCTCGTCTCGATCGTGATGACTCTGATCGTCAACTACAAGACGCTCGACGTGCCGGATCCGGTCGCGGTCGCGGTCGATGCGCTTGGCCCGCAGTGGGCGTGGTTCGCCAAGCTGGTGAAGGCGGGCGCGATCGTCGGACTTACCTCGGTCGTGCTCGTGCTGATGTACGGCCAGACGCGGATCTTCTACACGATGGCGCGCGACGGCCTGCTGCCGCGCATCTTTGCGACGGTCCATGCCAAGTTCAAGACGCCGTGGGTCAACACGCTACTCGTCGGCCTGATCACGGCTGTCGCAGCGGCGTTCTTCGATATCAATACGCTGGGGGACATGACTTCGGTCGGGACGCTGGCAGCCTTCGCGATCGTCTGCCTGTCGGTGATCTGGCTGCGGCGGACGCACCCGGAAATCCCGCGCGGCTTCCGGGTGCCGCTGTACCCGGTCGTGCCGGCCTTCGGGATCCTCGCGTGCATCGCGCTGATCTTCACGGTCGAGACGCGCGTGCTGGTGTTCTTCGCCTGGTATACGCTGGCGGCGATCATCCTGTATTTTGCGTATGGGATGCACAATTCGCGGCTTGCCAAGGGCCTCGACGACGATGATCGCGAGCCGGTCAGCCCGCCGCACCTGCGGTAAGGCGGACGGTGTAGGACAAAAAAAGGCCGGGGAGCGATCCCCGGCCTTTTTTGTGTCTCTAGCCCCTCCCCTTCAGGGGAGGGGTTGGGGTGGGGAAGTCCAGGACGCTCAGCTCTCTGCGAGGCACTTCCCCACCCCCAACCCCTCCCCTGAAGGGGAGGGGCTTTTTCCGAGAAGTTTCACCCCAGCTTCGACGCCACCAGCGCCTCCAGGTCCACCTGAGCGCGTGCGCCATAGTGCGAAATGATTTCCGCCGCGCAGATCGCGCCCATCTTGAGCGATGCCGCAACGTCCTTGCCCTGCGCCTGACCGCGCAGGAAACCCGCCGCGAACAGGTCGCCTGCGCCGGTCGTGTCGACGACGCGGTCGATCGGTTCGGCCGGCACGCTGACGGTCTGCCCGCCCGACACCGCGATCGCACCCTGCTCGCTGCGCGTGACGACCAGCATCGGCACATCCGCCGCCGCCGCCGCAACCGCCGCGTCGAAGTCCGTATTGTCCATCAGCGCGGTGATTTCTGCTTCGTTGGCGAACATGATGTCGATCAGCCCGTCCGCCATCAGCTGTCGGAAATCGCCGCCGTGGCGCGAGATGCAGAACACGTCGCTCAGCGTGAACGCGACCTTGCGCCCCGCCGCGCGCGCGACGTCGATCGCGGCGCGCATCGCCTGGCGCGGTTCCTCCGGATCCCACAGATAGCCCTCGAGATACAGGATCGCGGCGCTCGCGATCAGGTCACGGTCGAGCGCAGCCTCGGGGAGGAACTGTGACGCACCGAGGAAGGTGTTCATCGTACGCTGGCCGTCCGGCGTCACGAAGATCAGGCAGCGCGCGGTCGTCGGGTCGCCGTCGCGGGCGGCGGTGGTGAAGTCGATCCCGACCGCGCGGATGTCGTGCGCGAAGATGTCGCCGAGCTCGTCGCTTGCGACCTGGCCGATGAAGCCGCACTTGCCACCCATCGCCGCGATCCCCGCGACGGTGTTCGCCGCCGAGCCGCCGCTCGCCTCGATCCCCGGGCCCATCTTGGCGTAGAGCGCGTCGGCTTCCTCGGGCGAGAACATCAGCTGCATCGAGCCCTTGGTCATCGCGGCTTCGGCGAGGAACGCGTCGTCGGACTGCGCCAGCACGTCGACGATGGCATTGCCGATCGCGACGACGTCATAGGTGGGCTCGGTCACAGGCAATCTCCGGTTGTGCAAAGGTTGCCGCGCCGTACCGGGGTGCCGGGATACGCGCAACCGCCACGCAAAAGGCCCGGCGCTTTCGCGCCGGGCCTCCCGGAACCGTCGGGTCAGTTCGGCTCAGCGGCAGACGACGTTGCCGCGATCGACCGACTGGCCGAGCAGCGCACCCGCGCCGCCGCCGATCAGCGTGCCGAGCAGTCGCGAACCACCGCCCGCGATCGTGTTGCCGAGCGCACCACCGGCAAGCCCACCGACGATCAGGCCGGTCGTGCCGTCGCCACGGCGGCAGTAATAGCGGTTGTCGCGCCCGCGATAGACACGGTCGTTGCGGGTCAGGCGGCGCGGCTGGTAATATTGGCCGTCGCGATAATAGTTCTCGGCATAATACGCACGCTGGCCGCCCTCGAAGCGGTTATAGTCGTAGTTGCGATACTGGCGCCAATCACGGTTACGGTCGCGGTTGCGGTCACGCTGGGCATCGCGCACGTCGCGGCGGTAGTCCTGGCGGGCGTCGCGGACGTCGTCGCGCGAATCGGCGTTGCGGATGTCACGGCGATAGTCGCGCTGCGCATCTCGGACGTCCTCGCGATATTCGCGATTGGGGTTGTTCTGCGCGACGGCGGGCAGGGCGCTCAGGGTAGTCGTCGCGATTGCCACCGCCATAAAGAACTTACGCATTGAAGAGAACTCCTCGGATCAAATCCATATCGTGGATCAATCTGGAGAACTCGCATGCCGGTCGGAAGGTTGCGTGAACGGCAAACTACCGGCCGTTCACGCAAGTGTCAGGAAAATCAGCCGTTAAGGCTATGCGTTAAAGTAATCTCAGCGTTAAGCACTTTGGAAACCGGGCAATTCGCCTTGGCACCTGCGGCGATCTCCTCGAACTTGGCGGGATCGATCCCGTCGATCGTCGCCTTGAGGTCGAGTGCGGAGCGCGTGATCGTGAAGCCGTCGCCATCCTTGTCGAGCGTGACCTTGGCGGTCGTCTCGAGCTTGCCGTCGGTGAACCCTTCCTTGGCGAGCGCGAAGCTCAGCGCCATCGTGAAGCAGCTCGCGTGCGCGGCGGCGATCAGTTCCTCGGGGTTGGTGCCGGGGCCTTCCTCGAACCGGCTGCCGAAGCCGTATTGCGTGTCCGTCAGGATTCCGGACTGGGTCGAGACATGGCCCTTGCCGTCCTTGCCAAGGCCTTCGTAGGTGGCCGAGCCGCTGCGTGTGGTCATCGTCATTCTCCTGAACGTAAAAAGCGCGAGCCCTTGCGGGCCCGCGCTGGATATAGGGACGATGAGTCGGAGTTTTAGCGGCAGCGACGATCGGCGGTCATCGACCGGTCGATCGCACGGCCACCGAATGCCCCGGCGACGCCGCCGAGCACGCTGCCGAGCGTCTTGTCGCCACGCCCGGCGACCTGATTGCCGAGCAACGCGCCGCCGACGCCCCCTACGAGCAGGCCGGTCGTGCCGTCCGAGTGGCGGCAATAGCGGCGGCCGTCCCGTCCGCGATAGGTGCGCGGCTGGTAGCGACCGTGATGCTCGCGCGCGGCGGCCTCGGTGGTCGGGACCGCCATCGTGGCGGGGATGACGAGCGATGCAGCGCTGAGCGCCATCAGGAACGTGCGCATTCTATTACTCCCAGTTACAATCTTTTGCTGTGGATTAATTCCATAGCAGTAACGATACGGAGTTAGACGGGGTTGCATGAACCTGAAACAACCTGGCGTTCAGCTTCGCGCAGGGTCTTTGCGAGCGGAAGCGGGGGACTTGGGTTTGTCTTGCGATAGTCCCGTCACGCCGGTGCTGGCCGGAGCCGCGCAGGGACGGGCGGTCAGGCGAGCAACGCCCTTGCCCGCGCGCAATCTGCGTCCATCTGCGTCGTCAGCGCCTCGAGCGAATCGAACTTTGCCTCGGGCCGGAGATAGTCGACCAGCGCGACCTCCAGCGGCTGCCCGTACAGATCGCCCGAAAAATCGAAGAAGAACGGTTCGAGCAATTCCTTCGGCGGATCGAAGCTCGGGCGGATCCCGAGGTTCGCCGCGCCATCGACCACGCGTCCGTCCGCCAGCAGCCCGCGCACCGCGTAGATTCCGTAGGCCGGGCGGACATAGCCTCCCATGTCGAGATTGGCGGTCGGATAGCCGATCGTGCGCCCGAGCTTGTCGCCGTGCTGGACGACCCCCGCAATCGTGAACGGCCGGGTCAGCAGCCGCGCCGCACCGCGCGGATCGCCCTGTTGCAACAGTTCGCGAACCCGCGTCGACGACACCGGTTCACCGTCGAGCGTCACCGGATCAACCGTATCGACCGAGAAGCCGTGCGTCGCGCCGAACGCAGCGAGTGCTGCGACCGACCCGCTGCGCGCCTTGCCGAAGGTGAAGTCCCCCCCGGTCACGACCCCGCCGACGCCAAGCGCCGCGATCAGCCGCTGTGCAACGAACGCTTGCGCATCGAGCGCGGCAAGCCTGTCGTCGAAGCGGAACACCACCATCGCATCCGCACCCGCGTCGGCGAACCAGCGCTCGCGCTGGTCGAGCGTGCTGAGGCGGAACGGCGCGCTGTCGGGAACGAAATGGCGGATAGGATGCGGGTCGAACGTGCCGACCAGCGCGGGCCGCCCCTCGGCACGCGCGCGGGCGACCGCACGGCCGACCACGGCCTGATGCCCAAGGTGAAATCCATCGAAATTGCCGAGCGCGATGATCCCGCCGCGCAAGCGCTCCGGAACAACCGAGCTGCCGTCGAGCCGCTCCATGACTGCGGCCTATAAGCGGGGCGAAGCGACTGCGCTAGGCGGCTTTGTCGGGAACGATCCCGGCGCGGAGCACGCGCAGCACATTGCCCCCCATCACCTTGGCGATATCGGCGTCGCTGAACCCGCGATCGAGCAGCGCCTGCGTGATCGCGACGACTTGCCCCGAATCGAACCCGGTCGTCACCGCACCGTCGAAATCCGAACCCAGCCCGACATGATCGATCCCGACGAGCCCGCGCACATGCGCGATCGCCGCCGCCGCGGCTTCGGGCCGGGTCGAGCAGATCGCGGCATCCCAATAGCCGATCCCGACCACCCCGCCGGTCCGCGCGACACCGCGGATCTCGGCATCGGTCAGGTTGCGGTTGACCTTGCACGTCGCCTGCACCCCGCCGTGGCTCGCGACCACCGGGCGGCGTGCCATCGCGAGCACCTCGGCGATCGTCGCATGGCTCGAATGCGCGATATCGACGATCATCCCGAGCGATTCCATCCGCCGCACGACCTGCCGCCCGAGCGGAGTCAGCCCGCCCTTGGCCTCGCCGTGCATCGAGCCCGCCACGTCATTGTCGAAGAAATGCGCGAGCCCCGCCATGCGGAACCCGGCGCCATATAGCGTGTCGAGATTGGCGAGCTTGCCCTCGAGATCCTGCAACCCTTCGATCGACAGCATCGCGCCGACCACCTTCGCGCCTTCGGTCCGGTCCGCGAGCAACCGGTCGAGCTGCGCAGACGAGCGGATTACCCGAAGCTGGCCATCGGAGGCGGCGGCATAGCGATCGAGCTTTTGCGCGTGCCACAGCGAGCGTTGAAGCAGCGACGTCCACGTGCGCGGCGGCTGCAGGTCGGCGATGGTCAGCGCGGTAATGTTGTCGGTATTGGCCGGGTTCGCGTCGTAATTCTGGTTCTTCGGGGTCTTGGTGACCGAGGAGAACACCTGCAGCGCGTAATTGCCATCGAGCAGGCGGGGAAGATCGACCTGCCCCTGTCGTGTGGGAGCAAGCAGGCTGCGCTGCCAGAGCAGGGTGTCGGCGTGCATGTCCGCGACCTGCAGCGTCGCGTGGAGCGCCTGCGCGCGCGGGGTGATTCTGAGCGGGACGGGGGCGACCGTGTTCATGCCGCGTTCGATGATCCCGGGCGCGGTGACGAAAAACAGGATCGCCCCGAGCGCGATGAGGCCGAGTACGGCCCCCAGCATCTTGCGCAGCATCGGCACTCTCCGCTCTGCCGGGCTGTATGCGCCCGATCCGGCGGACGGTATGCGGTGCGCCCGACCCCGCGACAAGCCCGAGCGGCGGATCAGCGCCGTTCGAGCGTGACGAAGCTGTAGGCCGGACGCGTATTTTCCGCAGGATGCGCCACACGGGCGACGGCGTTCCACCCCTCGAAGCGCGGGACGACCACGTCGCCATCGGGGGCGGCATGGACTTCGGTCAGCTCGATCCGGTCCGCGCGGGGTTCAAACAGCGCAAAAATCTCCGCGCCGCCGATGACGGCAATCTCCGCGTCGCCAGCGAGCATCAGCGCGTCGGCGACCGTATGGACGACGTCCGCGCCGGGTGCGGACCAGTGCGGGTCGCGCGTCAGCACGATATGGCGGCGACCGGGCAGGGGGGCGGGGAAACTGTCGAAGGTCTTGCGCCCCATGATCATCGGCTTGCCGATCGTCAGCGCCTTGAACCGCTTGAGGTCGGCGGGGAGGTGCCACGGCAGCGCGCCGTCGCGGCCGATCACGCCATTGTCGGCGCGCGCGAGGATCAGCGTGATTATGGCGGGTCTCCTGCTGCAAAAAGCGGAATGCCGTTCGCGAAGGATGCGATAGCGGTGGGGGTGGACCGGGGTCGATCCCTATTTCGTCCCTACGGCGGAGCCGCGCGGCAGATGACACCGCGTCCTGACAGTCCGGGGTGTAGCGTTGCGCACCGTTCCGGCGTAGCTTTACGCACATGCCACCGCCAGGCGCTTCGGGGGAACGCTCATGAACCTGCTCGTGCTCGCCGCATTCGGAATGGGTGCCGCAGCGTTGTTGGCGGTCCTTGGCGTGGCGCGGCTGTTGCGGACGATCGTCGGTGCCGCACTGCTCCTGAGCGCGACCGGGTTTGCGGTGCAGAGCGCCCGCCACCAGCCGGGCAAACCGGTCGCCGCCGATGTCGACCCGATCACGGTCGACCCTGGAATGGTCGCGTTTCGCACTGCGGTGTTCGCGCCTTCCCCGGTCGACGAGCTTGCGCTGGCGAGCGCCGACGGGCGGTTGCGGTCCGGCGATACCCACGCGGCTGCGCAGGGGCTCGCGCGTGACCTGGCGTCGCGTCCCGTCGATGCGACCTTGTGGACCGCCTATGGCTATGCTCTCGCACTCCATGATCATGCGGTATCCCCGGCGGCGAAGATCGCGTTCCGGCGTGCGGTCGCGCTTGCGCCGGGGACGCCGGGGCCAGCGTTCTTCCTCGGCATGGCCTATGTCGATGCGGGCGAGTTCGCGACCGCGAGACCGTATTGGACCTATGCGCTGTCCGTCACGCCGCGCGACGCGCCGTACCGCGCGGACATCGCCGAGCGGATCGCGGCGATCGACCAGTTCCGCGCGATGACCGCGGGGACGCGGAGCACTGTCGCGCGGTAAGGCGCAAGCGACCGCCGCTCAGCGCACCACCAGCCGGGTGTACAGATGCCAGGTCGCGTACCCGAGCCACGGCAACACCACCGCCAGCCCGATCGCCGCCGGGATCATCCCGAGCAGCATTAACCCCGCGACTCGCATTCCCCAGCCAAACACCTCGCGCGGGTTCTCGCGCACGGCCTTGAGCGAGGTCCGCACCGCGGTCGCGGCATCGACCGGCGTGTCGACCACCATCGGGAAGGACACGACCGCAAGCACCAGCGTCGCCACCGCGAACCCCGCGCCTGCGAGATTGCCGAGCACGATCAACCGCCAGCCCTCGGCGGTCGTGAACAGCCGCCCGAACACGTCGCCCACCGACATCGGTGCCGCCGCGCCGAGCGTCGCCTGATAGATCGCATAGGCAACCGCCAGCCACGCAACGAACAGCACCGCGGTCCCGAGCGTCAGCAGCGCTAGCGGGGTGCGGCTGCGCCCGTTGAGCGGATCGAGGAAATGCCACCAGCCCGAGTCGCGCCCCTCCTCACGACGACGCGCGAGTTCGTAGAAGCCAGAGGCGACCGCCGGCCCCGCGATCGACAGCCCCGCAACGAGTGGAAACAGCAGCGGGAGCAGCGGCGCGTTGAAACTGAACAGCACCGCGACGAAACAGACGATCGGATACAGCAGCCCGAGGAAAAGCAGGTCGCCGCGCTTCTCGGTGAAATCGCGCCACCCCTCCGCCAGAGCCCAGTTGAGGTCGCTCGTGCTGATCCGCCGGATCCCGGGCAGATCGGGGGCAGCAGCGGGCACAGCAGCGGTGTTGGCGTTCCACGTGGTGGGCATGGTGATTTCCTCTCGAGTGGTGCGTCTTTCCTTCGTTTCGGTAGCGGGATCATACGCCCGTTCGGGCGCGGCGACAATTCAGCAGCGGCGGGTCAGCCGAACGGGCGGTTGAGCTGGACGATCTTCCAGTTGAGCACCGCCGCAAAGCTCACCCACAGGAAATACGGCACGATCAGCACCGTGGCGAAGGTCGAGATCGGGGCGAGCCCGACCAGCAACGCGACGAGCGATCCCCACAGGAACACGACTTCGCCGAGCGCCCAGTCGGGCCGCTTGAGCGCGAAAAACAGCGGGCTCCACAGGAAATGGCAAAGCGCATTGACCGCGAACAGGATGACGACCGACGTCCGCGCGGCGGCATCGGGTGCCGCGGTCCAGGCGATCGCGGCGGACCAGGCGGCGAGTCCGAGGATCACCGTCCACGCCGGCCCGAACAGCCAGTTGGGCGGCTGCCACGACGGCTTGCGCAAGTTCTTGTACCAGTCGCCGATCGGCGTTGCGAGCCCCCCGACGACGAGCAGGACGATGGCGCACGCGCCGGAGACATAGAGCGGGTTCATGCACCATATCTGGTGGTAGATGGCGCAAAACACCAGTGTCCACTTGCCGGGTGTCAAGCAGATGATACACTGCCCGCATGCGAGCGTCCTTTCCCTTTTCGGCGATCGTCGGCCAGGACGAGATGAAGCTCGCTTTGTTGCTCGCCGCGGTCGATCCGCGGATCGGCGGGGTGATGGTGTTCGGCGACCGCGGGACGGGCAAGTCGACCGCAGTGCGTGCGCTCGCCGCGTTGCTCCCGCCGATGCCCGCGGCGCTCGCGGGCTATCATCCCGAGGGTACGCCGCCGCCGCCCGCCAAGGCGACCGTCATGGTCCCGTTCGTCGATCTCCCGCTCGGCGCGACCGAGGACCGCGTGGTCGGTGCGCTCGATCTCGAACGCGCGCTCGGGGCGGGGGTCAAGGCGTTCGAGCCGGGGCTGCTTGCGCGCGCCAATGGCGGGTTCCTCTATATCGACGAGGTCAATCTGCTCGAGGATCACATCGTCGACCTGCTGCTCGACGTCGCGGCGTCGGGCGAGAATGTCGTCGAGCGCGAGGGGCTTTCGGTGCGGCACCCGGCGCGCTTCGTGCTGGTCGGGAGCGGCAACCCCGAGGAGGGCGAACTCCGCCCGCAATTGCTCGACCGCTTCGGGCTTTCGGTCGAGGTGCGCACCCCGCAGGATCTCGCGAGCCGGGTGGAAATCCTCCGGCGCTGCGACGCGTTCGAGCGGACCCCCGAGGCTTTTGCCGAAGTGTGGCGCGGCGCGGAAAGGAAGACGTTGAAACGCATTGCACGCGGTCGTGCCGGGGTCGCGGACGTGATCGTGCCCGATCCGATGCTCGCGCGCGCCTCGACGCTGTGCATGGCGGTCGGCGCGGACGGGTTGCGCGGCGAATTGACGCTGATCCGCGCGGCACGCGCGCTCGCCGCGCTCGACGGCGCGGGCGAAGTCACCGCCGCGCATATCGCGCGGATCGCGCCGCTTGCGCTCCGGCACCGGTTGCGGCGCGGGGTGCTCGATGAGACCGGCTCGACGGTGCGGATCGAGCGCGCGCTGGACGAACTGGCGGCGGCATGACCGATGCGCCCACGGCGCTGGACGATGCGCTGCTGGCGGCGCGGTTGTGTGCGTTCGATCCGGTCGGGCTCGGCGGGATGATCCTGTGCGGCGGGGGTGACGTACGGGATGCGGTGGTGGCGGCGCTTCACGCTGCCTTGCCCGAGGGCGCGCCGCTGCGGCGGATTCCTGCGCATGTCGATGACGAAGCGTTGCTCGGCGGGCTCGACCTTGGCGCGACGCTCGCGCTCGGGCGACCGGTGCGACAGCGCGGGCTGCTCGCGGCGGCGGATGGCGGGATGGTGGTGCTGCCGATGGCCGAGCGGATGACCGACGCGACGGCTGCGCGGATTGCGAGTGCGCTCGATGCGGGGGTGTCGACGCGGGTCGCAGTGGTTGCGCTCGACGACGGGGTCGAGGACGAAGCCCCGCCGCACGCGCTGGTCGAGCGGCTGGCGTTTCGGATCGATCTCTCGTGGTGTCGCCCGGCGGCTTCATCTTCCCCGGCGAAGGCCGGGGCCCAGTCGCGGAACGACTCCGGCGAAGGAATGCCCCCTGTAACAGCGACCTGCGCGACTGGGCCCCGGCCTTCGCCGGGGAAGGATGCGGTCAAGGTGCCGCGCCTTGTGACAGCAACGGTCGGAATTGCAGGCGATAGCTTGCCGGAAGCCGAATACGGGGGTGGAACCCCACCACCCGATCCATTCACCATCCTTGCCGTAACCGCGCTTACGCTCGGCATCGACTCCGCCCGCGCGCCCTTGTTCGCGCTCCGCACCGCGCGCGCTGCCGCCGCGCTCGCCGGGCGCGACGTCATCGAGGACGCGGACCTGCTGCTCGCGGTCCGTCTCGTCCTGGTCCCCCGCGCGACCCGTCTGCCCGCGCCGCCCGAAGCGGACAGCCCGAGCGAACCCCCGCCGCCACCCCCCGAAAGCGATTCGGGCGAGGAGGAGCAGGGCACATCCGAATCCCCCGAGGACGTCATCCTCGAAGCCGCGCTCGCCACGCTCCCGCGCGACGTGCTCGAATGCCTCGCGGCGGGGCGCGGTCGGCGCGCCGCGAACCGCGCGCGCGGCGCTGGCGAACGCCGCAAGTCCGCGCTGCGCGGTCGCCCGCTGGCATCGCGCGCGGGCGTCCCGCGCGGCGGCGCACGGCTCAGCCTGATCGATACGCTGCGCGCTGCCGCACCGTGGCAGGGCGTGCGCGCGCGCGGCGACGGACCGATCCGGATTCGGCCCGACGACCTGCGCATCCGCCGCTTCGAGACTCGCAGCGAAACGCTGACGATCTTCGCGGTCGACGCGTCGGGCTCGGCGGCAGCGGCACGGCTCGCGGAGGCAAAGGGCGCCGTCGAACTGCTGCTCGCGGAAGCCTATGTAAAACGTACGCAAGTCGCGCTGATCGCGTTTCGCGGGGGCGGCGCGGAGCTGCTGCTCCCCCCGACCCGCTCGCTCACCCGCGCGCGTCGCGCGCTCGCCGCGCTGCCGGGGGGCGGGGGGACACCGCTCGCTGCCGGGCTCGACGCTGCGCGCACGCTGGCGGAAGCAGCACGCGCGCGCGGGCGGACGCCGTTTCTCGTCGTGCTGACCGACGGCCGCGCCAACATCGCCGCGGATGGCAGCGCGCTCCGCGACCGTGCCGAGCACGATGCCGAACAGGCCGCGCGTGCGATCGGCCAGCTCCGTATCGGCGCGGCGTTCATCGACACCTCGGCGCGACCCCGCCCCGAAGGCGCGCGGCTCGCGCTGGCGATGGGCGCGCGCTACCTCCCGCTCCCTCGCGCGGATGCGACCGCGATGCACCGCGCGGTCGCCGCGGTGCAGGCGGCATGAGCGCGCCGCGCTGGTCGGTCGAGGGGCGCGACTGGCCCAATCGCGCCGCCAGCCGGTTCGTCGAGAGCGGGCGGATTCGCTGGCATGTCCAGCAGATGGGGGCGGGGCCGGTCGTGCTGCTGCTCCACGGCACCGGCGCGGCGACGCATAGCTGGCGCGGGCTGATGCCGCTGCTCGCCGAGCGGTTTACCGTCGTTGCGCCCGATCTGCCCGGGCATGGCTTCACCACCGGGCGTCCGGTCGGCGGGCTCGCGATGCCCGCGATGGCGCGCGCGGTCGCCGATCTGCTGGCTACGCTCGGGGTCGCGCCCGATCTCGTCGTCGGCCATTCGGCGGGGGCGGCGATCGGGGTGCGGATGGTGCTCGACGCGCTGGTCCGGCCACGCGCATTGGCCGGGCTAAGCCCCGCGCTGATGCCGTTCCCGGGGCTCGCCGCGCAATTATTCCCGACGCTTGCGCGGATGCTGTTCGTCAATCCGTTCGCGCCGCATATCGTCGCGGCGCTGGTGCGCGGCCCCGGCGATGCGGCGCGTTACGTGAAACAGGCGACCGGATCGCGGATCGACGCAGTCGGGGTCGATTTCTACCGGCGGTTGTTCGCGACGTCGGATCATGTCGCGGGCGCGATCACGATGATGGCGGCGTGGGACCTCGACGTCTTCGCGCGCGACCTGCCGCGGCTGCACGTGCCGACGCTGTTGGTACATGGGGCGGCGGATTCGGCGATCCCGCTCGCTTCGGTGAAGGCGGCGGCGGCGCTGATTTCCGAAAGCCAAATCGAGATTATGCCGGGGCTCGGTCATCTCGCGCACGAGGAACGACCCGCCGAAGTAGCGGCGCTGATCGAAGAGTTCGCGGGGAAGGAATGACACGCCGCCTCCACCCGTTCGTTTCGAGCGACGTCGAGAAACCTGCGCTGTGAACGGCTTCTCGACTACGCTCGAAACGAACGGAAAGGGGGCAGGTCACATGATCGCCGCCAACCCCGGCCTCGTCGCGCTGCTCGACATGGCGATCGTCGGCGTGCCGACATTCGTTTTCATCGTCTGGCAGCTCGTCT
>Ga0160428_1001667_pt1 | contig 15948 bp, 15 predicted proteins | sample SolpanmetagenomM_FD_108198 | JGI IMG/M metagenome (GOLD analysis project Ga0160428, IMG submission 108198) | Solar panel surface microbial communities from Lawrence Berkeley National Laboratory, California, USA - M | ecosystem: Engineered > Built environment > Solar panel > Unclassified ... | reverse complement strand
ATCTGGTCGCTATCGTCGATTGGTTTACCCGGCGGGTGCTGGCTTGGCGGGTGTCGATCTCAATGGATGTCGCGTTTTGTATCGAGGCACTGGAGGAAGCGCTGTGCCAGCAGGTTCGGCGCGATCGGAAGATAGTGACAACTGTCGGTGGTACACGGTCGAAACCGGCGCCCCGCCAGCGCGCGGATACGATGGCGACGCATCAGGCGCTCGACGCGGCCACGGCTGCACGGTCGGCCTTCCGCCCGCAGGGCGGCATGCATCCTCGGCGATCCGTAACGCCCCTGATGACGTGCCTGAAGGCGGCGGACGTCGTGCAACAACGCCAAGTTCGCTGTCGTCCGCGCACTCGGTGCGCGGACGCGCCAGTCGTAATAGCCGCTGCGCGACACGCCGAGCATGCGGCACATGACGTTCACCGGCCAGGTGGACGCGTGCTGCTCGATAAAAGCGAACTTCTTCGCGGCATCTCCGCAAAGATGCCGACGGCTTTTTTTAGTATGTCGCGCTCCATCCGCGCGCGGTCCAGTTCCCTGCGTAGCCGCGCGATCTCTGACGCCCGATCTGCCGGCGACGTCATCGCCGATACTGGCAGCTTCGCCGCCGGGCTTACGGCTGGGGTGCTGCTATCCCCTAACTTGCGCTGCCAACGACGCAGCATCGTCGGCATGATCCCCAGCTCCGCTGCCACTTCGGTCTGCATCCGACCGCTCGTCTCCCAAAGCGCGACGGCCTCGTGCTTGAACTCGTCTGTGAACCGACGTTTCGTCGTACTCGCCATCATACACCTCCTGGCTCCGCAGAGCCTATCATTGGTGTCCGTCAAACCGAGGGAAGATCACGACGTCTGGTGCTCCGACCGCTATGCTGCCCAGCAGGGTCATGCCGACGCGCACCAAGCCTGCCTCGCCCATCTCCCGCGTGATGTCGCCTACGCGCTCGATGCGGCTAAAACTATGGCTGAACAAGGCGTTCAGACTGGCGGACGGCATCAGCCGTCTGGCGCCATGGACGATTGCCACAAGACGACGCGCGCTCGAACGAACCATCGACGACATCACCACGACGCCTACGTCGTGCGAACTGACGATGAAGCTCCGAAAACAGATTCGCCCGCGCCAAGGAGCAGCTCCTTACCTTCGCATATTGGCCCGGCAAGGTCGAACCGACCAACAATGCCTGCGAGCGCGACCTTCGCCCCGCCGTCATCCAACGCAAGATCACTAATGGCTACCGCGCCATGTGGGCGGCTCAGGGGGAAGCTGACATCAGGACTGTCGTCGCCACCGCGCGGCCTACGCCCGGTACAAACATCTTCGGTACCATCGCCGCTACCCTGGGCGTATGAAACATTCTCAGACCGGGGGGGTGGGTAATTACGAATGAGCCGGACGGTATGGCCGATTTCCACAAACAAGCGAGCCCAATGATGCGCGCTGGAGCAGGTCACTATTCCAACAACGCAGGGAGGCTGCATGGTGAAAAAAGTGATCATGTCCGCACGACGAGTGTTCAACGCAGTACGGCCACGCCCTTTTCATCGACACCGTGAACCTGGAACACCGTCTTGGCCAAAGCGAGGCCGATCGTAACAACTGATATCGCTTCCTCCTCTTTGATGACAACATCGGATTGTACAATCTTCCAATGGGTGTGGTCCATGCCATCAAGTGGGCGGTCCAGCTGGGCCTTTACATGACACTGGAAAGCATCACGCAATTGGGCGATGATCCCACCATCACGTTGGCGTCAATGGCAGCGTGATCGGCCGGCCCTGCCCGGAAATCAAAGCGGCTACGCCGCTGAAGCCTCACCACGCGGTGGGACACGATCACGTTGATGAATTGGAACCAGTTCGTATGGATGTTACACCACCTCTTGGCTTAGAGTTACAAGAGCTGATTCAGCGTTTGGCTCGAACTCAACAAATTGCGTTGAAAAAGAGCTTTTCATCAGATGAAGTAACTCCTGCCCACGGGTTGGCACTAAACCTAATTCGAGACGGCTGCCGGATCCCCAAGGACGTTGCCGCCGGATTAGGATATGATCCGGGAGCAACCACGCGCATCTTGGATCATTTAGAAGAAAAGGGCTGGGTGGTTCGCTGCAGGAGCAATCACGACCGAAGGATAGTCGACCTTAATCTCACCCATTCAGGTATATACATAGCCAACCAATGCTACATGCGTCTCGCGAATCTGTGGCGGGATTGGCTTAGCGCGTGGGAGGTCAAAGAAACTGAGACACTGATGCAATTACTAAGGCGCTTGGATGCTACTCTGTCTGAATCGCCAGTGCGCCGAGTCGGACAGAAGGTGCCGGCAGCCTAGCGAGTTTATCGAGGATTTCAGCGGCGGGCTTGGTCCAGACGAAGGGCTTGGGGCGTTGTGTTCCTGAGGAGGCGTTTGATGGCAGCCTGAAGATCGACGATGCCGCCGAAGGCGCCGCAGCCGCTGTCGAGTGAGGATTGAGAAAAAGCCTCCAACGGCATTGAGCCAGGAGGCCAATGTCGGTGTGAAGTGGAAGGTCCACCGCGGATCACCGCACTGGAGGAGACGCTCGGCCTGAAGCTCTTCGAACGCAATCCGCGCGGCTACAATTTGACCCAGCACGGCGAGGCGCTGCTCGGCATGGCGAGCGCGATGGAAGCGGAGGCGGTGCGCACCGGCGAAAGCGCCGCGGGCCAGCAATTGGGCCTCACTGGCGTGGTACGGATCAGCACGCCCGAGGGGTTCGGCAATTTCTTCCTAGCGCCCAGGATCGGCGAACTGGTGGCGAGCCACCCACGGCTCGCGGTCGAGATGATCACGATCCAGCAGATCGTCGCGCTGTCCCGACGCGAGGCCGATATCGCCGTCAGCATGACGGTGCCGCCGAACGGCAATTTCGTCGAGGAGCACCTGACCGACTACCGTCTTACGTGTACGGTGCGCGCACCTATCTCGATGCCGCGCCGCCCATCCGAAGCCGCGCGGATATCGGCGATCATCCGTTCATCGGCTACGTCGACGACCCGATCTTCACGCGCTCGCTGAACTATCTGTCGGAGATCCGCCCGCATCTGCGCGCGCGGCTCCAGAGCAGCAGCCTGCATGCGCAACTGATGGCGACGATCGGCCGGTTCGGGCTGTGTGTCTTGCCCGCCTATGTCGCGCGCAACGCACCTGATCTGGTGGCAGTGCTGCCGGACGAAATTTCGTTACGGCGATCCTATTGGATGATCGCCCACGCCAACATGGCGGAGACCGCGCAGGTCCGGTTGACCCAGCGTTTCGTGTACAAGCTGATGACCGAAGCGGGCGCCTTCTTCGCGTAGCCGCCCGTTTCGCGATCAGACGGCCGAATGCCAATCGCGATCGGCGACCGCTGCGAGCAGGCGTTGCGGGGACGGCAGTGGAGCGGCGACGATGTCCTCCCGCAGCATCTCTCGCACCCGCGCCCGCAGCCCGGCGATCTGGTCACCGCGGGCCGCATCGTCGATCCGCGGGGCACTGTAGCAGACATGCGGGGCGGCCAGCTCGTACCCCATATAGCCCAGGAACAGTTGCTGGATCGGCCACAGCACCGCATCGATCGCGCCATATTCCCCGTCGCTGGAAAACCGCCGCTCGCTGCCACCGGTGGTGACGCTGATCAGGCTCCGCCGGCCCTGGAACAACCCCGTTGCAAAGCGCGTCCCGTCCGCATAAGCGACGCCGTACGCGCAGACTCGGTCGATCCATCCCTTGACGATCGCTGGCGGGCCGCCCCACCAGATCGGGAACTGGAGGATCAGGCAGTCCGCCCAGCGCAGCTTTTCCTGTTCGCGCGCGATGTCCGCTGTGAAACCCTCGTTCAGCGCCGCGGCGCGCTGTTCGGACTGGTAATGAAACAGGTCTGCATTCTCCGGCGCGACGAAATCGTGCACTCCGCCGACGGCCTCGAAATCATCGGCATAGAGATCAGATATCCGAACCTCGTGCCCCAGCGACCGCGCCTCGTCCGCCGCCGCATCCCTCAGCGCGGCGTTGAACGATTGCGGCGACGGGTGCGCGTAGAGGATAAGGATGTTCACGCCACGGCCTCCGCGACCGCCGCCTCGTAACGCGCCGTCGTCTTCGCCGCGATGTCCTCGACGGTGACGCCGGGGGCGAGTTCGATCAGGCGGAACGGGCTGTCATGATCCTTGCGGGCGAACACGCATAGATCGGTGACGATCATGTCCACCACGTCCTTGCCGGTCAGCGGCAGGGTGCATTCGGGAATGAACTTCGCATCACCCGACTTGGCGTTGTGCTCCATCACGACGATGATCTTCCTGACGCCGGCGACCAGATCCATCGCGCCGCCCATGCCCTTGATCACCTTGCCGGGGATCATCCAGTTGGCGATATCGCCATTCTGCGCCACCTCCATCGCACCCAGCACGGCGAGGTCGATATGCCCGCCGCGGATCATCGCGAAACTGTCGGCGGACGAGAAATAGACGGTGCCGGGCAGTTCCGATACGGTCTGCTTACCCGCGTTGATCAGGTCGGCGTCCTCGTCGCCCTCGAACGGGAACGGCCCGATGTCGAGCATGCCGTTCTCGGACTGGAGTGTCACCTCGACGCCCTTCGGCACATGGTTCGCCACCAGGGTCGGGATACCGATGCCCAGATTGACGTAGAAGCCGTCCTGCAATTCGCGCGCGGCACGTGCCGCCATCTCGTCGCGGGTCCAGGGCATCAGGTGATCTCCTTCTTGCGCACGAGGCGCTGCTCGATCTTCTTGTCGTAGGGCGAGCCCACGATCAGGCGGTTCACGTAGATTCCGGGCAGGTGGATGGCATCGGGGTCCAGGCTGCCGATCGGCACGATCTCCTCGACCTCGGCGACGCACACCCGGCCTGCGGTGGCGGCGGGGGCGTTGAAGTTGCGCGCGGTCTTGCGGAAGATCAGGTTGCCCGCTTCGTCCGCCTTCCAGCCCTTGATGATCGACAGATCGGCGACGATGCCGCGTTCGAGGATATAGTCCTCGCCGTCGAAGCTCTTCACCTCCTTGCCCTCGGCGACCAGCGTGCCGACGCCCGTCCTGGTGTAGAAACCGGGGATGCCCGCACCGCCCGCGCGCAACCGCTCGGCCAGCGTCCCCTGCGGGCAGAACTCCACCTCCAGCTCGCCGCTCAGATATTGCCGTTCGAACTCCTTGTTCTCGCCGACATAGCTCGCGATCATCTTCTTGACCTGCCTGGTGCGCAGCAGCTTGCCGATGCCTTCGTTGTCGATCCCCGCATTGTTCGAGGCGAAGGTCAGGTCCTTCACCCCCGCGGCCTGAATCGCTTCCAGCAACCGTTCGGGCAAACCGCACAGGCCGAACCCGCCGGACGCCACCGTCATGCCGTCGAACAACAGGCCGTCGAGCGCGGCCTGCGCATTCTTGAAGAGCTTTCTCACTCTCGATCCTTCCGTTTTCCGGTCGCCGTCCGGCGCCGACCGCGTTTAACCGTTACGCCGGAACATATCCGAGGTGCGCCGACACGCGCTGCGCGCCGACCAGCAGGGCCTCGGTTACAGCCGGGTCGACGGCGCGCGGCAGATTATGGGTTAACCCCACCACCGCGATCGTGCCGACACACTCCCCGCTATCGTCGAATACGGGCCCCGCGATCGCGTTGAGCCCCAGCGCCAGTTCCTCGGGCGCATCCGCCCAACCCTGGACGCGAACCTCGTTGAGTTTCGCGTCCAGGGCGTCCCAACTCATGATCGTGTTTGCGGTCAACGCATCCCATGTCTGGTTCCTCGCGTATTTCATCAACGCCGGGCGACCGAATGCCAGCGCGATCCTTCCTTGCGCCGAACTGTGCAGCGACAATTCACTCCCTGGACGGACGCCGATCTGCAGCGTGCCTTTGGTGGTCAGCGTGGTCAGCACCACGACGCCGCGCGCCCGCACCGCCGAGACAACAACCGACAGGCCGGTCTCCTCGCGTAGCCACAGCGCGACGTCCTCGGAAGCGGACCGCAGATCGATCCGGTTGCTCGACCCTTGCGCCAGCAACTGACACTGTATGCCGAGCCGGTAGCGCGACGTCCGAGCATCCTGTGCCAGATAGTTGCGCTCGACCAGCGTCTGGAGATGACGAAAGACCGTCGCCTTGGTCAGCCCCAGCCGCAGCGCCAGTTCGGTAACCCCGATATCCTCTTCGGCGGCCGCGACCGCCTCGATCACGTCCAGCGCCAGGTTGAGGGACTTCACCCCCGATCGATCGTCCGTCATGCCTCGCCTTCGCCCCTCTGCCAAACCGGATCGCGGCGCGGCGGTAGATGTCGTGATTATGCTATCCACCGGGTTATCCGCTGGCGACTGGCCGATGTCGAGGCGATCGCCGATCACGCCGCCGCGGCTCGCTCAGGCTTCGGGTAATCGTCGGCGTTAAGGATCCAGCCCGGCTTTTCCGAAAAATCGAGGCGGGGCGGGCAAAAGATGTCGACGAGCTGGTTGGTGCCATCACCCACCGCGCGCGTCGTGTGGATAGCCGGCGGCGGGATCACGGCGACGGACGGCGACGCGCAGAACTCCTTGTCGTCGTCGCGCCAGGCGTTGAGATCGGTCGTCCACGGCCAGCGGATATAGTGCACGAAGCTGCCCTCCAGCGCGAGCGAGCACTGCTCGAAATCGTCGTGGAAATGCGGTGACAGCTTGGTCGCGTCGCGTGGCCCCTCGAACACGTCGAGCATGTTGATCATCATCGTCGTGCAGCGATAGATGCTGCCGAACCGCCCCGGCGTGGGCGGCACGTCGAGTGGATAGGCGCGGACCTTGAACCCGCCATGCGGTTCCGGCCAGGCCTGGAGCGGCGGGATGTTCGGATGCGCGGCGCGGTAGGATTCCTCGTTCGCGCACTTGGCGACGAGATCCTCCGCACGCACGGTGACGAGGCGGACGATCCGGCCCGGCTTGATCACGGTGACGGTGCTGGCGCCGGGCGGCACGAAGGCGAGATTGCCGCCGGTGACGGTCTCGGTCTGCCCGCCCGCCTCGATTCGCACTTCGCTGGCAACATCGGGCAGCATCAGCGCATATTCGTCGGCCTGGTCCTCGCGGACCAGCGCGGCGCCGGCTTCAGCCTCCATATAGTGCAGCACGAAATTCTGGCCGCGGAAATACCAGCTGCGGCCCTCCGGCCCATCGTCTTGCGGTAGTGAATCGTAGAAGCGGCCATATTCGGCACCGGCAAAGGCGGTCGCGGCCGGCTTGGCGGCCGATGCGGCGGGCGCAAGGGCGGTGCGGGGATCGGACTGATCGTACATCTAAACTCTCCTCTCTCGACTGCAGGAAACGAATGACGGCTTCAACTGAGCCGGCCTGTTTCTCTGCGCGATACATCTTCTTGCCATACGATACGGCGTTGATCAACGTGATTTGACAGCATTAAGGTTAAAATGTATTGACCTGCGAAACGCCGTACCGCCGATGATAACAAATAGGCGGATTGAGAGAGGATTTGCCACCTGTGTCCCAGCCCACCCCCCGCTCCGAATCATCGACTCAATCCCTGCGAGAGGGAGCCTTGCGAGGGGGAGGCCTGAGAGAGCGACTTCGTGCTGGAACGCCGGTCGTTGGCACCTTCGTCAAGACGACGTCGTCGCAGACCGTCGAGGTATTGGGACATTCGGGCATGGACTTCGTCGTGCTCGATGCCGAGCACGCGCCGTTCGGGATCGACTCGCTGGACGGCGCTACCGCCGCGGCCCGCGCCGCCTGTCTGCCCGCGCTGGTGCGCATCCCAAGCCACGCGCCGACCTTCATCAACAGCTGCCTCGACATGGGCGCAAGCGGCGTTCTGGTGCCGCACACCTTGTCGGCCCGGGATGCCGAGGGCATCGCCGATGCGGTGAAATATGGTCGCGGCAAGCGGGGCTTTTCCCCGTCGGGCCGCGCCGGCAGCTACGGGCAGGTCGATTTCACCGCCTATCGCGCCGCCGCCGATGCGGACAGCAACATCTGGTGCCAGATCGAGGACCGGGTCGCGATGGACAATCTCGACGCGATCGCCGCGATCGCCGATGTCGACTGCCTGTTCATCGGCCCCGCCGATCTGGGCCTGTCGCTCGGCTGCGACGGGCCGAAGGATCCCCGCCTGGCGGAGGCCATCAGGGCCATCGCGGATGCCGGCAAGCGCCACAACCGCACCGTCGGCCTGTTCGTGCCCAATACCGATTCAATCCCCGACATGATCGCGATCGGCATCACCCTGTTCGTGTGCGGTTCCGATCAGGGCCTGATGCTCGGCAGGGCGAAGCAGGTATCGGCCGAACTCGCCGCCATTGCCAAGGCAGGCGGCTGATACCCGACCCGCGACGACCGCGTCGCCCCATCGCCACATGATCGTCCGGAGAGGCGACGTGATGGCACCAGAAGCCCTGTTGGAGAGGCATTGAACGATGTTTGATTGGTTTAGGGACCTGAACAAGACCGAGCGGCGTACGCTGTACGCCTGTTTCGGCGGCTGGTCGGTCGATGCGCTCGATACCCAGATCTACAGCTTCCTCATTCCGACGCTGATCGCCGCCTGGTCGATGACCAAGGCGGAGGCCGGCCTGCTCGGCACCGCGGCGCTGATTTCTTCGGCGGTCGGCGGATGGATCGGCGGCATGCTGTGCGACCGGATCGGCCGGGTGCGCGTCATGACGCTCGCCATCGCGTGGTTCACGGTCTTCACCATCCTGTGCGGCTTCGCCAATTCCTACGAACACCTGCTGATCGGCCGCATTCTGTCGGGCATCGGCTTCGGCGGCGAATGGGCGGCGGGGTCGGTCCTGATGGGCGAGATCATTCGGCCGCAACACCGCGGCAAGGCGGTCGGCGTGGTGCAGAGCGCCTATGCGATCGGCTATGCCGTCGCCGCGATCATGTCGACGGTGCTGTTCGCGTGGCTGTCGCCGGACATGGCGTGGCGTTGGATGTTCTGGCTGGGCGTGACCCCCGCGCTCCTCGTCTTCCTCGCCCTGCGCGGCGTGAAGGAGCCTGCGGTCTATCTCGATGCCAAAAAGGCGCGCGCGGCCAAGGGCAAGGAAAATGTCAGCCCCTTCATGATCTTCCACCCGAGCGTGCTGAAGATCACGATCCTGACCTCGATCCTCGCGCTCGGCGTGCAGGCGGGCGGCTTCTCGGTCGCCATCTGGCTGCCAACGCTGCTGAAGACGACGCATGCGATGACGACCGTGCAGGTCGGCTACAACATGCTGCTGTTCACGATCGGGTCGTTCTTCGGCTACGTCGCCGCAGCGTATCTGAGCGACGGCATCGGCCGCCGCCGCAACTTCCTGCTGTTCGCCCTGCTCAACTGGATCACCATTCCGGCGTTCCTGTACCTCCCGGTTGGGCAGGGCGGACTTTTCGCGCTCGAATTCCTGCTCGGCTTCGCGGCCCTCGGGATCTACAGCGCACTCGGGCCGTATTTCACCGAACTGTTCCCCAGTGCGGTGCGCGCCACGGGTCAGGGCTTCTCCTACAATCTGGGACGCGGCCTCGGCGCCTTCTTCCCCGCGATCGTCGGCATGCTGAGTGCGGAAGGCGGGCTGCTCCAGCTCCGCGACGCGATGGGCATCATCGCGTGCAGCGCCTATTTCTTCGTGCTGATCGCGATCGCCATGCTCCCCGAGACGCGGGGCCGCGATCTGCGCGACGCGCCGGACGTGGTGCCGACACCCGATGGCGAATTGGCCTCTTACCCGAGCGAGCCCAGTCGGACCTGAGCCGCACCTGAGACGCCGTTCGGGCGGCATATCGACATGGGGCAGCCAGCAATCACGCCGCCCCTGAAACCCAGACGGCAGCTCAGCGGGCCCTGAGGGCCTTCGGACGGCCGGACGTGCGCGACCCGTCAGCAGACAAAAGGACGTTGGACATGACCAGCAAGCAGGCCTTTCTCGGACGATCTCTGGCCGCGGTGATGATGGTGGCGCTCACCCCCGGCGTGGCCCACGCCGACGATCTTTCGGACATGCGCGCCCAATTGCGCGAACTCACCGCTGCGATGAAGGCGATACAGCAGCATCAGACCGCACTCGAAAAGCGGCTGGCGGACAGCGAATCCGCGCGTGCCGCCCTCGACGCCAATCCTGCCCCTGCCCAGACCATGGGGCCGGCTCGGACGGCACCCCAGGCGGTGGCGGCGAGCGGCGCACCCGCAGGTGGTGCGCAATCCGTGCAGCCGACGCCCGCCAGTCCGGTGGTGATGGCCGGCAACGATCGTCCATCGGGAACGATCGCGCCCAATCCTCTATTCAGCAACGCGCCCGTCCCGAACGGTAAGGGCGCAACCTTCGTCGTTCCCGGCACGAACACGACGCTTCGCTTCGCCGGCCTCGTAAAGTTCGACGCGTTCGACGATCTGTCGGGCGCGAACCTGAACGTCATTCCGACGGACGGCGTGGGTATCCCGATCAGCGGCACCAGCCAGTCCCGCCGCAAAGGCCATTTCATGATGAGTGCGCGCCAGACGCGCTTCGGCTTCGCGAGCGAAACGCCGACAGAGTTCGGTCCGTTAAAATCGCTGATCGAACTGGATTTCTACGGCACCGGCGGCCAGGCGGCCTACACCAATCCGGTCTCACCGCGCCTGCGCCACGCCTATGTGTCGCTCGGCGGACTTACGGTCGGTCAGACCTGGTCCAACTTCTTCGATCTGGAGGCGGCACCCGAGACGCTCGACATGACCGGGCCGGTCGGCAACGCCTATGCGATCCGCCAGCCGCTGATTCAGTATCGTCACGCGCTCGGCAGCAACGGCACGCTGACGGTCGCCGCCGAAAATCCCGAAGGCGATTTCCTCGGCGCGGATCACACCGCGAACATTCCGGTGGGCGCGGTCATGTCGACCCGCGTGTTGAACCAGGCACCGGATTTCACGGCGCGCTACACCTGGAAGGGCGATCGCCTTCGGGTGTCCGTCGCCGGCATGGCGCGGTTCATCAATCTGGATACAGGCGGCGCGCCGCTCTCCTTCCTGGGCCCTAACGGCAATTTCACCTTTGCCGGCAGCGCATCGACCTGGGGTTTCGCGGGCCAGCTGGACGCCACGCTCAAGACCTGGGGTCAGGACAGCTTCACGCTGCAGGTCAATGGCGGCCCCGGTCTTGGCCGCTATATCATGGTGCCGCAGGATACCTCGGCCGCGATCGGTATCGCCCCTAATGGTGCCGTCAACGCCAATCCCGGAAGCGGCGCGGTGCTCGGTCCGGACGGGAAGCTCCGCACGATCTTCACCTATGGCGGATCGGCCTGGTATCGCCATTACTGGTCGCCGATATGGCGTTCGAACATCGTCGCCGGTTACGAAAAGCTGAGCGACGCGCAGAACACGCTGCCGATCAACTATCCCGACACGATCGCGACGGTGCACGCCAACGTGATCTGGAGCCCCCTTCCCCAGCTCGGCGTCGGCCTCGAATATGTTCACGGCTATCTCGGCCTGCGCGGCCAGACCGACGCCAACCGCCTGCTCGGTTACGGCGACGACGGCGTACTGAACCGCGTGCAGTTCAGCGTCCAGTACAACCTCTTTTGATGTGTCCGGGCGGCCGGGGCCACGCTCCGGTTGCCATCCTCGTAGCGAGAGTCCATCCATGGCGTCCCCCCGTAAAGTCATCATCTCCTGCGCCATCACGGGCGCGATCCACACACCCTCCATGTCGCCGCATCTGCCGGTCACGGCGCAGGAGATCGCCGAATCCGCGCTCGGCGCGGCAGAAGCCGGGGCGGCGATCGTCCATCTCCACGCGCGCGATCCTGAAACTGGCCAGCCCGACCAGCGGCCGGAGGCGTTCCTGCCCTTCCTCCGAACCATCAAGGGGGCGAGCGACGTCGTCATCAACCTGACCAGCGGCGGCGCGCCGACCATGCTGGTCGCAGAACGGATCAAGCCCGCGGCCGAATTGCGCCCTGAAGTCGCGAGCCTCAACATGGGTTCGATCAATTTCGGCCTGTTCCCGATGCTGAACCGGTTCAAAGACTTCAAGCACGACTGGGAAATGCCTTATCTGGAGGGCACCGACGACCTGATCTTCCGCAACACGTTCCGCGACATCGAATATGCGCTGAAGCAGTGCAGCGACGCGGGCACCCGCTTCGAATTCGAATGCTACGACATCGGGCACCTGTATAACCTCGCCCACTTCGTCAAGCGCGGCCTCGTAAAGCCACCCTTCTTCGTCCAAAGCGTGTTCGGCATCCTGGGCGGGATCGGCCAGCATCCCGAAGACGTGATGCACATGCATCGCACCGCCGTGCGGCTGTTCGGCGACGACCTCCGCTGGTCCGTGCTCGGTGCCGGTCGCGGCCAGATGCCGATCGCGGCGACTGCGGCGGCGATCGGCGGCCATGTCCGCGTCGGGCTGGAAGACAGCCTGTGGATCGGTCCCGGCCAGTTGGCCCAGACCAATGCCGAGCAGGTGACGAAGGTGCGCCAGATCATCGAGGGCCTCGGTCTTGCCGTCGCGACCCCCGACGAAGCGCGCACGATCCTCGGCCTGAAGGGCAAGGACCAGGTCTCCTTCTGAACGACACCGCGCGGCGAACCACCGGTTCGAACTGACGATGCCGTCCTTTTCCGTTTCCTCTTTCCCCACCCTAAAAGGAGAATTCACGATGGTTAGCTATGACGGGCCGATCTACGACGCCCATGCCCATCTCGTTTCCGACGATCTCGAACGCTATCCGCGCGACAAGCCGTTCCGTGAGGGCGCGGTCGAGGACTCGGTATTCGGCCCTGGCATGATCGGGCGCCCCGGCGGCATGCACGGCCCCAACCCGGTCAACGAAAAACCGACCGCCGAGCAGATGCACGACTGGATGGTCGAACAGAACGTCATCGGCATTGCCGCCGTGCAGAAAGGCCTGATCTACGGCACCGACAACAGCTACATCGTCGATGCCGCGGACATTTACCCGGACGAGATGCGCGCGGTCATCATCGTCGATCCGCAGGCCCCCGAAACGCCGGACATGATCCGCGCCGACGCCGCGCGCGGCATCATCGGTATCCGGTTCTTCGGGATCGGTGTCGAGGACAAGAGCAAATGGCTGAGTTCGCCCTCCGCGCTGGAAGCCTGGTCGCTCGCGAACGACCTCGGCCTGCTCGTCGATATCGAGGCACCCGCGAAGGATTCAGACGTCCTTATCACGGTCATCGAACAGATGGCGGATCGCTTCCCGAAACTGCGCATCGTCCTCGACCACGTCTTCCTGCCCGACGTCCGCCAAGCCAATTTCGGCATCGACGAACGCTTCGAGGGGTTCAAGTCGCGCGACAACATCACGTACAAGTTCACGTCGCTGAACATGGACTTTATCCGCGAACGCGGCTTTGCACCGGAAGACGTCTTGCGCCGCGTGGTGGATTTCTACGGCGCGGACAAGGTCATGTGGGGATCGGACATCGGCACGTCATCCGGCACCTACGCGGAAATGCTGGAGCGCGCGAAGGACGCCACCAAGTATCTGGATGACGACGAACGGCGCAAGTATCTCCATGATACGGGGCTGCGCGTATTCCTCGGTTCGTAAGCGATGATGCTCTCCGATTGGGTCCCGCCATACGACGATGCGGCCGTGACGGTACCGATCGGGACATGAGGCGGCGCACGGACGCGGGACCAACAGACCTGGTCCCGCATCCGTGCAACCTCGCTGCCGGGTTCAGCTGCTCCAGCCAGGACAAATACGATAATCGCAGACATGCGCTGCCCTCCCGGAATTTTAATTAGTTCTTCTTCTAGTGTCGGCCGATTGTCCCGACAGACCACGCCGTTGCTGACAGCGCACCTTCCACAGAAAGGCTAATTCCATGAACGAAATCGTCGTCACCGCTGCCAAGCGCACGCCCGTCGGCAGCTTCCTGGGCGCGTTCGCCGCCACCCCGGCGCACGAGCTCGGCCGTGTGGCGATCGAGGCGGCGCTCGCGCAGGCGGGCGTCGATGGCGCCGACGTGTCGGAAGTAATCCTGGGCCAAGTGCTCACCGCGGCGCAGGGGCAGAACCCGGCGCGGCAGGCGTCGATGGCGGCGGGCATTCCCAAGGAAGTGCCCGCCTGGGGCGTCAACCAGGTCTGCGGGTCCGGCCTGCGCTCGGTGGCCCTCGCCTGCCAGGCGATCCAGACCGGCGATGCGACGATCGTCGTCGCCGGCGGGCAGGAGAGCATGTCGCTCAGCGCGCACGCACAGACGATGCGCGGCGGCACCAAAATGGGCGCGATCAGCCTGGTCGACACGATGGTCAGCGATGGCCTGACCGACGTGTTCAATGGCTATCACATGGGGATCACGGCGGAAAACCTCGCCGAGCAATATCAGGTGACCCGCGCGGAGCAAGACGCCTTTTCCGTCGGATCGCAGAACAAGGCCGAGGCGGCGCGCAGCAGCGGCCGCTTCAAGGACGAGATCGCTGCCGTCATGATCAAGGGCCGCAAAGGCGACACCATCGTCGCCGACGACGAATATATCCGCGCCGGCGCGACGATCGAGAGCGTCAGCGGCGTACGCCCGGCGTTCAAGAAGGACGGCACCGTCACCGCCGCCAACGCCAGCGGCCTCAACGACGGCGCCGCGGCGCTAGTGCTGATGAGCCGCGAGGAGGCCGACCGCCGCGGCACGCCTGTCCTCGCCACGATCAAGAGCTGGGCGAGCGCCGGCGTCGACCCGTCGATCATGGGCATCGGCCCGGTCCCAGCGAGCCGCAAGGCGCTGGAAAAGGCCGGCTGGGCGATCGCCGACCTCGACCTGATTGAGGCGAACGAGGCCTTTGCGGCGCAGGCGCTGTCGGTTGGCAAGGAGCTCGGCTGGGATGCGGACAAGGTCAACGTCAACGGCGGCGCGATCGCCATCGGTCACCCAATCGGCGCCAGCGGCGCCCGCGTTCTCACCACGCTGATCTACGAGATGCAGAAGCGAGATGCGAAGAAGGGCTTGGCGACGCTGTGCATCGGCGGCGGAATGGGCATCGCTATGTGCGTCGAGCGAAACTGAGCGGAGGCTTACAGAGATGGCTACGACGGTCGGAATAGAGGTTGAGGGTGCCGTCGCCACGCTCTGGTTGAACGGCGCCCCGCAGCGCAACGCGCTCTCCCTATCGACATGGGAGGCAATTCCGGCTGCGGTTGCGGAGGCCGAGGCTGCAACCGGCTGCCGCGTAATTGTGATCCGTGGTCGTGGGGGCCACTTCGGGGCGGGAGGCGACATAAAGGAATTTTGCGCGGTCTTCGCCGATGAGGCCTCTACGCTTGTCTATTTTGACCGGATGGAAGCGGCGATGCGCAGCATCGAGACGGCTCGCCTGCCGACCGTCGCGTTGATTGAAGGCCTGTGCGTCGGCGCCTGCGTCGCGCTTGCGCTCGCATGCGAGATCAGGCTCGGCGCAGCGGCCAGCAGCTATGCGATCACGCCAGCGAAGCTCGGCATTGCCTATCCCTACGGGGACATTGCTCGCGTCGTTTCGGCGATCGGTGCGAGCCGAACCAAGACTCTGATGTATAGCGGCGTCGCCATTCCTGCCGAAACGGCACTGGTCTACGGCTTGATCGATCGGGTCATCGCCGCCGACTCCGACACTGCCGCGTTCGTCAGCGCGGTTGCTGCCAGCTCGCCTTGGACGATCGCAACGACGAGACGCGCGATCCACAACGTTGGTCTCGATCGCTCCAACAAGGCAGCCGGCTACCCTGAGACCCTGGTCGCGGCGGTAACCGGGACGGATTTCGCCGAAGGCATGAACGCCTTCATCGAGAAGCGGACTGCCGTCTTCTCGGATGTAACGATCGCGCCCGCGAGAACGGCTGGCTTGGAGACAAGACGGTGAGCCGTGGTTCAGAGGTGGTTCTAGGAATCTGAACAGCGGGGATAAGTGGATTGCCGATCTGACAGCGGCCATGCTGGCCGCGAAGAGGAAGCAAGATGAGCAAGCGACCCCGCCGGAACCACAGTCCAGCATT
>Ga0160428_1001665_pt1 | contig 15952 bp, 14 predicted proteins | sample SolpanmetagenomM_FD_108198 | JGI IMG/M metagenome (GOLD analysis project Ga0160428, IMG submission 108198) | Solar panel surface microbial communities from Lawrence Berkeley National Laboratory, California, USA - M | ecosystem: Engineered > Built environment > Solar panel > Unclassified ... | reverse complement strand
TACGCCGAGCGCGTCGCCCTCGACCTCGACTACGCCACCCGCTGGAGCCTGCGCCGGGATCTCGCCATCCTCCTGCGCACAATCCCCGCCGTCCTCGCCCAGCGCGGAAGCCGCTGAGCCGGGCGCAGGACTGGATTGGCGGCGCGCCACCGCCGTCATGACCGCGGGTGCGGGATCGGTCTGCCACCCGTCCGAACTTAAGCTGGGCGGGTACGAACTGCGATGAGGGGCCTGTTGCTGAACGCGCTGCTCGGGTTGTGTCTCGGGCGGTTCGGCTCCGTGTGGTGGCTCCTGGTGTTCCTGCCGGTCGTGGCCGCCGAACTCGCCTACGGCGTTTACGTGTACCACCTCGGCCTGCATGCCGGCTTCATCCGGCGCGCCGTGACCCTGCTGGTCTGCGGCCAGTTCGGCTTTCTGCTCGGCGCGCTTCTGCGCCCCATGCGCGGCGAGACGTGAGGGTCGAAGCGGGCGCAGCCGATTCCGGAGGCTGGGCCGACGATGACGGCTTCCGGCCGGTATCGGATGACGGATCGCCACCCCGGGGGCGCTCGGCCGCGCGAGCGCCCGCATCCGGGAGCGCGGCGCCCCCCTGGCGCCCCCCTGGCGCCCCCCTGGCCGCCCCCCTGGCGCCCCCCTGGCGCCTTGGCCCTTCCCCCGGTTCTCGTGATAGCCAAGCCCCGGCTCCGAAGCCGCCGTGGATCGGCGGCCAGACGCACGGGATACGGTCGTGGAAGCGATATGGGTGACCGCTCTCATCCGAGCGTCGACCTCGGGAGCCGTCGTCGTGCTCGCCTCGGTGCTGGCCGAACTCCTCGGGCCGGTCTGGGGGGCGCTGATCATCAGCCTGCCGGTCTCCGCCGGGCCGGCCTACGTGTTCATGGTCCTGGAGCATGACACCGCCTTCGTGGCCGACGCGGCCCTCAACGGGTTCGCGGCGACCGCGGGGACAGGCCTGTTCCTCCTCGTCTATGCCCGCCGCGCGGCCGGCCGAGGTCTGGCCCGCAGCCTCGGCCCGGCGGTGGCGGCGTGGGGCGCGGCGGCCGTTCCGATCGCCGCAGTGTCGTGGACGCCGCTGACGGCGTTCCTGCTCAACGCGGCCGTCTACGGTGCGGGTACCCTGATGACCCGGCCGGCGGCGGGACCGTCGCTCGTCCGGAGCACCGTCGTCGCGAGGCCCCGGCCGCTGGACCTCCTCGTCCGGGCGGCCGCCGTCGCTCTGTTCGTGACGGCCATCCTGGCCCTGAGTTCAGCCTTGGGACCGGCGCGAACCGGGGTCATCGCCGCCTATCCGGTCACCCTCACGAGCACCTTCGTCATCCTGCACCGCCGCGTCGGTGGAGCGGCGATGGCACGGCTGGCCAGCATCACGATCCGCGGCGTGTTCGGCTTCGGCCTGACCCTGCTCACGCTTCACCTGACGATCCGGCCACTCGGTGCCGCCCTCGCCCTTGCGGCCGCGCTCCTCGTCTCTCTGACCTACTCGGCCGGGCTTCTCGCCCTGCAGAGCCGCCCGGGTCCGCAGGGCGAGAAGCCCGGCCGGTACGGTCGCTTCGCCAGACGGCCCTGACGCCCGGTCCGGTCCCGTGCGGCGGCTTTGCGGTGGCCGCGCGCGCCGGTCATCGGGACTGCACCGTCCATTTGGCGATCGCCACGGGACGCCCGGACCCGTCGGGTCGGGGCGCCCGGCGGGGCCGGATCCCACCGCCCAGGCGCGCGGCCTCAGGCGGTGCGCGGGGCGACCGCTTCGGAAGCCGCTCGGGCAGCCGCTCGGGCGGTATGGCGGCTCGGTGGCCGTGGCAGGCCGAGATGGTCGCGCAGGGTCGCGCCCGCGTAGTCGTGCCGGAACAGGCCGCGCCGCCGGAGGATCGGCACCACCGCGTCCACGAAGGTCTCCAGCCCGTCCGGCAGCACGTCCGGCATCAGGTTGAAGCCGTCCGCCGCGCCGGCCCGGAACCACGCCTCGATGTCGTCCGCGATCGCCTCGGGCGTGCCCGCGACGATGCGGTGGCCGACGCCGCCGCCCAGCGCCCGCAGGAGCTGGCGCACGGTCAGCCGGTCCCGCCGGGCGAGCGCGACGGTGCCGAGGAACAGCGTGTGGTTGGCGTCCGGCGGCAGCGGCAGCGGGTCGGGGAGCGGCCTGTCGAGGTCGAGCCGCGCGGGATCGATCCGCAGGGTGCCGGCGAGCCGGGCGAGGCTGTACTCCAGCGGTACGAGGTCCCAGAGCTCGTCCTGGCGGCGGCGCGCCTCGGCCTCCGTGGAGCCGATGACCGTTGCGAGGCCGGGCAGGACGACCAGCGCGTCCGGCCCGCGCCCGCAGCGCGCCGCCCGCGCCCGCAGGTCCCGGGCATAGGCCGCGCCGTCCTCAACGGTCTGGGCCAGGGAGAACACCGCGTCGGCGGTGGCGGCGGCGAGCGCGCGCCCGTCCTCCGAGCCGCCGGCCTGGAAGGTCACCGGGCAGCCCTGCGGGCTGCGCGGCACCGTGAGCGGTCCCTCGACGGAATAGTGCGCGCCGCGGTGATGGATGGCGTGGACCTTCCCGGCATCGACGAACCGGCCACCCGCCTTGTCGCCGAGGAAGGCGTCGTCCTCCCAGCTGTCCCACAGGGCGTGGACCAGCTCGGTGAACTCGCGCGCCCGGGCGTAGCGCGCCCCGTGCTCGGACGCGCCCGCGAAGCCGAAGTTGCGGCCCGCGGCGGCATCCGCGGTGGTGACCACGTTCCAGCCCGCCCGGCCGCGGCTGACGAGGTCCAGGCTCGCGACGCGGCGGGCGAGGTTGTAGGGCTCGTTGTAGGTCGTCGAGGCGGTGGCCACGAGGCCGACATGGCTGGTGGCCGCCGCGACGCTGGCCAGCACCACCGTGGGTTCGAGGGCGTTGAACGGCCGGTGGTCGATCCGGTCGTTGATCGCCGGCGTGTCGGCCAGGAAGATCGCGTCGAGCTTGCCCCGCTCCGCGACGCGGGCGACGCGCACGAAGTGGTCGATGTCCACGAAGGCGTCCGGCCGGCTGTCCGGCAGCCGCCACGCGGACGGGTAGACGCCCGAATGCAGCAGGTTGACGTTGAGATGCAGGGTGCGTCCGCTCATCGCAGTAAATCCCCGGTCAGCGGACGCGCGGCAGGACCTGCTCGGCGAAGCGGCGCATCTCCGCCTCGAAGGGCTGGAACTGCAGCATGAACAGGTCGATGCCGGCCGCGTGGAACGCCCGGATCCGCTCCGCCACTGTGGCGTAGCTGCCCACCAGCCCGGCTGCCGTGCCGCCGTTGGTGCCGACGTGGCGGGCGGCCCCCGCATCGGTCTTGGCGAACATCGCGCTGGCCCGGTCGGTCCGGGCGCGGGTGTCGGCGCGCAGGCCCGCGTCGCGCTGCGCCAGGGTGAGGAGCCGCGCGTGCTCGGCCTCCGCCTCCGCGTCGGTCTCCCGGGCGATCACGAAGGCCGAGAGACCGAAGCGCAGCGGGCCGTTGGACGCGGGCCGCCGGGCGACGTCGGCGATCAGGGCGGCGACGTCGGGCAGCGGCTGGCCGTTGAGGAACCAGACATCCGCGTGGTCGGCGGCCAGCGCCCGGGCGGGCTCCGACTCGCCGCCGAGATAGATGGTCGGCCGCGGCCGGAAGGTGCCGGCGGGGCGCAGCTGGTAATCCTCCACCTGGAAATGCGCCCCCGCGAATGTGACCCGCTCGCCGCGCATCAGCCGGTCCACCAGGCCGATCCACTCGCGGCCGTAGGCGTAGCGGTCGTCATGCGCGGGGAACGGCAGGCCGGCCCGCTCGAACTCGGCCCTGTTCCAGGCATTCACGAGGTTCAGGGCGAAGCGGCCGCCGCTGACGTGCTCGATCTGGAGCGCCATCTTGGCGAGCACCACCGGATGGTAGAGCCCCGGCTTGATCGCCGCGATGATCTCGATGCGGCGGGTCAGCGCCGCGAGCGCCGCCGCGGCGGTCCAGGCCTCGAGCTGGTCGCGTTCGCCGTCGTAGGGGTTCATCGTGTGCTGGGCGACCAGCACGGAGTTGAAGCCCAGGGCCTCCGCCTCCAGCACCAGGGCGCGGTTGCGCGCCCAGCTGGCGTCGTCCGGCTCGTCGGGATCGTGGTGGGAGGCCCGGGAGCCGTGGACGGCCGCCCAGATGCCGAAGCGCGGCGCGCGTGTCGGTCCGGCCATGGCCTCAGCCCCGCTCCGCGGGCGGCTGCCAGATCGGCACGGCGGTGGCGTCGAGGGCGCGGGGGATGAGCTTGGCCTCGTGGAACACGTCGGCGATGGCCTGCTGCTCGCCGAGCTGGGCGCGCTCCACCGGCTCGACCGCGTAGGTGCGGCGGCTGTTGGCGGCGGCCACCACCGAAGCCGGGAGGTCGCCCCAGATCGGGGCGAGGAGCGCGACGGCCTCCTGGGGGTTCGCCCGCATCCAGGCTCCGGCCTCGACGAGCGCCCGGTAGACGGTCGCGACGACCTCGGGCTGCGCGGCGACGAAGCTGTCGTTGACGAGATAGTAGCGGTGGTAGCTCGTCAGCCCGGTGGCGTCGGCGACGACGCGCACCGGGCGCTTGGCCTCCGCGAAGGCGAGGAACGGGTCCCAGATCGACCACGCGTCGAGGCTGCCCTGCTCGAAGGCGGCCGCCCCCTCCGGCGCCTGAAGGTAGGCCGGCTTGATGTCGGCGAAGGTCAGCCCGGCGCGCTTCAGGGCGGCGGCCAGCACGTAGTGGCTGCCCGAGCCCCGCGAGACGCCGACCGTGCGGCCCTTGAGGTCCGCGACCGTGCGGACCGGCGAGGCGGCGGGCACGATGATCGCCTCGGCGGACGGTGCGCCCCGCTCGCGGGCGTAGAAGGTCAGCGGCGCCCTGGCCGACTGGGTGAAGATCGGCACCGCGTCGGCGACGTCGGCGTGGATGTCCACGGCGCCGGCCGTCATCGGCTCGATCACGCTGGTGAACAGGTGCCAGCTCGGGGTGAAGCCCAGCGGCGCGAGGCGCTCGGCGAGCGTCCCCTTCACCTTCAGCACGGTGAACAGCACCGACGAGCGCTGCATGCTGATCCTCACCGCGCGGGGTCCGGCCCGCACGGCCGGTGCGCCGAGCGCCACGGCGGCGGCCCCGCCGAGGCCGGTCCGCAGGAGCGAGCGCCGGGACGGGGCGATCCGGCACAGGACGTCGTCGGTCATCAGGATCTCGCGGAATGTTCGGTCTGGCTGAAAGTCGGTCGGGCGGGAATCCGGTCGGGCCAGACGGAGGGCGCCGTGGACGCGACGGCTGTCCCGTCCTCAAGACGCGCCGCGTCGCAGCCCGGCCTGCTCTATTGAAGACCATCGTCGAGCGGCGGATCAATGAAATGTATTTTCGATTTCCCCGCGGACCGTGAAGGTTCGTCCCCTGGAATGACGGACCGGCAGCGGTCCTGAACTCCGGGCGCTGCGAAGCCGGCGCGGTGAGGTCGGAACGCCCGTTAAAAGAGCCCGTTCCGGGCCGACGCGATGCGAAGAACGGTTCTCCTTCGCGGCCGCAGAACACAGGATGGAACTATTCACGCCGCCGGATCAGGGGAACGACGCTTCCAAACTCGCATCGACCGCCGTGTTTTACCTTGAGATCGGGCTTCATCTGGTTGAGTTCATGGGGTGCCGCTCCGGGACGGCAGGTCAATTCGGGAATGGAAAGCCATGTCGCAGACGGAAGCGGGCTGGGGCGCGGGTCCGAGCGGGCGCTACGAGACCCTGGCCGACCGCTTCCGCCCGGTCTTCGCCGAGATCCGCGCCACCGCGGTGGGCCGGGACCGCACCCGCGGCCTGCCCCATGCCGAGATCGGCTGGCTGCGGGAGGCGAACTTCACCACCCTGCGGCTCGCCCCCGAGGAGGGCGGCCACGGGGCCAGCCTGCCCGAGCTGTTCGCGCTCCTGATCGAGCTGTCGAAGGCGGATTCCAACGTCACCAACGCGCTGCGCGCCCATTTCGGCTTCACCGAGGACGCGCTCTGCGCCTCGTCCGCCGCGTGGCGTGCCGCCTGGATCGCCCGGATCGGCGCCGGCGAGACCGTCGGCAGCGGCGTCTCGGAGACCGGCCCGGCCAAGGTCGGCGCGTTCGACACCGTGGTCCGCCGCCGGGACGGGAAGCTCGTGGTCGACGGCCGGAAATTCTACACCACCGGCGCGCTCTTCGCCGATTACATTCACCTGTCGGCCGAGGACGAGACGGGCGGCGCCGTCACCGCCGCGGTGCCGGTCCGGGCGCCGGGGGTGACCATCGTGGACGATTGGGACGGGTTCGGGCAGGGGCTGACGGCCAGCGGCACCGCGACCTTCGAGGGGGTGGCGCTCGATCCGGCACTGATCAAGCCCGATCCGGCCCGCTTCCCCTACGCGATGGCGTTCTTCCAGCTGGTGCATCTCGCGACGCTCGCCGGCATCGGCCGGGCGGCGGCCGAGGACGTGGCGCGGCTGGTGGCCGAGCGCACCCGGGTCTACAGCCACGGCAATGCCGGGCGCACGGCGGAGGATCCGCAGATCCAGGCGGTGGTGGGCCGCGTCCGCGCCCATGCCTACGCGGCCGGGGCCGTGGTGCTGAAGAGCGCCGAGGCGCTCCAGCGCGCCTACGAAGCGCACCGGGCCGGCGACGGCCCCGGGGCGGACCGGGCGACCACCCTCGCCGATGTCGAGGTCAACCAGGCGGTGGGCGTCGTCACCGACCTCGTGCTCCAGGCGACGACGACGCTGTTCGACGCGCTGGGCGCCTCCGCGGTGAAGACCGGCCTCGGCCTCGACCGCTACTGGCGCAACGCCCGCACCATCGCGTCCCACAACCCGCGGATCTACCGGGACCGGATCGTCGGGGCCTTCGCGATCACCGGCGCGCCGCCGCCGCGGCAGTACCGCGTCGGATCGGCGTGAGGCGACGGTGCCGCGCCGCCGCGACCGCCTGCGCCCGGGCGCCTGCCTGTATCCCGGCGGCCACCACGGCGCCGCCTGGCGGCACCCGTCCGTCAAGGCCGAGGCCGGGATCGACGCCGCCCATGCCCGGCAGATCGCCCGCACCGCCGAGGCCGCGAGGTTCGACCTGATCGTCCTGGCCGACGGGGTCAGCCTCCGGGGCGACGACCGCGACGCCACGACCTCCCGGGATGGCGCCGGGATGGCCACGCTGCGCGCGACTGCGGCCCCGGCAGTGATCGTCTAGGTACTTTGCCGGGGGCGGCGGACAGGATCGCCAGATTGCGCCAAACGTGTGTAGGTTGCATCACAGAGGACTGAGCGGAATGGTTCGGTGCCGCAGGGTGGCCTCGACGTGGCCGGGAGACGCGGATGGTGCGCTCACTACCTGGATCGGCCCTCCTCCTTCTGGCGTCGTTCTCCCTCCTCGTCCCAGCCGTCTGCGAGGCCAGGCCGAAACGCGTCAAGCTTCCCATGCTGGAGGTCCCCGACGACGCGGAGCCGCCGAGCCGGCGGATACCCTTCGTCGACCGATCCGCGTTGATAGGAAAGCCGATCGAACTCTCGAACGCCGACGACCGGCGGGTCCTGGCGCGGGAGCAACTCCTGTGGAGCCGGTTGAACGGTTCGCTTTGCACGGGATGCGGCGAGACTCGGCGCATCCGCAAGGTTGCCTACGTCGATCCGATCGCCGTTCTCAATGCGAAACCTGCACTTCTTGTTGCCGCTGTCGCGCCTGTTCAAGCGATCAAGCGGGGACGTGCCGCCCGGATCCAGCTGGCGCATCGGCGACATCATAGATCAAAGCTCTATTCCTACTACAATCGGCTTCGATATGCTGTTCTGAAGTGGCGCAGACATCACCGTGTCCGGACGCGTGCGGTGCACCGTAATTGGACTCCGGACGCGTGAGACTGCTATAGCCAAGCTCAAGCTCGGCTAGAATGGCCGGGTACGGCACGAGAGCGGCCATGCGTTTGAATCGAATCGGAGCGCTCGCGGCTCTGCTGCTGACGACGAGTGCCTGTTCGCATCTGCCGATGGGGCCGACGGCCTACAGCGCGCTGCCCTCCAATCCGCCGGCCGGCCTCGCGCCGGCGACCCTGCCGGCGACCCTGGCGCCGGCCGCGGCACCGCTTGCGGAGGCGGCGCCCGTCCGGCCCGAAACCGACGTCGCCCTGGCACCCGTCGTGATCCCCGGCACCTGGAAGCTGCGGGATGTCGAGACGCGGCGGGGCAGCGTGAACCCCTTGGCGGCCCTCGAGGCGTCGGTGCGCACCCGCCTGGCCTGGGAGACCCTGCATCCGGAAGATCTGTCGGAACAGCCGAAGCCGGCGGCGCGGTCGTTCAGGTCGCTCAGGACCGACGTCACGGAGACGTCGGCCACGTCGGCTGCCGGATCGCCCGCCGGATCGCCCGCCAAGGCGTCTGCGGACGCTAAGCTCTCGGCCGAGCCGCCGGCGAACTACAATCGTGAGGCGGCCATGACCGCCCTCCTGAAGGGCGGGAAGGACGCCGCGAAGAGCATCTGCTCGGGGTGCTGACCGCGTCGCGCCCCGCGACGCCTCGGCCTCACCGCCGGGCCGCGGACGGCGCGGCGGCGAGCCGCGGAGCCGGCACCGGGCGGGCCGACCCTGCCCGCCGCGCCGGTCACGCTGCGGAGGACCGGTCCGCGGCCGAGCGCGGTGCGACGCGGACCGGCTCCGACGGAGAGCCCTAGGCCTGAAGGCCGGCCGTCCGTATCACGGGCGCCGCCGTCGCGTTCGTTTCCGAACCGCGACACACCGCTCCCCGTGAATGGATCATGCCGGCCCGTCCCCTCGTCCTGTTCCCCGATCCCCGCCTCTCCCACCCGGCGACTCCGGTCGACGCGTTCGGGCCGGACCTCAAGGCCCTGGCCGAGGATGTGCGGGACACCCTTCTGGCGGCGAGCGCCCTCGGCCTGACCGCCCCGCATATCGGCGTGCCCGCGCGCGTCGTCGTGATCCGCATGGCGCCGGACGCGGATCCGCGCGCCTACGTGAACCCCGCGATCCTGTGGGCGTCCGCCGACACGGCGACCCACGACGAGGGCAGCGTCAGCATGCCGGGCATGCGCGAGCGGATCACCCGGTCGGCCCGCATCCGGTTCGGCTACCGCGACCTCGACGGGCTCGCCCACGAGGCGGAGGCGGATGGCTTCCCGGCCGCGATCGTCCAGCACGAGATCGATCAGCTCGACGGCCTGTTCTGGATCGACCGCCTGTCGCGGCTGAAGCGCGAGCGGTTGCTGAAGCGGTTCTGGAAGCAGAAGCCGGCACCGTGAGCGGCCCCCCGCCGCCAGGCCCGGGGCGTCCGGCGGGCACGGGATGATCCGCGGGGACGCGTCCGGAGCGCCGCCGCGGCCGCGCGCCGAACCGAACCGGGCCGGGAAGCCGGACGGCGTTCAGCCGCCCGATGGCGCGAGCGGCTGAACACATCCGGTTTCGAGGCGCCGCGGGTCCGGCCTGCGCGGGACCCGCGGCGAGGGCGATCACTCGGCGGCGTGCAGGACCGGCGCCGGCGCCAGGGCCGGCGCGGTCCTCCCGGCCAGCGCGGCAGCGAGCTTGTCCTCGTCGACCTCGTTCTCCCAGCGCGCGACCACGATGCAGGCCACCGCGTTGCCGATGAAGTTGGTTAGCGCGCGGCACTCGGACATGAACCGGTCGACGCCGAGGATCAGCGCCATGCCGACCACCGGCACCGAGGGCACCACGGCCAGCGTCGCCGCCAGGGTGATGAAGCCCGAGCCGGTCACGCCCGCCGCGCCCTTCGACGACAGCATGGCGACGAGCAGCAGCAGGGCCTGCTCGCCGAGGCTCAGCGGCGTGTCGGTCGCCTGCGCGATGAACAGGGCCGCCATGGTCATGTAGATGTTGGTGCCGTCGAGGTTGAACGAGTAGCCCGTGGGCACCACGAGGCCGACCACCGGCTTCGAGCAGCCGGCCCGCTCCATCTTCTCCAGGAGCGACGGCAGCGCCGATTCCGAGGAGGACGTGCCGAGCACGAGCAGCAGCTCCTCCTTGATGTAGCGGATGAGCTTGATGATCGAGAAGCCGTTGTAGCGGGCCACTGCGCCGAGCACGACCAGCACGAAGATCGTCGAGGTCAGGTAGAACGCGCCGACGAGGTAGGCGAGGTTCGCCAGCGAGCTGATGCCGTACTTGCCGATCGTGAACGCCATGGCGCCGAAGGCGCCGATGGGGGCGACCTTCATGATGATGTTGACGACGCCGAACACCGCCTCGGACAGCACCTTGATGATGTCGAGCACCGGCTTGCCGCGGTCGCCCAGGAAGGCGAGGCCGAAGCCGAACAGCACCGAGAAGAACAGCACCTGCAGGATCTCGCCGCCCGCGAAGGCGCCCACCGCCGTCGTCGGGATGATGTTCATCAGGAACTCGACGATGCTCTGCTCCTTGGCCTTGCCGGCGTAGGTGGCGATCGCCTTCGGATCGAGGGATTTGGGGTCGATGTGCAGGCCGTTGCCCGGCTGGAGCACGTTGGCCACGATCAGGCCGACGATCAGCGCCAGGGTCGAGAATGTCAGGAAGTAGATCAGCGCCTTGCCGCCGACCCGCCCGACCTTCTCGAGGTTGGTCATCCCGGCGATGCCCGAGACCACCGTGAGGAAGATCACCGGGGCGATGATCATCTTGACGAGCTTGATGAACGCGTCGCCGAGCGGCTTCATCTCGGCGCCGAGCTGCGGATAGAAGTGTCCGAGCAGGATGCCGATCGCGACGGCGACCAGGACCTGGAAGTACAGGGTCCGGTAGAGCGGTCTCGGCTTGGCGGGCGGATGGGGCGCGGTGAGCGGTGACGGTACGGCAGCCATGGGTCGTTCTCCCTGTCGGCGGTTGCGATCGGGGCGGGTGGCACCGGAACGATCCGGCGGGGTCCGCGCTTGGTCTTGGCCTTCCGGCGCGCAGCTTTGCCGTGGGGGCATGGCTGCGTTTCGGCGAGGGAATGGCAACCGGCGTGCCATGTGCCGGAACGGGGCGACTTTTTAGTAAGGCGCTGTTCGGGAACAGGTTTTTGTCGGAGCTCCGCGTCCGCCCCGGGGCGCGGCGTGCGGGAATCCGCACCGGCGCGGCCCGGGCGGTCCGGTTTTCCGCACGGGCGACCGGGCGTTGACCGGACTCGCCGAGCCGGAACGCGGCGGGTGGGCGGCCCGCCTCCCGTCGCGCCGCGTCCTCCTCGTCCTCGCCGGCCTCTGCGCCGTCCTGGTCGCGGCCTGGCTCGCCGGGCGCGCGGCGGAACGCTGGGTCCTGGCGGACCTGCGGCGCGGCGCCCGCTCGGCGATCGGGCTCCAGGTCGGCCTGCTGCTCGCCGAGATGCAGAAGCAGGCCTCCCTGCCCCTGGCGCTCGCGGCCGACCCGGAGGTCGCGGCCGCGGTCGAGACGGGGGCGGGGCGCGACCTCCTCGACCGGGTCGACCGGCGGCTCGCCGAGGTGGCGGCGGCCACCGGCTCGGCGGTCCTCTACGTCATCGGTGCCGACGGCGTGACGGTCGCGGCCAGCAATGCCGGCGGGGACCGGAGCTTCGTCGGGCGCGACTACGCGTTCCGGCCGTATTTCCGGCGGGCGCTCTCCGGGGGGGCCGGCTCGCAATTCGCCCTCGGCACGGTGAGCGGCCGACCCGGCCTCTACCTCGCCCGGCGCATCGGCGCGGCGGCCGGCGTCGTGGTGGTGAAGGTCGAGTTCGACGCGGTCGAGGCGGCGTGGCGCGCGGCGCAGGAGGTTACCTTCGTCACCGATGCCCGCGGCATCGTCCTCGTCACGAGCGAGCCGGGCTGGCGATTCGGGACGCTCGGCGCGGTGGACGCGGCCGAGCGGGCGCGGATCGGCGCCGGCCAGGATTTCGGCGCGGCTCCGCTGGAGAAGCTGCCCCTGCATCCCACCGGCATCCCCGACGTGGTCCGCGTCGGACGGGGGGCGCTGCCGGCCTGGACGGCGGTCGCCACGCGGGCCGCCGTGCCGGGGACCGACTGGCAGTTGCACGCCCTCACCCCGGTCGGGACGGCGGTGGACCGGGAGCGGCTGCAGGCCTGGATCATCGCCGCCCTGACCACGGCGCTGGCCGGCTTCGGGGCCGCCGCCCTGGCCGACCGGGGCCGCCGGACGCGGGCGCGGCTGGCGGAGGCGGCCGCGCGGCGGGCGGAGCTCGAGACCCGCGTCGCGGCGCGGACCCGCGCCCTGCGCGAGGCCAACGCCCAGTTGCGCGCCGAGATCGAGGAGCGCCAGCGGGCCGAGGCCGAGCGCGAGCGCCTGGGGCGGGAACTGGCGCAGGCCGGACGGCTCGCGGCCCTCGGCCAGTTCGCCGCCAGCATGGCGCACGAGATCAACCAGCCGCTGGCGGCGATCCGCTCCTACGCCGACAACACGGCGGTCCTGGTCCGGCGCGGGCGGAATGAGGACGCGGCCGAGAACGCCTTCGCCATCGGCCGGCTCACGGACCGCATCGCCGGTCTCACCCGGCAGCTCAAGGGCTTCGCCCGGCGCGCCTCGCCGCGGCGGGAGCCGGTCCCGCTCCGCGCGGTCCTCGACAACGCGCTGGAGCTGGTGCGCGCCCGCGCCGCGGCCCTGCGCGTGCCGCTGGAGGCCGACCTGCCCGGCCCCGAGCTGCGGGTCCTGGGGGACGGGCCGCGGCTGGAGCAGGTCCTGGTCAACCTGCTCCAGAACGCCCTCGACGCGGTCGCCGGGCGCCCGGACGGCCGCGTGACCCTGAGCGTCGCCGCGGAGGGCGCCGAGCGCGTGGCGGTGGCGGTGACCGATACCGGCCCCGGGATCCCCGAGGCGGAGCGCGGCCAGATCTTCGACGCGTTCTTCACGACCAAGGCCGACGGCCTCGGCCTGGGCCTCGCCATCGCCCGCGGGATCGTGGAGGATTGCGGCGGGAACCTGATCCTGGCCGTCCGCGACGGCGGGGACGGGCCGGCGGCCGGCACGGTCTTCCGGATGGAACTCATCCGGGCGGCCGCGGCTGATCCGGCCGCGGGAGGACGCGTGGGGGCGATGCAGTGAGCGGGGACGCGGACGGGGCGACCGGGCGCGTCGTGTTCATCGACGACGAGGCCGAGGTGCGCCGGGCCAACGGCCAGAGCCTGGAACTCGAGGGCTTCGCCGTCGAGGCGTTCGCCGCGGCCGAGCCGGCGCTGGCGGCGATCCTGGCCGTGTCCCCCGGCGTCGTGGTCAGCGACGTGCGCCTGCCCGGCCTCGACGGGGTCGGCCTGCTGGCGCGGCTGCAGCGGGTCGATCCGGATCTGCCGGTGATCCTCATCACCGGCCACGGCGACATCCGGATGGCGGTCGCCGCCATGCAGGGGGGCGCCTACGACTTCCTGGCCAAGCCCTACCCCGCCGAGGCCCTCGTCGCCTCCGTGCGCCGGGCGCTGGAGCGGCGGCGCCTGGTGGTGGAGAACCGCGCGCTGCGCGCCCGCCTCGACGCGGCGATCGAGGAGGATCCGGCCTTCCTGGGCGATTCCCCCGAGATCGTGCGGCTGCGGAGCCTGGTGCGCGAGGTGGCGCGGGCCGACGTCGACGTGCTGGTGTCCGGGGAGACGGGATCCGGCAAGGAGGTGGTGGCCGGCGCCCTGCACCGGTGGAGCCGCCGGGCGGCGCGCAACCTCGTGGCGATGAATTGCGGCGCCCTGCCCGACAGCGTCGTCGAGAGCGAGCTGTTCGGGCACGAGGCGGGCGCCTTCACGGGGGCGCTCAAGCGGCGGGTCGGGCGCATCGAGCACGCCCACGGCGGCACGCTGTTCCTCGACGAGATCGAGAGCATGCCGCTGACGCTCCAGGTCAAGCTCCTGCGGGTGCTCCAGGAGCGCACCGTGGAGCCGCTCGGCACCAACGAGGTGCGGCCCGTGGACATGCGGGTCGTGGCCGCCACCAAGGTCGATCTCGGGCAGGCGGCGGCGCAGGGCACGTTCCGCGACGACCTCTACCACCGGCTCAACGTCATCACGGTCGCGATCCCGCCCCTGCGCGATCGGGGCGACGACGTGATGCTGCTGTTCCAGCACTTCCTGCGCCGCGCCGCCGAACGGTTCGGGAAGGCCGTGCCCCCGGTCACCCCGGCCGTCCGCGACCACCTGCGCGGCCATGCCTGGCCCGGCAACGTCCGCGAGCTCGGACACTTCGCCGAGCGCTGCGCCCTGGGCCTCGTCGAGGCGCCGCAGGCCCCGCCCGAGGCCGCCCCCGGCGGTCTCGCCGAGCAGGTGGACCGCTTCGAGCGGCGGCTGATCCGGGACGAGCTGCTGGTCGCGGGCGGCGACGTGCGGGCCGCCGCCGAGGCCCTCGGCCTGCCGCGCAAGACCCTCTACGACAAGATGGCCCGCCACGGGCTCACGCCGGGCGACTACCGCTGACGCCTCCGCGCCGTCAGCCCGCGCGCCCTCAACCCCTCAGCCCGCACTGCCTGGACCCGGGCCGACGTGGTCGGCGATGGCGCCGGCCGTGGTGAGCCAGACGTCGGCGCGGCGCCCGGCGATGTGCTGCAGCGCCCGGCGCAGGGGCCTCAGGCGGTGCGGGCGCCCAACGATGTAGGGGTGGAGGGCGAGGCCCATGACCAGGGGCGCGGCCTGCGCCTGCTCCAGCATCTCGTCGAAGGCGTCGACGATCATGTCGGCGAACTGGCGGCCCGTCTCCTTGCGGGCGATGATCGCGGGGATGTCGTTGAGTTCCTGCGGATAGGGCACCGCGAGGATGCGGCCGCCGCCGCGCGTGGCGAACCACGTCGGCTGGTCGTCGTGGTCCCAGTCGAGCAGGTAGCGGTAGCCGGCCTCGGCCAGGAGGTCGGGCGTCACCCGCGACTGCGAGATCCACGGCCCGAGCCAGCCGGCCGGCGGCTGGCCCTCCCGGGCGGCGATCGCGGCCGTCGTCTCGGCGATCAGCGCCCGCTCGGCGGCCTCGTCGAGGGTGCCCTGCCGCTCCGCGTTGGTCCGCCCGTGGGCGACGATCTCGTCGCCCCGCGCCCGGAACGCCTCGATCAGCCCCGGACAGTCCCGGTAGAGGTTGCTGTTGACCAGCACGCTCGCCGGCATCGCCAGCTCGTCCAGCAGCGCAGCGATCCGCCAGGCGCCGACCCGGTTGCCCCAGTCCCGCCAGGCATAGTTGAGCACGTCCGGCTGCGGACCGCCCGGCGCCAGCTCGGCGCCCAGGCCTTCGCCGAACGCGAAGGTCTCGAGGTTCAGCCCGATATAGACCGCCAGCCGCCTGCCCTCCGGCCAGTCGAAGACCGGCCGGTCCGGGAGGGCGCTGTAGGGGTAGCGGCCGTGTCCGGCATCCGTGTCCATGAGATGTCCTGTTGCGCGGCACCGGGACGGGCCGCTCCCGCCCCGCCGCCCTCGACGACGCGGCTCAGCGCAGGTCCCGGAAATAGGCGATCGTCCGCTCGAGCCCATCCCGGACCGACACGGTGGGCGCCCAGCCCAGCAGATCCCGGGCCTTCGTGATGTCGGGGCGGCGCTGGCGCGGGTCGCCGAGCAGGTGGGCGATGTTCCGCCGCCGCCCCCTGAAGAGGTTGTCGACGCACAGGACATCGCGGCCCTGTGCCAGCAGCCGCTCGCAGAGATGCGAGCCGATGAAGCCCGCGCCGCCCGTGACGAGGATCCGCTCCGTGTCACCGTAGGGCAAGCAAACACATCCCCGCGTCCGGATCGGATCTCCTGAATATGACGCGAAGTCTCGGATCCATGTGAAAAATCGCAGTGTCCAGTTGGGAATATCCTTGACTCTTGCGCGGTCAAGTTCAAGGCGCGGGGCGCGCCGTGACGCCAGCGCCGCCCGTCGCGGGACCGATGCCGGCCGGAGCGCCCCGTCGGGGCGGGCATTCGGGAGCCGTCCGGCTGCGACACCGGGGCCGGCCCGGTCCGAAGACCCCGCGGCCCGACCGCAGCACCGGGCCGGGCGAAGGCGCGCCGGCGGTCTCCCGCCGGAGCCGTTCCCGGTCGCGTCGCCGCCGGACGGGGCGCTAGCGGGCCGCGTCGAAGGCGGCGAGGAATGCCGTCAGGTTCCGGGGCAGGG
>Ga0160428_1001664_pt1 | contig 15961 bp, 12 predicted proteins | sample SolpanmetagenomM_FD_108198 | JGI IMG/M metagenome (GOLD analysis project Ga0160428, IMG submission 108198) | Solar panel surface microbial communities from Lawrence Berkeley National Laboratory, California, USA - M | ecosystem: Engineered > Built environment > Solar panel > Unclassified ... | reverse complement strand
TGCTAAAGACGTTTCCCAGATCAGGGTCCTGGGACGAGTTGGTGGTGAGATACATGACGGTAGGCAGACAGGTGGGCTACGCGGGATATTTGTTCGCAGACATGTTGACGTATCTCGACGCCGCGGGGGTGGTGGCGAAAGGAGAGTTTGGGAAACGCTGGCAGAGTAGGGCTTATAAACTCTGGGTGTTGGGGTTGGTATGTAGTGTTGTAACTGGCGGTTGGGCTTTGATGGGGAGTAGTAAGAGTGGAAGAACACTATTGGGTGTTAAAGAAAAGGAGATTGGAAAGGAAAAGGAGAGGGATGAAGAGGGGAGGAAGAAGATTGTTAGGTAAGTTTTTTTTGCTCTTCTTGTATTATGAAGGAAGCTAATGTGATTGATGGTAGGGAACGCAAACAATTGCAGATTCAACTGTTGAGTGATTTGTGTGATTTGACTATTCCTACGAGTGGCCTAGGTTGGGTCAATTTTGATGATCGACTCGTCGGTCTAGCAGGTACGATAAGTTCGGTTATTGGACTTCAAGCACAATGGGACAAGACTGCACCACGTTGATATATTCTTTTATTATTTCTAATTGCATGACATGTAGAGAGTTACGGTGTTTATATCGGGTGTTATGAATATTTAAGTTATGCAATGCCAGATCAACGCTATGCTGATTATACACAAAAAGGATATCCTATATCTTATAAAAACAAAAAGCATGATAAAAGCCAGCCGCTTCCATTTCTTCGGGTGACACGTTAAACTTCCCATCGTGACTATATACACCCATTCTCTCAGCCAATGGTCCCAACTCTCTATCATCTTTGTAATCACTCCAGACTTCTTCAAATGATTTTTTAAATTGTAATTCTAGTCCATAATCCTCTGCCAATGCACGAAAACCCTCCCATGGGACTACATATTCTGGTACATCAACTGCTTCTTCAAGGTAGTAGAAATATTTCCATCCATAGGGAGGTCTAAATACTCCATCTACTGGTAATGGTCTGGTTTGAGGGAATTTAACCTTGTAGATACTATTACCCCATTCCAATGGCGGGAGTTCTTGAGGTGTCTTTGGTGTTATAACATCTGATTTACTCTCAGAGGCTTGTTCTGGATTCCAATGTTCACTCGCTTGAGGTTCTGTGGATTTTGTAGGATCCCAATCATCCTCACCATTTGCTACAAGACTAGGCTTTTCCGGATCCCAATTATCATCTTCATTTTCAGCTGGAGCACTCGACTTTGTAGGATCCCAATCGTCGCTTTTGATTTCTCCTTCCTCGGTTGCCTTTTCCGGATCCCAGTCATCATCATATATTGATTTCTCTTCCTGATCAGCTTTCTTTGGTTCGTCAGTCTTTTCTCCTTTCATAAATACTCTCAGATGCTTTTCAACATGCGTGCTAAGCACGTCACTGCTTGGCAGCACTCCAAGAAACCTCCCACCCTTCTTTAGTGCACCAGCTACATTTTTCAACATCATTCTTGCCTGAGCTTCTGATTCATAAGAATAATGTAGACAAAACATCATGCTCACAACATCAAATCCACCTCTACTTGGTCGACCCATAATCACATGACCATTCGCATCGGGACCGGCATTTAGATCAAAGCCGACTTGCTGCAAGACAGGTATATTACCTATCGATTGGCCGAAACAGTCTTGAACGTGAAATTGCGCATCAAAGATCGGTATCGGTTTTCCATCTCTTCCCCTTCTTCTTTTGACTCTCATTTCTTCATATCTGTCTTTCGCCTGATCGATTGACACACCCGCTGGATCTAATCCTACATATAAAGCAGGTGTTTGTGGTGCAGCTTGCCATTTCTGTAAATCTCCACCTTTTCCACATCCAATGTCTAACACGAGTAGGTTTTGTACAGGCGCATCGGGAGTTGAGAACTTCTGTATTAGTGCCGATTTGATCCAATTGTTAAACGATCGAAGTCCTCGTATGTTAGAATCCGTCTTTCGCCATTCTCTTCCTCGTTGCGGCACCAAGTTATAATGCGACGCTACGGCTTCGCTTCCCGTGTTCCGTGATGTTACTTCTCGACGCTGTTCTTGCTCACGATGTCGCTTAAGATCCTCGGCGTGTCGTCTAGCTGAATCGTCAATTCGAGATCCTGCTCCCGGTCTTTTACGCGCCGGAGCTGATGATTGAGTGTCTGGGGAAGTGGCTCGGACTGGAGAACGTGATCTTCTACGATCTTCAATTTCTTGTTGTCGACGATTGTTATGAGCTCGAGGACTTCTGTTACGGTTTGAAGGACGTGCTTGTGTCTCTTTCATACGTTTACGGATTGGTGCTTTACCATATCGTTGAGGTGTCGAATCTCCAGATGCGGTCGCTTTTGATGCATCTCCATTTTGATCCGTTTCTGCGCCTGGGGGTTTTTGCTGTTTTGGTACCTTGTTAATAGGTTTCTCAGCTTCTTTATTCATGACGAATATCGATTGATTGATCGCGATTGATGATTAGCAAGTCGGAAAAGATGCAGGTGAAAAGAGGTAGGAATGCTGAAAGCGGATCTTCCCGCAGTTATGAACCTTAAAAATAGATATTGGCGAAGCTCTCGTTTCCGTGAAGCTGCTGGTTATTGGTTTCTTCACTGTAGGGTGCATTTATCTAATTATACTAGCGTTTTATAATCCACTTCCTAACGACCAGCATATTGTCATAACAATCTAGCTCTGGCACACCTGATTGACTCTGACAGTACAACTCAATCATCTTCACCATGGGTGAACCACTGTATATGAAATATCCAACTCTAAGTCTTGCACAAGATGTGTTTACTATTGCTGCACCACAAGCAGATCTGCCAAGTAAGCAAGCATCTCTACAACGATTACAAGAGATGATACAAGAGCACAAAATGGCACCATTATATCATTATCTTGCACATCCACAGACTGGCAAACTTAATTCCGCAGGCGAATCTTCATCACACGCAGCAAAGTCAGACATGCCGTCACTACAAAGAACGACTAGTGTGACGCACGGTGGAATTGTTGGAGTTCTAGGAGGTACAACGCAAACAGCAGGATTAGATCTAGCATGGGATGAGAACTTGTACAACAACTTAAAGGCAGAGAATGAAAAGGAATTGGATGCCATCAAGAAAGAAGAAGACGAAGCTGTAGAAAAGGCTGGTGAGACTGAAGTACAGACTGCAAAAGGCAAACGAGCAGAATTCTACACACGAATAGGAGATAAAGATGCAGCTCTTGCAGCATTCGAAGCATTAATGGAAAAGACTGGAATACTTTCATCCAAAATAGATATTGTACTGGCTATCATTCGGATCGGTCTATTCTTCGACGATAAAGTTCTAGTAAAGAAGAATATTGAAAGAGCTGCAACGTTAATAGAATCTGGAGGTGACTGGGATCGTCGCAATCGATTAAAAGCATATCAAGGCTTACATCTCATGACTATTCGCGCACATAATCTCGCCGCACCTCTTCTACTCGACTCACTTTCCACATTCACCAGTAATGAACTATGTTCATACAGTAATCTAGTCGCTTATGCTGTATTGGCAGGTTCTATATCACTTCCACGCCGCGATTTCAAATCAAAAGTCGTCGATTCTGCCGAAATACGCGCTATTCTAGGTTCAGAGACTCTTGATCCTCAATCCCACCACACCGATGGTTCTAGTATGGATGTCGACACTATCTCATCAGACTCTGATAAACAAAAACAGACTTCATCATCTGCTACACCCAGACCAGTCGTCAATCTCACAAGCATCGCTACATCTGGAACTGTGACTGAAGAACCACAACTAGATTTCTCTCCACTCGCCCAAATGATACGTTCTTTGTATCATGGACAATATACATCATTTCTGTCGGCCTTGGCAGATGTAGAAACCACATTCCTCATTCCAGATCGATATTTGTATGAACACAGAAGATGGTTTGTCAAAGAGATGCGTCTGAGGGCTTATACACAGTTATTACAATCATATAGAGTCGTTAGTTTGGAAAGCATGGCAAAGAGTTTCGGAGTGGGTGCTGCCTGGTTAGACAAAGATCTTGCTCCTTTTATTGCGAGTGGGAGATTGGGCGCTACAATTGACAGAGTCAAGGGTGTGGTGGAGACTAGGAGAGAGGAGGGAAAGAACAAACAGTAAGTTTCAATTGAGCTTATTATTGAACTCATTGCTAAAACGAGAAATCTAGATATCAAGACGTTATTCGTCAGGGTGATCAATTGATTACCAAACTTCAGAAATATGGTCAAGTGGTGCGGTTAAGAGGTAGTGAGAGGGGCTAATACAACCCTTGCGATGGGTAATGGATAGCTAAGCGAATCTGAACGAAAAGAAATCATGTCGACATTAGCTAGACACAGCACTTGATGTCTTATTTAATCTAACATTATGTTGGCCACGAAGCAGCACGGAAAATCAGTCATACGTGTAGCAAGAATTGGCATCTTACAAAATCGGTCATACGTGTAGCGGGCCGACGACGCGACATATTTCCAAACTCGTGTTAGAATTTATACCTGATTGCACGTGTGTGACATTCATTTTGTTTGACTTGCTTCCATCAAGTTGTATCGTCGACTTAATCAGTAGGCTGTTTTATTGATCTTCGCAACAATCACACTCGTCACTGCCCCACTCTTTCCAAGCGCAGGCCCAAACTGTGCACATGTTCTAAGAGAGGTTCCTCAAGGCTAGCGCGTCGATCTGTGGCTTACCTTTGATATCTTTAGCGGATGACATTGGACTCGATCAAGTCCAAGGTAACAAGGCTTGACGTCCCAAGTGCGGGTGGCAAACATCCACAACACCATTGCATGTGAAAGCCTTGCCGAAATGTTGCCCTAGCATAATTTACCCATTCAAACCCTAAAATGCGGTCATACATCGGCATGTTGGATCAGAGGTCGTGCCACTCCGTGTGAAAGGCTGCCACAGTACAACAAATTATTGGATGAGATACTTCTCCTCGCTTGGGTGACAGAGTGAGCCGATAGGGTGTGAGTTTAGTCATCAAAACACCAACGGTTGGTTTGAAATGGCGTGCCCGGATTTTACCAACGAAAGAATTACGTGCAAATCTTCAGTCAAATTTTCTGGAATGTAAACAGCCTGATCAATTATTGGTAATCAAATTCTAGCGTCCCGATAGTTTAAGGCAAAAAACCCTGAAACCAACAGTTGAAAAGTTGGGTACAGTATATTGTCAAATGTGTTGATAATGTGAAAATATTGTGGGTCTGTTGGAATGAATCATGTTGGATTGGTTTTTATTCCTATGTTAATTTCAGGCAGTTCTCATGTCATAAGTCTGGTTATGTTGTGTTTCACCCTGAATACAACATCCGTTGGATCTATCCTCAAACCCGACCGTAGGCCTAACATGGCAGAGGGCATTATCTAAGTATAAGTATCCCATCTCTCGCCAGTAAGTTGCAAGATTCCATCCCTCCTGTACTATCTTAATTACAATGCCTGTCGAGTCTCCTGAAAGCATAAGGGTTACGCAGAACCCTGGGCACTTTGCCGGTCGTACCGTGGTCACTTGGTTATCATTGGGCTTGAACCCGAATCCAGGTAAGTCGCCACAACATAGATTCAAGCACATTTGGGCATGCTATGCTAATGACCATGCAGATATACATCAGCCAAGACAGGACACCAGGATTGAACAAGAGGTTAAGGACCAGTGTCATAAACTTGACGGTGACTAAGACTCTGCTCCAAAGTTGAGTCAATTCCTGTTAATTGTGCTGATCGCATGTCTAGAACAACTCAAATCCTTGTCGCTAGTAAGGCGGGAAGAAGTAGCTAGTCGGATAGGACAGTTCATTGAGAAATTGAAGACATGCTCCGTGAAAGATCCATTGATACACGAACTCTGGAAATTGGCGGGCGATCATTGGCAGAAAGAGGGTTTCTCCTCGGGGGCTACTTTAAACCTCACAAGATTGAAATGGCCTTATATCGAGGCAGAGATCATGGAGCCAGGAATTTCAGAAGAAAACATTGAATCAGCAAGGGCAGAGAAGGCTAAGCAATTGTGTCAAGTAATAGCTAGTCGAATGATTTATGTTTTGGTATACTGCTTCTCAAGGGAATTTAATCATTATGTCTGCCGTACAACATTTCAATGCGCGCGACTACCTGATAGGACCAAAGAAGAGCGTCAAAATTACTGGTGTCGTCTATGCCTGTTGGAACTCAAAATGTTTGATCCAAACCGTGAAGTGAAAGAGGAGGATTATTTTGAGTCGGCCACAGTGCATTGTACTCAAGCTTTAGGCTCCGTGGCAGATGACCTTGGTTGCCAGCTCTATCCAGCCGATTCTGAAAAATGGCTAATAACCAGACACACTGGCAGCTATTTGCATTCCGACGCTTTCAAGGTTTTTCGGGAAGAATGCTCATCCAAAAACAAGTCCCATGACCCCTGGGCTAGGTATATTGAAAGGAGTGGTATTGGTAGACTCGGTAGCGATTCTTCCGCTGCGCACGTCGAGCGGCATTTTTGTCTAATGTCGATTATCCTTTATTTCATGAATCCTGCGCGTCGACCCACAAACACGATGATTCAGCTGATCGAGGAAGTACATGAAAAGCATTCCACGTCTTTTCGTGCGTTGGCGGCCATGATTGTGTTGCATGGGACAGGCTGGGCATGGTATTTGCAGAACCAACAATAGTAGCGTGGATAGCATATATGGTATAGTGTGGCGAGATGGCGATTGTAGTTGTGATGTAATGGATCGATTGCTTTACATAAATTGATTCACATGCATTTGCAAACATAATACTATCGGCAACGAAATGATCTCTTATGTACTCGAGAGTTCTAATGTAAACTCTAGGAGGTAGTCTACATAGAGTTTGCTTCACCCTTTGTGTACAGTATATGTATATTCCGAAAGCTAATCATATATAAGCAACGCATTATCTCTTACTGAACCTGAACTTCGATCGCCAGGAAATGCTTCTAGGTGGAGTAGCCTTCTTCACTAGAAAGGGTAGATGTGCATATCGGTTAGGGAATAACTCAACGACATACAGAACTTACAACACGCTGTAATTAGCGAAGTTGATTTAAGTTAAGTTAAGTCAACTTTTTAGTGATAACAGCCCAACAAATAATTAGCCAAAAATCTGCAATGTCTATTATAAGTTGTTAGCAAATCAGCTTCGCGAGGTAGTCTTTGAGCAATTGAACATACAATAGGCTTTGCTTTCGTCAGGACGAATGCGTTGACGCTTTTCTAACCACATTTAGTCTGAATACGCGATACACTCTGTGACGCCACTCTAGAATTCACGGGAGTTCCGATTCTGAGCATTCAGGGCGTTATAGCACTCCATATATATCTATTCGCATTCCTGTCCGCGCAAGACATTGTCGAAGGCTTGCAAGGCCTGTTATCACACCTCGTACAAAACCCCCGACATTTCGAAATTATCAGGAAACAATCAGGCTTGCCTTGAGTGTTCAGTCGGCCCGAAAATCTGGGGAACCTTCCCGAAGCCCTGTGCTCCCCGGGTCCGCCGAGCTTACACTTGCCGAAAGGCCTTTTTGGAGGTCTTTCATGTACTACTTACCATTGTATGCGAGTCTATCCCCATCGGTCCAGAAATGCGACCGCGAATGATAAATTTTGAAGGTGGTCACATATCATGCAGTTCGAAAACGTCGCTATAACATGACTTATCCGCATCAAGTCGCGTGTGTTATAAGTTATTCGAGGCGGATGAGTGAGGGGTTTTCTCATTATTCTACTGACAATGTGAAGTAATACGACTAATCGTTATCACAGTATGTTGCCGAAGTAGAAGCCGCTTGACCCCCGGACTTACCTACCGAAAGCCGAGCCGCGCGGTGTCGACACCACGTCATCTGCAAACCTTTACTCGACTTTTGGGCGGGAAATGTAACAGCCTTACTAATAATTGAACGCTAACGTTTTTACATTTCGAGGCAAGAAACCTCTGTCACTGATTTAATCTTTTGTCTTGGCCTTATGGATTTGTTAAGCTTTTGTTGGAATATTCTGTTTCTGTCAAAACTCTTTTATAACGTAAAATGATGTTGGTTTGTTGAAATGCAACATTTTAATTTTATTTCATCTTTATTTTCAGGCGGCTTTCATATATCTAACTTTCGTTATCCCGTGTTTCACCTAGGTCAGACTTCCGTTGGCATGATTCTATTCTTGGAAATCATTGTATGCTTCACATTTCGCAGAATAGCATTTATGTAGAAGTATCCCGCACGAGTTTCTCAATTAATTTTCACGATCCATTGTCTCTTTTGTGCTATAACTTGTACTATCTTTTGCTATAATGGCTGGAGATCAATATGAACAAAATCCCATATACAGCCCTAACCACTTTGTACTTTTCCCACAAGAACCGAGACCCGAGCCACCGACAGGTGAGTATTTCGATGCGATCCAAATATAGCACGGTTGGAGGTGTTATTCTAATGGACGCGCAGATAAAAAAACTGCGTATGATCAGCATGTAGCATTTCTAGGTAATCCAGACTCTGCATGTAGTTTATATGACCCCGCCGATTGTGCTGATCACATTGCTAGCAATGCTCAATAACATGACGATCGAAGCGCGAGAGCGAGCTATTTCTAATATTACTCACGGTGCTAGTATTTTAGAAAGGGTGCAAATCTTGACTGTGGCTGCACGTCATGATGTGCTCACTCGGCGACTCTGTGAATCAATGGCAATTCTTTTGGACAAATTAAAATTTAGATTAGCAGGAACTAACGGACTCAAGGAAGAAGCAGGGAATCTCAGCCTTGAGAAAACACCGTGGACTGACGTTGATTACACAATTATAAGCGACAAAACGCGTCTGCTGGGCACGAAGATCAATCACCTATATGAAGTATTAGTCAACCGTATGGTCTATATGTTAGTATACAGCTTAGTCACTGAATTTGGTCGTGGCGTCCATGGATTAAACCAGTCTGCTGAAGACCATTTTCGATCTTTCTGGTGTATGTCATGCTACAAAGGGATCTTGGCATTAAAACCGCTTCCAAATGGTTCAAATCAAGCAGAATTTGGAGCGGAAGCAATCCTGAGGATTTTAGACCATAGTAATAGCAAGCTTTGCTTGGAGTTCTTTACGGTGCTCACTGCCAATTCTCTAGCCTCCATGGCGGAAAACATTTATCACAAACTCTACCCAAACCATTATTCTAAGCATGGAAACATGCGGCGTGGTTCCCCGAATGTGAGGATGTTCAATCAGTATATGAATGTACCAGCGCACCCCTTTCCTTTCGAAGAATACCTCCAAAGGGACCCGGATCCAGGCCGCTACAAGGAACCGTTGATTCACAGCTATATCATGTGTTTGAGTAGTTGTGCTAAGGCTGTCGACCAATCCGGGGTCATTATTGGTTGGGCCGAAACCGAAATGCGAGTTCATGGTTGTCTAATGTTAATTGTTTTACATTATGTAGATCCTGCCACTCCCACCAATGAGCGGATATTGCAGCATATCAGAGAAGAGTACAAAGTAAGCTTTGGAATAAATGCGCGAAAGTACATTGATGAGTTGCAGGAAGCCGGGTGGTTATGGTTTAATAAAGATACCACGACTTATCAAGAGAGACTCGATAAAGCACCTAAATTATGGGACTGTTTTCCCAAGACACCACTGACACAACATCGTCAGCTGGATGATGTCACTGATAGATGACTGAAGAACTAAACATGGACAGCTTACATCACATAGACGGTAGTTAGACACATGCATGCAATAGAATGTATACCTTTGTAACGATTACTCGTACTTCGTGGCTTATAACTTACCTGTGAACCTGTTCATCCGACATAAATCTCAGACATTCGATTGCTGTAAGGAAATGGATTGATGAGTCAAAGAATTGTGCTGGGTACACTTGGTGATAATGCTTAATTCATCACCTCAATACCGATGCCTTCAGGTGCTTTAATATTGGCGGCCTGTACACCATCGAATATTCGTCTTGAGGGTACCCACCTAGGAGGCTAGCAGTTGGCTTAGAAATGCTATACGACATGACATTCCAATCATTTTTAATTCTACATCATTGACATACAAGCATAAACTTCGGTGTCATTCTGCTATATCATACTTTTACTTCAATATTGCCAAGTCACTGGACCCCCTTATTGTATTACAACGATCCCGATCGATGCTTAGGGTTTAGATTGATAGATTTCCAGAAATACAATGTCTTTAAAGATTGTTGACGTGATGCTATTTAGTATACTATATACCAGATACATTACCACAAAATCTCCACACAAGCCGCTATTTATCTGTTATGTTTTACCAGTTGTTTGAGCACGTGTAAGATGTCTAACTTCTGTGATTGTGGACCCATTGGATAAATCGCTCCACGGCTCCATCGATTTTATCCAATATGACAGGAGTGCTGTGTAATTTCAAATCCAGACTACCTCGTCGGTCCTCTTCTAGATCAATACTTTGCAAAAACCTTTCAAGCATATCCAACAACGAAGGAACCACACCTTTGATCACACTCGGCTCCCAATGCCGTGTCTGCTCGAAAAGACAGTCTAGATTCGAGATCATATGAGTTCGTAGTTTAGGGACACTGTAGTTGAAATGACAAATGTACAACATAGATCCTAAGCACTTTCTAGACTCCCCGAAAAGGCTTTGCACCTTGGCCCATTCATGTTCGTGGTGTGGGGCCAACCAGTGAATTAGAGGTGATTTGCAACTGTTACATTCAGATTTCATACGATTTTTAAGCTGTTCAAGGCTTTCTTTAGCAGTAATACATTCTAATGTTGCATCTAGAGCTTTGGTCCATCGGGCCGCAAAAGAATTGCGCTTGCCTGGAAGACTATATGGAAGCTTGTATTTCTCTAGCGCGTTCCATACTTGTTGTAGTTGCCCATTAAGTTCCTGGGACTGGATCTTACTTTCTCGAAATATTCTGAGTATTTTTACAACAAGACCGGCTCTGAGTCCTACTGCATCCAAGTCCGCACGGGGCCTCATTCTCTGTATCCATTTTCAATGTAATCTATATCACGTCGGATTGGCTCGCCTTGATTGGGTGATTTGTTCATGCTGAATGAGGAATTTCGACAAATCACATGGAACTAATAGTGTAAGAAAACGAATGCTGACTGGTAATTTAATAACTGGATCTTAGACTTGCCAACGAGACGAATTGATGTCTACGAAGACGACGATGTCCTGCGATTGATACCTCTTTGTTTACACTTTGTCAAAGGGAGGGGGATCCACGGGACCTAACAGAGTTGGCTCTCATGCTCAAACGGGCAAAAAATCGAAGGATCATTCTAGCTCAAAGTTTCGAGCAAGGATTCAAAGTGAAAATCAAATCGTTACCCAATCAGAATCACGTCTCTCAACGCGGGGGAATGAGGAATATAAATGGCAGGTCAGCCGTGGGAAAAGGCGGGGCAAAGGATCGCCCAGCCTCATGCCCAGAAAACTCTCCCAAGAGAATCCTGCCGGTCACCAGATCCTACCAAGTCGCAAAATCCTGCCGGGTACCAGATCCTGCCGGGTACCTGATCCTTCCCGTCAAACCCAAATCGTGCTTCCTTCGATGCACAGTCCCCAAACTCAAAAGTCTTGCTTACCGAACGCTCCCGACGTCTTGGCGACACCGTATCTTCTATGAACGAGATGAGAATGCTTATTCGAGTAGTGTAATGCAAGTCGCGTGTAGCTCGAATCCGTGTCATAAGCCATATTATTCACGCTGGACGCTCCGTAGATCATCACCTCATCCATGGACACCTTTCTCAATATTTACTGTTGTTATCTATGATCGTGAATCATCGTATGTTATTAGCGCGGGCCTACGAAAGGTTTTGTACTTTTGGAGCTAGAGCCGTGCTGCGCTTCTGAGCTTAGGTGCGAAATATCAAAGGTTCACGCCGATGTTACGAGATATAAATCACTAGTATCACGCGATGACAAAAGGACAATGCATAACATAAAAGAGTAATTATACCACATTTATTTGATACCTGTGCCCATTATAAACAATTCTATATAAGACGCCTCCTGCCATGCATTCCCACCAATAATTACAGATATGTACGGTTTTTGAGGTAACTTGGATTTCCAAGTCTTCAGCCTGGACAAAGACTATTAAGGTTGATTTGGATGACGGTGCTGGATACCGTTACTCGAAGCGTTGACACTCTTGTAGAAGTGACCGACGTGCTCGAGCGCCTGTTTTTCCGTTAATCCATGTATGTCAGGTTTTTCTCTCAGTCTTGAGAGGATCGTTTCATAATGTTGACATAATTCATCCGCCATTTCCTTGGTCTTAATGGGCCGATATTTGAGAAATTCGCGATCTAAACTTTTTTTTGGATTTTGTAATACATCTTGGTTGATATGGGTAGGGAAGCAGTGTTCAAATGCTTCCTTCAAATGCTTATGGTGATTTAACCAGTATTCGTCAATTTTCTTCTCTTCATCACCTTGTACAGCATTGTTCATTGTTTTGGATGAGCTATGATAATCTAAGGTTATGAAAAATAAACAGAATTGTAAAAGTATTCGAGGGACAAGCAGCTATTTATAATGCGTGTGGGCACAAAGGCTTGCCGTGACCCATGCCTAGAAAGGAAGCAGTTTCTAGAAGTCATGTTGCGTTGGGGTTGGTTGAGAAGTCAAAATGTTGGCCGGATTTGAATGTTGTTGATTTCGAATTGTTACACTCGTTCGAGAACTCTATTGTTGCGTTGCTGAGACGGTTGAATGATTTATATACCTTAGGTCACTAGACATGCTCGCTACAACATGAGAATTGCGCAACCGCAACGAATGGATTGTCCTGTGACCTCTCTGACCAAAATTGAGATGATGTCGTTAAGATGCGCCAGAATGGATTTCAAGGAGAAGTGACATTTTCCCCGCATGTCTGGAAACCTAGTCCGCCCGTGCTTTATCACACCAACGACCTGCGTTCCTGGCCAATCATGATGCAACGTAGGATTCTACAGTGGTGATATTTTCCCCGCATATCTGGAAACCTAGTTCACCCGTGCTTTATCACACCAACATCCTGCTTTCCTGACCAATCATCGGGCGACGTAGGATTCTAGCTGTTGGTTCTTCTTCTTGGCAATCACAATTTCTAGAAAGGATGGCTATTCCGATTGCGCACGGATTGCATTCTACCGCATCTGCCAATCACATTAACCGGGTGACGAGAAGTCAAGTTGATCAATGCGCTAATTTTTCGGGTAAAGAAACGATATGTTGAGACGATATTTTTAGATTCAAGCAATGACGCCATTGGCTTTTCTCTCACCCGCTGTTTGATCCGTGTGATGGACAGAAATCCGTCCCGCATGGACATCCTTCAGGACCGTTTGCAGCTCTGACAGAAAACGGGTAACCTCTTCCGCCGTGCCAACGGTGATCCTTAAACATCCTTCGCATCCTAATTCCTTTCCTCGAAATCTTACCACCACCCCTCGAGTTTCCGCAAGTCTTTCGTAGACAGCCAAAGCAATCGTGTTAGATGCTTGACCTGACTTTTCCGCTTTGTCAAGTATTTCGACCAGTAAGAAGTTACTGTCAGCCCCGCCTTTGAATCTTCCTACACCTTTTATTCGGGGCAATTCTTCGACCAACCGCTGTCTTTGCTCAAGTATTCTTTGTCTATTTGATCGCATAGTCGCCAAGCTTTCATCTTGTAAAGCAAAGTTTGCGATTTGCGAAGTTGGATTAGATATATTATATGGTGCTTTGAGATTATTCAAAAGTGCAGCAATTTGTGTAGATGTGAATGCTGCTCCTAATCGTATACCTGCCAATCCAAATGCTTTTGACAGCGTTTGCATAACAACTAGATTAGGCCATTCGAGAACCCATTCCGCCAAACTTGTACCGTCGGGTGCGAAGTCTATGTATGCCTCATCAAGTACGACTATGCCATTCCATGAAGTATGAAGAAGGATTCGTTCAACATCTTTTTTCGGAATTACTGTCCCTGTAGGATTACCCGGAGAGCAGAGATATACTAGTTTGATGTTCGCATCTGCAGACAATGCAGCGTTGATAGCATCAGGCTGTATTTGGAAGTTGTTGTTCACGTCGAGAGGCACTTTGACCATCTCGACATCGTTGACTTGTGCTGCGACTGCATACATGCCATATGTCGGTGGACATGTCAGAATCTTATCCTGACCGGGTCTGCAGAACGTCCTGATCAGCGCATCAATAGCTTCGTCAGAGCCAACTCCAACAAATAGGTTTTCTGGAGTTAGATCCTGGTCGGTATGAGTGTGGAGATTTCGTAATTTGCAAAGTTTAGACTTGAGCTCGTGCTGGTGACTGTTCTTAACACATTATAATCTGTAGATGTATATACTCGTTTAAAACATACGGATCGGGGTAGCGATTCAGACCCAGAAAGTCAATCGATAATTTCTTGCTTGAATTACCATAAGTCGAGTCATTTGTATTACTGTTTGCGAATTGTGAGGACGGAGCTAGACTTGGACCATAGGCATTTTCGTTCGCATCTAATAGTATATTCGTGCCGTCATCCTTGTAGTCACTTTATAATCATCAATCAGTTTCATAATTTATGTTTTAGGCACACTAAAACTTGCTCGCGTGCACAACGATAAGGTTGTAGTGCTAGTATGTTTGGTCGGACGCATTTCGACAGGTCAAACGCATTATTCCTTTTACTGGCCATCATTCTTGAAACGGCCACTATCGAAGAATGCAATTGGGATTTACCATATAGTAGATGTCGTTTACGAAATATGTTAATGATGACTCGACAATGGTGTGGAGGTGTGTTTCACCAATATAAAAAAAAAATCAGGTAGGGCAAGTTTACGCGATAGGACGAATTAGTCCACCATGATTTCATCTAGGGATCTACCAGGGCCAACACGTCAACAAATGTTGCGCATGCCACGCATTCGAGCGAGAAGCTCGCATTGAGACGTTAACAAGTAATCTATCAGTCTATTTTTTACCATTCATTTTTAGCATGTCTGCCTCTCAGCATCCTATCCCTGCGACCCCACGCGTCATCTCGCCTTCTCCTACCCCCTCCGACCAGAGTGCAAAAGACGGCTCCTTCACGCGCTCCATCTCCCCACGCCTTGGCTCGCCAGAAGCTATTTCCGAAGAATCTGAACCTGTCGACGCCGACCTACTCCGCGCGCGATCTAAATCCCGCAGTCCTGCTCCTATCCGGCGATCGCCGCGCAGAACAAGTGGTGGTAAAACAGATCATCCCGCACCCACTTCTATAAGACGTACTGGATCGCATCGTAAATCGGATCACGCTACAAAGTCAGCTTCAACCGCAAGTAAAAGAAAAAACAGTGACGGCCATCTCAAACCGACTTTAGGATTTGGAGCGGAGTATTGGCGACAATTATCTCGAAGTCCTTCCCCACTTGGCCTGATACCGATACATCGCGATTGGAGAATATTTATACACAAGCATGAAATACCGCGAAAGGCGTTGCACGTGTCGATAGGATTCGTCACTTTGGGGCTGTATCTGAAAGGATCTCAGCTTGATGATATACACCCTGTCATGATGAAGATGTTGATACCTGTTGGGCTGCTTGATGTGATAAGAATGAATTACGAGTAAGCATCACTTCCATCAGACTTTGTTGTTCCTGCTAACACTTGAGTAGACCTTTCAATCGCATTTATATCAATGTCATGGGCGCGTTCATGCGCGAATCAGAAGCGCATGATAAGTATAATGGCGTAATAAGTTATCTGGCTGGAGTTTGGTTTGTCATGTATTTCTGTGCAAAGGATGTGGCAGTATTATCGGTCCTGGCACTCTCGTTCTGTGATACTGCTGCTTCGACGTTTGGAAGATTATGGGGAAAATATACACCGAGAATACGGAAAGGAAAATCACTTGCGGGTAGTATTGCTGCTTGCGT
>Ga0160428_1001663_pt1 | contig 15964 bp, 12 predicted proteins | sample SolpanmetagenomM_FD_108198 | JGI IMG/M metagenome (GOLD analysis project Ga0160428, IMG submission 108198) | Solar panel surface microbial communities from Lawrence Berkeley National Laboratory, California, USA - M | ecosystem: Engineered > Built environment > Solar panel > Unclassified ... | reverse complement strand
GGCGATGCCGGCGAGCAGGCCGTAGATCGCCCAGACCGCCACGTAGATCTTGCCCATGTCGTGGCCGAGCAGCGTCACGCCGCGCGGGTTCATGGAGGCGGCGAGCAGGACCTTGCCGGCCCGCGCCCGGTTCACGAACAGCCAGAGCAGGGCGATCACCACCCAGCAGATCACCGCGGTGAACAGCTCGTTCTTGGGCGTGCGCACCCCGGCGATCTCGACCACGCCCTCGACGATCGGCAGCACGGTCTTGGGATTGTCGGTGAAGAAGTAGGCCACCAGCTCCTGGATCATGATCCCCCAGAGCAGGGTGCCGGTGAGGACGAAGATCTCCTTCTCCTCCCGCGGGATCGCCCGGCTGCGCTCGATCGGCGCGACCACCGCGAAGTAGGTGACGAGGGCGCCCGCGAGCCCGCAGAGGATGCCGATCGCCGCGCCCGCGTAGGAGCCGAGCCCGAACAGCGCGGAGGCCGCCCAGGCCGCCACCGCGGCCATGACCATCAGGGCGCCGTGGGTCAGGTTGAGGACGCCCGAGACGCCGAAGATCAGGGTGAAGCCCATCGCGCCGAGCGCGTAGAGGGCCGAGATGGCGAAGCCATCGACGAGGATCTGGAGGCCGATCACCGCGCTCTCCCGCCCCGGCCTACTGCACCACCGCCTTCACCGCAGGGGGCAGGATCATGGCCCCGTTGGCGGTCGCCGCCGGCCAGATCGCCACCTGCTTGCCGTTCTGCCACTGCCCGAGGACGCTGGTCATCAGGCCGGGCCCGTACTGGATCGAGTGGGTGAACGGGTCGTCCTTGCCGTAGAACTTGAGATGCCCGACCGTGCCGACGTAGTCGGTCTTCTCCAGGGCATCGACGAGCTTGTCGGCCTCCGTGGAGCCCGCCCGCCGGATCGCCTCCGCGGTGTAGTACGTGGCGTCGTACGCCATGTACCCCGCGTAGGACGGCGCCCCGCCGAAGCGCTTGGTGAAGGCCTCGGCGAAGGGGATCGTCTTCTCGGTGAGCGCCACGCCCGGCAGCGCCACGCTGTCGAACAGCACGCCCTGCGTGCCGCCGTTGGTGTTGGCCCAGAAGGTCGAGGAGGTCGCCTGGCCGCTGATGCCGGTCATGGCGATCGGGACCTGCTGGTTCTGCCACTGAACGGTCGGCTGCACGCCGACATGGGCGATGCCGGTGACGATCAGGTCCGGCTTGGCCGCCTCGATCTTGTTGTAGATCGGCGTGAAGTCGCCCGTGTCCGGCGAGAAGCGGACGTGCTCCACCACCTTGAGCCCGGATTTCGGCAGACATTCCTGGTAGGCGGCGTCGAGCGGCCGGGTCCAGGCCGCGTCCTCGCTCATGATCGCCGCCGTCTTGGCCTTGAGCTTCTCGACCAGCACCTCCTTGGCCGAGTCGCAGACCGCCTGCGCCAGGGCGTGCGAGGTCAGGTAGCCGTGGAAGGTGTACTTGTTGCGCGCGTAATCCTTGTGGACCGCGACGCTGATCTCGTTCGAGGCCGCGCCCGGCGTGATCATCGGCGTCTTGAGCCGGGCCGCCCAGGGCATCAGCGCCAGCACGACCTCCGAGATGTAGCTGGCGATGACGAAGTTGACCTTGTCCTCGGAGACCGCCCGCTGGAAGGCCCGGACCGCGTCGGAGGCGGAGGACTTGTCGTCGTAGGTGACGACCTGGATCTGGCGCCCGTCGATGCCGCCCTGGGCGTTGATCTCGTCGGCGGCGAGCTGCACGGCCTGCGGGATCGAGGCCCCGGCCACGGACTGCGCCTCGGCGATCACGCCGATCTTGATCGGGTCGGCGGCGTGCGCCGGCCCCGCGAGCAGGGAAGCCGTCGCCAGCAGTGCGGGCAGCATGCGCCGGATCGGGACGCGCCGGGAGGCTGCGCGCGCGGGCTCGGACATCGGCGTTTCCTCTCGTCGTGCCCGCATTCTTTATTCGCAGGCTTGGGGGGACTGTAGCCGGGGCTCGACGGATCACAAGGGCCGGCCGGTCCGGGGCGGGTGACGTTTCCGGCGAGTCGTTGGCTGCCCGATTCCCGCCGCCGGGATTGTTGCGCCCCGGCAACCCGCACCGCGTTTCCGGCGACCGCCGGCGGCTCCGGGCCCGCGCGAGCGCCCCGTCCGCATCGGAGCCCAGCTTCGGCACAGCCAGATGGTGTCGCGTCCGTTCCCGACCGAGCCCGGCCGCAGGGCGCCGCGCAGCATCGGACGGGAGGGGCGCCATGCTCAGACGTACAACGACCGCCGCACTGGCGCTGACCGCCCCGTTCCTGGCCGTGACCGGCCAGGCGCACGCCGCCGCCGTGACCCAGCCCGGAGAGCAGGTCGGCCTCGCGCCGGGCCTGCCGCTGCCGGAGGGATTCTACGCCTTCGACACGTTCAGCTGGGGACGGGCCGACCGCCGCGACGCCGCCGAGGTGGGCGTCAACATCCCGTTCCTGATCTACGCGTCGCCGCTCAAGATTCTCGGTGCGCGCGTCGAGCCGGTGGTCGCGTTCCCGTCGGTGTTCATCAACACCCACTTCCCCGCCCCGGTCCCCAACCGGGACGTCAGCACCTTCTACACGCCGTTCCTCGGCAACATCTTCGCGTGGAACCTCGGCGGCGGCCTCGGCGTGTCGTACATCGCGGGCGCCTACCTGCCGTACGGCGACCGCGGCTCGCTCGGGCTCGGCCTCCGGGGCACGCCGCTGCTGCCGCAATCCGCGTCGGCGACGCTGACCCAGCGCGTCGCCGCCACCTACGTGGGCGACGGCAGCCTCAACCTCTCGGCCATCCTCACCTACAACCGTCCCTTCGACGCGCATGGCCGGTTCGGCGGCACCGTCGGGACGGCGATCGGGCCGATCCCGGTGGCCGACCAGATCAACCTCGACCTCACCGCCACCAAGAAGTTCGGGAAGTTCGAGATCGGCGCCGTGGCGTACGGCTACACCGACCTGCCGGTGAACCGCCGCGACCGCCTGTTCAGCCGCTTCCAGCGGGACGGGTACATCGCGGCCGGCGGCCTCGTCGGCTACGATTTCGGGCGCGTGATCCTGCAGACCTTCGTGACGCGCGAGATCGTCGCGCGCGACACCCTCAACGCCGCCGGGCAGCGCCAGCACAACGAGGAGACCCGGGGCTGGTTTCGGGTGATCGTGCCCTTCCCGGTGGCGAGCGCGGCGGCGGCACCCGAGCCGCTGCTCCGCAAGGACTAGGCGCTCTCCGCCGAGGCGGGCTCCGGTTCGGCGCCCGGGACCCGGATCCGAGCCCGGGTGCGGCGCCACGGTACACGGGACCGAGGCGGCCGGTGGCGATCCTCCAGCCCTTCCCTCATCCGGGGGTGGCGGCGCGGAGCGCCGGCCTCGAAGGGGCGCTCCGGATGGCGCGGCGATCCCTGGATGACTCCTTCGACGCCCGCTGAAGCGGGCCCTTCATCATCATGGGTCGGACAGGATCACCCGATCACCGTGCATCGGGGCGCTGTCGCGCACCGGGATGCGGCCCGACCGGGCTCGGCCCCGAGATCCGCCGCGGGTTTCACGCGGGCCGCCCTGTCCGCATCGGGACTATCGAGCCCGGCCCCGCGGGCCTAGGTTCCCGGCAGATCCGCGACGCGCGGACCGGACGGCCTCGCAGAAGGGCGCGGACAGGTGAGGAACGCACGCATGGCCGCGCCCGGGACCATCCCGGGCCGCGGCCCCCGGCCCCGCCGGGGACGGACCCCATGAGCCTGCGCTGGACCCGGCGGCCCGAGGGCTCGACCTGGGGGGATTTCGGGCCCGACGACGAGCGCGGGCGCCTGAACCTGCTGACCCCCGAGAAGGTGCGGCAGGGCGTGGCCGAGGTGCGCGAAGGGCTCACCTTCTGCCTCAGCCTGCCGCTGGACCTGCCGGGCGGCAACGTCCTCAATCCGCGCCGCCACCCGCCGCAGATCACCCCGACCCGCCGCGCCAACGGCCGGCCGAACATGAACTTCCCGGTCTGCGAGGAGGTCGACGGCGCCACCGACGTGATCTGCGACGACCGGGCGCTGATCCACCTGCAATACTCGACGCAGTGGGATTCCCTCGCCCATGTCGGCTCGCTCTTCGACGCGGACGGCACCGGGGCGGGCCCCACCTTCTACAACGGCTTCCGGGGCGGGCACGACATCGTCGGGCCGGAGAGCGCCGCGGCGGCCGACCAGCCGTCCCGGGCGAAGCGGCTCGGCATCGAGCGCCTGGCCGAGACCGGCATGCAGGGCCGGGCCGTGATGATCGACCTGCGCGCCCATCTCGGCGACGCCAAGGTGAAGGTCGGCTACGACCAGCTCGCCCGGATCCTGGAGGCCGACGGCGTCGTGGTCGAGCCCGGCGACATGGTCTGCCTGCACACGGGCTTCGCCGAGCGGCTGATCGCCATGGGCGGCGCGCCGGACCCGACGCGGGTGCACAACCTCTGCGCGGGACTGGACGGCCGGGATCCACGGTTGCTGGACTGGATCACCCGCACCGGCCTGTGCGCGCTGATCGCCGACAACTACGCGGTGGAGGCCTACCCGGCCGGACCCGGCCCCGCCTGCTGCGCGACGCTGCCGCTCCACGAGCACTGCCTGTTCAAGCTCGGGGTCAATCTCGGCGAGCTCTGGCACCTGACGCCGCTGGCCGAGTGGCTGCGCGCCAACGGCCGCAGCCGCTTCCTGCTCACCGCTCCGCCCCTGCGCCTGCCGGGCGCGGTCGGCTCGCCGACGACCCCGATCGCCACGGTGTGAGGGAAGGGGAGCATGCCCGTTCGGTCCCATCGGCGCCCGCATCCTGAGGTGCCGACGCCCGGCGGACGCGTCGGAGGGGGGCTCCAGAAGCCGCCGGGCTGGCGGGGGGCCGCCGGCGAGGCTGCTGCGCGGCACCGCAGGATGAGGACGTGGGTGGGCTTCTCCGCCCGGCGAACGGAGGGCGGGCCATGAGCGAGATCGCGATCGTCGGCGGCGGGCTGATGGGGCACGGCATCGCCCTGGTGCTGGCGCTCCACGGGCATGCCGTGCGGATCACCGACACAAGCCCCGAGACCCGCGCCCGGGTGCCGACCCTCATGGCCTCGGCGCTCGCCACCCTGCGGGCGGCGGGGGCCGCGCCCGAAGGCTGGGATGCCGACCGGCTGGCCGGCGCCGTCCGGGTCGAGGCGGAGCTCGGCGCCGCGGTGGCCGGCGCGGGCCTCGTGATCGAGGCGATCACCGAGAACCCGGAGGCCAAGCGCGCGCTGTTCACGGAGCTCGACCGGCTCTGCGCGGCCGACGCGATCCTCGCCAGCAACACCAGCTACCTCGACGTCTTCCCGCTGATCCCCGAAGCGCGGCAGGCGCGGGCGCTGATCCTGCACTGGTACACGCCGCCCTACATCGTCGACCTCGTCGACGTGGTGCCGGGGCCCGGCACGGACCCGGCGGTGGTCGCCGCGATGGCCGACCTCGTGCGCGGCCTGGGCCAGGTCCCGATCGTGCTGAAGCGCTTCATCCCCGGCTACGTCGCCAACCGCATCCAGCAGGCGATCAGCGCCGAGGTGTTCCGGCTCCTCGACGAGGGCGTCGCCGCGCCGAAGGACATCGACGACGCGATCATCCACGGGCTTTCCCTGCGCATCCCGATCCTCGGCCACCTCGCCAAGGCCGACTTCACCGGGCTGGAGCTGACGCAGCGGGCTTTGGCCAACGGCAGCTACGCGCCGCCGCCGCCGCGCACCCGCTCCGAAACCCTTGACGCCCTCTGCGCCGAGGGCCGGACCGGGGTGATGGCGGGCAGGGGCTATTTCGACTGGGGCGGCCGGGAACCCGCGGACCTGTTCCGCGAGCGCGACCGCAAGCTCCTGGCGCTCAAGGCGGCCATGGCCGGGATCGGCCGGATGGAGGGCACATGATCGGGGCGGATCTGTCGGGACGGCGCATCCTCGTCACCGGGGCCTCGTCGGGGATCGGGCTGGCGACGGTGGAGATCTTCGCCCGCAACGGCGCCGCGGTGGCGCTGAACCACCTGCCGGGGGACGCCCGCGGCCCCGACGAGGCCGCCCGGCTCGCCGGGGCGGGGCTCTCGGTGGTCGCGCTGCCCGGCGACGTGTCGGCGCCCGGCGCCGCCGAGGCGATGGTGGCGGCCGGGATCGAGCGGCTCGGCGGCCTCGACGTGCTGGTCAACAACGCCGGCACGTCGGGCACCACGACGCCCATCGCCTTCGAGGACCTCGACGCGATGACCGAGGAGTTCTGGGCCACGATCCTGGCGACGAACCTCCTCGGGCCGTTCCGCTGCGCCCGGGCCGCGTCCCCGACGCTGAAGGCGAGCCGGGGCGCCATCGTCAACACCGCCTCGGTGGCCGGGCTCGGCCGGCGCGGCTCGTCGGTGGCCTACTCGGCCAGCAAGGCCGGGCTGATCAACCTGACCCGCAGCCTCGCCCGGGCGCTGGCGCCCGACGTGCGGGTCAACGCGGTGGCGCCCGGCCTCGTCGCAACGCCCTGGACCGAGCCCTGGTCGGAGGAGCGCAAGGCCTCGACCGTGGGCCGCACCATGCTGGGCCGCATGGCCCGGCCGGAGGACATCGCCGAGACGATCTTCTTCCTCGCCGCGGGGGCGGCCTACATCACCGGCGAGACGATCACGGTCGACGGCGGGGCGATCTGACGCTTGGGGAACACACGGATGTCGAGCACCACCGTCATCACCTGCGCCCTCACGGGCTCCTTCGACACGCCGCGGAAGAACCCGGCGGTGCCGGTGAGCCCGCAGGCCATCGCGCAATCGGCCCTTGAGGCCGCCGCCGCCGGGGCGGCCGTGGTTCACATCCACGTCCGCGACCCCGAGACCGCCGCGCCCAGCATGGAACTCGCCCATTACCGCGAGGTGGTGGAGCGGATCCGCGAGCGGAACGCGGATGTCATCCTCAACCTGACCACCGGGGCGGGGGGCCGGTTCGTGCCGGGCGACCCCGACCCGGCGGTCGCCGGCCCGGGTACGACCTTCGTGAATCCGGAGGCCCGCACCCGGCATGTCGGCGCGCTGCGCCCGGAGATCTGCACCCTCGACGTCGCCACGATGAATTTCGGCGAGCACCTGTTCCTCAACACCCCCGGCCACCTGCGGGCGATGGCGGGTCACATCCGCGACGCGGGGGTGAAGCCGGAGATCGAGGTGTTCGACCTCGGCCAGATCGAGCTGGCCCGGCACCTGATCGCCGAGGGGCACCTGGCGCGGCCGCCCCTGTTCCAGATCTGCCTCGGCATCCCCTGGGGGGCGCCGGCGACCCCGGAGGCCCTGGTGGCGATGCGGGCCCGGCTGCCGGAGGACGCGGTCTGGTCGGCCTTCGGCATCGGCCGGGCGGAGTTCCCGATCCTCGCGGTGGCGGCCGGCATGGGCGGCAACGTCCGGGTCGGGCTGGAGGACAACCTGTACCTGTCCCGCGGCACGCTCGCGCCGAGCAACGCCGCCCTGGTGGAGAAGGCCGTGAGCCTGCTGGCCCACATCGATCGCGAACCGGCCACGCCCGATCAGGCGCGGGCGATCTTCGGGCTGGCGCCGCGGGGATAGGTGGCCCGCGCGCCTGCCGCGCATCTCCCGATCCCCTGCGCGGGACAGGAAAACCCGCCCCTGACGGAACGCCCGCATCCTCACCCGCGCCGGTATCAGCCGCGATGCCCCGCGGATACTCTGCCTTCCGAGACCGCGAGCGGCGATCAACGCCGCCGCGTTCGAGAACAGCAGGGAGAGAAACATGACGGTCCGCCACCTCACCGCGCGGCTGCTGGGAACCTTGTGCGCGCTCGGTGCCGGCGCGGCGCTGGCGGCCGACCTCGTGCCGGTGAAGATCGGCGTGCTGAACGACCGCTCCGGCGTCTATTTCGACTCCACCGGCGAGGGCTCGGTGGTGGCCGCCCGCATGGCGGTCGAGGATTTCAAGCCCGAGGAACACGGGCTGAAGGTCGAGGTCGTCTCCGCCGACCACCAGAACAAGCCCGATGTCGGCGCCTCGGTCACCCGGCAATGGTACGACCGCGACGGCGTCGACGCGGTGTTCGACGTGCCGACCTCCTCGGTGGCGCTCGCCATCGCGCAGATCACCAAGGAGAAGAACAAGGCCTTCATCAACTCGGGCGGCGGCACCGCGGACCTGACCGGCCCGGCCTGCACGCCCAACACGGTGCACTGGACCTACGACACCGCGGCGCTCGCCAACGGCACCGGCAAGGCGATCCTCAAGCGCGGCGGCAAGAGCTGGTACTTCATCACCGCCGACTACGCCTTCGGCCTCGCCCTGGAGCGGGACACCAAGGCCGTCGTGGAGAAGAACGGCGGCACGGTCGTCGGCGGCGTGCGCACGCCGTTCCCGAACCCGGACTTCTCCTCGTTCCTGCTCCAGGCGCAAGGATCGGGCGCGCAGGTGATCGGGCTCGCCGATGCCGGACTGGACGCGGCCAACGCCATCAAGCAGGCGCACGAGTTCGGCGTCCGCCAGGGCGGCCAGACCCTCGCCGCCCTGCTCATCGCGATCACCGACATCCACTCGCTGGGCCTGGATGTGGCGCAGGGGCTGGCCTTCACCGCCTCGTTCTACTGGGACCTCAACGACGGCACCCGCGCCTTCGCGGAGCGCTTCGAGAAGCGGATGCCCGGCAAGAAGCCGACCTCGTACCAGGCGGGCGTCTACGCCAGCACGCTGCACTACCTGAAGGCGGTGGAGGCCCTGCACTCGGCCAAGGACGGCGCCGCCGTGGTCGCCAAGATGAAGGAGATGCCGACCGACGATCCCCTGTTCGGCAAGGGCATGATCCGGCCGGACGGACGCAAGATCCACCCGATGTACCTGTTCGAGGCCAAGGCGCCGTCCGAATCGAAGGGCGAGTGGGACCTCTACAAGGTGCTGGAGACGATCCCGGCCGAGCAGGCGTTCCGCCCGATGAGCGAGGGCGGCTGCCCCATGCTGGCCGGCATGACGGCGAAGTAGGCACCCCCATCCCACCCAGTCACCTCATCCTGAGGTGCCGGCGCGCAGCGGAGGCCTCGAAGGAGACCTCCAGGAATCGCGGCCGGCTGGAGGGCTCCTTCGAGGCTCGCTGCGCTCGCACCTCAGGATGAGGGCGCGGTTTGGACCTTCGTCCCTCACGCCGCGCCGATCCGATCCAGCGCCGCCATCGCGGCGTCCGGGAGCGCGAGGTCCGCCGCCGCGAGGTTCTCGCGCAGGTGGCCGAGGGCGGACGTCCCGGGGATCAGCAGGATGTTGGGCGACCGGCGCAGCAGCCACGCCAGCGCCACCTGCATCGGCGTCGCGCCGAGCCCGGCCGCCACCTCCGACAGGGTGTCCGACTGGAGCGGGCTGAACCCGCCCAGCGGGAAGAACGGCACGTAGGCGATGCCGGCAGCCGCCAGATCGTCGATGAAGGCGTCGTCGCCCCGGTGGGCGAGGTTGTACTGGTTCTGCACGCAGGCGATCTCGGTGATCCGGCGCCCGTCCGCCACCTGGCGCGGCGTGGCGTTGCTCAGGCCGATCCGGCGGATCAGCCCCTTCCGCTGCAGCTCCGCCAGCACCGTGAGCGGCGCCTCGATCAACCCCTCCGCGGGGCCGTGGACATCGAACATCAGGCGCAGGTTGACCACGTCGAGGGCGTCGACGCCGAGGTTGCGCAGGTTGTCGTGGACCGCCTGGGTGAGTTCCTCGGCCGAGAAGGCCGGGTTCCACGAGGCATCGGCCCCGCGCTTGGCGCCGACCTTGGTGACGATCACGAGGTCGTCCGGATAGGGATGCAGCGCCTCGCGGATGATCTGGTTGGTGACGTGCGGTCCGTAGAAATCGCTGGTGTCGATGTGATCGACGCCCTGCGCCACGGCCTCGCGCAGCACCGCGATGGCGGCGGCGCGGTCCCTGGGCGGCCCGAACACGCCGGGTCCGGCGAGTTGCATGGCTCCGTAACCGAGCCGTTTCACGGTCCGGTCGCCGAGCTGGAACGTCCCGGTCTGCGCGATATCGGTCATGGCGAATCTCCTGTTGGCGACCCGGATGTAGACGTCACCGTTTGCGCGGATAAGCCGTGACAATCGGCACGGGCCGTGCGGATTCTCGAACGATGACCCAGGATCTGTCGGACCTCACCGCCTTCGTCACCGTGGCGCGGGCCGGCGGCTTTCGCGAGGCCGCCCGCGCCGGCGGAGCGAGCGCGTCGAGCCTCAGCGAGGCCGTGCGCCGGCTGGAGGCGGGCCTGGGCGTGCGCCTCCTGAACCGCACCACCCGCAGCGTCGCGCCCACCGAGGCCGGCGCCCGCCTGCTGGACCGGCTCGGGCCGGCGCTGGCCGAGGTGGAGTCCGCCCTCGACGTGGTGAACGGCTTCCGCGACCGGCCGGCCGGGATGCTTCGGCTGAACGTGCCGCTGAGCGCCGCCCGGCTGGTGCTGCCGGCGCTCGTGCCGCCCTTCCTGGCGGCCTATCCGGAGATCCGCCTGGAGGTGGTGGTTGAGGACGGGTTCGTGGACGTTCTGGCGGCGGGCTGCGACGCCGGCATCCGCTACGACGAGCGGCTGGAGCTCGACATGATCGCCGTGCCGATCGGCCCGCGGCGGCAGCGCTTCGCCACCGCGGCCGCCCCGGCCTATCTCGACCGGCGCGGCCGGCCGGACCATCCGCGGGATCTCCTGGACCATGCCTGCCTGCTCGGCCGGTTCCCGAGCGGCGCCTTGACGGCCCCCTGGGAGTTCGAGCGCGACGGCGACATCGTCCGGGTGGATCCGTCCGGGCCGCTGATCGTGCGGGTCGGCGCCAGCGACCTCGCGGTCGCGGCCGCGGTCGCGGGAACCGGGATCGTCCACCTGTTCGAGGATTGGCTGCGGCCGCTTCTCGACAGCGGCGCCCTGGAACCGGTGCTGAAGCCCTGGTGGCAGGCCTTCTCCGGACCGTTCCTCTACTATCCGGGCCGGCGGCTCCTGCCGGCGCCGCTGCGCGCCTTCGTGGACTTCGTCAGTGCGCGGCCGGCGGCGCCGGATCCGGTACTTCGAACACCGTGAGCTGCCCGCCCGGCGCCGTGTACTGCGACAGGGCCGCGTAGCCGCCCACCGCCCCCGAACCGTCGACCGGGTCGGTGAGCCCGGCCGCCAGACCGATCCCGGCCCAGCCGCCGACGCCGGAGAGCACCGCCACGTACTGCTTCCCGGCGTGCAGGTAGGTGGTGACGTTGCCGACGATGCCGGACGGCGTCTTGAACCGGTAGAGCTCGCGCCCGTCCCGGGCATCGACCGCCTTCAGGTAGCCCTCCAGCGTGCCGTAGAAGACCACGTTGCCCGCCGTGGCGAGCGCCCCCGACCAGACCGAGAACGGCTCCGGGATCGTCCAGGCGATCCGGCCCTCGGCGCCGTCCCAGGCGATGAACGCGCCGGTCCGGTCGGTGCCCTCCGGCGGGTGCAGGGTGAGCGTCGCGCCGACATAGGGCTGGCCGGGCGTGTAGGTGACCCGGAACGCCTCGTAATCCATGCACATGTGGTTGGTCGGCACGTAGAACAGCCGGGTCAGCGGCGAGTAGGCCGCCGGCTGCTGGTTCTTGGCGCCCAGCGCCCCGGGACAGATATTTTTCGTGGCTTCGTCCTCGTCGGCCTCGCCCGGCGCGTAGCGCCTGTCGACCACCGGCCGGCCGTAGCCCGGCGCGGCCGGATCCATCTCGACCCGGCTGGCCCAGTTGACCGTGGGGTCGAACTTCTCCGCCACCAGCAGGTCGCCGGTGGCCCGGTCCAGGGTGTAGCCGAAGCCGTTGCGGTCGAAATGGGTCAGCACCTTGCGGCGCCCGCCGCCGATCACCTGCTCGGTGAGGATCATCTCGTTGACGCCGTCGTAGTCCCACTGGTCGTGGGGCGTCATCTGGTAGACCCAGTGGGCGATCCCCGTATCGGCGTCGCGGGCGATGATCGCCTGCGCCCAGCGGTTGTCGCCGGGGCGCTGGTTCGGGTTCCAGGTCGAGGGATTGCCGGTCCCGTAATAGACGAGGTTTAGGTCCGGGTCGTACGAGAACCAGCCCCAGCTGCAGGCGCCGCCGGTCCGCCACTGGTCGCCCTCCCAGCTCCTCAGGGAGGAATCCCGGCCGATCGGGCGCCCGAGCTCGGTGGTTCTCTCCGGATCGACCAGCATGTCGGCATCCGGCCCGGTGGCGTAGGCGCGCCAGAGGCGCTTCCCGCTGGCCTGATCGTAGGCCGTGACGTGGCAGCGCGCCCCGTACTCGCCCCCCGCCAGCCCGACGATCAGCTTGCCGCGCACCGGCAGGACCGTGGCGGTGTTGGTCTCGCCCCGGCCCGGGTCGCCGTTCTTCACCGACCACAGCACCCGCCCGGTCTCCGGATCGAGGGCCACCACCGTGGTGTCGGCCTGCTGCAGGAACAGCCGCCCGTCCGCGTAGGCGAGCCCGCGGGAGACCGTGTCGCAGCACATGACGGCGATGACGCCCGCGTCCTGCCGCGGGGCGTAGCGCCACAGGATCTTCCCGCCCTGGTCCAGGTCGAGGGCGTAGACCACGTTGGGGAAGGGGGTGTGCACGATCATGAGGTGCCCGATCACGATCGGCGCGCCCTCGTGCCCGCGCAGCACGCCGGTGGAGAAGGTCCAGGCGACCTTGAGGCGCCCGACATTGCCGGCGTCGATCCGGTCGAGGTCGGAATAGCGGGTGTTGGCGTAGTCCAGGGTCTGGAGGACCGGTCCTTCGGCCGCGAAGCCTGCGCCGGCCAGCAGGACGAGCGGCACAGCCGCGAGGGTCGGGACGCGCATCCTGGGGCTTCCTCTTCCGGCCGGCTCGGTCGGCGCGGCCTCATACACCGGACCGCCGTCGAAATCCCGGCGCGGCCGGCGCGGCCGACGCCCCCGACCTCAGGGGAGGGAGGACTGTTCCAGTGCGCACTGGACCGAGCGTACCGGACCGGGCGCACCGCCGGCGTTGCGGGGCCGAGCCGTTTTCGACGGCTCAAGCCCTCCATATCCGAAGCCGTGCTCTCAACGAAACCAATATAGGCAAGCTATATTTTACTATATGAGCGATATAAACGGACTAATGGCCGCATAAATCTGCACCAAGAGGGCATGTGTTCAGATTTGTACGGACTCACAACAAAAACACGATGATTTCTCCGCGGTTTTTAGCCAGACTCCGCGCGAAACGGGGGAATGGACGCATGGCGCTCAAACTGAAGATCGGCGCGAAGGTCACGCTGGCCGCGGTCACGGCCTGCCTGCTGGTCGTCGGGATGATCGCCAACCAGTGGCTCAGCGCGCAGACGATGGTCGGCAACATCGCGGCGATCGGCCGCGAGCAGGCGATCCTCAAGGGGATCGAGGGCGCGCAACTCGCCATGGCCAGGATGCGCGACACGCTGCACACGCTCGAATCGGCGCCCGCGGACGCGATCGACGAAGCGTCCCTGAGCGGGATCGACGCGCTCGCGCGCGCCGCCGCCGCGGGCCTGGACGGCCCCATCGCCCTCGCCCTCAAGCCCGACGTGCTCAAGCAGACGCAGGCAAGTCTGCTGCGCCACGCGAGCCAGGCGCGGGCCTACCTGACGGAGACGCGGCTCGCGCCCCGGGTGGCGGCGCGCAGGACGCTCAGCGACGTCGAGGCCAACGCCGACGCGGCCATCGGCGAATCGACCAAGAACGCGCAGGTCTTCGCGGCCGACGCGACGGGGGCCGCCCTGGCCCAGGCCGACACGGCGAGCTGGCGCGGCCTGGCCATCGGGCTGCTCGGCCTCACCGTGGTGCTGGGTTCCGCGCTGCTCATGATCTTCGGCGTCTCGCGCCCGATCCGCCGGATCGGCGACGTCCTGCTGGCCATCGCGGAGGGGCGGAGCGACGTCGCGATCCCCTATACCGGACGCTCCGACGAGATCGGGGAGACCGCCCGTTCCGCCCGGGTGTTCCGGGACAGCCTCATCCGCACCCACACCCTGGAGGACGAGGCCAACGCGGCGCGCAGCGAGGCCGAGGGGCGGCGCAGGTCCGCGATGCGGGCGATCGCCGACGGGTTCGAGGGCACGGTCGGCGGAATCATCCGGGTGGTCTCGGAGGCCGCGGCCGAGCTCCGGGCCACCGCCCAGAGCATGACCGACACCGCCAACGAGACGGCGATGAAGACCGCCACCGTGGCCTCGGCGGCCGAGGCGGCCTCGACCAACGTCCAGGCCGTGGCCTCGGCGGCCGAGCAGCTGGGCACGTCGGTGTCCGAGATCGGCCGGCAGGTCACCGGCTCGGCGGATCTGGCACAGGGCACCGTGAGCGAGGCCGACCGGACCGCCCGATCCGTGCAGGCGCTCAGCGCCGCGGCGACCCGGATCGGCGACGTGGTCGGACTGATCTCGACCATCGCCGGGCAGACGAACCTTCTGGCCCTCAACGCCACCATCGAGGCGGCGCGCGCCGGCGAGGCGGGCCGGGGCTTCGCGGTGGTCGCCGCCGAGGTCAAGGAGCTGGCCGACCAGACGGCCAAGGCCACCGGGGAGATCGCCGCGCAGATCGGCCAGATCCAGGGGGCGACCGCCGAGGCGGTGGCGGCGATCACCGCGATCACCGGCCGGATCCGCGAGATCAACGGCGTCGCCACCAGCATCGCCACGGCGGTCGAGGAGCAATCGGCGGCGACGCAGGAGATCGTGCGCAACGTCGCGGAGGCGGCGGCCGGCACCGGCGCCGTCACCACCACCATCACGGGCGTGGCCGATGCCGCCGAGGGGACCGGCGCTGCGGCCGCCCAGGTCTTCGCCTCCGCGTCGGCCCTGTCCGGCCACGCCGAGCGGCTCGACGCCGAGGTGCAGCGCTTCATCTCCGACGTGCGCGCGGCCTGATCGCACCGTCCCCGGGGCGTTCGGGCGGCCCCGCCGCCCGATCCGCGTCACATCCGCTGCTGGACGATGTCCTCGGCCTCGGGATCGGGCTCGTGGCCGGCGTCGCGGAGCAGCGGAACGACGGCGTCCGCCTCGCGGGCGACGAGGTAGCTGAGATCGAGCCCCTCGCGGATGAAGCCGTGGCCGCGCATGTGCTCGAACAGGGCGAGCAGCGGCGCCCAGAACTCGGCCACCGAGACCAGCACCACGGGCTTGCGGTGCCGCCCGAGCTGCGCCCAGGTCAGCTGCTCGACCAGCTCCTCCAGGGTGCCGATGCCGCCCGGCAGGGTCACGAAGGCGTCCGAGCGCTCGAACATCAGCCGCTTGCGGGTGTGCATGTCGGGCACCACCACGGTCTCCTGAACCTCCGCCAGCATGTGTTCGCGCGCCTGCAGGAAGTCCGGGATGATGCCGGTGACGTGGCCGCCGGCGGCGAGCGCGGCCCGCGCCACCGTGCCCATCAGGCCGACGTCGCCGCCGCCGTAGACGAGGCGCATCCCCGCCCGCGCGATCGCCGTACCGAGGATTTCCGCGGCCTCGCGGAAGGCGGGATCCCGGCCGAAGCCGGAGCCGCAATAGACACAGACTGTCCTCACCGGAGCCATCCGGCGCCCTCCTCGCGCGTCCGTTGCGAGCCGTCCGGAAGAAGCTCCGCGTCCGGCGCTCCACGCGCCAAACTGCTGAAGTCGCGCGGGATTCACCCGTCTGAGCGGCGGGACGGCTTGGTGTCGCGACCATGTACGGTATTATGGGCGGTGCCGTCGACGCTTTTCACGCGGGCGGGTGGGCCGCTCGGCGGCGGGATCAGGGGAGGCCATGGTGGCGATGTCGGGACGGGTGCGGCGCAGTCTCGTCCTGGCGCTCGCCGGCCTGCTCGGCGGCCTCGGCCTCGTGCTGGCCCTGTTCGGCGGCGAGTCCCTGCGGCGGCTCACCGGCCGCGACGAGGCCGCCCCGCCTGCCGCCGCGCCGCAGAGCACCCTGCGTGGTCTCGCCGATCCCGGCACCGTGGCCGGGCGCGTCGATCCGACCATCGATTTCCGCGACGACAAGCCCGGCGGGACCAAGCCCGGCGACGCAAAGCCCACGGAGATCCGGCCCACGGAGATCCGGCCCACGGAGATCCGGCC
>Ga0160428_1001662_pt1 | contig 15998 bp, 17 predicted proteins | sample SolpanmetagenomM_FD_108198 | JGI IMG/M metagenome (GOLD analysis project Ga0160428, IMG submission 108198) | Solar panel surface microbial communities from Lawrence Berkeley National Laboratory, California, USA - M | ecosystem: Engineered > Built environment > Solar panel > Unclassified ... | reverse complement strand
TGGCGGAGAGGGGGGGATTCGAACCCCCGATGCCCTTGCAGGCATGCCGCATTTCGAGTGCGGTGCATTCAACCGCTCTGCCACCTCTCCGCGAGGTGCCTCGACGAGACGGGCGGTGCGTAGCACGCGCGGTCGGGCTCCACAAGCGATGTCGACGCCCGGCGCCGCGGGTCACATCACCACGGTGATCGCCTGCGCGGCGCGGGTCAGGCCCGTGTAGAGCCAGCGGGCCCGGTGCTCGCGGAAGGCGTAGGATTCATCGAAGAGCGTCACCCGGTCCCACTGCGATCCTTGTGCCTTGTGAACCGTCAGCGCGTAGCCGTAGGTGAACTCGTCGGTCTCGCGGCGCAGGATCAGCGGGATCTCGTCGTCCGTCCCGGAGATCATCGCGCGCAGCACCTTGATGTCGGTGGCCTTCCGGCGCAGCGCCGGGTCGTCCTCCGGCACCACGTCGAGGCGGATCAGGTCGGGGCGCGGCGGCGCGCGCAGCGCTTGGACGGTCCAGGTCGAGCCGTTGAGCAGCCCCTTCACCCGGTCGTTGCGCAGGCAGACCAGCTTCTCGCCCACCGCCGGCATCGGGTCCGTGTGGCCGGCAAGCTCCCGGAGCCGGGCGTTGTAGAGGCGGCGCGTCTTGTTGAGGCCGACCAGCACCTGGTCGCATTCGAGCACCTCGGCCGGGTCCAGGGTGCGGCGCGAGACGACCCGGCTCTGTCCGTAGGTGCCGAGTTCCAGCCGGCCGCCTTCGCGGATGGTCATCGCCATGCGGACGATCGGATCGTCCTTGGCCTGCCGGTGCACCTCCGTGAGCATCACGTCGGGCTCGGCCTCGGTGAAGAAGCCGCCGCCGCGCACCGGCGGCAACTGCGCCGGGTCGCCGAGGACCAGGACCGGGCGCTCGAAGGACAGGAGGTCGTTGCCGAGGTCCGGATCCACCATCGAGCACTCGTCGATGATAATCAGGTCCGCCTTGGCGGCGGCACCGGAGCGGTTCAGCGTGAAGGTCGGGCCGCCCTCGTCGGCCTCCTTGGTGCGGTAGATCAGCGAGTGGATCGTCGCGGCGTCGTGGCAACCCTTCTGGCGCATCACGGAGGCCGCCTTGCCGGTGAAGGCGCCGTACACCACCGCGCCGTCGACATCCTCGGCGATCCGCCGGGCGAGCGTGGTCTTGCCGGTGCCGGCATAGCCGAACAGCCGGAACACCTGCGATCCGCCCTCCCGCCGCCACGCGGCGATCGCTTTCAGCGCCGCGTCCTGCTGGGGGGCGTAGGCGGCCGGCAGCCCCGCGCTCACGGCCAGCGCACGGTGGGCGGCATCGACGACAGGATCGAGGCGACGTTGCCGCCGGTCCTCAGCCCGAAGATCGTGCCGCGGTCGTAGAGCAGGTTGAACTCCACGTAGCGCCCGCGCCGCACCTGCTGCTCGAAGCGGTCCGCCTCGGTCCAGGCCGTGCCGACGTTGTCGCGGACGATCTTCGGGTAAGCCTCGAGGAAGGCCCGGCCCACGTCGCGGGTATAGGCGAGGTCCGCCTTCGGATCACCGCTCCAGAGGTAATCGTAGAAGATGCCGCCGATCCCCCGGGGCTCGTCCCGGTGCTTGAGATGGAAATACTCGTCGCACCACGCCTTGTAGCGGCCGTGGTCGATGCCGTGGGCCGCGCAGGCGCGCTCCAGGCAGGCGTGGAAGTGGCGGCTGTCCGGATCGTCCTGATTGCGGCGGCGCTCCAGGACCGGGGTCAGATCGGCGCCGCCGCCGAACCACGCCCGCGTCGTCGCGACGAACCGGGTGTTCATGTGCACGGTCGGCGCGTGCGGGTTCCACGGATGGGCGATCAGCGAGATCCCGGTGGCGAAGAAACGCGGATCCTCGGCCGCCCCCGGCATCTGCGCCCGGAATTCCGGGGCGAACTCGCCGTGCACCGTCGAGATGTGGACGCCCGCCTTCTCGAAGACCCGGCCCTTCAGCATCGCCATGACGCCGCCACCGCCCGGCCGGCCGGTGTAGTCGGTGCGGTTCCACGGAGTCTTCTGGAAGGTCCCGGGCCCCTCCGGCGCGTCCGGGTGGAACGGCCCCTCGGCCTCCGCCTCGATCGTCTCGAGGGCGTCCAGGATGCGGTCGCGCAGCGTCTCGAACCACGCCGCGGCCTCGGATTTCATGGCCGTGACATCGGCGTCTGAGGGAGGCGCAGACAGGGCTGCGCGCGCATCGTCCGGCATCGTCATGGCAGAGGCTTTCCCACCGCGCCGGGCTTACGTCAATCAACCTGGACGGGACGCGGGCGCGCATCGTCTCCAGGCGCCGCCGGCTCGTCTCCAGGCGCCGCCAGTTCGTCTCCAAGCGCCGCCGGCCGCTCGCCCACCGGCTTGAGCAGGCCGGTGGCGGTCGCCACCAGCGCCCCGTCGGCGCCGCGGATCTCGGCCTCGCAGAAGATCACCGACCGCCCGGCCCGGGTCACGCGCCCCTCGGCCGACAGGATCCCGCGACCGGGGGCGAGGAACCGGGTCTGCATGTCCAGGGTCACCACGGGACGGCCCGCCCCGAGACGGGCGGCCGTCCCCAAGGCGACGTCCAGCAGGGTGCAGAGCACGCCGCCATGGGCGATGCCGAGGTTGTTGGCGTGCTCCGGCCGCAGGGCGAGGCGCAGGCGGGTGCGGCCCTCGCGCACGTCGAGGGCTTCGATCCCGCAGAAATTCACGAAGGGAATGTGGGCCCCGAAGATGGTGCCCGGTTCTGTCTGCTCGTCCACGCCGATCGCCCCGTTTCTCGCCCCGCCGGCCGGTTATGGCCCGGATGGGCGCTTTGTCCCAGGACCCAGATCCGCACCGCCCGGGTCGCACCCGGATGCCGCCGGGCCTGCGCGCGCGGGCTTCGGCAGAGACCACGGCACGCAGAACAGCCGGGCCGGCAGGCTACGGGACGAGTTGTCAGGCGTCTTGTCAGACGGAAGTCGGATCTTTGCAGACGAAGGACCCGGCCCGGCCAGGCCGGAAGGCGTACGGACGACGCCCCGTGAGACCCGAGCTCGTGCAAGAGCCCGTTGCGGCCATCGGGTTTCTCAGCCGACGATTTCAGCTCCACCGATCGCTTGAATAATATGCGTGTTCACGACCGAGGGATTGTGTACGGAAATCCTAGACGACGACTTGATTTTGCTGCAAAGACGATAGAACCGTCCCACCACCACCGGATAGAGGGAATCATCGATGGACGACAACACTCCTGAACAGCAGCAGACCTTTATCGAGCAGGCCTCGGACATCGTCTCGGCGTATGTCTCGAACAATTCGGTTCCCATCAGCGAGCTGCCCGGACTGCTCGCCGGCGTGCACGCGGCCCTCGCGAAGCTCTCCGCGCCCGCCGCCACCGTCACCGAGGCGGCCGACAAGCCGACGCCGGCCCAGATCCGCAAGTCCGTGACGCCGGATGCACTGGTCTCCTTCATCGACGGCAAGCCATACAAGACGTTGAAGCGCCATCTCTCGCGCAACGGCCTGACGATCGAGCAGTATCGCGAGCGCTTCGGACTGCCGCGGGACTATCCGTCGACGGCCGCGAGCTATTCGGCCCAGCGGTCCGAACTCGCCCGCAGCCTCGGCCTCGGCCAGCAGCGCCGGAAGTCGGCCAGCGCCGCTCCCCCCGCCGCGGAGCCCGCCGCGGAGGCGCCCGCCGAGAAGCCGAAGCGTGCGAGCCGTCCGCGCAAGGCCAAGGAAACCGCCTGATCGGACGGCCTCTGATCCGGCTCACCGAACCGGCGCGGCACGCAACCTGCGCGTCGCTCCGTCAGGCGAAATCGGCGAGATCGTCGGCGACATCCCCGGCGGCGATCTCCGTCTCAGCCTTCTCGCGCTCCGCCGCGTCGCGTCCTGCCTCCGGGGCGGGCCAGGTCCGATCGTCGGACCGCTCGGCCTCCGGCGCGCCTGCGCCGTCCGGCCCGTCGACGGATTGATCCGGAACCCTGCCCGCCATGTCGCCCCTCCCCGGCCGCCCGCGCGGCTGCGGGGCCAAAGCGCCGGGCGCCCGACCCGTTCCACGTCGGCAGGGCCGGCGCCGTGACAGCCCCCCCCGATCGCGATGCCGCCCGTCCTCGGATCGGGGACGATCGATGGGACGACGGCGTGGCGCATGCGGCGGCGGCCGGGCCTCCGGAGGCACGCGGGCGGGGCGCGCCCGATGTCGGACCTGCCATCCGGCGCGGAGGCGAGCCGCCGCGACCTGCTCCCGGCCCCGCTCCTCGGCTCTCTGCTGCGCCTCCGGGCGAGTGCGGCAGGGGCCAGCCGGCCCGACCCGGCGCAGGCGGCCATCCGCGGGCCCGACGAACCGCCGTGGGTCGCGTCGCAGGATGAATCCGAGCCGAGCGCCGCGCGCTCACCCGCGATGGCGATGGCCCGGACCTCGACGGAACGCCGATCCCCCGGCGGCCCGATGCCATGAGCGCCCCCAACCCGACACGACCGACCGGTCCGGCCTGATCCTGGCCGGCACGGGGCGGTGCAACGGCGGGGGCGGATTGCGCCCCCGCCGCCTGCCCGCCGCCTGCGGTCCCGGGAAGGCCGTCGGCTTCGCCCGGCGCCGACTGCGGGACGGCGCCGGTCGCCTGTCGCCGGCTCGATCCGGGCAGCCGGGCCGGCGACGGCCTGAGGGCGCGGGAGCGAGGGGGCGCGGTGCGGCGCGGCGCGTTGATCGCCCGGGAGCCTCGATCGGGAGCAGGGTTTGGCTAATCGCTACGGACTGGAGATCCGCGCCGCCGCGGCCTCCGACGCCGCAGGTCTCGCGGAGTTACTGGGCACGACGGACGTTCCGGTCGGCACCGCGGATCTCGCGGCGCGGATCGATGCCCTGCAGCGCAGCGGCGGCACCGTGCTCGTGGCCGTGGAATGGGGACCACCGAGCGGCCTCGTGGCGCTCGCGCCGGTGGTCACCCTCGGCGCAGCCCGGCCGTTCGGGCTGATCACGACCCTGGTGGTCGGAGCCGAATCCCGGCGCAGGGGCATCGGGCGGGTGCTGCTGAAGGCAGTGGGGCGGGCCGCGCGGCAGGCCGGCTGCGACCGGCTGCTGCTCAGCGTCGAGCCGGAACAGGCGGACCTGCACGCCTTCTGCGCCGCGGCGGGTTTCACCGCGGAGGGTCGGATGCAGGCGCGGCCGCTGCTGAAGCGGGGATCCGCGGAAGCTTGAGATCCGCGACATCCTGGCCGCAGCCGACCGCGGCCGAACGGCGTTGACGGATGAGACGGGAGTTCCATCGATGACACTGCGATCCGAGACGCCACCGCCCCCCGGGAACCTGACGGTCGAGCCGCCGCCGGATTCCGAGACCCCGACCTCGGCGCAGCTCAAGGCCGACATCGACAGCGGCCGCACGGCCGACAAGACGCCGCACATGGATGTCGGGGCCGCGCCGCTCGGCACCTGCGAAGAGGCTGGCGGGACGCCGCCAACCTCGCAGGAGGTTCGGCTGGCGCGTCAGAACGAGCGGGCGCCCTCCGAGAAGGCGGCGGCCGGCTACGTGCACCAACGGCAATCCTGGGTCCTGCCGGTCTATGCCGGCTTCATCGTCCTGGCGGCCGTCGGGCTCGGCCTCGCGCTGTGGCTGACGCGGTGAGACTGCCGTCGGGAGACTGAGGCGGACAGATCGGTGCAGGCGGCGACCTCTGCGGCGCGCGAAGCGGGCCGGTGTCGGGCGGACCGAGATGGGGATCCCGCACGCGCCGTCCCGGAACGGTATCCGGCGGCCGACGATGATGCAGGACGACACGGTCCTTCGCGGGACGGTTTAAAGGTCGATTCACGCCGATGCGGTTAGCGTAGCCTTACTGCAGTCCTGCGTAACCCGATCCTCCATGCCCCCATCCGTCGATGCTCCGCCGGACCTGTCCGGGCTCCTCGAACTCTCACGCATCGAGAATCTCGATCTGAAGCCGGTGATTCTCCGGGTTCAGACCGACCTGTTCATCCGTGCCCCGGGTCGGGACCGGAGCGCGGTCGAGATCTTCGAGTCCCTGGCCTGCGGGTTGATCCCCACCGTGGACGAGGAGACCGCCCGGGTAGTCGCCGGGAAGCTCGCCCCCTTCCCCGAAACCCCGCCGGCGGTCCTGGAAGCCCTCGCCCTCCGCGGCGGCGGCGCCCGCGACGCTGTGGTGGAACTGGCGCCGGCCCTGAGCCAGCGCCTGATCGAAGCGGCCCTGGCGGAGGGATCCGACATCGCCGCCCGCATCGCCACCCGGGCCGGGCTGAGCCGCGAGGCGGTGGAGGACCTCGCCCGCGAGGACCGGCCGGAGATCGACCTCGCGCTCGCCGCCAACCGCGGCGTCGTTCTGCGCGGAACCGCGCTCGCCCGGCTCGTGGGCCGGGGCCGCAGCGCCGCCGACCTGGCACGGCTTCTCCTGATCCGCCCCGACGTCTCGGCTGCCGACCTCGCGCCGCTCTACCTGCACGCCGATCCGATGCGCCGGGCGGTGATCGGCCGGACCGTCGAGGCGACCGCCGCCTTGCGGCCCTGCCCGCCTCCGCCCCGGGACCTCGGCGAGACCCTCATGGGCCTGTCGGCCGCCCACGACGTGGCGGCCTTCGTGGCGGCCCTCGCGGATGGCCTCGGCGTGCCGCGCGATTTCCTCACCGTGGTGGGCGATCCGGGGGCGCGCTACGACCTCCTGACGCTCGGCCTGCGCGCGGCCGGCCTGCACGAGGAGGAGGCGGTCTACATCTTCCTCACCCTCAACCAGGGGGTGGCACGCTCGGCCGAGCGCGTGGCCGATCTCGTCCGCCTGTTCCGCACCGTGACCCGGCCGGCCGCGCGGGACCTGATCGCCGCGATCCTCGACCGTCCGCTCGACGAGCGTGGGCGGAGCGAGGCGCACCAGCCGCTGCACGGCCCGGAAGCCAAGCCGCGCCTGGGCGGGGAGCGCGTGGCCGCGCAACGCCCGCCCCTGCCGCTGCGGGCCCGGGCGGCGGCCGGCGGGGAGACGAGCTGACATCCTGTCCGGCCGATGGCTTCGGCGCCGCAATCCTCGCGGCCCGACCGACGCGGTCCGGACGGCGCCACGCGGACCGACGGGGGGTCGCCCCGGGTCGCGTCGCGCGATGGCGGCGAGGGACGCGTCAGCGGACGGGATCGAACGATCCGCCGACGCGCGGTCTCAGCGGGGCTCGATCCCCCGCCACGCCGGCTGCCGGTCGGCGTCCTCCAGGGTGTCGGTCGAGGGTGGCTCGGCGGCGCGTCGGCTCAGCTCCGCCATGAGGCCCCGCGCCAGCACGGCGCGCACCGCGCGCTCGCGGGTCTCGGTGGGGACGGCGTCGAGGGCCGTCTGGGCGGTCGGCAACGCGCCGACCAGCCTGCGGGCCTCGGCGGCCGGATCCGCGCCGGTGCGCATCAGCGCGAAGTACGAGAGCACGCCGATCACCAGCGCGGCGCGCAGCAGGACAGTCATCGGACGGTTCCTCCGCTCGGTGTCGAGCGCGAGAATTCGACCTTTTTCGTGAACCGGGCCTCAACCGCGCCGGGCTTTCGCGCGCCATGGTGAACGAAGCTTGCCCGGACGCGGCTGGTTACCTCTCCGAAAGCATCCCGACCATTCGGACAAGATCCGCAACACTCGTTTAAGCCGGCTCTGCGACCGTCCGGAAGTCGTTCGAAGTGGAACCGGAGGCGCGACGGATGCGGAAACGCATACTCGCGGCGCGTGCCAACCTTGACCATTAAAAATGTCCTGACTTCCTTGATCGACGACCGTCTCGCCGGGCTCGTCCACGAATCCGCGGCGGACGATGCGGCCACCCGCGCGCGCCACCAGCGCTTCCTGGTCTCGCGTCTCGCCACCGGCGCGGTGATGATGGTCGGGCTACCGCCCTTCCTTCTCTGGCGCGGCGTGCCCTCCGGCATCGAGGTGCTGGTGATCGCGAGCCTGCTGCTTCCCGTGCTGGCCGCCGTCCTGCTCGCCCGCACTGGATCCCTCTGGCTCGCCCACGCGGTCTCGTCGGCGGGGCTGACCGGCATCGTCGTGGCGCTGGCGAGCGTCACCGGCGGCGGCGCCTCACCGGCCGCCGTCTGGCTGGTGGCGATCCCCCTGGAGGCGCTGGTCTCCGGCTCGCTCCGCGCGACGGTCGCGGCCTCCGTCATGGCCGTCCTCGGCGTGCTCGCCGTGGTAGGCCTCGATGCCTGGGCCGTCGCCCTGCCGGTGATGGACATCTCCGCCGTCTACGCCCTGCCGGCCTTCGCGATCACGGCCATCGGCCACGTCGCCGCTCAGGCCCTGGAGCACAGGCGCAACGAGGGCGCGTGGCGCGAGCGGCTGCGCGACAACGAGGCCCGCGACCGGCTGCTGCTCTCGGCGATCGACGATCTGGTGACCTGGCACGACCGCAACGGCCGCGTGCTGGAGGCGTCGGACTCGGCGGTCCGGCTCGTCGGCAGCGACCCGGGGCGGCTGCGCGGCCACGGCCTGCTGGAGCGGGTCCACGTGGCCGACCGGCCGGCCTTCCTCAAGGCCGTGAGCGACGTCGCCGCGAGCGGGCGTCCCGCCACCCTGCCGCTGCGCCTGCACGTCGAGCCCGAGGCCGGACGCGCCGACGGCGCCAACCTGATCCATGCCGAGATGCGCGCGCACCGCATCGTGCACGGCCCGCACGATTCCGCCATGGCGGTCGTGGCGGTGACGCGCGACATGACCGAGCACCACCGCCACGCCGAGGAGCTGGAGCGCGCCCGCGCCGAGGCCGAGCGGGCCGACGCGATCAAGGGTCAGTTCCTGGCCAACGTCACCCACGAGCTGCGCACGCCGCTCAACGCCATCATCGGCTTCTCCGAAGTCCTGGCGGGCGAAGGCGCGATCACCCTCGGCCCGGACCAGGCGCGGGACTATGCGGGCATCATCGGCGCTTCGGGCCACCACCTGCTCGGCGTCGTCAACACCCTGCTGGACATGAGCCGGATCCAGAGCGGCAACTTCGACTGCGCCCCGGAAACCTTCGACGTCGCCGGCCTCCTGCAGTCCTGCTGCGACCTGATGCGCCTGAAGGCGGACGCCGCCGGCATCACCCTCACCGCGGCGGCGTCGGGTCCGGTCGAGATCACGGCCGATCCGGCCGCCTGCCGGCAGGTGCTGATCAACCTCGTCTCCAACGCCGTGAAGTTCACCCCGCGGGGCGGCCGGATCGACCTGTCCCTGCGCCGCGGCGCGGACAGCCTCGACATCATCGTCGCCGATACCGGCATCGGCATCGGCGCGGACGACCTGCCCCGGCTCGGCACCCCGTTCTTCCAGGCGGGCAGCGGCGGCTACAAGCGCCCGCACGAGGGGACCGGGCTCGGCCTCTCGGTGGTGCAGGGCCTGGTCGGCCTCCATGGCGGCGCCCTGCTGATCGAGAGCGCGCCGCAGGCCGGTACCGTGGTGACCGTCACGCTGCCCCTGGTCTGCCGGGCGGCCTCCGCGTCCAACCCCGCCCCGATCCGCACGGCCGTGCGGGGCGCCCCGGCGCCGCGCCGCGTGGTGCGCCTGCCCCTCGGCCTGTTCGACGCGGAGCCGAGCTCCGCCGCGCTCCCCGCCGGTCCGGTCCTGCGCCGCACCGGCTGAGCCCCCGATCCCCCGTAAGGAGACAGGATGTCAGGATACCGCGAGATCATCGTGCCGGGCGAAGCCGGCCGGGCGCGCCCCTCCGCCCCGCGCCGGGCCGCCGCCCACGGCGACTGGCGCGCCGTCCTCGTGGGTGCGCTGACGGCGACGGGCGCCACCTGCCGGAACAGCCCGGGCGCCGTCCTCAGCAGCCTCGTGGCGCTGGGCGCGGCGGGCTTCATCTGCGTCAACGCCCTCGGCTATCAGGCGGGGCGCCATCCCGCGCCGATCCTGCCCAAGCTCGCCCAGAAGGCGCCGGCCCAGCGTGAGGCCGCGCCGGCCGTCAAGGAGCCGGTCCGGGAGGTGGCGCGGGATACGGCCAGGGATACGGCCAGGGATACGGGGCGCCCCGAATCCGACCGGGCGGCGGCCCCGGTCAAGCCGGCGGCCCGGGACGCGATCGCCGACCTGATCCGTTCGGAGGAGACCACCGCGTCGGTGACCCCGAAGGCGTCCCTGCCGCGACCGGCCGCCAAGCCGGCGACCAGGGACGGCGCGAAGGACGGCGCGAAGGCGGCCAAGCCCGAGAAGGATGCGGATTCGGTCCTGCAGGCCCAGAAGGCCCTGTCGAAGCTCGGGTACGCGATCAAGCCCGACGGTGCGATGGGCCCCGGCACCCGCGCGGCCATCGAGAAGTTCGAGCGCAGCGCCAATCTGCCGGTGACCGGAGCGGCGACGGGCCGGACCCTGCGCGCGTTGGTCGTGAAGGCCGGTCAAGGCTGACGGGCCCGGCCGGGGGTCTCGGCCGGAGGCCTTGGCCTGAACGACCCGGGATGGGCCGGCGACCCGACGCGCGACCCTCCGGACGAAGCGGGGGATCGGTGTGCCCGCTTCATCGCCGGGCGGAGGCCCGCACCGGGCCGGCTCGGCCGTGCGATCCCGCTGCGGGCCCCATGCAGGCCCCATGCAGGCCTAGTACTGCGTGCCGGTGAAGCGGCAGATCGTCTTGCAGCGCGGACCGCCATTGGCCTGCCAGGATTTCGCGTGGCCGATCGAACCGGTCATGTCCTGGGTGGGATTACCGCCCGGCCGCAGGACCACGATGTTGCAGGCATCCTGCGGCGTCCGCTGGTAGCGCGGGCAAGATGCGGAATCGCGGTTGCCCAACAAATCCATCAGCGTCTCCGAACGGGCGTGGGCCGACGGCGCAACAACGGACAGGCCAGCGAGGATCAGCGTGGCAAGCGAGATCATTCTCCGCATCGGAGTGCTCCTTAAGTCATCGTGATTTGCAAATTCGGGCGCCCTTTGCTCAGTTAATCATCAAACAATACTGCAGATGTGCGCTGACACACATCGATAAGATCTTTTTTAATCCCAAGAAATACCAAATATTTTTGCGGAATATTTTGCGCGCCGAGCCGTTGCATGCGGATCGGGCATTCCCGCGCGCACGAGGTTGCTCGCCCCGGCGCTTTCGCGCATGGCGAGAGCCGCACCGCTTCGAACCCGCAGGGTTCAGGTCCGACCGCCGCGTCGGATTGCCCATCCCGGGGCGATCCGCATCTCACAGGGCCACAGACGCATGCGCCTGCGTTCCGATTTCTGGGTCTCGGCCCATCTGCGGCGGCTGGATGTCGTGAGCATTCCGGCCGTGCTGCGACGGCGCGGGTCCGCGGAGGCTGGCGCGATCTTCGTGAAGGTCGACCGGCTCGACGGCAGCGCCGACCTTTACGGACCGGCGCCGCAGGCCCTGTTCGAAGCCGAGGAGAGCGGCGACCGCCGCTTCGCCGCCCTCGTCTCCGGCGGCAGCCCCCTCGACGTGGAGGAGCGCCTGACCAAGGAGGTCCGGTTCGATTCCGATCTCTGGATCATCGAGATCGACGACCGCCAGGGGCGGCACTTCCTGGATCTGGCTGAGTGAAATGAAGCGCCGCCGGCCGCCGTTGCGAGCGCAGCGAAGCGATCCGGCGGCGCCACGCCGACCGATGTCGCGCGACCCCGGGTGACTTCGCCGCGCTCGTGATGACGGGGTGGGTGGCGCGACGCCGCTCGGCGTCGCGCCCCGCCTGAAGGTTTCGTCAGCCCTCGATGATCCGCTCGTCGAGCTTGCGGTCGACGGTCTCGACGGTGCGGTCGATCTCGGCGTTCGGCGCGCCGAGCTGGTGTGAGATCAGCTTCACGAGCAGGTCGACGCGCTCGATGTAGGGGGCGCCGTTCGCCACCGCGCGCGCCGCCGAGGACGGCTTCAGCAGGCTCTCGGCGGCCTTGGCGTATTTCTCGAACGGCACCTGATCGGCGGGATCGGCACCGAGTTTCCGGGCGATCCCGTCGACGTGATCGTAGATCGCCCGCGAGCGCGCCAGGTCGCCGTGAACGGCGTCGTGGATCGATTGCGGCTCGCCCGGGGTGATGCAGCGGTAATTGCCGGTCAGCAGCATCGACCACTTGGCCAGGGGCACGAACAGCGAGTCGAACACCTTGAGCTTGACCGGGACATCCTGCCCGTCGATGCGCACGGCGTCGATATCGGCCTCCAGTTCCCGGAGGAGCCGGTTGTGGGCCTCGTCGTCGAAGGTCGCGGCCTTGAAGTTGGTCGGCAGGCCGACGTGGAGGACGTTCGCCTCCTCCTCGGGCGGCCGGAAAGCCTGGGGGTCGGGGGAGCAGAGCGACACCAGGCCCGGCTCGAACCGGTCCCAGACACCGGCATTGGTGTAGGCGTCCTCAAGGTCCATGGCGGCGAGCGCCGGAATCCGCTTGAGGTAGGGCAGCGGCGGCATGTTCATGATCGACAGGCACGGCAGCTTGGCCGCCGCGATCTTGATCATCAGGACGCGGATCGTGTGGTTGTTGTATTGCGGCTCCTGCATGGCGAGGCCGACGAGGTCGTAGCGCGACACGTCGACGTCTTCCGGCGGCATGGCGTCGACCTTCCCGGGCAGGTCGCGCGAGTGGATCGCGCGGTGCTCCTTCTCGTCGCGCAGCTTGATGCGGACCTCGGTGCCCTCGCGGTTGATCAGGTCGGCGGTCTTCCTGCGGCAGACCAGGGTCACGTTGTGACCGGCCATCAGGAGCTTGGTGCCCAGGAGCGAGCCGTAGGAGGCCCCCAGGATCAGGATGTTTCTGGCCACGTCGTTCCTCCCCAGCATTGAAGACTGCTGTGTGTTGTCGGGCTGCTGGGAACAGCGCGGCCGCGCCACGTCCCCCATCGCACCAGCGATGGATGGCAGCGGCGCGTTCGGAACGCAAGCCTTCTGGTATACCTAATCCCAAACCGGTTGTGACGCCCGGCGAATGACAGGCGGCGCGATCTCTATCGCCACGGCTTCCGGGTCGACGGACATATCGGGCCAGCATCACAGCGACGGAACGCGGTGGCATGGCCGCCGTCCTGAACCGGCCCGACACCGTCCGGCGCGCAATCATGCCTCCGGCACGTTCGCCGGCCAACCGAACCCCATCCTGGTTGCCGTTGCCGTCTCTCGGGGCCGAGCGAGGCGCGCCAGCCGGTCCGCCACGCTCCGGCAGGTAGACGGCTCGCCGACCGCATACGCCCCCGAGACCGCTGCGGCACAGCCCGGCACCGTCGCAGCCGCACGATCCATCTTCAAGTTGACATTTGCCAACATGAGGTTGATTTAGAGGGTCGAGAAAGCCGGCCTGGAATGAACCAAGCTCGCCCCCAAATCGTACCGTTCTCAAGTCTTACGATTATAAAACTATCAAAATTGGATTTAATATGCTTATAAAAACAAGATATGTTCGCTCTTCGAGAAGTTCTTTTATCCGATATGCTCCATTACTACTGAAGATATCTTGGGATACAACTGCGTATTGATGTTTTGACCGGTGAATTCTCCTTCTTTCGGCGCCTGATGGATCATCTCGCCAAACCCCAGGATCGCCAAAGACGAACCGGTTTCTCGAAGGTCGACGGCAAGGAAGTGAGCGATGCGCATTCGACCAAGCGGTGTGGACAGCTGATTTGGATACGCCCGCGGAGGCCCTGATCATGGCGCGCGCGATCATCGCCGATCCGGCTCGCTACGTGCAGAACGCGATGGCGCGGGATGCCGGAGGCGCCAGGATCTCGCCGCGGCATTCGGCGGCCGTGTGCTTCTGTTCCATGGGTGCCCTGCTGAACGTCACGCCGTACCACGATGGCGTTCACGACGCGGCGATGGCACGGCTGGAGGCCGCCGGGCGCGCAATACTGGCGGAGGCCGGCATAACGCTGCACCACACGCAGAGATCAGTGCCCCGTGTGAATGATCTGTTCGGGCGCGAGGCCTGCCTGCGGATGTACGACCTCGCCATCGGCGATCCTTCATCATCGACCCGCACCACGCGACTCTGATCGGACGTGGCGCAGCCTCGACATCCCGCCGCGCGGCCACGGCGGGGCAGAACGCCTCGACCCGGCGCGGCCTATCCCCACAGCGCCGGCGTGGGCGGATGCATCAGGCTGCCCGCGTAGGCGAGCGGCGGGTCGCGGTCGCGGGCCAGGAGCAGCGGCCCGTCGAGATCGACGAAATCGGCGCCCTCGGCGAGGAGCGCCGCCGGCGCCATGCCCAGCGAGGTGCCGAGCATGCAGCCCACCATGATCGACAACCCCCTCCCCTTCGCCTCGCGGGCGAGGAGCACCCCCTCGGTCAGGCCGCCGGTCTTGTCGAGCTTGATGTTGATCGCGTCGTAGCGCCCGGCCAGCGCGTCGAGGCCGGCGCGGTCGTGCAGGCTCTCGTCGGCGCAGATCGGCACCGGGTGCGGGATCTCGGTGAGCAGGGCATCGGCGTCGGCCGGCAATGGCTGCTCGATGAGGACGACACCGGCCTCTAGGCAGGCCGTGAGATTGGCTTCCAAATTCTCCGGTCGCCACGCCTCATTGGCATCGACGATCAGCCGGGCCTCCGGCGCGCCGGCCCGCACGGCCGCGATGCGCTCCGGATCCCCGTCCCCGCCGAGTTTGACCTTGAGCAGCGGCCGGTGAGCGGCCTTGCGGGCCGCCTCGCCCATGCTCTCGGGGGTGCCGAGGCTCAGCGTGTAGGCGGTGATGACCGGACGCGGCGCCGGCAGGCCGGCGATGGCCCAGGCGGGACGGCCCTGAAGCTTCGCCTCGAGGTCGAACAGCGCGCAGTCGAGGGCGTTGCGTGCCGCGCCGGCCGTCATGCGGGTCATCAGCTCCGCGCGACCGAGTCCGGCCGCGATCGCCTCCGCCTGCCCGGCGATCAGGGCGCTGACGCTCTCGACGCTCTCGCCGTAGCGCGGATAAGGCACGCACTCGCCGCGCCCGACCCGGTCGCCGTCCTGGATCGTCGCCACCACCACCGCGATCTCGGTGCGGCTGCCGCGGGAGATCGTGAAGGCGCCGGCGATCGGGAAGCGCTCGACGGCGAGGGTCAGGCGGCGCGCCATGTCAGATCTCCGGGAAGTCGGCGACGATCCGGTCGACCAGCCCGTCGACCCCGAAGCGCACCGGATCGGTGGCGGGCAGGTCGTGCTCGGAAGCGAGCGTGTCCAGAAGCGCCCGAGCCTCGCCCTCGGCGAGCGCCTGGGTGTTGACTGCGATGCCCACCGGCTTGATCCCGGGGTTGGTCAGGCTGCCGAGCTGCACGGTGAGATCGATGACCTGCCGGATCGTCGGCAGCGGATGCTTCACGCCGCGCATCGTCGTGCGGGTCGGCTCGTGGCAGACCACGAAGGCGTCGGCCTGGGCGCCGTGCAGCAGGCCGAGGCTCACGCCGGCGAAGGACGGGTGGTAGAGCGAGCCCTGGCCCTCGATCAGGTCCCAGTGGTTGGAGGCGGCGTCCGGCGAGATCGTCTCGACGGCGCCGGAGATGAAGTCGGCCACCACGGCATCGATGGCGACGCCCCGGCCGGAGATGAACACGCCGGTCTGGCCGGTGGCGCAGAAATCGGCGTCGAGGCCGCGCTCGCGCATGCCGCGTTCCAGGGCCAGCACGGTGTACTTCTTCCCGACCGAGCAGTCGGTGCCGACGGTGAGCAGGCGCCGGCCCGCCCGCTTGGTGCCCTTGCCGGTGGGGAAGCGCTCGTCGGTGTGGCGCACGTCGTGGAGCTGGCGGTCGCGCCGCGCGGCGGCCTCCGCGATGGCCGGGACCGCGCCGAGCTTGACGTGCAGGCCGCTCGCCACGTCGAGCCCCGCCTCGATCGCCGCGACGATCTCCGTCACCCAATGGTCCGGAAGCACGCCGCCGGCGTTGACGACGCCGATCACCAGGGTCCGGCAGCCCTTGGCCAGGGCCTCGGGCAGGGTCATGTCGGGGATGCCGAGATCGGCGGCGCAGCCCGGCAGGCGCATCTGGCCGACGCACCATTCGGGGCGCCAGTCCTTGATGCCGTAGGCCGTCTTGGCCGCCAGCGTGTCGGGCACGTCGCCCAGGAACATCAGGTAGGGCGTTGCGATCTGCATCGGTCGAGCAACCTTCTCCGGGGGGCCGG
>Ga0160428_1001661_pt1 | contig 15998 bp, 14 predicted proteins | sample SolpanmetagenomM_FD_108198 | JGI IMG/M metagenome (GOLD analysis project Ga0160428, IMG submission 108198) | Solar panel surface microbial communities from Lawrence Berkeley National Laboratory, California, USA - M | ecosystem: Engineered > Built environment > Solar panel > Unclassified ... | reverse complement strand
CTGTCAGTGCTCTACGACGACCGCGACGAGCGCCCGGGCGCCAAGTTCGCCACCGCCGACCTGATCGGCCTGCCCTGGCAGGTGATCGTCGGGCCCAAGGGTCTGGCCGAGGGCAAGGTCGAGCTGAAGCGGCGCGCCGGCGGCGAGCGCGAGAGCCTCGCGACCGTCGACCTGCTGGCACGCATCCGGCGCGTCTGAGTCAATCCGATGGCGGCATCAGCGGCGCTGGATCGGGTGAAAACCTTTGCGACGTCGCTCCGCGCGGGCACCCCGCCGTTCGCGCCGTTCGAGTGGATCCTTGCCGGCCGCTACCTGCGGGCGCGCCGCCGGGGTGGCGGCGTCTCGGTGGTGGCGTTCTTCTCGGTGCTCGGCATAACGCTCGGCGTCGCCACGCTGATCATCGTCCTGTCGGTGATGAACGGCTTCCGGGCGGAGTTGCTGTCGAAGATCGTCGGCATCAACGGCCACCTGTTCGCGACGCCGATCGACCGCCCGTTCAACGACTGGACCGACCTCTCGGAGCGCCTGTCCAAGGTAGCGGGCGTGCGCGCGGCGGTGCCGCTGGTGGAGGGGCAGGCCTTCGCCTCGTCGCAGTACGGCGGCTCGGGCGTCATCATCCGCGGCGTGCGCGCCGCCGACCTCGACGCGCTGGCGGCGGTGTCTTCGTCGATCCGCGGCGGCACCCTGGAGGGCTTCGACGACGGCACCGGCGTGCTGATCGGCCGGCGGCTCGCCGATACCCTCGGCCTCCAGGCCGGGGACACGATCACGCTGGTGACGCCCAAGGGCTCGTCCACGCCCTTCGGGACGGCGCCGCGCACCAAGAGCTACACGGTCAAGGCGGTGTTCGAAGTCGGCATGACCGAGTTCGACCAGACCTTCGTGTTCATGCCGCTGGCTGAGGCGCAGGCCTTCTTCAACAAGGACGGCGACGTCAGCATGATCGAGATCTACGTCGACGATCCCGACCATGTCGGCGACATGCGCGAGCCCCTGGAGATGGCGGCCGAGCGCCCGATCCTGCTCACCGACTGGCGCCAGCGCAACCGGACCTTCTTCGGGGCGCTGGAGGTCGAGCGGAACGTGATGTTCCTGATCCTCAGCCTGATCGTCGTGGTGGCGACGCTCAACATCGTCTCAGGCCTGATCCTGCTGGTGCGCGACAAGTCGAGCGACATCGCCATCCTGCGCACCATGGGGGCGACGCCCGGCACGATCATGCGCGTGTTCCTGATCAACGGCGCGCTGATCGGTATCGTCGGCACGCTCGGCGGGCTGGCCCTCGGCGTCCTGATCACGCTGAACATCAAGCCGATCCAGCACGTGCTGTTTCCGGGGGCCTGGGATCCGACCGTGCGCTTCCTCGCCGAGATCCCGGCCCAGATGAATCCGAAGGAGATCACCGCCGTGGTGATCACCTCCCTGCTGCTGTCGCTCGCGGCGACGCTCTATCCCTCTTGGCGCGCCGCCCGGCTCGATCCGGTGCAGGCCCTCCGCTACGGCTGACGGGCCACCACCCATGAGCGATCCGAGCCAGACGACCGGCGACCCGCCGGTTCCGGCCCTGTTCTTTTCCCGCGTCGAGCGGCGCTACCCTCAGGCCGAGGGCGCCCTGGAGATCCTGCGCGGCGCCGATCTCGCGATCTGGCCGGGAGAGCTCGTGGCGCTGGTCGCGCCGTCGGGCGCCGGCAAGTCGACCCTGCTGCACCTCGCCGGGCTGCTGGAACGGCCGGACGGGGGCGAGGTCTATATCGGCGGCCAGCCCACCGCCGCCATGCCGGATGCGGAACGCACCCGCCTCCGGCGCGAGGAGATGGGCTTCGTCTACCAGTTCCACCACCTGCTGCCGGAATTCTCGGCGCTGGAGAACGTGGTGATGCCGCAGCTCATCCGCGGCCTGAAGAGCGCGGAGGCGAAGGCCCGCGCCACCGAACTGCTCGGCTTCCTCGGCCTCAAGAACCGGCTGCCGCACCGCCCCGCCGAACTGTCGGGCGGCGAGCAGCAGCGCGTCGCCATCGCCCGGGCGGTCGCCAACGGTCCGCGGCTGCTGCTGGCCGACGAGCCCACCGGCAACCTCGACCCGGGCACGGCCGGCCACGTCTTCTCGGTGCTGCTCGCCCTGGTGCGGGCCTCCGGACTGGCCGCCCTGGTGGCGACCCACAACCTCGAGCTGGCCGCGCGCATGGACCGCCGGGTGACCATCCGCGACGGGCTGATCACGCCGCTCGATTAGGCTGCGACACGCCCCGGGGACCGTACCGGGCGCCGGCATCGGCCCGGCCCTCACACCAGTCCCGGACGGCGGTGCCGGCGAAGCGAGCCGATAAGGCGGCGCAATGCGCGCCGATGCCGTGCGTCCCCGATGACGGACGGGCGCCCGGCGATCGCGGGTCTCGATCGGACACCGCCTGGGGCGAAGCGCTGCTCGGGGATCCGTTCCGCGGATCTCCGGATCCCGTGTGCCTGACCGCCGTGTCCCTCCTCGATGTGGGCCGGCTCTCACCGTCGCGGCAAACCGCGTCCGGCCCCGCCACGAGGGCGCGAGACGGGCCCGAGACGCGCCCGAAACGCCGCGATTTTTAATCCATCCTGCCGCGTGCGGCGCGTCACGCCGCGAAAGACATCGGCTCACTACATTGCAATCACGCAAGACAAAACAGAGCCGAACAATCGGCCTGTACTGCGATATCTCTGGAGCCCTGCCATGAAGAACCGTATCGCCATCGCCCTCACCGCGCTTGTCCTTGGTGCCGCACCGCTCTCGTCCGCCATGGCGGAGAACCGGGGCCGCTGGACCGGCTTCGTGCCCTACGCGCCCGAGACCACCGGCGCGCTCGGCCTCGGCGCCCACGACATGCCCTTCTACGAGGGCTGCCCGATGAGTTCCGCGGCGGAGGGCAACGCCGATCAGCAGACCCGCCCGGTGAAGCAGTACGGGCAGACCACCGGCGGCTACCGCTGCTGAGCCGGGGGATCGGCGTACATGAAGCTCAAGGTTGTCTCCTACGCGATGATCGGCGCCTTCGTGAGCGGCCTGCTCGCGACGCTCATCGGCTCGGCGAGCCTCCTCCTGGGCCACTGAACCCGCGCGTCCGCACCGAGGTCGCGGCGGCGCCTTGAGACCTCGAAGGCAAACCGCCGCGGCCGATCTCCGATTGCGGCCTCCCACACCGATCTCCGACCTGAGGCAGAAACCAGGGCCCGCGACGCGGCTCCGGCGTCTGCCTGTCGGCAGTTTCAGGGTGTCCGCCTGCCGCCCTCCGGGGCACGGGGATCGGGCGCGGTCCGCCCGCGCTCGTCGGCCAGCGCCTCGACCTGAGCGCAGGCCTCGGCAATGGCGTCGTGGCTCTCCGCCATGCGCGCCTTGGCCCGCGCGCAGGCACGGGTCACCGCCGCGTCGCTCAGCAGCCGCCCGATCACCCGGGCGGCGCGGGCGGGCCGGAACGCCCGGCGGCTCAGGGTGATGCCGAGGGCCCGATCCTGGAGGCGGCGGCCCTCGTCGAAATGATCGAACGCCACCGGCACGACGAGCTGCGGGATGCCGGCCGCCAGAGCCTGTGCCACCGTTCCGACGCCACCGTGGTGCACCAGGGCGGCGCTCCGCGGCAGCAGCGCGCTCAGGGGCGCGTAGGGCACGTGGATGATCCCCTCGGGAAGCGGCTTGCGGATCTGGCCTCCCTGCGGTGCGAGCAGGACGCCCCGGCGCCCCATCCGGCGGCACGTCTCTACGGCGGTCTCGAAGAAGGCCGCCCCCTGACGCATGGCCGAGCCGTAGGTGAACACGATCGGGGCATCGCCCGAGGCCAGGAAGACCTCCAGGTCCGGCGGCATGGCCGCCACGTCGCCGAACCGGTCGACCAGCGGGAAGCCGAGCTGCACCGCCTGGGCCGGCCAGTCGGCCTGCGGGGCGGCGTACCAGCCGGGGAACATCAGCAGCATGCGGGTCGGGCTGTTCCACCAGTGGCGCAGCCGGCGCACCGGATCGAGGCCGAGGTGGTGGCGCAGCGCGTTGAGCGGCGGCAGCGTGAACGGACCCACCACGACCTTGTCGATGCCCCGGTTGATGAAGGCCTGCAGGCGCGCCGGGAGCAGCCGCGGCAACGGCAATCCGGGCATCCGGGGCGGCTCGAACCGGCTCTCGATCAGGAAGGGCATCACGTGCAGCGTGGCGGTGGGTAGATCGTACAGATCCTGGGCGAACCGCGCGCCCCAGCTGAGCGGCGACGCCACCACGACGAGATCCCGGGTCCGCGCCCGGGTGGCACCCAGCCACAGACAGGTGGGTTCGGTCATCCGCAGGGCGTAGTCGAACATCGGCTTGAAGCCCCAGCGGGGGTGCCAGAGTTCCGGCGCACCGATCACTGCCTCGTAATCGGCGACCGTCCCCAGGGACTGGAAGGCGAGGCCCGCCCGCCGGGCCATCGGCTCGAACGGTGCCGGCGCGGCCAGGGCGACGCCGTGCCCGCGCGCGCGGAGGGCGTGGCCGAGCGCGATGAACGGCAGCACGTCGCCGTGTGTCCCGACAGCCACGAGCGCGACCTCGATCCGTCCGACCGTCCGTATCGCGGGAATGACCTGCTCCTCCGACCCCCCGATCCGATGACGAATTCAGTACGCAGCGGGGGTGATGCCAGCCCGGCCGAAGCGCAGCAACGATCTTTTTACCATGCCGACGAGAAGCAGCCGACGCGCCGCGTCCAGCCCCTTCCTCTAGAACAAAACATGAACATAATGGACCGCGCACAGAGGAGGCACGGCGATGCTGAAGCGAATGGTCCTGACCGGAATGATCGAGTTCATGGCGTTCGGAATGCTGTTCGCCGCGGTGGGCGCCTGGACGGTAGCCTTGGCACCGGTTCGTTAGCCGGAATTTTCCGATCGCCGCCCGGTTCCCCCTGCGGGCGGCTTATGCACAGGCGATCGGCCCCGCGATGCCGATTGTCCACAGGGGCAGCTCGAACTGGTGCTTCCAGGGCACGACCGGTGGATATCGTCCCGCCAGGGGCCTCCACACGTCGACTCAAAGCCGGCGAGCAGGGATGCTGCACGACCCCGGAACAAGGTCGGCCATGCCACGCCAGCTCAAGGAGGTCGGATTCGTCCACCTCCATGTCCACTCGTCCTATTCCCTGCTCGAAGGGGCGCTGAAGGTCGGCTCCCTGATCAAGGCCGCGGTCGCCGACCGGCAGCCGGCGCTCGCGCTCACCGACACCAACAACCTGTTCGGGGCGCTCGAATTCTCCGAGAAGGCGGCCGGGGAGGGGGTGCAGCCGATCGCCGGCGTGCAGCTCTCGGTGGCATTCGAGGCGGCCGACCCGCACCAGCGCAGCGCCCCGACGAGCCATGGCGTCGTCCTCCTGGCCCAGGACGAGACCGGCTACGCCAACCTGCTGCGGCTGGCGAGCCGCGCCTATTTCGACACGGCGCTGGGCGAGGCGCCCCGCCTCGACGCCGGCGCGCTCGCGGGCGCCTCGGACGGGCTGATCGCCCTCACGGGCGGGATGTCGGGGCCGCTCGACGCGGCGTTCCGGGCCGGCCGGCCCGAACTGGCGCTGTCCCGCCTCAAGCGGCTCAAGGAGGCTTTCGGGGAGGACCGCCTCTACGTGGAGTTGCAGCGCCACGGCCTTCCGGAGGAGGGACGGATCGAGACCGCGCTCCTCGATCTCGCCGGGCGGCACGGCCTCGGGATCGTGGCGACCAACGAGCCCTTCTTCGCCAAGCCCGACGATTACGACGCCCACGATGCCCTGCTCGCCATCGCGGAGGGCCGGATCGTTTCCGACGAGCGACGCCGCCGGGTGACGCCGAGCCACGCCTTCAAGACCCGCGCCGAGATGGCCGAGCTGTTCCGCGACCTGCCGGACGCGCTCCAGGCCACCGTCGAGATCGCCATGCGCTGCGCCGTGCGGGCGCGGACCCGCAAGCCCATCCTGCCGAATTTCGGCGCCGTGGCCGCGGGCGAGACACCGCCCATGGCCGAGGCCCTGGCGGATGCTGGCGAGACGGGCGTGCAGGCGGTCTCGGCCGACGAGCCGACCGAGCTGCGCCGGCAGGCCGAGGCGGGGCTGGAACTGCGCCTCAAGCAGCACGGCACGGCACCGGGCTTCTCCGAGGAGGATTACCGCAAGCGCCTCGCCTTCGAACTCGACGTCATCGTGTCGATGAAGTTCCCGGGCTACTTCCTGATCGTCTCGGACTTCATCAAGTGGGCCAAGGACCACGACATCCCCGTGGGTCCGGGCCGCGGCTCGGGTGCCGGCTCGCTGGTGGCGTGGTCGCTGCTGATCACCGACCTCGACCCGCTGCGCTTCGGCCTGCTGTTCGAGCGCTTCCTCAACCCCGAGCGCGTCTCGATGCCGGATTTCGACATCGACTTCTGCGTCGAGGGCCGCGAGCGGGTGATTCGCTACGTGCAGCAGCGCTACGGCGAGGGCCAGGTCGGGCAGATCATCACCTTCGGCACGCTGCTCGCCCGCGGCGTCCTGCGCGACGTCGGCCGCGTCCTGGAGATGCCCTACGGGCAGGTCGACAAGCTGACCAAGCTCGTGCCGCAGAACCCGGCCAACCCCGTGACGCTGGCCCAGGCCATCGAGGGCGAGCCCAAGCTCCAGCAGGCCATGGAGGAGGAGCCGATCGTCGGCCGGCTCATCGACATCTCCAAGAAGCTGGAGGGCCTGCACCGGCACGCTTCGACTCACGCGGCCGGCGTGGTGATCGGCGATCGGCCGCTCGAGGAGCTGGTCCCGCTCTACCGCGACCCGAAGACCGGCATGCGGGTGACCCAGTTCAACATGAAGTGGGTCGAGCAGGCCGGGCTGGTGAAGTTCGACTTCCTGGGTCTGAAAACCCTCACCATGCTGCGGTGCTGCACGGATCTGCTGAAGCAGCGGGGGATCGCCATCGACCTCGCGAGCCTGCCGCTCGACGACGAGAACACCTACAAGCCCATGGGCCGCGGCGAGACGGTCGGCGTGTTCCAGGTGGAATCGGCCGGCATGCGCAAGGCGCTCTGCGAGATGCAGGCCGACCGGCTGGAGGACATCATCGCCCTGGTGGCGCTCTACCGGCCGGGCCCGATGGCCAACATCCCGGTCTATTGCGAGCGCAAGCTCGGCCGCGACGCCGGCAACGAGGCGTCCTGGTACCCGGATCCGAAGCTGGAGCCGATGCTGAAGGAGACCTTCGGCATCATCGTCTACCAGGAACAGGTGATGGAGATCGCCAAGGTGCTGGCCGGCTACTCGCTCGGCGAGGCCGACATGCTCCGGCGCGCCATGGGCAAGAAGATCCGCGCCGAGATGGACGCGCAGCGCGACCGCTTCCTGAAAGGCTGCACCGAGCGCGGCCTGACCAAGGCCAAGGCCAACGAGATCTTCGACCTCCTGGCCAAGTTCGCCGATTACGGCTTCAACAAGAGCCACGCGGCGGCCTACGCGCTGCTCACCTACCAGACGGCCTACCTGAAGGCGAACCACCCCGTCGAGTTCCTGGCCGCCGCCATGACCCTCGACATCGACAACACCGACAAGCTCGCGGAATTCCGCCAGGACGCGCAGCGCCTCAAGATCACCGTCGAGCCGCCCTCGATCAACACCTCGGGTGAGGTGTTCGAGGTGCGCGACGGCAAGATCTTCTACGCGCTCGCCGCCATCAAGGGCGTCGGCCGCGAGGCGGTGCGGGCGCTGGTCGAGGCCCGCGGCGACCGGCCGTTCAAGGACCTCGCCTGCCTCGCCCGCCGGCTGAATCCCCGGATGATCAACAAGCGCACCCTGGAGAGCCTCGTCCAGGCCGGGGCGCTCGACTGCATCGAGCCGGACCGCGCGCGGGCCTTCGCGGCGGTGGAGCCGATGATGAAGCTCGCCGCCAGCGCGGCGGAGGCCGCGTCCGCGGGCGTCACCGACATGTTCGGCGGCGTGGTGGCGGACGACGTCTCGCTCCGGATCCCGCCCCACGAGATCTGGCCGATGGCCGACACGCTCAAGCGCGAATACGGGGCGATCGGCTTCTTCGTGTCGGGGCACCCCCTCGACGAGTACGGCGACCTTCTGGACAAGCTGCGGGTGCAGAGCTGGGCGGATTTCTGCCGGGCCGTCCGCGCCGGGAGCTCCAGCGTCGGCCGGGTGGCGGCCTCGGTGCTCGACCGGGCGGAGCGGCGCACCAAGACCGGCAACAAGATGGGCATCGTCACCCTGTCGGACCGGACGGCCCACTTCGAGGCGATCATCTTCTCCGAGGGACTCGGGCAGTACCGCGACATCCTCGAACCGGGCCGTCCCCTGGTGCTGCAGCTCCAGGCCAACCTGGAGGGCGAGGACGTGCGCGCCCGCATCCTCACCGCGGAGCCCCTCGACCAGGCGGTGGCCCGCCACCAGAAGGGCATCCGCATCCACCTGAGCGACCCGCGCGGGGTCGCGCCGGTGCAGCAGCGCCTGTCGATGCGGGGCGAGAGCGAGGTCTCGCTGATCCTCAAGCTCGACGGTGGCGGGCGCGAGGTGGAGATCCGGCTGCCGGGTAAGTTCCAGGCAAGCCCGGCGCTGGCCGGACAGCTCCGGACCGTCCCGGGGGTGGTGCAGGTGGAGGTCAGCTAGCCTCCGCCTGCGCGCAGGACGACCATCCCGGCAGCGGGAAGCGGGAACCTGAAGCCCGGCCCCGGGGTCCGCCTGCCATCACACCAGGGCGGCTTTTCCGAACGGTGCCGGAGCGTCCGGATTGCGTGCGTGGCCTCCGGCGAGCCGCGGACAGGCGGGGCGGGCCTCACCCACGAACAGCCTTCTTCCTCGGGTCGGCGGACGCCGCGCCCGGCCGCGCGAGGCCAAGCTGTTCGACGGCACCATCGCGGCCTGACCGCGGCGGTTGGTCCGAACCGCGGCGGGTTCGACCCGATGCCGGCGCTCGACCGGTCCGGCATCGTTCCGGGCTTCCCGGTGCCGCCGCTCCTGGTGACGCCGATGACCAGCGACCGGGTCCATGCCGGGCGCGGATCGTGGGGCGGGTGCCGGACGGGATCGGCGGGCTGGCCGCCGGCGGCAACGTTCCTCGCCGCCGGCCTCGTCGCGAGGAGGCTTCCCCGAGACGTGGGCCCCTAGAACGGCGCCGTGAGGCAGCCGCCGAGGGCGGCCTTCAGTGCGGCGGCCTCGGACTCCGCGATCGGAAAGGTCGCCGTCAGGGTGGGATCGCCGGTTCGCGGGCTCGCCTGCGTCCAAGTGATCTTCGTCCCGGGCTGGGTGAGCGAGCGGGCGACCCCGCGCAGGGGATCCTCGCCGCGGCGGGCTCCCGTCACCGTCAGGGTAAAGCCCGAATCCGGCCCGGTCGGCACGCCCTGCACCGGCATGCGCACGGAACGGACGCTGCCGGCGCTGGAGACCAGGATCCCGGTGAGCGGTGCCGCGCCGCCCGTGCCGTCGAGCCCGGCGAAATCGAAGCGCGGCGCCAGCTCGGCGTAGCGCGGCACGATCAGCGCCGCCGACAGGCCGATCCCGGCCGGATCGCAGGCGACGTGCAGGGTCGCCGGGCGCTGGTCCATCCCCAGGGAGGCGGTGCCGGACAGGTCGGTGCCGCCTGCGGGAGCCGGGGCACCGCCTGCCAGAAGCGGTGTCCGCCCGGTGAGGATGTCGGACAGCCGCTCCCCGCGGCTCAGCGGCCCCGCGAGGAGGGCCGCGGCCGCGATGATCACCACCGCCAGGGCCACGCCGATCCGGAGCCGCATCCCATCCTCCGCCTGTGATCGTCCGGCCGGCGGCATAGACGATCGCGCTCGGGCCGCAACCCTTCGTTCACCACGATCGCGGGAATCGCACCGCAAAAACGTCCGCGTGCATCGCAGCAACTCCGTAAAAACCGATCGATCCTATGCACGCTCGCTCAAGCTTGAGCGTCGCCATGCGCACGAAGATCCTGCTCGCCCTCACCCTCCTGGTCTACGTGACCACGGGCCGTGCCCCCGGCATCCGGGAGCCGCGCAATCCGGATGCGGAGCACGCGGGCGGCCGCGTCGTCCTCACGATGAAGCGGGCTTGGGCCTGAGCCTGAACCTTATCGGGCCTTCGGACCAAACCTCCCGGGCTGATGCAGGCTCCCGGGCATGGCGAGCGAAGCGCCGTGACCGAGGGCCGAGTGACCGTGCGGGCCCTGGTGGCGCTCCGGGTCGCCGCGCAACAGGCGCGAAGACCGCGCCGCCTCGGAGCCGCCTCGGAATGCGGTCTCACACCAGCACGCAGCTTCTGAGCCGCGCGGCCACCAGGGCCTGGAGGTTCCAGAGGTGCCGGTCGCGGATGCCCAGGCGCTCGCAGGCCTCCACGGTCCGGAACAGGTACTCGGCGCTCGGTCCCTTATGCCCGCAGGCGGCGGCGATCTTCTCGGCGATCTCGGCATCCGAGAGGCGGCCGGCGTAGCGGTCGCTGGCGCGGTTGGCCAGAAAGGTCAGGGCCGAGACCGGACCGGCCTCGGTCGCCACCGGCAGCCAGCGGGCGACGTAGCCCCGGCCGCGCATCTCGCGCCGCCAGACCGGCATCAGGGCTTCGCGGATCTCCATCCCGGGCAGGCGGAACGCGACGCCCCGGCAGAGGCCGCCGCGGTCCAGCGCCAGGACGAAACCCGGCCGCTCCGGCGTACCGCGGAAGCGGCGCTGGAGCAGGCAGAACCGGCGATGGAAGCCGCGGACCGTCCCGATCCGCCGCTCCGCCACCGGGAATTCCGGGTTCCACATCAGGGAGCCGTAGGCGAAGACCCAGAGGTCGCGGCCATCGCGCCCGGCGATGATGTCCTCCAGGCCAGGTCGCAGCTCCGCGTCCGACAGCACGGCGAGGGCGCTCGGGTCGTCGGCCACGGGGACCGCGTGGGCGCGGGCGATCAGGTCGAGGTTGAGGTCGAGGAGGCGCGTCGGAGCGGGCATGGCCCTCAACGCGGCGGCCTCACCGCGCGTTGCCCAGGGTGTCGAGTTCGGGGAACGGCCGGGTGCGGTGCCCGGTGCAGATCGCGTCGTCGTCGATCACCGTGAGCCGGTCGGTGTCGTAGCGCAGCGCCAGCTTCGGACGTTCGGGCTTGCCGAAGGTCCGGCCGTACATCCGTCCCGACACGCAGTAGATCACCCGGCCGGACTCCGCGATCGGTCCGGCGATCCGGCTGCCCTCGAAGCGCACCGGCAGCAGCGAGACCGAGCCGAACTCAACCTGTTTCAGCGCCAGCGCGGCGATCCGCCGGAGCAGGGCCGGGGAGGGCGCATCCTCGGCCGCGGGTCCTCGCATCCGCGGCGCGGCCTGCGCCCCGGACAAGGCGAGGGAAAGGATGGCGGCGAGGAAAGAGATGAGGGCGAGGGCGGCGCGGATCGGCATCGCGCATCGCTACGCGGTCAAGGCTGCCCCAGGCTGGCCAGCGCGGGCAGCGCCGGACGGCGCGACTTCCTATATGGAGGGGATCGAGCGGACCGCGCCTGCCGCGCGCCGCGCCCCTCTCACCCTGCGACCCGACGTTCGATGCAATGGTCCGACGACGCCCTGGTGCTCGGCCTGCGCCGGCACGGAGAGACCGGCGTCATCCTGGAGGCGATGACCGAAGGTCACGGGCGCCATCTCGGCCTCGTGCACGGCGGACGCTCGCGCCGCATGCAGCCCGTGCTGCAGCCCGGCAACCGGGTCCGGCTGACGTGGCGGGCCCGCCTCGACGAGGGGCTCGGATCCTACGCGGTGGAGCCCCTCGAATCCCGGGTCTCGCGCCTGATCGGATCCAGCCTGGCCCTCTACGGCATGAGCCATCTGGCCGCCCTGCTGCGGCTCCTGCCCGAGCGCGACCCGCATTCGGCCCTCTACGAGGCCGCCGGGATCCTGGTCGAGCACCTGGACGATCCGGCCATCGCGCCCCCCCTGATGGTGCGCTTCGAGCTGGCGATCCTGGCGGAACTCGGCTTCGGCCTCGACCTGACGGCCTGTGCGGCCACCGGCGGCAACGACGCCCTGGCCTACGTGTCGCCGAAGAGCGGCCGTGCGGTCAGCGCCTCGGCGGGCGAACCCTACCGGGACCGCCTGCTGGCGCTCCCGACCTTCCTGCACGCGGGTGGATCCCCGGGCCCGGACGGCGTTGCGCAAGGGTTTACCTTGACGGGGTACTTCCTCGACCGGCACGTCTGGGGTCCCCGCGGCCTCGGGATGCCCGAGGAGCGGACCCGGTTCGTTGCACTCGGCCGCGAGGCCGAGTAATGTTCGTGTTCTGTTCTTATATCCCTCGTGCGTCGGTCCAGGGCGCTGCAGGCGATCCCGGAATCCAGAATCGCCGTTCGTGCCGACGCTCGGGGCGCCGGCGGTTCTGGATTCCGGGCTCCGCTGCGCGGCCCTGGAATGACGGCGTGCGGTGAAGACGTTGAATTGAGGAGCCGTCATGGGCCAGCCCTTCGAGCCGCCGTCCGGCGACGGAATCGAGAGCGTCGAGCTGAAATCCGCCCTGGAGGAGCGCTACCTCGCCTACGCGCTCTCCACGATCATGCACCGGGCGCTGCCGGACGCCCGCGACGGGCTGAAGCCCGTGCACCGGCGCATCCTGTACGGGATGCGGCTGCTGCGGCTCGATCCGACCACCGCGCACAAGAAGTGCGCCAAGATCGTCGGCGACGTGATGGGCGACTTCCACCCGCACGGCGACCAAGCGATCTACGACGCCCTGGTGCGGCTCTCCCAGGACTTCGCCCAGCGCTACCCGCTGGTCGACGGCCAGGGCAATTTCGGCAACATCGACGGCGACGGCCCGGCCGCCTACCGCTACACCGAGGCGCGGCTCACCGAGGTCGCCCGGCTGCTCCTCGACGGGATCGACGAGGACACGGTCGATTTCCGGCCCTCCTACAACGGCGAGAAGGAGGAGCCGATCGTCCTGCCGGCGGCGTTCCCGAACCTGCTCGCCAACGGCAGCCAGGGCATCGCGGTCGGCATGGCGACCTCGATCCCGCCGCACAACGCCGCCGAGCTGTGCGACGCAGCGCTCTACCTGATCAACCACCCCGAGGCGACCTCGGCGCACCTCGCCAAGTTCGTGCAGGGTCCGGACTTCCCCACCGGCGGCATCCTGGTCGACTCGGCCGAGTCCATCGCCGAGGCCTACCGGACCGGCCGCGGCGCCTTCCGCGTCCGCGCCCGCTGGACCAAGGAGGATCTCGGCCGCGGCACCTGGAATATCGTCGTCACCGAGATCCCCTACGGCATCCCGAAGGGCCGGCTGATCGAGAAGATGGCCGAGCTCCTGCAGGAGAAGAAGCTGCCGCTCCTGGCCGACGTCCGCGACGAATCGGCTGAGGACGTGCGCGTCGTGCTGGAGCCGCGCTCGCGCACGGTGGATCCGGTCATCCTGATGGAATCGCTGTTCCGGCTGACGGAACTCGAAGCCCGGATCCCGCTCAACCTCAACGTCCTGGTCGGCGGCCTCGTGCCGAAGGTGATCGGGCTCGTGGAGTGCCTGCGGGAATGGGTCGACCACCGCCGCGTGGTGCTGCAGCGCCGCTCGCGCTACCGCCTTGGCCAGATCGACCGCCGCCTGGAGATCCTCGGCGGCCTGCTCATCGTCTATCTCGACCTCGACGAGGTGATCCGCATCATCCGCGAGGAGGACGAGCCGAAGGCCGCCCTGATGGCCCGGTTCGAGCTGACCGAACTCCAGGCCAACGCGATCCTCGACACCCGCCTGCGATCCCTGCGCAAGCTGGAGGAGATGGAGTTGAAGCGCGAGTTCGAGGCGCTCACCGCCGAGAAGGCCGAGATCGACGCCCTCCTCGCCTCCGAGCCGGCGCAGTGGAAGGCGATCCAGGCGCAGATCCGCGCCGTGAAGAAGACCTTCGGGCCCGAGACCAAGCTGGGCAAGCGCCGCACGACGCTGGCGAGCCCGCCGGATGTCGGCGGCATCGACTTCACCGCGGCCCTGGTCGAGCGCGAGCCGATCACCGTGATCGTCTCTACCAAGGGCTGGATCCGGGCGCTCAAGGGCCACGTCGCCGACCTCACGGGCGTGGCCTTCAAGGGCGACGACAGCCTGAAGATCGCCTTCCCGACGGAGACCACGCAGAAGATCCTGCTGCTCGCCACGAACGGCAAGGTGTTCACCCTCGAAGCCTCGAAGCTGCCGGGCGGGCGGGGCTTCGGCGACCCGGTGCGGCTGATGGCCGACCTCGACGACGGCACCGAGATCGTGGCGGCGCTGCCCTACCGGCCGGAAACCAAGCTGCTGATCGCGGGCTCGGACGGGCGCGGCTTCATGGCGCCGTCCGACGCGCTGGTGGCCAACACCCGCAAGGGCAAGAGCGTGCTCGGCCTCGACGGGGACGCCACCGCGGCCGTGCTGGTGCCGGCGGACGGCGACCACGTGGCGGTGGTGAACACGGAGAAGCTGCTGCTGGTCTTCCCGATCTCCGAAGTGGCCGAACTCGCCCGCGGCAAGGGCGTGCGCCTCCAGCGCTGCCGCAGCGGGACGCTGCTCGATGCACACGTGTTCAAGCTGGCCGACGGCCTGCCGTGGCAGGACGGCTCGCCGGAGGGCCGGCTCGCCAACGCATCGGTGCTGGAGAAGTGGCTCGGCCATCGCGCCGAGGTCGGGTTGATGATGGCGCGCAGCTTCCCGAAGTTCGAGCGGTTCGGGCGCTGAGGATCCTGTCGGGCGGAAGGGGTGTGGACCTGCCGGCCCACCTCCTCATCGTGGGGACCGGAGCGCAGCGCAGGCTTCGACGGAGCCCTCCAGGGACCGCGGCGCCATCTGGAGGGCTCCTCGGCGTCGGCTTCGCCGCACCTCAGGACGCATCCCAGTCCGCATGCCAGGATGAGGACGCGGGCGGCCGAGCCTGACTGCGCCGAGCGCCCGCGCGGCGCCGAACATCAGCGCGGCGCCGATCAGATGGCGTCGCTCCGCTCACCTGGGACGGCGGCGCGGTCATCGCCCCTTCACGGCCGCCTCGTCCGCCGCCCAGAGATGCTGCGCCGCGTAGGCCCGATACGGGCGCCACGCCTCGGCCCGGGCGAGCAGCGCCGCCGGGCTCGGGCGTCCGGTGCCGGTCTCCAGCGCCCGCAGCAGGCCGACATCGCCGACCGGCAGGGCGTCCGGCAGCTTGAGCACCCGCATGGCGATGTACTGCGCCGTCCAGGGTCCGATCCCGCGGATGACCGTGAAGCGCAGGACGGCAGCCTCCAGCGTCTCCGCCGGAGCGAACAGGTCCGGGTCGGCGAGCGCTGCCGCCGCGAGCGCCCGGATCGCCGCCCCGCGGGCGCGCGGCATGTTGAGCACGCGCGCAACATCCGCCTCGACCAGCGCCGCCGGTGCCGGGAAGACGTGGGTCAACCCGCCGGCCGGCTCCGCCAGCGGCGTCCCGAAGGCCGCCGCGAGCGTCCCGGCGAGTCCGATGGCAGCCGCCACCGAGACCTGCTGGCCGAGGATCGCCCGGCAGCCGGTCTCGAACGGGTCCCAGGCCCCCGGCAGTCGCAAGCCCGGTCGCGCCGCCACCAGCGGGGCCAGGACGGGATCCCGGGCAAGACAGGCCGCGATGGCGGTCGGGTCGGCGTCGCAGTCGAACAGGCTGCGCAGGCGTCCGGCAACCGTCGGGGCGTCGCCGGCCTCGATGCCGCGGAGCGCCGCGTGCAGGCAGCCGTCGCCGGGCTCCACCGTCAGGAAGCCGTGCCGGCCCGCGGCGCTGACCGTCCGCGCGTAGGTCGCGCCGCCGGGATCGACCATTTCGACGCCCGGGATCGCGCGCTTGGCCAGGAAGGCGCGGATCGCCCCCCAGTCGTAGGGCGGGCGGTAGGGGAGCCGGAGCACGGGCGCCTCCGCAAACGAGAAGGGCGGCCGCTCGGCCGCCCCGTCGGTCTTGTCCCGGGACAGGTCCCGCCTCAGCCGCGCTGGTCGACCGGCACGTAGTCGCGCTGGGCCGGGCCCACGTAGAGCTGCCGCGGACGGCCGATCTTCTGCGAGGGATCCTCGATCATCTCGGCCCACTGGGCGATCCAGCCGACCGTGCGGGCCACGGCGAACAGCACCGT
>Ga0160428_1001660_pt1 | contig 16038 bp, 11 predicted proteins | sample SolpanmetagenomM_FD_108198 | JGI IMG/M metagenome (GOLD analysis project Ga0160428, IMG submission 108198) | Solar panel surface microbial communities from Lawrence Berkeley National Laboratory, California, USA - M | ecosystem: Engineered > Built environment > Solar panel > Unclassified ... | reverse complement strand
GTACTACCTGATCCTGCCGAGCGAGGCGTCGAGCAACCTCGCCAAGTTCGACGGCATGCGCTACGGCCTGCGCGTCACGCCCGAGGGCGAGCACGTCACGGCCGAGCAGGTCATGCGCGCCACCCGCGCCGCCGGGTTCGGCGACGAGGCCAAGCGCCGGATCATCCTCGGCACCTACGCCCTGTCCGCGGGCTACTACGACGCCTACTACGGCAGCGCGCAGAAGGTCCGCACGCTCGTCCAGCGCGACTTCGCGCACGCGTTCGGCCAGGTGGACGTCCTCGTCTCGCCGACCGCGCCGACGACGGCGTACCGCCTGGGGGAGAAGCTCGACGACCCGCTGGCCATGTACGCCGGCGACGTCGCGACGATCCCCGCGAACCTGGCCGGGATCCCCGGCATGTCGCTGCCCGCGGGCCTGTCCGACGACGGCCTGCCCGTCGGCCTGCAGGTCCTCGCGCCGCAGCAGGCCGACGACCGGCTGTACCGGGTCGGGGCCGCCGTCGAGGCGCGCCTGACCGCGCAGTGGGGCGGACCCCTGCTCGCGCGGGTCCCCGAGTGGAAGGGAGCGACGGCATGAGCGCCGTGGACCAGACCATCCCCTACGACGAGGCCATCGCGCAGTTCGACCCGGTGCTCGGGCTCGAGGTGCACGTCGAGCTGTCGACGGCGACCAAGATGTTCTCCGGCGCGCCCACGGAGTTCGGCGCCGAGCCGAACACCCAGGTCGACCCGGTCTCGCTCGGCCTGCCCGGCGCGCTGCCCGTCCTGAACGCCAAGGCCCTGGAGTCCGCGATCCGGATCGGCCTGGCGCTGAACTGCTCGATCGCGAGCTACTGCCGCTTCGCCCGGAAGAACTACTTCTACCCGGACATGCCGAAGAACTTCCAGACCTCGCAGTTCGACGAGCCCATCGCCCACGACGGGTTCCTGGACGTCGAGGTCCCGGCCAGCGAGGACGGCACGAAGCCGGCGTTCACCTACCGCGTCGACATCGAGCGCGCGCACATGGAGGAGGACACGGGGAAGTCCCTGCACGTCGGGGGTTCCACGGGCCGCATCCACGGCGCGGAGTACTCCCTCGTGGACTACAACCGCGCGGGCATCCCGCTCATCGAGATCGTCACGCGCCCGCTGACCGGCGCCGGGGACCGGGTGCCGGACGTGGCGCGCGCGTACGTCGCGACGCTGCGCGACCTGCTGCGCGCGCTCGACGTCTCCGACGTGAAGATGGAGCAGGGCTCCCTGCGCTGCGACGTGAACCTGTCGCTGCGCCCCACCGCGCAGGACCCGCTGGGCACCCGCTCGGAGACGAAGAACGTCAACTCGCTGCGCTCGGTGGAGCGGGCCGTGCGCTACGAGGTCGGCCGCCACGCGGCCGTCCTGCTCTCCGGGGCGAAGGTCGTGCAGGAGACCCGGCACTGGCACGAGGACACCGGCCTGACCACGTCGGGGCGCGAGAAGTCCGACGCCGAGGACTACCGGTACTTCCCGGAGCCGGACCTCGTCCCGATCGAGCCGGACCCGGCGTGGGTGGAGTCCCTGCGCGCGACGCTGCCGGAACCCCCGGCCGAGCGCCGCCGCCGGCTGACGACCGAGTGGGGCTTCTCCGAGCCCGAGATGCGCGACGTCCTGAACGCCGGCGCGCTCGACCTCGTCGAGGCGACGGTCGCCGCGGGGGCCTCGCCCGCCACGGCCCGCAAGTGGTGGATGGGCGAGCTGGCCCGCCGCGCCAACGTCGAGGGCACCGAGCTCGCGGCCCTCCCGGTCACCCCAGCGCAGGTCGCGGAGCTGCAGGGTCTCGTCGACGCCGGCACGCTGACCGACCGCCTGGCCCGCGAGGCGCTCGAGGGCGTGCTGGCGGGGGAGGGCTCGCCCACCGAGGTGGTCGCCTCCCGCAACCTGGCGATGGTCTCCGACGACTCCGCGCTGGTCGCGGCCGTCGAGACGGTGCTCGCGGCCAACCCCGACGTCGTGGAGAAGATCCGCGGGGGCAAGCCGCAGGCCGCGGGCGCCCTCATCGGCCAGGTTATGAAGGAGATGCGGGGCAAGGCGGACGCGGCCCGCGTGCGCGAGCTCGTGCTGGAGCGCGTCGGCGCCTGACGCCCGGGGGCACCGCCGGGGGGCGGTGCCCCGGGGTGCGCTCAGGCGGTGCCGCCGCCCTCCACGAGCGCGTCGATGACGGCCTGCGTCGCGGCGCTGACCCGGCCGAAGGCGATGCCGAGCTCGGCGCGCCCCCCGCTGCCCTCGCGGTAGCGGGTCACGTGCCCGGGGGCGACGACCTCCTGGCCCGCCACGACCACGCGCAGGTCCCCGGTCGCCCCGGGGCGCAGCTCGGTCGGTCCCGCGAGCACGCAGCCGAGACCGCTGACGCTGAGGTCGGCGAGGGTCGCCTGCAGGGGGTCCTTGCCGACGGTGAAGGTGACCCGGCCGGTGATGGCGCGGCGCTCGGCCGTGCGCCGCTCGAGGCGGTCGCCGAGGGCGGCGAGCTCCTGCACCCGGGCGATGGTCGTGCCCAGCGCGGCGTGCAGCGTGTCCACGAGGGCGTACTGCTCGACGGCCACGCCGCTCAGCGCCGCGGTGGCCTCGTCGAGCAGGCCGATGTCGCTGCCCACCTTGCTGATGGCGCGGCCGACCCGGGCCGCGTCGGCGTCGAGGGCCGCGAGCGTCGTGGTGATGGTGCCCGTGGAGCTGGCGGTGGTGGCGGCGAGCATCTTGACCTCGTCGGCCACGACGCCGAACCCGGCCCCGGCCTCGGCGGCGCGGGCGGCCTCGATCGTCGCGTTGAGCGCCAGCAGCTTCGTCTGCCCCGCGACGCCGGCGATGAGCTGGGCCATGCCGCCCACCTCGGCGAGGCTGCTGCCCAGCGCCACGGCCCCGGCGTCGGCCGCGGCGGTCTCGACGCTGACGCTGCGGGTGACCGCCTCGGTCGTCGCGACGCGGGCCTCGATGGAGCGCGCGCACGTGCGCACGGCCTCCACGTGCTCGCCCAGGGCGCCGAGCTCCCGCAGGACGGTGGCGGCGCTCTCGTCGATGATCGCCTGCGCCCGCTCGCGGGTGTGCCGCTCGGAGGTGCGCTGGTAGTCGAAGCCCGCCTGCAGCTGGACCTCGCGCTCCGCGTGCGCCTCGCCCAGCGCCCCCTGCTGGCTCAGCAGCGTCAAGCGGGCCGTGGTGAGGGAGCGGGCGATGTCGCCGAACTCGTCCTCGCCCGCGGGCAGGGGGCGCTCGGAGAAGTCGCCCGCGGCCAGCGCCGACACCGCGGCGACGGTCGTGCCCACGTCGCGCCGGGTGCGCCAGACGATGGCCAGCGCGATCCACACCGCGAGCAGCGATCCGGCCAGGGCCGCGGCCAGCACGAGGTCGCGGTGGCGCTCCAGCGCGGTCTCCCGCCCGGACAGCAGGGAGCCCAGCACGGTCGAGGCCCCGGGCAGGGCGGCCTGGACGCCCGCCACGACGGGTCCCGCGTCCGCGCGGGCGGCGGCGGGGTCGGCGGCCACGAGGGCCGTCGCGGTCGTCCGCGCGGTGCCCGCCAGCGCCAGCAGGGGGTCGAGGTCGCTCAGCGCGCCGCGGCCGGTGACCCGGCGCGCGGTCCCGACGTCGGCGGTGATCGCGTCGGCCGCGTCCGTCATCGCGGCGGCCTGCACGGCGCGGGCGCTCGCGGAGGCGTCGGCGGGGGTGGCGGCGGCCACGAGCAGGCGGGGGACCTGGACGACCTGCGCGTCCATGACGTGGAAGGAGTCGAGGTCCGGGTCGAGGATGAGCTGGGAGGCGTCGGCCACCTGCGCGGCGAACGCGGCCAGCGCCCGGGTCCGGGCGGGGGTGTCCGCGCTGCCGCCGGTGGCGGCCGCCAGGGTGGCCAGGTCGTCGTCGAGGTGGAGGGCGGGCTGGGCGCTCACCGCGGCCCGCACGGCGGCGAGGTCGACGGGCGCGCCGCGGGACGCACCGGCCATCGCCGCCAGCGTCGGGTCCAGCACCCGCTGGCCGGACTGCTCGGCGCGGGCGGTGGCCACCTGGCCCTGCACCTGGGCCCGGAAGGACCACGTCGTCAGGAGCCCGGGCAGCAGGAGCAGCGCCACCAGGGCGGTCAGGCGGGGACCGGTCCGCAGCCGGTCGCTCACCGCGAGCGCCGGTCGCAGCGTCCACGGCGGGGTCCCGGCCGTCGACACGTTGCTCATGTGTGGTGCCCTTCCCGGCGCGGCGGCGGTGCGAGGGAGCACCGCGTCCCCCATCGGCGGGGCGGGCCCCGATCAGAGTGGTTCCGGCCCCCGGGGTGCGCCCGCCGCCTCGGCGGCGGCGCGGCGGCGGGGGCGCACGACGTGCTCCAGGAACCGCTCGACGGCGAACCCCAGCACCAGGGCCCCGACGATCCCGACCGCGGAGCCCAGCAGGGGCCGGCCCTGCAGCCAGCGCCCGGCCAGGGCGCCGATGAGCACGGCGTAGGCCGCCCAGGTCACGGCCCCGAGCGCCGACAGGCCCAGGAAGCGGGGGCGCGGGAAGGCCACGGCCCCGGCGGTGAGGTTCACGGCGATGCGCCCGACCGGGACGTAGCGGGCCGCGAGGACGGCCAGCGCCCCGCGCCGGTCCAGCTCGCGCGCGGCCCGGCGGAAGGCGCGGTCCAGGCGGGGCGAGCGCGCCGTCCAGCGCCGCAGCGGGGAGTGCCGGCCGAGGGTGTAGGTGAGGTTGTCGCCGGCCCAGGCGCCGACGGCCGCGCAGGTGCCGAGCAGCAGCAGGTCCGGCCGCCCCCCGGACGCCGAGACGGCTGCGAGGGCGATGACCACGGACTCGCTCGGCAGCGGCGGCACCAGGGCGTCGAAGGCGGCCAGGGCCAGCACGACGAGCACGACCCACGGGGCGGCGGCGTGGGCGAGGACCACGTCGCCCAGGTGCTCGAGCACGGTCCCTCCCTCCGGCCCCGCCGCGGGTCCCGCCGGGGCACCCCGCGACCTTCGCACGGGGGTGCCGGGCGGGGCGCGTCAGGTCCCCTGCAGCACCGGCGTCGCGGCGGGCGCCCGGTCGAGCTCGCGCCAGGCGGGTGCGACGAAGGGCAGCAGGGTCACCAGCAGGTAGGCGCCCCCGAGCACGAGCAGCAGGGTGGTGAGGGAGCCGTGCTCGAGCCAGGACCCGGCCGCGAGGGTGCCCAGCGGCATGCCGGCCCACCCGCCGGCCCCGACGACCCCGGCCACGCGGGCGCGGGAGGCCGGGGGCACCCGCTCCAGCTGGGCGGCGCCGAGGATCGGGTTGAGCACCCCGGCGGCGAGGCCGCTGAGCACGAGGACGAGCAGCAGGACCGCCAGCGACGGGTCGGCGGCGAGGGCCAGGAAGCGCGGGCCGCCGGCCAGGAGGAAGGCGACCGCGAAGACGGTCCGTCGCGGGAACCGCGACCCGACGGCGCCGAAGGCGACGGCCCCGACGACCGCGCCCGCCCCGAAGGCCGCGACGAGCAGTCCCAGCGCCGTGGCGCCGCCCAGGTGCCGGGCCGCGTGCAGGGGCAGCACGACGCTGCTCCACGCCGCGTCGAAGGCGTTGGTGAGCAGCACCATCGCGACGACCGCCCGCAGCAGCCGGTCCCCGCGCACGAAGGCGAGGCCCTCCGCGAGGTCGCGCCGGTAGCGGCGCCAGCCGCCCCCGGCCGTGGTGGCGGTGGGTGCGACCCCTCCGCGGGCGGCGGGCCCGACGGCCGCGACGAGGAGGGCCGCGACGACGAAGGTCGCGGCGTCCAGGACCAGGACGACGGGAGCTCCGACGGCGGCCACGAGCCCCCCGGCCGCCGGGGCGCCCAGCAGCCTGGCCGCCCGCTCGGCCGCGTCCATCCAGCCGGTCGCCCGCTCCAGCGGGACGCCGGCGGCCTCGGCCAGCTCGGGGAGGAGGGCGTGGCGCGCGGCCTGGCCGGGGGTGTCGAGCAGGCCGGTGGCGACGACGAGGGCGATGAGGGCCGCGAAGGGCAGCCCGGTCGTCGCGGCCAGCAGCGGGACCGCCCCGATGGTCCCGGCGCCGACCGCGTCGGAGACCACGCTCGTGCGCCGGTAGCCGAAACGGTCGACGAGCACGCCGCCGAAGACGCCGCCGACGACGACCGGCGCGACGGCCGCGGCGCCCAGGACGCCCAGCAGGGCCGCGCTGCCCGTGGTCGCGTAGACGTACAGCGGCAGGGCGATGAGGGTGGCGGTGTTGCCCGTCGCGCTGACAGTGTGGGCCAGGAGCAGCCGGCGCAGCCGCCACCGCGCGCCCGCGGGCCCGCTCACCGCCGCACCCGGGGGACGGCCGCGTAGACGAGCGCGACGCGGTGAGCGCCGGGGCGCTCGCCGTCCCCGGCGCCCGCCTCGCCGGCCGCCGCGTCGGAGCGCGCCTGCCACCGGTCGGCGACGCCCTCGAGCTCCTCGGCGAGCTCGTGCAGCTCCGCCGTCGTCAGGCGCAGCTGCCGGTCCCCGGTGGTCGAGGCCGCGACGAGCTCGCGGGGCAGCGAGGCCTCGGCGTCGAGGTGCTGCTGCAGCAGGTCGGCGTAGCGGTGGGTGAACTCCCGGCGCAGCGCGGTCGACGCTGCGTGCCGCTCGGGGTCGTCGAGGGAGTCGGTGGCGGACAGGGTGGTCATCCGGTGCACCGACCGCCACCAGCGCTCGCGGCGGTCGCGCGCCAGGTCGGGGGCCTCCTCGACGAGCCCGACGTCCACGAGCCGGCCGAGGTGGTAGCTGACCGACCCTGGCGCCTCGTCGAGCGCGCGGCTGAGAGCGCCGACCGTGGCGGGCCCCTCGCTGCGCAGCTCCCCGAGCACGGCCAGGCGGGTGGGGTGCGCGAGGACGCGCATGACGTCGGGGTCGGTCAGGCGCACGGTGCGGGAGTCGGCCACGCAGCGAGGCTAGATCCACAAGAGCCGTTGTACAAGACCTCTTGTTGAGATGGCTTCCCGGCCCGCCGACGTTCCCGGCGCGGGCGCAGCGTCAGTCCAGCCCGAGCAGCCGGGCCAGGTTGCCCCCGCAGACCAGCTGGCGCGCATCCTCGGAACCGGCGGCCCTCGCCATCTTCTCGAACTCGAAGGTGTAGTCGACGAAGGGCGAGTCGGTGCCCCAGACGACCTTCTCCGGGCCGAGGCTGCGGATGGAGCTGGCCACCTCGAAGATCGGCACGCGAGCGGTCTCGAGGTAGAGGTTCGGGGTCTCGGCAGCGACCTCCACCGCCTGGTCGTGCGACCAGAACGTCCCGCTGTGGGCCATGAGGAACGGGACCTCGGGGTAGGCCCGGCAGATGCGGGCGAACTCCGGCGGGGCGTTGTAGAGGTCTGAGGCCCCGTGGCAGATGACGACCAGCTCGCGCTCGCGGATCGCCTCGATCACCGGGCCCACGAGGCCCAGGTCGGAGAGGTGGTAGCCGTGGATGGTGGGGTGCATCTTCACCCCGCGGTAGCCCTTGTCGGCGCGCCGGTGCACCTCGGCCACCGCCTCCTCGCGCTGCCAGGGGTTCACGGCCAGGAAGGGAACGATGCGGTCGGGGGCGGCGGCCCGGGCCCGGTCGACGTCGTCGTTGTCGAACGCGCCCTCGACGAAGGGGAAGGCGCAGGCGCGGTCCACGCCCGCGGCGTCCATGCGCTGCAGCAGCTCCTCGCCGGTCTGGCTCGCGCCGTGGCGGAAGCCGATGTGGTTGTGGGCGTCCATCGTGGTGGCCATGGGGGTTCCTTCCAGGTGGGGGAGGTGGTTCAGCGGCTGCTGCGACGGCGCAGGACGCCGAGCGCGAGAGCCAGCAGGATCAGGCCGCCGTTCAAGCCGTAGCGCCACGGGGCCCCGAGACCCAGCAGCACGAGACCGTTGGCCAGGAGGGTGACGAAGACGGCCCCGACGACCGTCCACAGGACCGTGATGCGACCCCGGGGCGAGGCGGTCGCGCCCAGGTAGACCGCGGTGAACGCGTCGAGGAGGAACGGCTGCGCCGACCCCGGGACGGCCAGCCCCGTGCGGGCCGTGAGCATCAGCCCGCCGCCCGCCGCGAGGAGGCTGCACACCACGAAGCCCGAGGCGAAGGTCGAGCGCACCCCGATCCCGGCCAGCCGCGCCGCGCGGGCGCTGCTGTCGACGAGGTCGACGCGGCGGCCCCACGTGGTGCGGGTCGTCGCGAACCACGCGACCGCCACGACGACCAGCGCGGTGAGCAGCAGCAGCCGGAACGGGCCCCAGGAGTCGGACCCGAACACCAGGAACGGCCGGACGAGGTCGATGGGCGCCGTGAACAGCTGCTGCGGCGTGCCGTTGTCGGAGACCACGAGGGCCAGGGCGGTGAGCACCAGGTTCAGCCCCAGCGTCGCGACGATGGCCGGCACCCCCAGGTACCCGGACAGCAGCCCGTTGACGACGCCCACGGCCAGACCGACGGCGAGGGCGATCAGGACGGCCGCCAGCACACCCTGCCCCTCCAGCAGCGCGCGGGCCGCCAGGTACCCGGCGAGGTCGGCGGTCGCGGCGAGGGAGAGGTCGAGCCCCTTCATGGACATGAGGACGCTCAGCCCGACGGCGAGCACCACCAGCACGGTGGCGTCGACGGCGACCGCGGCGAGGTTGCGCGGGTCGATGAACAGCGGCCGGGCGACGGCGATGACCGCGAGCGCCACGAGCATGCCCAGCACCGTGGCGTAGGAGCGCACGACGTCGAGGCGGTGGGAGTGCGAGGCCGGGGCGCCGGCGGGCGAGCCGCCGGCGCGGATCGCGGTGGGTGTGCTCATCAGAAGATCACCACTTGTCCGAGGTTGCGGTGGCGGGCTACCGCGACGAGGACCGCGAGCAGCAGGACGACGCCCTGGACCGCGCCCAGCCACTGGTCCGAGAGCCCGTTGGCGATGAGGCCGGCGGCGACGACGGTCACGAAGAGCGAGCCGATCGCCGACGCCGCGGGGTCGAACAGGAAGGTGCGCGTCAGGGCGGAGCCCAGGAAGGCGGCGGCCAGGGCGGAGACCAGGAGGTCCAGGGAGGCGTCGCGGGCCGTGGACCCGCTGGCGTAGGAGGCCAGCAGCACACCCGCCAGTCCGCTGAGCCCGGCGCTGAGGACGAGCGCGGTCATCGTGACCCGCCCCGTGCGGACCCCGCGGAGGCGGGTCGTGCGCTCGTCGTCCCCGGCCGCGCGCAGGCGCAGGCCCGGGCGGGTGCGCCGCCACAGGACGCCGACGGCGAGCACGACCACGGCGGAGGTGACGACGATGCCGGGGACCGGCCCGACGTAGCCCTGCCCGAGCAGCAGGAAGCTGGTCCGGTCGACGGACACGGCGAGGCCACCGTTCACGCCGAGGGTGATGCCGACCAGCAGGAACAGCATGCCGAGCGTCGCCACGAAGGACGGCACCCGCAGCAGGGTCGTCACGGCGCCGTTGACGGCGCCGAGCCCCGCTCCCACGAGCACCCCGGCGACCACCACGAGGGGGGTGGGGACCCCGGCGACGACGAGGACCGCCGACAGCGACGCCGTGAGCTGCGCGACGGCTCCCACGGACAGGTCGAAGGCTCCGGCGCCCAGCGCGACGGTCAGCGCCGCCGCCAGGAGCACGGGCGTCCCGGCCTGCCGCAGCACGTCCCAGGCCCCGGCCGACAGCAGGAACCCGGGAGACCCGGCGACCAGGGCCGCGACGACGGCGAGCATGGCCAGGGCGACCCCGCCCTGACGCACCCATGGGCGATGGCTGCGGCGGCGAGGTCCGGCCGGCGTCGGGTCCGGGGCCGCCGGCTCCACGGGCTCCGGCTCCGCGCCGGTCGCGGGGGAGCCGGCCGCGGCGCGGGCCGTCAGGCCGTCCTCGTCGATCGTGCCGCGCGGGTAGTCGTCGGTGACGGCCCCGTCGCGCACCACCAGGACGCGGTCGCAGAGGCCGAGCAGCTCTTCGAAGTCGGAGGAGACGACCAGCACGGCGGCACCGCCGGCGGCCAGCTCACCGAGGTGGCGGTAGATCTCCGCCTTCGCGGCGACGTCCACCCCCGCCGTGGGTTCGTCCACCAGGTACAGGCGTCCGCCGCGGGCCAGCCAGCGGCCCACGACGACCTTCTGCTGGTTGCCACCGGAGAGCGTGGCCACGTCCACCCCCGGCGAGGCGGGCACGATCCCCAGCCGCCGGGCGAGGTCGTCGGCCGTCCCGCTCTCGCGACGGCGCGACAGCACCCCGCGGCGCGCGTGCCGCGCCAGGCTCGACGCCGTGAGGTTGGTGCGCACGGGGAGCCCGGGGAAGAGGGCCTCGGTGCGCCGCTCCTCGGGCACGAGGGCGACACCGCGGCGCACGGCGGCCCGAGGGCCGCCCGCCTGCGCCTCGCGGCCGGCCAGGCGCACCGATCCCGTGCTGCGCCGGTCACCGAACAGGGCGAGCAGCGTCTCGCTGGCGCCGGACCCGACGAGGCCCGCGAGCCCGACGACCTCCCCGGACCGCAGCCGCAGGTCCAGGTCCCTCACCAGCTCGCCCGACCGCAGACCGTCGACCTCGAGCAGCACCTCGCCCGGGGTGTGCGGCACGTCGGGGAACAGCGCGTCGAGGTCGCGACCCACCATGGCGGCGATGAGGTCCTCGACGGACATCCCGGCGGCGGGTGAGCTGGAGGTGCGCCGCCCGTCGCGCAGGACGGTCACCTGGTCGGCCAGGGAGGTGATCTCGTGCAGCCGGTGGGAGATGTAGAGGACGGCGACGCCGTCGCCGCGGGCGGCGCGGATGAGGTCGAACACGGGGGCCGACTCGGCGGAGCCGAGGGCCGCGGTGGGCTCGTCGAGGACGAGCACGCGGGGGGAGGCGGCCAGGGCGGCGGCGATCGAGACCTGCACCCGCTGCGTGGGCGTCAGGTCGCCCACGACGTCGTCGGGCAGGCAGTCCGCGCGCACCCGCTGAAGGACCTCGTCGGCCCTGCGCCGCATGGCCGCACGGTCCAGGAGGCCTGAGCGGAGGGGTTCGCGGCCCAGGAACATGTTCTCCGCCACCGTGAGGTGCAGCGCGAGGGGCTGATCCTGGTAGACGATCTCCAGTCCGCGGCGTCGGGCGTCCTCGGGACCCGCGAACTCGACGCGGGCGCCGCCCACCTCGACGAAGCCCGCCGCGAGGGGGTTCACGCCCGTCAGGGCCTTGACGAGCGTCGACTTGCCGGCGCCGTTCTGCCCGACGAGGGCGTGCACCTCACCGGCGCGCAGCTCCAGGTCGACGCCGTGCAGCACGGTGGTGGAGCCGAAGCGGACGACCGCGCCACGCACGGCGGCGGCCGGGGGAGCGCCGTCCGAGGGTGCGGGCCCGGAGAGGTCGACGAGTTCGGTCACGAGTTCCTCCTTCAGCCGCGGGGCGACACGGGTTGCATGACGACGACCTGCTGGTCCTGCGGCCACTCCCGCTCGATCCGCGCCCGGTCGAGCTTGACGTCGGTCCAGACGCCGTCGCCGTAGCGCAGTTCGGCGGCCGCTATGCCGTTGCTCCGGGTGGCGACCCAGGCGGTGGTGAAGATGCTCGTGGCCACCGGTCTGCCGTCGCGCGCGTCGAGGGCGGCCTGCGCGGCCAGGGTGCCGATCCGCTGGGCGTTCTGCACGACGGTCGCGACGAAGGGGCTGTTCGCGGCGTAGAGCATGGGGAACGTCGCCCGGTCGCCGTCGATGGACGCGACGGCGATCTCGGAGCGGTCCGCCTGCTGGATGGCCTGCACGGCACCGGACGTCATCTGGTCGAAGGCCCCCCAGACGCCGGCGATCGAGCCCCGGTCGGGGTGGGCCGTGAGCACGGCCTGCATCTGCGACTGCACGCGGGCGGGGCTGAAGCCCGAGGGCTGCAGGTGCAGCCTCACCTGCGGGTAGTCCGCCACCATGGCCTTGAGGATGCGCAGCCGGGTCTCCAGGAGCGGGGCGCCGGGGACCCAGAACGCGTAGAGGTCACCGCGGTAGCCCATGGCGTCCAGGAGCGAGCGGCTCATCATCTCGGCCATGAGGTCCTCGTCGCCGCCGACGTCGGTCACCGCCCCCGGAACGGTCGAACCGACCCCCGCCGTGACCACGACGACGCCCTTCGCGCGGGCCTGGGCGACGACCGGGCTGAGCTGGGCGGGGTCACCCAGTTCGATGAGCAGGACGTTGACGCCCGAGTTCACCAGCGTCTGGATGTTGTTGATCTGCTTGGTGGCGTCGCCGCCCGCGTTGGTCGTCGTGACGGTGCCGCCCGCCGCCCGGAAGGCGGCGTCGGCCCCGGCGATGATGTCGCGGTTGTAGTCGTTGACGATCTCGCGGGCGGCGATGCCGACCTTGAGCGGTCCCCGCTGGAACGGCACGCCGGCCGGGGCCGAGGCGGCCGGGCCGGACCCGGCGGCAGCCGCGTCGGTCACGGGTCCGTTGAGCGAGCACGAGGAGGCGAGCAGCAACCCGGACAGGGTGGCGGCCAGGACGGCGGTCCGGCGAGCGACGGAGGTCGCGGGTCGTTTCACGAGGGGTCCTTCGGGAGGAGGGGTGTCTGAGGCCGTGCGTCGGAGTCGTGGAGCCCGGAGCTCTCGAGCAGGGAGTGTGCGGTCGCGGTGTCGGTCACGACGGCGTTCGCCAGTCCGCCGGAGAGGGCGGAGCGGAGCGGTTCGACGCGTTCGGGACCGGCGGCGACAGCCACCCGGAGCGGTCGGGAGCGGAGGAGGTCGAGCTCGGCCGACAGCGTCCGCTCGGCCAGCGGACCGCCGACGGCCCGGCCGTCGCGATCGAAGAACCGGCCCACCGCGTCGCCGACGGCGCCGACGGCCTGCAGTTCCTCGAGGTCGCGCTCCTCGAGGTAGCCGTTGGCGAAGAGGGGGGTCGTCCGCGACACGTGCCCGACCCCGAAGAGGCAGGTGTCGGCTCGGGCCACGAGGTCGAGCGCGCTGCTGATCCCACGGTCGGCGCGCAGGCTGGCGACCGTCGCCGCGTTGTCGACGTACAGCGGCGCGGCGACCAGGACCGGCCTGGCGCCGAGGGCCTCGGCGACCGCGGAGACGGTCTGGGCCGGGTCCGTCCGCGTCGGGTCGCTGGGGGAGGCGCCGGCCAGTTGGACGACGGTGACGTCGGGGACGTCGTCGGCGGCGCGCCGCAGGGTCCGCAGCACCTCGGCCGTGCGGGCGATCCACTCGTCGGGGTTGGAGCTCCAGCCGAGTCCGACGACGGCACCGGGGTGCAGCGTGCGGGCGAGGACGTCGGCGCACCCCTGCCCCAGGTCGACGTGCCCGGTGTCGTCCGCCTCGACCACGACCGCCTCCTGGAGGCCGAACCGGTTCTCCAGGGCCAGCTCGGTCTCGACCCGGCGGGTGATGCCCGAGACGATCTCGATCCTCACGATCCCCACGGCGCGCGCTTGGGCGACCAGTCGGCCGGCGGTGGCGCGGCTGACGCCGAGGTGACGAGCGATCTCCATCTGGGTGGCGCCCTCGATGTAGTACATGACCGCGGCACGGACGAGCAGTCGCTGCTTGTCGACGCTGGGCAGTGGCACGACGGGCTCCTCGGTGAGCAGATGCTCATGCGATGCGCATGTGTCAGGAACGGTAGGCGCGCTCGCAGAGGTCGTCAACTCCCCGCGAGGGTGCCGCTGGTTCCGAACTCCGGGTCGCCGGGGGCAGGTCGCCGTGCTCTGGGCGCGTGCGAGGGGCCGGCCTCCGCGGGGGCGCAGGCTTGCCGGGGCCCGGTCGAGGCGCGTGCCCGCAGGGGCGTGGGCAGGACGGGAGGGGTGCGGACGTCCTCGTCACGCAGGGTCTGGCTGGGTGTTCACGGCGGAGGTCGTCACGCCGGTCGTCGGCGTCGTAGCCGCTGGGGGAGTCCTCACCGGCGGCCGTCACCGCGGTCGTGCAGGTGTCCCCGCACGACCGCGGGCGGGGTCAGGCCTGGCGGATCAGCGGCACGACGTCCTTGGTGAACTGGTCGAGGAACCGCGACTGGTCGTGGCCCGGCCCGTGGAAGACCAGGTGGGTGAACCCGGCGTCGACGTACTCCTGCACGCGCGCGGCCACGAACTCCGGGTCGGCGGAGACGATCCACCGCTTGGCGACCTGCTCGATGGGCAGCTCGTCGGCCAGGCGCGCCATCTCCATCGGGTCGTGGACGTCGTGCTTCTGCTCCGCCGACAGCGACAGCGGTGCCCAGAACCGGCAGTTCTCCAGGGCCCGCTCCGGGTCCTCGTCGAAGGACAGCTTGATCTCGATGGTCCGCTCGAAGTCCGGGACGTCACGGGTGGCCAGGCCCAGGCCCTCCTCCAGCGCCGGCAGCAGCGTCTCGGAGTAGAGGTCCATGCCCTTGCCCGACGTGCAGATGTAGCCGTCGCCCGCCCGGCCCGCGTACTTCGTCACGCCCGGCCCGCCGCCCGCGATGAAGATCGGCACGGGCACCTCGGGCTTGTCGTACACCGTCGCGTTGTGCAGCTGGTAGAACTCGCCCTCGAACTCGACGCGGTCCTCCGTCCACAGCGTGCGGATGAGGCGCACCGCCTCGCGCAGCCGCGCGAACCGCTCCTTGGTCTCCGGGAAGATCGACCCGACCGCGGTCTCGTTCAGCGCCTCGCCGGTGCCCACGCCGAGGATCGGCCGGCCCGGGTGCAGCACGCCGAGGGTCGCGAAGGCCTGGGCGATGACCGCGGGGTTGTAGCGCAGCGTCGGGGTCAGGACGCTGGTGCCGAACTGCACGCGCGAGGTCTTCGCGGCGACGTGGGCGAGCCACACCAGGGCCGAGGGGGCGTGGCCCTCCTCGTGGCGCCAGGGCTGGAAGTGGTCGGAGATCCACACCGAGTCCAGGCCCTGGTCCTCGGCCTGGACGGCGAAGTCGGTGAGCTGGCCGGGGCCGAACTGCTCGGCGGACGCCTTGTAGCCCAGCTTGAGGCGCTGTCCGTGCGTGTCCACCATGGGTGTCTCCCGAGTGCTGCGGTCGTCGTGCGCGGAGTGGTGCGGGTCGGTCGGGACGAACCCTAGGTCAGCCGAGCGGGACGCTCACGAGGCGGTCGTCGCCGGGACGGGGATCGCCGCGGAAGGTGTTGCTGGTCAGCACCCAGAGGCTGCCGTCGGGGGCCACCTCGACGGCGCGCAGCCGGCCGAGCGTGCCGTCGAGGTAGGCGTCGGGGGTCCCCGTCGGCCCGTCCGGGTTCAGCGGCACGCGCCACAGCTTCTGCCCGCGCAGCGCGGCGACGTACACGGCGTCACCCGTCACGGCGATCCCGCTGGGCGAGGCCTCGTCCGTCGTCCAGGTCTGGAAGGGGGCCACGAAGCGGCCGCCGCCGTCGCCCGCCCCCTCGACCTCGGGCCAGCCGTAGTTCCCGCCCGCCCGGATGACGTTGAGCTCGTCGAAGCGGTCCTGACCGAACTCGGCGGCGATCATCCGGCCCGTGGAGTCCCACCCGAACCCCTGCGGGTTGCGGTGGCCGTAGCTCCACGTCCGCGATCCCGGGAAGGGGTTGCCGTCGGGGACGGCCCCGTCGCGCGTGATGCGCAGGATCTTCCCGCCCAGGGCGTTCACGTCCTGCGCCGCCGGACGGTTCTGCGCGTCGCCCGTGGCGACGTACAGCAGGTCGTCGGGGCCGAAGCGCAGCCGCCCGCCGTTGTGCGTGGTGTTCTTCGGCACGCCCGTCAGCACCGGGACGGGGTCGACGAGGCGGCCGTCCTCGAACGTGAACCGCACGACGCGGTTGTCGTCGCGGGCCGTGAGGTAGAGGAACACCTGCGCGTCCTCACCGAAGGTGGGGGACAGGGCGATCCCCAGCAGCCCGCCCTCCCCGGCGGGTTCCACGTCCGGCACCGTCCCGTCCGGGCCGGTGGAGGGCACGGGGGTCAGCAGGCCGGGCCCGGCCCGCACGACGCGGGCGGCGTCGCGCAGGGTCACCAGTGCGGTGCCGTCGGGCAGGACGGCGAGGTCCCACGGCACCTGCAGGCCCGTCGTGATGTCCTGCGGTGCGCCGGGCGTGCCCGTCGCGGAGGTGGGCGTCGGGACCGCGGTCGAGGGGGTCGTCGCGGGCGCGGGGGTCGCGACCGTCCCCGTCCCGCTCGGCGTCTGCGGGCCGGAGCACCCCGCGACGACCGCGGCGACGCCGAGGCCGCCCAGGCTGCGGAGCGCGGCACGGCGGGTCGTGGC
>Ga0160428_1001659_pt1 | contig 16046 bp, 15 predicted proteins | sample SolpanmetagenomM_FD_108198 | JGI IMG/M metagenome (GOLD analysis project Ga0160428, IMG submission 108198) | Solar panel surface microbial communities from Lawrence Berkeley National Laboratory, California, USA - M | ecosystem: Engineered > Built environment > Solar panel > Unclassified ... | reverse complement strand
AATGTATTGCCTCCAGGAACGTTTGAACTGCAATATAAACTAGGGGAAGGAATGATCGTGGATGCGATTATTCATCTTGATGACAAACTATTGCCGATCGACAGTAAATTTAGTTTGGAAAATTATAACCGGCTCGTTGAAGCAAAATCTGAAGACAGGCCCGCCCTTGAAAAAGCTTTCAAGGATGACTTAAAAAAACGTATCGATGAAACCGCAAAATACATAAATGCGCGAAACGGTACATTAGCGCAAGCGCTGATGTTTATTCCCTCAGAGGCAATTTACTATGACTTACTTGCAAACAAAGTTGGTTCTGGTGGTGTAAATGGCCGTGACCTTATGCAGTACGCTGCAGTTGATAAACGAGTCACTATTGTTGGGCCGAGTACGCTTTCAGCAATGCTGCAAATAATTTCTCAAGGCTTAAATAGCCTCGAAATCCAAAAGGATACTGAAATTATCCGAAAAAATGTCGAGCAGCTCGGGACACACATGCGCGGGTTTGATCAATATATGCAAAAACTTGGTGCGAGCTTGGGTACGACAGTCGGGCATTTTAATAATGCACATAAGCAACTTGCTCGCGTTGATAAAGACGTCATAAAAATTGCCGGTGGCAGCGGAGAAATAGATCCACTGCAGCTGGACAAACCATCCGAATAAGAATAATTATATGCATCAAAAAAATACCTCCGCTGCTTCGATGGCGGAGGTATTTTGTACTGATCCGAATAGTGGTTAGGCTTCGGCTTCTGCTGAGACAAGATCTCGCAGCGCAAATCCAATAACCGCACCGACAATAGGCGCAACGATGTAAATAAAGATTGGCCATAGGCTCCAGCTCAATGCTTGGACGGAACCAGCGATTGCTGGATTCAGTACTGCACCATTGACACCTACAGCGCTTACACAGTAACCAGCAATAGCGAGACCGAGGAAAAGACCTCCACCGATACCAAATGCTGAGGTAAGACGACTACGGTCTCGATACACTGCTGCAAATGCGTACGCAAATATAGCGGTACCGAGAAGTTCAGCTGCGAGCACAACCCAATCTTTACCATCAGGTACTGCAGTCAATTTAAATACAGATGCGGTTGTTTGACCCATCATCTGTGCTTGCTGTGACACAGCAGGTGCGGAACTTACGAATGCGTTCAATACAACGAGTGCAAGAAGCGCACCGAGTACTTGCGCGACAATATAACTAGCAGCTCGAGCTGCTGAAATACGACGTGTTGCCCATGCACCAATTGTGAGTGCTGGGTTGAAATATGTTCCCGATACGATGCCAATCATTAACACGATTGAAACAAGTGCAAAGAATACGACAATCGCTGAGCCTGATGCGGCGAGCACGACTGAAGCAAGCACAAACGTGCCGATAAATTCGGCAATTGATGCTGCAAGTAGGGGTGAACGACTGAAGCTAAATCTATCACTTTTCCTATTATTGCTAACAGCAGCGGCTTTGACTGTCGTTACTTTAGTTGTAGTTTTTGCGACTGCAGGTGAAGCTTTCTTGATAGTAGTCTTCTTTGCAGCAGCAGTGGTTTTTTTGGTTGCCATTGCTATTCCCTCCTTTAAAAAGAATATGGCTAAAGTATAGCACATCAATCTTGGGTGATATACTAAAAGAGTTATGTCATTATTTATGAATCAAGAAACTACTCGCTCAAAGTTTCAGCAAAAGATTGCAGCAGACCTTGCTGAAAAATCCAAAAAAAAGCTAACTGACATTGATACCGAACGTCCTGACGGCGTCGAGGATTCCGCATATTTACGTCATACCAAACGCACGACGAGTCTAGCGTGGATATGGATACTACTGGCAATAATTGCACTTGGTATCCTTATCTGGCTTGTGGTGGTTCCGCGCTAACGCTATACTAACGTATAGATGAGTAACTATCCTGCAATCGATACCGTACGCACTGCGCTAATCGAACGTTTTGCGACGCTTGAAACGAAAAGCGACATTCTAAAAGCCGTAGAACTTAAGCAATTATTTGCTGCAATAAAAGACCAACCGAGCGATACGCGTGCTGACTATGGACAAGCAGTTAACGCGCTTAAGGTTGAGCTACAAAACATGATAAATGAGTCGCACGATTCTGTAGAATCACTTGCTGCTATCGATGTAACTGCGCCGATGGACGTCAATAGCCAGAAGCCTTCGTTATTGCCCACGGCAAAGGGAACTGTGCATCCAATTTCACAAGAAATCGCTTATATGAGAAACATACTCGCGAGAATGGGATTTGTTGTCTATGAATCACGTGAAATTGATGATCAGTATCACATGTTTGAAGCTTTGAATTTTCCTAAAGGTCATCCTGCACGTGATGATTATGATACGTTTATGACTGCCGAAAAAGACAGTGACGGCGAATCATTTATCGCACCTGCTCATACGAGTACCATGCAAAACCGAATTTTACGGGAGTTAAAGCCGCAACTAGAAAACGGTGAGCCGATCGCTGCAGCTGCGATCGATCGTTGCTTTCGCAATGAAGATCTTGATGCGCGCCACGAACATACGTTTTATCAGCATGAAGGGATTTATGTCGCTCAAAATGTCCATGCAGGAATGCTGGTTGCGTCACTCAAATCATTCCTGGAATCGTATTTCGAGAAAGAGATCGACGTTCGTGTTAATCCATTTTATTTTCCATTTACCGAACCAAGTTTTGAGTTTTCTCTGAGTTGTCCTTTTTGTGATGGTCAAGGCTGCAAGGTTTGCTCACACGAAGGATGGATAGAATTACTTGGTTGCGGTATGATTCATCCAAATGTGCTGCGAGCTGCCGATATTGATCCTGATGTGTACACTGGCTATGCGTGGGGTGGTGGTGTTGAACGTTTGATAATGATGAAGCATAACGTTGAAGATATCAGGCATTTTGAAAGTGCAAAATTAGATTTTTTGAGGCAATTTTAGATGAAAGTCAGTTTGAATACCGTCAAGCAATACATTAGCTTCGAGCTCCCACCGACAACGGAGCTTATCGAACGGATTAACGAACAACTCGGTAAAGTCGAAACAGTCAACGATCTTGTGGATACGTATAAAGACGCAGTCGTTGTCCAGCTAAAATCTTGCGAAAAACACCCATCGGCCGATAGGCTAAACATATGTTTTGTCGATGATGGAGGTTTCGTGCAAGACGTCCCGCGTACCGACGAAGGATTGGTGCAAGTCGTATGTGGCGCGCCGAATGTCCGGGAAGGAATGTACGCTGTATGGTTACCGCCTCGGTCAGTCGTGCCAGCTACGTATGGAGATGAAGAACCATTTGTTCTTGGCGCTCGAGAGCTTCGCGGCGTAGTCAGCCAAGGCATGCTTGCGGCTGCAGACGAGCTCGCAGTGGGAAATGATCATGACGGTATTTTAGAATTATCATTAGATGAATGGCGTCCTTCAGATCAGTTGCTGCAGGCTGGTGCAAGTTTTGCGAAGCTCTACGGACTAGACGATACGATTATCGACATTGAAAATAAAATGTTCACCCACCGACCGGATTGTTTCGGGCAGATTGGTGTAGCGCGAGAGCTAGCGGGTATTTTAGGTCAGGAATTTGTCGACCCTGAATGGTACTGGAAGATTCCAGAATTTGTTGTAACTGAAGGACTTGATATCGAGATTATAAATGAGGCTGGCGAGAATGTGCCGCGCTTCATGGCTGTCGCCCTCAAAAACGTTGAAATCAAACCAAGCCCTTTGTGGCTCCAGTGTTCACTGATAGCACTGGGCAGTAAACCTATAAACAATGTCGTTGATATTACAAACTACGTTATGCTATTGACGGCGCAGCCAACGCATGCCTATGATTATGATAAACTCCGTGGTCACAAGCTTGGTGTTCGTATGGCAAAGGCTGGTGAAAGCGTTAAGCTGCTCAATGACAAAACATATCAACTTACTGACGATGATATCGTCATTATAGATGGTGAAGGGCCAGTTGGTCTTGCGGGGATTATGGGTGGCGCCAATAGTGAAATAAGCGAGTCAACAAAAAATGTCGTCCTTGAAGTTGCGACATTTGATATGTATGTCCTGCGTAAAACGAGCATGCGACATGGCGTGTTTACTGACGCGCTTACACGGTTCAATAAAGGCCAGTCACCGCTGCAAAACGATCGAGTACTTCAAACATTGCTTATGTCGATCAAAGACATTAGTATGACCGAGCAAGCAAGTCCTGTCATCGACCTGCAGCAAGATAGCGTAAAACAGATCTACGACCAACAGACTGTGCATGAACCACTCTTTATTGAGAGGTCATTCATTAACGACCGGCTAGGACTGGAATTTACAAACGAAGCCATTATGACACTTCTTAGTAATGTACATTTTGACTGTACTAGTGTTGAATCTACTGACGCGCTGACTATCACCGCACCATTTTGGCGCACAGACATCGAGCTTCGCGAAGATATAGTTGAGGAAGTGGGCAGACTCTACGGATTCGATAAATTGCCACGCGAACTGCCGATGCGCACGATGAAGCCGACAGCGCTTCGCCCGCAAATTCAGCTCAAAGCTGACGTACGGAATGCGCTCAGCAAGGCTGGCGCAAATGAAATACTAACGTATAGTTTCGTTCATGAAAACGTTATGACTCGTGCCGGTCAAAATTCTGAATTTGCCTATCGACTATCAAATGCGCTGAGCCCGGACCTTCAGTATTATCGTCTTAGTTTGACGCCGAGTTTACTCGACAAGATTAATGCCAATATTCGTGCAGGGTACGATGAATTTGCGCTTTTTGAAATAGGAAAAGGACACTCGAAGCAAGTGGCAGTCGATGATGATTCATTGCCACTCGAAACTCATCGAGTAGGCCTCGTCTATTCTGCAAAACATGCTACAAAGGGCGCTAGTTTCTACCAAGCAAAAAGTATTCTCGAATTTCTTGCCACGTCCCTGAAACTTGAACTCGACTACGAACCGCTCACCGAAGCATCAACTGATCAGACGTACGTTGCATTTGACTACCAACGATCGGCTCTTGTTGTGAGTAGACGCACGAATACTGTATTGGGAATAGTCGGTGAGTATACGCAGCAGACAAAACGAGCATTTAAGTTACCGCAGGCAGCAGCAGGATTTGAGCTGTTGTTAGACGAGTTACAGAGTATTAATAAACAACTCACGACCTATACGCCGCTGAGTAAATATCCATCAATCGATCGCGATGTTACCTTTGTCTGCGAGACATCTATGAGTTACCGCGACATAGTGTCAAACATCAGCGCACACATACGTGAAATATCTGTGCCAATCACAGTCGCGCTTAAAGACATATACCAAGCAAACTCAAGTAGCAACAAGCATATGAGTTTTGTCTTTACAATCAAGCCAGAGCTGCAAACGATGACGAGCGATCAAGCTTCAGCAGTTATGAATGATATCATCGCTATTGTCGAGCAAAATACGACTGCTCGCGCCATGCGATAAGCAAACCAAAAACCACAATTGCTCAACCAAATCATAAGAGGTATGATTGAAGTAAATGAAACGAAAAATGCTGGTAGTCGCTATTGTGGTTGTTATCGCTGCGCTCGTAGCGCTAGGGTATCGGTTGGTGCATGGAGTAACGTTTGATGTATTGCAGCCTACAGGCGTGATTGGTTTGAAAGAGCGTAATTTGCTACTATTCACGCTTGGTCTAAGCCTCATAGTCGTAGTACCAGTGTTTACGATGTTGGCGGTATTTGCATGGAAATACCATGAGTCGAATACAGAGGCTACATACAAACCAAATTGGACGAAAAACACTACACTCGAAACCATTTGGTGGGGTATACCGATCGTTATTATAGCGATATTATCTCTTGTTACGTTCATTACTAGTCATACGTTAGATCCGTATAAGCCAATAGCATCTAACAACCGGACGATAGAGGTGCAAGTCGTCGCTCTGCAATGGAAGTGGCTTTTTATATATCCTGATTATGGTATTGCAACGGTCAATGAATTACCAATAGCGGTGAATACACCGATACATTTTTCACTGACAGGGGATGCTCCAATGAACGGTTTCTGGATACCAAGTTTGGGGACACAAATATATGCGATGAATGGCATGCAATCAGAGTTAAACCTTATGGCTAATAAAGTTGGCGTATACAAAGGTCACGCAACAAACATTAACGGTAAAGGTTATGCGGACATGAACTTTACCGTCAAAGCGCTTTCGAGTGGTGATTTTGATACATGGCAAAAGTCCGCCCACGATTCTCCTGATCAATTAACAAAAGCAACGTACGATAAGCTAGCGGAGCCAAATACGATGGGTGTACGTACATTATTGCTCGCTGACCGTACGTTATACGATACAATAATGATGAAATATATGACAAAACAAACCACTAAGAATAATACAACGAAATCAACTATGGACCACCATAGCATGGACGCTATGTAATGGAATTATTTGCAAACCTACTCGGAAGAATGTCACTGGAATATTTTCCGAAAGAACCAGCAACGATCGGTGCCGCAATTGGTATGCCACTAGCGGTTTTTGGTGTTGTTGGCCTCTTGACCTATTTCAAAAAATGGCGATGGCTATGGGACAACTATTTGACGTCACTCGATGCAAAAAAAATCGGTGTCATGTATATTGCCGTAGGTCTAATCATGCTAATTCGTGGACTCGCTGATACGCTGATGCTCCGTTTACAAACCGCTGTGGCCGTGGGTGATCAAGCGGGTCCGTTTAGCACCGATACATTTCAGCAAGTATTCACGGCACATGGCACAATTATGATTTTCTTTGTCGCCATGGGTCTAATGTTTGGGCTTATCAATGTGGCCCTACCGTTGATGCTGGGGACTCGAGATGTAGCTTTTCCGCTTCTAAACTCAATTAGCTTTTGGTTATTTGCAGCCGGCATGATACTGATCAATTTTTCTCTGATCTACGGCGGTTTCAGTAACGGGGGATGGCTCGGATATCCGCCGCTGACGGAACTACAATATAATCCAGGACCAGGAGTTGATTACTGGATATGGAGTTTGCAGATTGCCGGAGTAGGAAGTTTGCTTTCGGGCATCAATTTCTTTGTCACCATTATCAAAAATCGCGCACCAGGTATGACATTTATGAAGATGCCTATATTCGCATGGAGCGTTCTCGTGACAACAGTTCTAATAATGTTGGCTTTTCCGATACTGACAGCGACGCTCGCCATGCTCTCGCTCGATCGAACCCTTGGAATGCATTTTTTCACCTCGCTTGCTGGCGGGAACCCTATGATGTACATCAACCTCATATGGGCTTGGGGTCATCCAGAAGTATATATTCTGGTACTACCAGCATTTGGTATTTTTTCAGAAATAGTGGCAACATTTAGTCGTAAAGCGTTGTTTGGCTACAAATCTATGGTCATAGCGCTGTGTGCGATCATGGTTTTATCATTTATCGTCTGGCAGCACCATTTCTTCACCATGGGTGCGGGAGCCAATGTCAACGCATTCTTTGGTATCATGACGATGATCATTGCAATCCCTACAGGAGTAAAGATATTCAACTGGCTGTTTACGATGTATCGAGGTAAGATTTTGTTTGCTAGTCCGATGTGGTGGTTTATGACATTTGTCGTCACATTTACACTAGGTGGAGTTACCGGTGTATTGATGGCAGTTCCGGCTATTGATTATCAAGTGCACAATACGTTGTTTCTCGTAGCGCACTTCCATAATGTGATAATTGGTGGGGTAGTATTCGGCTATCTTGCCGGGGTCGCCTACTGGTTTCCAAAGATGTTCGGCTTCACGCTTATCGAACGCCTCGGCAAATTATCGGCAGCATTATGGCAGCTCGGCTTTATCCTTGCGTTTATGCCACTATATGCACTTGGACTCATGGGTGCAGTTCGCCGCCTTGATCATTACACTGACCCGGCTTGGACACCGTTCTTCATAGTTTCAGGGATCGGGGTCGTGATCATTTGTGGCGGTGTGTTTGTACTCGTATTGCAAATAGCACTCAGTATATGGAAACGAAAGTCACTCAAAGCAGGCGGCGATCCATGGAACGGCCGTACGCTTGAATGGTCAGTGCCGTCGCCGGCGCCTAGCTATAACTTTGCAGTCATCCCACATGTCTCAGAGCGTGATGAGTGGTGGCACCGAAAGCAGCACAAATTAGCGCATGCTATCGATCACTACCAGGATATTATGCTACCAAAGAATTCTTCAATTGGTCTCATAATTGGTGGCCTTGCCGGTATAGCAGGTTTTGGGATCATTTGGCACATATGGTGGCTGTCAGCTATCGCTGTTGTGGCTATCATCAGTACGGTCATTATTCGATCAAATGTTGAAGAAACTGAATTTACCATTACTGCTGCAGAACTAAAGAATGCTGAGGCAAAATTATGAGTACGCTCCACGAAACACAGCTAGCGAACCAAAAAACCGAATTAGGTTTTTGGCTCTACCTGATGACCGATTTAATGTTATTTGCGAGTCTATTCGCGGCGTTCATGGTGCTGCGTGTTGGAACAAACGGTGGATCAAGCGGTGTAGATATATTTAATCCTCAGTACGCACTTCTTGAAACATTTGTACTACTCGCAAGCAGCCTTAGCTGCGGCATTGCACTTATATCAGCCCGGTTTGGCAAACTAAAGCCAGCTGTTATTTACCTAGTCATAACGATGCTGCTAGGCGCTTCATTTTTGTTTTTAGAAATACGGGAGTTTGCCTTACTCGTACTAGAAGGTAACAGTGCTGCGAGTAGTGCTTTCTTATCAGCATTTTTCACACTTGTTGCTACGCATGGTCTACATATTTTGATCGGACTGGTATGGGCGGGAGCTTTGCTTTATTCAATCACGAAAAAAGGTTTGCAGCCTCGTGTTTTGCATAAATTTGGACTGTTTGCGCTCTTTTGGCACTTTTTAGATATTGTCTGGATCTTTATATTTAGTGTCGTCTATTTGATCGGAGGCTTATCGTGAACCATACATCCTATCGTGCAGCAGTGAAGCAATATATAATCGGCGCAGTACTCGCAAGTATCTTGACGCTACTCGCATATTTTTTCGTCACACAGCGAATCACAAGCTCGGTAACACTTCTTTCAGCGCTCGTTCTTGTACTAGCGGTTATTCAACTCACAGTGCAAATCACATATTTCTTACACTTTGGTGCAGATAAAAAGCCCCGCTGGAGATCATATAGTCTGTTGTTTACGACTCTTATGATAGTGGTGGTTGTTGTCGGGTCGATATGGATCATGCGTAACCTTAACTATCGAATGAACATGTCACCTGATAGCATGAACATGTATATGATTGATCAGAATAAAAAAGGTTTTTAGTGCATAGAGTCAAAAACTACATTCGCTTAGCAAAGCCTGGTGTGCTGATGGGTAATGTCCTGACTGCGATTGCAGGCTACCTGCTTTCAGCGGCACAGTATGGCTATGACCTTGTGTCGTTCCTCGCGATGCTTATAGGTATGACGTTTGTTGTCGGCGGCGCGTGTGCGTTGAATAATTATTTAGACCGTGACATTGATAGTAAAATGGAGCGGACCAAAAAACGGCCAAGTGTCAGTGGTGAAATGAGTCCAATTGGTATGCAAATATACGCTTGGACATTATTAGTGGTAGGGGTTGGTGTGCTATATCTGTGGACGAATTTGCTAGTAGTTGGTATTGGAGTTATTGGTTTCATTACGTACGTATGGCTATACGGCGCTTGGTCAAAGCGAACATCGATTCATGGTACAGCTGTTGGTGCGATTTCTGGTGCTCTGCCAATTGCTGGAGGGTATGCTGCTGCGTCGGGTATGTTCGATGTTGGTCTCGGCATAGCATTCTTGATTCTATTTTTCTGGCAGTTTCCAGAATTCTTTTCAATCGCAATCTACCGCAAGAAAGAATATGCAGCAGCTGGCATTCCACTGATGAGCATCGTAGAAGGCGTTCGTTCTACAACTGTGCAAATAGTTGTATTCACGATAGCGTATGTGATCGCGACGTTGACCTTGTCATTTTTTGGCTACACAGGCATCGTCTACCTGCTAGTGATGCTGGCGAGTGGTATCTACTGGATACACTATGGGTTTAAAGGTTTACGAACAAAGAATAGCGAAACATGGTCGCGTTCAATGTTCCGTTTATCGATGTACAATATTTTATTATTATGTTTGATGCTTTCAATTGGTCCGCTTTTACCCTAGCGCTCGATCGATATACAATGTATAGTAGACAACATGTATGAAATAAAACGACTCCTTGGGTATGGCACAGCGCTCAAGCGCTACTTCGGTATAATCATTGCCTCATCTGTGCTTCTAGCTGGCCTGAGCCTAGCTACGCCGTACATTATGAAATTTGCTACCGATTGGGTAGTGTCAATCACTGCAGGAAAAGAAATTTTCTCATGGAGTACGTTAATTTTGCTGGTTGGCATGCAACTTACAGTTGCATTACTATCTGTTATTATCGGTGATGTTGGCGGTTGGTATGGTGATATGATGGCAGTAAAGCTTCGACATCAACTCTCTACGACATACTATGAGCATTTGTTAACACTGCCTCAAAAGTACTATGACGGCGAAGTGACCGGAAAAGTAATCAACCGATTAAGTCGGGCGATCACCGATATTAGTAATTTTTTGCAGTTCTTTTCAAATAATTTGTTACAGATGTTGATAACCATGGTAATCACCGTTATCGTACTATTCGCGTATAGTTGGCCATTAGCAGTGTTATTTTTGCTTCTAATACCAGCTAATCTAGCGCTGACTGCTAAAACGAGTAAGAGATGGCAGAAGCTAGAAGCTAAAAAAAATACTCATTTTGATATTGCCAGTGGACGGTTCGCAGAAGTAATTGCCCAGATGCGTTTAGTCAAAAGCTTTGGCTCACAAAAGCGCGAGCTCAAATCATTTGATACGCGTATTAATAAAATGGTCGGGTTAACGCGCGAGCAATCAGCCTATTGGCACAGGATGAATGCACTGCGTGGTGTTGTCTTTGGCATCATATTTGCGACGATCTACGGCATTATTTTTTATCAAACTGCAAATCGTTCGATAAGTGTTGGTGACATGGTGCTGCTTGTTACACTCGTTCAACAAGTGGCCTTTCCTTTACGCAATATTAGCTTCTTTGTTGATAGCTATCAGCGCGCGGTAGCAAATAGCAAAGACTTTGTCATTGCTATGAATGAGATACCAGAGGTGAACGATGCCGCAACTCAAGCACTAACTATTAGTAAAGGTCGGGTAGAATATCGCGATATTACGTTTGCCTACGACGATAGTAAAGAGGTACTTTCGAACGTTTCATTTGCCATAGAGCCTGGACAAAAAGTTGCACTTGTTGGTGAAAGTGGTAGTGGCAAAACAACTCTTTCAAACTTGTTAATGCGTCTCTATGAGCCAACGTCAGGTCAGGTGCTTGTGGATGAACAAAACATTGTTGAGGTTACCCAGAAAAGTATCCGCACTGCAGTGGCGACGGTCTTTCAGGAAGCAACGTTATTTTCGGGCACAATTCGAGAGAATATTGCCTACGCATTGCCGAGCGCATCAGATGAGCAGATTGTACGCGCTGCCAAAGCGGCAAACGCTTTTGAGTTTATTCAGGAGCTGCAAAACGGGTTTGATACAGAAATTGGCGAACGTGGAATCAAGCTTTCAGGCGGACAACGCCAACGTATCGCTATTGCCCGTGCTTTACTCAAAGACGCTCCAATCTTAATTCTTGATGAAGCAACATCCAGCTTAGATAGTCGTAGTGAAGCAGAAGTACAAGACGCTCTCGATCGTCTTATGAAGGGGCGAAGTGTGCTGATCATCGCGCATCGACTGAGTACGATTGCACACGTTGATCAGATTGTCACGATGAGCCACGGCAAGGTTGACGAAATAGGCGCACCAGCAGAGCTTGCAAAAACTGGCGGCATTTATTCGCAGCTTCTTGAGCTGCAGCTTGGATCAACCAAAAAGGCTCGCGAGAGGCTCAAAGAGTTCGAAATATCTGCTTGAGCTTGATATACTGAAAGTAACGTAAGTCTAAAGAGGTACAAAATGGCAACGAGCACAGCACAGCGTGTCGGCATCTGGATCATTGCAGTAGCAATGATAGTCGGAACAGTCGTCGGATTTTTAGTAATGATTTTATCAACAAAAAATAATGCTTCGACGCAAGACGCGCTCGCAAAATACCAATCAGCATATACAGAGTACTCGACCAAGACACAGAAGCAACAAACAGACCTGACTGCGCGAACCGATGAGCTATCGAATACGTACAAGGATTCGTTTGTGCCGCAAAAGCAAAAAGTTGCGAAATATGACGGCGCAAAGGTAACAGCACTCTCGTCAGAAACAATCAAACCAGGAGATGGCAAGGCGATCACAAATGAATACACGTACGCTGCCTACTATATAGGCTTTAATCCTGACGGCACTATTTTTGATAGTTCGCTTAACGGTAGCGCGCTCAAGACGCCACTCATTGTACGTCCAGGCGGTGTTATTGCTGGATGGGCAAAGGGAATGGAAGGCAAGCAAATCGGTGGTATTTACGAGTTAACTATACCGAGTGATCAAGCATATGGTGCAACGGGCAGTGGTGACACCATCAAACCTAATACGCCGCTAAAATTCATAGTAATGCCTGTCGAACTATTAACGACCTACAAAGAGCCGCAAGTTACTAAAGAAGTTATGGAGGCATATGGAAGTGCAAACTAAGATTCATGATGTCGTGATGGTTGGTGCTGGACCAAGCGCACTAACAGCTTCTATTTACACCACACGTGAAAACATCGAAACAATTCTGTATGAAAAATCGACGATTGGCGGTATGGCTGCGATCACCGACATGGTAGATAATTATCCTGGTTTTCCTGATGGCATCGAAGGCATGACGCTTGCATCGAAATTACAGGCACAAGCCGAACGATTCGGTGCAGTAATAGATTTTGGCGAGATCTCCGAAATTCGCGATAATGGTCCGACTAAAACGCTGATTGTAGATGGCGCTGAGGTGCAGGCAAAATCTGTTCTTATAGCTACCGGAAGCGATTACAAGCGTGTCGGCGTCCCCGGTGAGGCCGAGCTATTTGGCCGTGGCGTGCACTACTGTGCAACCTGTGACGGCGCCTTCTACAAACAGAAGCGACTCGTCGTCATCGGTGGTGGCAACTCAGCGTTTCAAGAAACGTTGTTTTTGACTCGCTTTGCGAGGCACATCGATTTGCTTGTCAGAAGTGAGATTCGGGCAAGTGACGTGATCGTGAAAGATTTACAGCCGTTCGTTGACAGCGGCCAAGTGACGATACATATGCCCACACAAACCAAAGAAATAGTTGCAGTTGACGGAAAAGTCACGGGAGTACGTGTGTCGGTTAATGGTGGAGACGACACGATCATCGAGACAGATGGTGTATTTGTGTTCGTCGGACTTTTGCCAAATACCGGTTTTCTCAAAAGCTCAGCTATTGAGCTCGATGAAATCGGACTGATTAAAACGAACGAACATCTAGAAACATCGATGAAAGGTGTCTTTGCAAGCGGCGACGTCCGTAGTGGGGCAACGCTCCAAATTGCAAGCGCGGTCGGTGAAGGTGCATCAGCTGCCTTATCGATTCGTGAATATCTCGATAATTTGAACAAAATTTCTTAGCTCATCGAAGAATTATTTCACGTAGTGCTTGAAGAACGATTCGAGTTGCTTGATAATGCGTGAGTCATGAGTTTCGAGAGCTATTTCTCGAGTACCAAACACCACACTACCTGGCATAAAGTTGTGTGAACCAGTAATGGCGATTTTGTTGCCACCTGGCATGGTGAAAATCATAAACTTCGCATGAAGGTAATTATCACGTTCATACAGCGTGGTGTGCCCGCTTAGAAACATATTCGTTTTGATGATTGTCTTGTTCCAAAACGTCGCATTCGATGGCTTGTTAAAATACAGCGTCGCATCTTTATCTTTTAGGATACGGCCAAGTTTCCCGCTCGGGCAGTATTGGGACACAAATAAAATGTGAGATGCTTCACGCGCTAAACGACATGCGTGTCGATAGATAATCGAATCACCCTGGAACCCGCCGTCGAGCATGATACGGTCATTTTTTCCATGACTAAAATCATGGCTGCGATAGGCAAAATGTTTGCGATCGGCAGCGATCACCCGACTAATGTAGTCATTAATTTCCATCGCTAGTTGCTGGTCCTTAATACGAAACATGTAGTCGGTATTATTGATGCTCACGCCGTCGAGATTCACACCCCCGAACGAGTAAACGGTGTCATCAACTACGAGGCATTTACTGTGTGTGCGACCAGTAAATGGCATTGTGCTAAAACGACCAAGCCAGGTGAATTTGACGCCCGCTTTCGTCAGTGTCTTTGCCATGCTCGTTGTCGCTCGAGATTGCTTGGTATAATATCGATACGGAATAAAATGTCCGCCGAGCTCGCCAAACGTAAAAACATCAGCTGCAACGGTTACTTCTACGCCACGCCGAGCCGCGTCGGCTAATGATTCAATCAGTCCGTCTGTGCTGAGGTCTTCGGTCATCATCATGCACAGAAATGACACGCTCTGTTTCGCGCGGTTAATGTGTTTTGTTGCTTCGGCGATGTATTCTTCTGGCAAAAGTAACGTTGGTGCAGTCATGAAGCAACTCGCGCAAGATTATAAGTCGACATACTTGCACTTAGTATACCATTACTGACAACTGCTAGATGCCGATACCTAAATTTGGTACAATGAACCAAAAGCATAACGAAAGAGGAAATAGTATATGGCTGACTTCAATGTAGTTTTAGCTCCTGGTGACATCGAAAATGGGTATGTAAACACGGTCGTCGAAATCCCTGAGGGATCTCGATTAAAAGTAGAATGGGACCGAGAGCACGCGGCCTTTATGCTTGACCGCGTCGAACCAGCTATCTTTGCAAAACCATGTAACTATGGATTTATTCCTGGCACACTTGATGAAGACGGCGATGAGCTCGACACTTTGATCATATGTCCTGAGCCACTTGCAACTGGCGTGTGGTTAAAAGCAAAAATAATCGGCGTTATGCGATTTGAAGATGACGGGGAAGTAGATGACAAAGTAGTCGTAGTTCCTGCTGATAATCGAGACGACGGTGATGCAATCAATTCGCTCGAAGACATTCCGCAGCTTGTCAAAAAACTCGAACACCACTTTTCGCATTACAAAGACCTCAAAAAACCAGGCTCTACAATTGTCAAAGGTTGGGGAGATGTAGCTGAAGCCAAAACAATCATTAATAGTTGTATTGAACGCTGGAACAACAAATAGTCTCTGCTTGTGATGCAGAGTTACCGTTTGCGACGAGTGCTACTGCGAAGTTTTTTCGCGGCATACGTCACCGTATCAAAAAGTGAACGATTTTGTTTTGAAAGTTGCAACCGTAATTTTTCCTTAGCATGATTTGTCGCTAAATATTCCTTCCAGGTTGCTTTTGGTCCAGCTGTCTTACTCGTCAACACTTCAACATGATCCCCGTGCTGCAGTACATAGCTGAATGGTTTCATCACACCGTTTACTTTAAAACCACTGGCACGGGCGGCAATATCAGAGTGTATTCGGTAGGCAAAGTCGAGTACAAATGCGCCGCGCGGCAGATCCCAGATATCGCCCTTCGGAGAATAGACAAAGATTCGATCGTGAAACAAATTCATGCGAAATTTTTCTGAGTCAAATTTATTACCCTTACCAGTGCGGGCTGCTGTGAGTTGCAAATCTTTGATCCATGACAGGTGTGCTGGTAATTCTCCGATACGTCCTTTTTTGTAATCTTCGGTGAGTTTTTGTTCGTTGTAGTGAAAACTAGCGGCAAGTCCGCGTTCGGCATAATCATGCATTTGCTGAGTCCGGACCTGGAACTCAACGATTTGACCATTGGTTGTTTGTACGGTCGTATGTAAACTTTGGTAGCCGTTCAACTTCGGCTGCGCAACATAATCTTTGATGCGTTAACGCATCAAAGATTATGTTGCGCAGCCGAAGTTGAACGGCTACCAAAGTTT
>Ga0160428_1001657_pt1 | contig 16054 bp, 13 predicted proteins | sample SolpanmetagenomM_FD_108198 | JGI IMG/M metagenome (GOLD analysis project Ga0160428, IMG submission 108198) | Solar panel surface microbial communities from Lawrence Berkeley National Laboratory, California, USA - M | ecosystem: Engineered > Built environment > Solar panel > Unclassified ... | reverse complement strand
ACACGGTTCAAAACGTATTGTACGTTGTCTATCCATACATACTATACTATACAATTATAAAGAACAGAATTAGCATCGTGTATTTTGTTTGTTTCTTGTTTCAATATATTGTTTTCTACGAGTAAATTGTTTATTTTTGCTATATATTGCGCAAGAACTATATCTGATTCTTCCCTTGTTTTTGTTTCTGCTTGGAGTTTTTGTTCTAGTTTAGTAAAGTCTTTCTTTAATCCAGAAAAAGACTCTAGCACCATAGCTCCTGCATTTGATTCTGGCTTTACAGCACCCGTAGGTATAACTTGAACCCATGCTGAAGCTGCAGTTGCAGCCACTTCAACATCTTGCGTTAAAGATTCTAGGCTTGATACAAAACGTAACATAATGTTACCCGTAGGTACAGTATACTTTAATTATATTGCAGATAAAAATGTCAATTTATTATAATATTCCGTAACATACATAACATATGTTTCTTCGCTAACTTAATTTGCATTTATTAATATATAGTTCGCAATGTATTTTATTTACGTGTGGCAATCTAGTTTGACTTACAATTTTCAGTTAGTTACAAACAAATAAATAGTCATATATTTGTATTTATTTTTGTGTACCATGCAGGAGTTTGTCCGTATTTCCATTTCATTACATCAAATTTTTCATAAAATAGATAATTTTTGTAGCTTTGCGTAGGGTCAGCCCTATTTTTGTATATATTAGGCATTCCTAGACCTACATCCGTAGTTAAAAGCCCTACAGAAATACAACTAGGTACATGCACTTTTAACCATATGAGAACACCTTCAACAGAATGTAGTTTACCATATCTTTTTTTGTATTCTTCTACGAGTCCAAATCCGTACTTAATAGCATAATCGTAGTTTCCTGTGCTCTTTATCAACCATTTGTATGTTTCGCTTGTAGACTTTATGACTTTGCTATCTTTGTACGGACCTATAGCGGACAGTATGTTTCCGTTTTCAGAAATGACAAGAGGTAACCCAGATCCTGCGGGGCCATCGTATCCTTCTAGACGCCAATGAATGGCACTTAAAAGCATCGCAACTTCTATTGGTATCTTAATTACATAGCTGTCGCACGAATCTTTTGCTGCAACTATCGGGTCCCAGTCAGTAAAGAATATGTTTACCATTTTTAACATATTTGTGTTATTTACTTATAATGGTTTCATTTATTATATTTGATTTTGAACCTAGATTATATTATACTTGATTTGAACTTAGATTATATTATATTAACCAGCCATTGCGAGGCAAATGGCAGTTGGTTTTGCCTATCCTCTTGACGTTCCTCCTAGTTCAAGCACGATGCCGGAATGAGGCCCCTTTGCCCGGCCTATAGGCTATGTGTCGATGTATGTCAATCAAAATGGGTGCAGATCGTCCAAGAACATTTTTAAAAATTTGGCTGGGTCACCTTCCAAGGCCTGGCTATTTGTACACATAGCCGTCTACAGTGTCTTGGGACGTGCACACTGTGGTTATCCTAAAAAGTACACCTGTAGTGGTTAACGCAGTTTTGCCAGAATTTCTCCAGACGCATATGCCTTGATTTTCCCTTACGGTGTTTTGCATGAGCGAAAGCTTTGAAATGGCCTGGAGAGCTGTTGTTCCACCTGCGATATCGCAGGTGGTTGCAATAGCAACAGATGTTGGTGGTGGACACGTACTTGAGTACAAGGTGTGAGTACATGTAAAGTAGTTACTCCCGTCATCAAGGCACGCGGGAAGGTCAGAAGGTGCCCCAACGTACCCGCTATCAATTACAACAAAAGCATTTGCGTGATAGCCTGTAAAAAAATCAAAAAGCACAAAGCTACCAACATGGTGACTTTATTTATAGCTAATATAAAAGACTTTTTAAAAATAAATTTATGGGTATACCACCAATGGTGCACACTGGGGGAACATATCAGTTCGCGAGGTCCTACTTCTATCTTAACGATGATGCCTGTCATATTGCTAATATCATCAAAGTATTTTGATAGAACAGCGGTATTTTTTTCAACTACAGAGATATGGCACATCCTGATGATTACAAAGAGATAGACACATTTGAACCGCAATTTATATACCATTTGCACGTAGGCAAACATAACAGACTTATTGCGCGCATAGCGTGGAAGCTACCAGGCGGTAAAGTCGTTCCTATGAGTTTTGTTTGCGATACAGGGGCTCCCTCACATTTTTACTTATCAAAAAAAGCGCTCGATGTATTACAAAAGCATAGATTGATTAAAGAATATGACAGAGAGACTCAGTACGTTAAAGTTCAGGCAAACAAACACAATATTTTCAATGCAAATATAGAAGAGACTCCTTATATACACAGAAGTGCCAATATAATTGGACTCAAAGTATTGAAAAAGTTACATCTGAACTTAGCCGACAATACATTTAGTTTCAATAAAGATTTCGTTTATTTGTAATTTAGAAAGTGCTAGTAAGTAATACACTAATAAACAAAATGTAATATAAACAAGAAAAACCATTATTATATTATATTATGTTATATCAATGACGCGTAAAGCTGGCCCTCTTCCTTTCGTCTATATCAAGTTTTCTTTTGTTCAAGATATATTATCCAAACCTATTAGTGCAGTTGTATTACCAAGGTCAGCAAAACGGACAGTATGTCCAGGACATGCCAAGCCGCAAAATTCTATGTTTATAGTATATTTTTGTAAAGATTATCTGTTTTGCCACCTACAGCGTACACTTAATCTGGGGTAAGATAATAATGAGGGTATATGTTCTTTATCTAGTTCAAGACTGTTAAGTTTAGTATAGCCGAACTGCTGCTGGTGTCCACGATAGCGATTCCGCGTTTTCATTGATTTTCTTGGTGATAACCAAAGCTAAATGGAATTTCGTATTTGTCTACTACATGTGTAGTATAGTACTGCTACAATACATTGCATTTTCTTGGTTTTGATTGCCTACTTCTTGTCCTATTTTCAACACTAATCTAATCCGTAAAATTCGCTGCTTGCGCCTAAATCATGTTATGCTCATCCAACGTAGTGCTGTCTATGAGTTCTGTACGTCCTTCTGAAAGTACTTTCCTGCGTGATCTTCAATGTATTTATTTCTTTTTTTGTAGGTACGCACTGATGTCATTTGCTAAGTCAATTGCGTTCTTTTCTTTAAGCTTGTTCATCATATTCGTCAGCCTGTTCACTATTTCATTGTCAGACAACGATGGAGTGGTATGCTGTACAGGGGCTTCAAAGTCCTGAGCAATTATACGTGACATCGTTAGCTTAGTTTTCTTTTTTTATATTTATCTTATTCTGCTATATTTTAATTTTAATTTAATTTTAATCTGTTACAATAAGTTCATGCAAATAAGCTACATTAAATTACATATTTTGTACAAGCTTAAATTGCAAACATATCACATTTTAAATTTAAAAAAAGAGCATAAAAATCATGATATGTTATGTCAAACACCTGTGCTTCCAAATCCACCCGTGCTTCTAATAGTTTCTGTCAGCTCGTCAACGACTTTTACAATGTCATGTCGTGTGATTATTTCAAGTATAAGTTGAGCTATGCGGTTTCCTTTAGATATCTTCTTTTAAATAATAGCACCTTTACATGACCTCTATAATCTTCGTCGATAACGCAGGCATCCGCATTAATGCAGTATTCGACAGCAAGGCCGGACCTGGGAGCGTGTAAAAAACAACTTTGTCCAATTTTGTAAAAACAACTCTGTACAGTTTTGTAATATTTTTTAGGCAACGCATAAACGTTTAATATAATTTGGTTGTTTTTAATATTGTAAACAATATATAAATTTATTACATACTTAAGCGGAGTTTAAGTAAAATTGAATAATTCATACACTGTTACTAATTAAACTTAACAATTGCACACCATGAATATGAATAAAAAGACGTTTATATTGTTATTACACATATGTGTATTAGTTGACGGGAGGATGTTAGCACAAGCGCCTGCGCAAGCACCATGCTGTAATTGTCCATCTACTTCGCAGGGATACTTTTGTGGTAGTGCGGACACCAATGATATATGTTGTTGTAGCTCGTTACAATTCAACGACGCTAATGACTATGTTTGTCCGACTAACACCTTTTGTGATATAACTTGCAATGCACCTCCGCCATCAGAAAACTTACCATGCTGCGAGTGTTCTAACCTAGGTGGAGTTTGCGACAATACATATAGTAGCGGATGTTGTTGTAAATATTATGTTTTTGATCCAATTGATACCATACAAAGTTGCGAGGTAGAATGGCTGTGTGACCCAAGCTGCGCTGCACCCTCACCTGCACCAGTACCTACACCTGCACCAGTACCATTGCCAACATTCGTGCCAACACCCGTACCATCGCCTGCACCAATACCATTGCCTGCACCAGTGCCAACACCGGTACCATCGCCTGCACCTGTACCATTGCCTGCACCAATACCATTGCCTGCACCAACACCTTTGCCTGCACCAACACCTTTGCCTGCACCAATACCGTTGCCAGCACCAATACCATCGCCAGCACCAATACCATCGCCAGCACCAATACCAGTGCCAACACCAACGCCATCCCCTCCATCCAGTGGTGGAACTAGCTGCATTGCAAGTCATCAAATTGTTAAAACACGTAATAGTACAAAAAAAATGATAGACTTAAAAAATGGTGACACAGTTTTGACTGACAAAGGATACAAGCGTTACATTGGCAACATCCATGAAAGCAAAATTTACAATACTGTGATTATACACACGAGCAATAATAAGACTGTAGAATTAACTAGTGATCATTTGATCAAGACTGATTCCGGGTTTTTGCATGCAAACGACATCCAAATAGGTAATATACTTGTTGGATTAAACAATATGTATGTAACTAATATAGGGTACGGCGTATCTCATGTTATGTCGCCGCTAACAACCTCAGGTACTATAATTGTTAACGATGTGGTTTTGTCATGCTATGCGGTTGTTCGATATCACTACATGGTGAATTTTATTTACATTCCAGTAAGATTTGGTATAGTAAAAAGTACTAGTATAAAATATTACACTATGAAAATCGCAAGCGTGTATAACATTTTGCCACTATGGTTTAAAAGTTATACACGTATTGCAACATTGCCTTTAATTTTTGTTTGATTTTTAAAAGCTGGGTTCTAATTACCCAATTACGCCCTAATGAAGTTATTCAACTGTTTTACATATATGACTTGGACATTCTGTGCCATGCTCAAGGATTTACAAATGTGTAGTATTCTATTCAACTGACCAAAAAATGGGAACAATAACATTAAAAAATGTAATATATTATTTACGCAATACCTGTATTTTACCGTGTACATTATTATTTGTTTGCCATATGTTCTATTTTTGCTGTATTGTGCTATTTTTGATATTTCAATAGTTTTTATTATAATGAAGAAAATATAAGTAGTAATCTAATTTTACCTAAATTGCTTGATTATTTATGTTTTTTAGGACATCTTAGCTTATCTTAAATTGATTTAAATGTATATTAGAAAGTCTTATCAAAGATGAGCATTATGACTACTTAAAGCGCATGACTTAAAATTAGGTATGGTATGGAGCCGCCGAATACCCAAATCATGCATGAAACCAAAAATACAACTGACAACGTAAAACAGGAAAATGTTAACGAGCGCACACTTACATCTTGTATTTGTTGGGACATCGGATTTTGTTCTTTTGTCATTGTATGTTTCCCCTTGGCATGTCCAGCTATTTTCTGTTGTGCGCCTGTTATTTTATTTGTTTGTTTTAATGATACGGGTCAAACATATTGTTACATACAGCGGAATATTTTTAGTGAATTATGCAATATGCTTTGTAACCGCTAGCCGTAGCAAAATCTATATGGCATACATTAATTGGCAATTCTACCTAGCATAGCATATCACCCAAAATACACTTGGTCGCTGGACTATGATTCATTACATTTTGTTTTAATCGAGCTACTATTTCGTGTCCCAAGTTACTTATGAATTCTGCCAGTTCGTTGTTACACTCGTTTTCAATGTCCTGGTACATTGTATTAGTTAATGACCATTCTAAAGATACTTTGCCATTTTTTGGTTTTATACCTGTAATTAATTCCATTATGTGGTTTCTGTACTCTGGTGATATTAGTATTCTTTTTAGCGTATCATTGGCTTCTTTTACAAATATATTCTTTTTGCTTCGATTAGACATGTTAGAAGTTTTCAACTTTAGAACTTTTAAACTTTAGAACTTTAGAAGTTTAAGAGTTCTAAACTTTAGAACTTTAGAATATACATTTTCAATTAATACTTTATTCTATTTTACATATATGCTGAACAGAACTGAACAGAACATGGACTTCAAAGCCCTGAGCGATTATACGCGACATTGTTAGCTTAATTTTATGTTATATTTAAATTAAATAAAATATGGTACAATAAGTTAATGCAAATAAGCTACATTAAATTACATATTTGTACAAGCTTAAATTAAATTAAATTAAATTAAATTAAAAGAAGATAAAAATAATGTTACGTTATGTCATTTCATGTCAAACACCTGTGCTTCCGAATCCATTAATGCCTCTAGTTGTTTCTGTCAGTTCATCTACGACCTTTACAATACCACGTAGTGCGATTATTTCGAGGATCAGTTGAGCTATGCGGTCCCCTTTAGATATGCGGAAGTCTTCTTTTCCGTGGTTAAACAGCAACACTTTTACATGACCTCTGTAATCTTCGTCTATAACGCCTGCACCCACATCTATGCCGTACTTGACGGCGAGGCCGGACCTTGGGGCTATGCGTCCGTAACATCCCGGAGGTACTTGGATCGCCAACCCCGTAGATACCAAAGATCTATCGCCTGGTTTTACGATCGTGCTTTCAGAAGAATAAAGGTCATACCCCGCAGATAATGCCGAACCATGTGTTGGTGTTTTTGCATCCTGTACGAGCTTTTTGACAAACATGATATAAGACAAGGTTTCTTTTTACGGTTACAAAAGTAAGGTAAAAAATCAATTAAATTAGTAAAATATACGAAAGACTAAATGCAGCATAGCACCGCATTGCTATTTGCAGATATGGCTTATACAGTAAGTCCAGCTGCATGAGTTATGTTACGCACATTATATTATATCATACTATGACGCAGGTGAATGTAATGCTAGAGAAAGTTTACTATGACAGTACGCGAAAATATAATATGCAAACATAATATTATGACAGTACACAAAAACATAATATAATATACACATATAAGTATACGCTACTAATTAGATAATAAGCAAAAACTAAATCATGACTATATGCAAACTAAAATAAACTAAACTAAACTACGTTGAGCACTTTTATCGTTCTTTGATACGACCATTGAACATATTTGTAGCGACAAAATCGAACCCTAGTATGTTTGGATTCATATTCCAAATGTTTGCGTGTGTGTAACATTGACTGCACAAATCATAATCGCATAAATCACACCCTATTCTGCCGCCTGTAAGCTGTCGGCGGCAGTGGCCGCAAATGGTTTAGATGGATACACATTGACTAATTTATTGTCTGCACACCTTATACATATATTGTAGTTGCAACTGTTGTTGCATGTCATCCTTCATCCGTCAAATACAAAATAGCACACGTTGCATGCCCATCTAGAGCTGTTGTTAATTTGCAATATGTGATTGTTGTTGCATTTTGCAAATGGTTGTTGTGCCATAATGGTTTCATTTTGTTTTAGTTGCGTGTAATACAAGTTATTCAATTTTAATTAAATTAAATTATATTTGATTTAATACGTGCAATAATTGTCTATATATATGCAATAGCTTTGCATTACATTATTTATTTGCAAATAAATAAATACAACACGGTCTAATAGCACGTAATTCCACAGTATAATCATGACTTGTCAGAACAAGTGTATCGTACAATAAAGCATTCATACGACATTAACTTAGGCGATACTGTTTTGTTTACTCACGCTTCTACATTTTCATCATCATCGTAGTCTATAATCCTAGCTGCACATGCAGTTTCTGTTAGAAATTGTCTGAAAAAGTCGTATAAATGTAAATATAAATATAAATATAAATATAACATAACATAACATTGTGTCCTAACTTAAATTCAAACTCAAACCTATTTTGTACATATAATATCATATAGGTTTATTTGTAGTTTAGTTTAACGACTGGGTTGTATGTTATGCTATACAGTATTTCCCAATACAGTATAACATAATATTGTGTACATATTATTTGCATATAGATTTTCTGATAGAGCAAAGGCATTCTAATATGCGCATTCGGTCTTCCAAGTTGCATATATTGTATGCAGTCAACCTTGACGGATCGTCTTCTACTGGAGGATACCGCTGTACTACCATCTCATTGTCAATCGATACTCCCAGTTGTGCGCTTTCTTTTATGTATTCTAACGTTGCGTTTGCTCTATAGAACGTAAATTTTGTACCTATGACCCTGACTGCGTAAACAGTAACTGGGTATGTTAATGCTGATTTTGATTTAGTCACAACATAATGCACAGCCGCAAATAGTGCTCCTAATACTTGGTCTTCTTTCCAGTTGTTAGCGTATGTAGCGCTTGTCACAGTCTTGTCTTCTATTACGAGCATTATTTTGTCTCCTTCTGACAATACGCTAAAATCTGGTTTTGATTTTACAGAACGGCTGTTGGGTCCTATTTTTGCGAGATAATCATATTGTGGGTATAAAAAGCACGGATAATCGTCAAAACATAGGATGTGGAGCAAACTCTCCATAAACCCATCAACTATTACCTCTGTTATACTTTCTTCTTCTGACAAATATACTTTTCTTATTTTGCCTATTAAGGTTTTTATTTTATTGCTATAATGTGATGTTCTCACGTTTACATTTTTCAGCCATTCTCCATTAATCCACTCAGATATCACTAACGGTTTGGCATCATCTAGTATATCCGACCCTTCTTTTGGAAATATTTCGTGTACATCGGTCACCCTTATTTTCATATACTGTGATGTGCCTTTCCTCCATTTGCTAGCTGACTCTATAGTAAACACGGATTCATTTATGCTTTCGCTGCTATAGTCAATATCTGAGCAAGGCCTTAACGCTTTCGACATTACATTAGCTGTATTGTATTGATTGTTTTTATGATTTTTACTGCTTATTTACTACATAATACTTCAATTATATACAGTACAGTACAGTACAATACAATAAAGTTTAGTATTATGTTGTTAATTTAACTGATATGTTTATACGTTATTTCACTAACAACATTATTTATATTCCATTCTATTTTACAAGACTAAGTTCATAACATAAAGAATAGCATGAAGTGATAAATATATATAATCGTACAGTAAGAATTTATTACATACGTTAATTGAAGTTAACAGTGTCAAATTATGAATATATATAATATCCTTGTAAGCTAAACTTAGCGAAGCATGAAGATACCCCTTGATGACTTCAGAAGCAGCACTTCTTCGTTCAGGAAGAATGAAGAAACTGCAATAAATGTGAAAATAAAAACGACAACAAACATAAATGACATATTTGAACAAAAGCATATTAGCGACATAAACAATAACTTGATACCATTATTACTCCCTGAATACAATGAAGCCATGATAAAGGCTTATATTCCATCAAAAGATGATAATTTATCGACTCACCAAAGAAAGTTCTTAGTTAAACTTCGCCAAGTATTAATAAACAACGACCCTGACTCTGAAGCTCCCCAATGCGAAAAATTTGTTGATGACTTGTTGTCTTTTATATGCGATCTAGCTGAGCTAGACGATGGCTTAGAGCTTACTTTACGCCCGTGTAACCTAAAACTACAAATTGACACGGAAATATTTGCTGCAATCGCTGACAGGGAAGGCAGGCGAGGCCAAGAGCTAGCATGGATAATACAAGAAGACAAACACAGAAAATCTAGCACTTACAAACATGGAGACTTACAATTAGCATGCGCAATGATAGCAGCTAATCAACAAAATTACAATTTGCTAGGAGAAGTATATCCTGTTCAGATAATAGGTCTAAAAGCTGTAGCAAGTAATATATATTTCTGTAGCATGAAAATAAGTGAAACATATCTAGAAGAACTGATAGTGGGCCTTCCGTCTAGTTCAGTAACCATGCATAAATACCCGCCAGATGGACTGTCATTGAGCAACCCCAGTCAAAGAGAGCAAATATTGAAACATTTGACGACCATAAGAAATACTGCATTATCTATAGATATACGATAAAATAACATGTTAAAATAAAATCAGCTCAGTTATAACATAAGCAAACTGTTTATAGTTGATACAACTGGCAGCGGTAGTCAACAAAGCCAACAATCGTCTATATCATACGGTGAAGGAGCTTACAATTTTAACAAAGGAGATGTAATATCTGTATATATAAACTTTTCAGCTATACTAGTTGAAATTAATTCATTTGCCTGGCTAACACTAGGCTATGCTCATTAATTTTAAAAGTTACATTATGCGGCAAAGCACTTTACCGCGCACACAATTTACCCAAAGTTATATTCTAAATTACTATTTTGGTATAACAGATATAACTCTTTAAATTCAACAAGTTATGCTTATTCAACATGGCGCTGCCAGTTTCATCTATAAAAGAAAGAAACTTATAGTATGAAATAGCGATAACAGTATTTTATAGAATACAGGCAATATGATGATATTAAATTAAAAACACGCACACTAATTTAACCCAGTTAGCGATTCTGTATATATTTTGAACTTTGAACGTCCTATCGCGTATGTGATAGTTTTCGCAACAACGCATGCAACTGCTATCACTGCAGCAGCGACAATTATTATTATATGAACATTATATGATGTCTTGCTTTGCAGTTTTGTGATATATGTTTTACTTTTGTTAACAGCTGCTATGTAGTTATTAGATGCGATATATTCTGGAGTATTTATATCTAACGTAAGACAACCAATGTGCTGTTTGTTTTCAATCTTTTGAAAGTTAGTAGCGTCAATTGTTGTTGAATTGCTGTAATATATTAAGTCTTCATATTCGTAGTTAAATGTATTAGTTGCAGATACATTATACAATTGCCAACGCATTATTTTGCATGCTGTTGACAGATCATATGCACCTCTCATACACAGCACTGACATATGCTCGTTACCACTTGTTCTGCTAGACCTAGCATTATACTCGTTGGTCACCAATGTAGCAGTTTGTGCCACTATTTCGCTATCTGTATTGCTACTGCATGGACATCTGTAAGTTGGGTCAGTTTGAGCTTTAACGTTGAACTTGTTTGTAAAAACTATGTTTTCTTGCGTCAATTGACTGCTGCTTTCATTAACAGCTTCACCATCCGGAACGTCTACGTAAAGCCATTTGCCTTCACATTTACTTCCGTGTGCTAATGAATTGCCAATAGAGTCATTACAATATGTTCTTTTGTAGTCTACAATAAAATCAAATTTCTTCTCGTATTCGTCTATCACCATCCAAGTTTCTTCTATGATAATCATTCCTATGCTGCCTACATCAGTTACATTTCTGTTATAGCATATTGGTATTATAGAGTTGGTATATGTAGATTGAGTATTTGTCATGTCAAACGTCCAACTTCTAGTACCTAATGAAGGGTCAGAACAGCTAGTTTCTATGAAGTTTACTGCTTGTTCAGAGAAATACGATGTTGGGAAACCATCTTTGCTTTGTGAAAGGTTTTGACTGTATGGAAGGGTTAAAAAATCTTGTGCGGTATATGAGTCTGGATTTATGTACCTAGTTTGATTAGGTGCACGATGTATTGATATATTAACTCCACTAGGGCATTCTAACTTAGCTATCCATATGTTATCAAGCAAGCCATAATAATCCACTTCTTCTAGGTAATTTTTTGCTTCTACCAACGAGCTGTTAATACTTTTGTTTGTAGATGACATTGCCAATGCATCTTTAATCTTGTACCCTGGTATATTTACAGCTCTGTTTAAGGGTTCGCTTAACTCTACACACGACTTTAGACTTAAACAATCTTTACCGTTTAATACATATATAACAGGTTTGTCAGTACTGTTATAGTATGCCCCCCTAGCGTAGCCGTTAAAATCAACTACACCATTAACTCTAATCAGCTCGATCTTAGTGTCCACTGTTAACCACAGCAAAGCCGGTATAAACACAAACATATTCCCTATAAGTAAAACCACAAAACATAGTGTGTAATTTTTGATATTTTTTATACTTGTAAAAACTGATATGTCTTTTTCTCTTAGTATTTTAGATCCTACAAGATCACTAGTAAGTATTTTCAAAACTGCCCATGTAGAATAGTACACGTAAAGCAGCATTTTTGATATAACTGCAAATATGACAGACACAATAGCTGCGTACGCTATATTCACGTACATATTGCAGTGTAACTTTTTGTTTATTTTATGTGCCCTTTTTTATTTGCATTCAATTTATATATATTTGCATTTAACTGACAACCTATTACAGTTTAAACTTATACGTATGTAATTAAAAATGAATTGTCGAATAAATGTACTACTGCAAAAATATTATTGTTAGTATTCGTAGCTTTGTAATAAGCATTGTATTTTATGTTTACATCATATTTTACTACTGCAAAAATATTATAGAAATTTAATATAAGTTGTTAACTTTTTTTCTAGAATATATTTAGATATCTACTTTAAATTACCCTTTACTTAAAGACTATAGCTGTTTTGCTACCCAATGTATTTTGATTTAATATATTGTGCAAAAATATAATACAATTACTATATTCTATTTGCTGTTGCGGCAAGAGGCAATTTTGACGTCTGCTCGCACTTTGCTAACTCCGTCTCCCTTGAACCGAGATCATCCTAGTACAACGCTGAGATTACTCAATCCCGGCTACTCGCCAAAAAGGTTTTGAAGGTGACCCAACCATGTTTTGTTTACTAGTAGCGTTTCAAATTTTTAAAAAATAGTTGAGTGAGGTCATTAACCACTCACAATTACTCATTTTGGGCATGTTGATTTTATATGTCAATACCACCAATGATATTTTTAAAAATATCAATAAAGTATACTTGAGTCATATTTTGAAACTAGATATCATAACATCATCTGCTATAATACCGTTATATTGCACTTTAAGGTCAGCAAGTGCTTTGCAAGCTCGCCTGTTCAGGTACCCTGTAGTCGCAGTGTTTACACCAGTGCTTACGACACCTTCTCGTGCTGCCATCTGGTGCCCGAAGAACTCTCTAGGAGTTAATCCTGTAGAATACGGACTGTCACAAAATATTCCTTCTTTGCCTTTGACATATTGTTGTCCTATTGTCAGGGCCATGTGAGAGGCGTGCACAGCAGAACCCTTTGCACTGCTATTGATCATGCTCATAAGACCAAATGATTTTTTCGAGTTTGACATAGTATTCGTGACGTATTCTAGACAACGATTTTTGAAAGAATCTGGGTCTTCTCCTTGATGTCGTTTAAATTCACTGTCTGTCACAATAGACTCTAACGGAACGGTTAGACCGTAAGTAGACAGCCAACGTAATACAACTAGTTGCAACGTGTAAAGGTCTATTTTGCCTTCATGCAACAATATGTTAAGCTTTTTTTTGTCGAGTATGTGACTATTATTGAGTGCATCATAAAATTTGCCATTGCTTAAATTTGGGGTGTGGAGTGAAAGCTTCGCTCCTAACCGGGACGTCTCCATCGTAACCGGCCCCCAGTTTAAATTTACATTATTTGTACACAAAATAGAACATAGTTCTTTTTTGTTTATTATACTGCTATTTTCGAGTTTGACGTACAAATCGTTTATATTTATGTTTTTGCTCTTGCTTGGGGTGTGGAACCCTGTTCCGCTAACGTGGGAATTACCAGGTTGGTCGCTTCCACCCCAGTATGACATAAGATTTTTCTGGTCTCGTAAACCGTTACCGTAGTCCTGTATACATATTGACAATATATCCAAAGTTGTTTTTGTCTTTGCTTGGGGCCATGAGGAGCAGGATCGCCCCGCCGAGACCGGTGTAGGGCCGGTCCAATATTCATTGTCCGGTCCTGTTCTGCTGACGCAGCCAGGTAGGTCGCTGATGCTCCCACCGAAGGAACCTGGCTCCCGATCTTCGCGGGGGAAGTCGGTTCCTTCGGACCCCGCGAGAACCGGTTGGTTGCTTACGCTTCCACCGGTTCCGCTAACGCGGGAACTACCCGGTTGGTCTAAATTTTTGGCGCTCCCACCCCAAGAATTTTCCAAAGATATAACGACACAATCTTCCCATATTTCTCGTGATACAGGCGCATTTAACTTAGACATCAAATAGCACCCTGTAACGACATCTTGTACAGGTGTAAGGTCATCTTCAGATACATGACACAATTCAGCCATTTCTATTGTGTTAGACATGAAAAAAGTGTTCATTTCGTCACCGTCGAAGTCAGCGTTGAACGTTGATGTAACTTGTGGGTTTATACTGAAAACGTTTCTGTAAACGTCTGTTTGTAATACAACCTTAAAACACACTAAAGATGATTTAGACAACGAAGGCTGTCTGTTTAACATGACTAAGTCACCGTTTTCGAGATTTCTATCGAATACCATGCCAGGCAAGATGTTTTGTGGATGAACACTGTCGTCTGTATCTTCCCACCAAAGTTTTTTTTTGTTTGCAAGCTGTTTCATATGCGCAATATTGTATTTTCCGCATGTAACTTTTACACGTATGCGATCTGATATTTTTTTAGGCACTGATACTTCGTTTATCCGTAATGTAGAATCACCTGTTATGACTGTTCTAGCAGACGAATCTACTCTTTTTCCTAGCATAAGTTGCCTGAATATACCGTTGGTTCCTGAAAGCATGCCTACTACACCTTCAGTTTTTTGAGCTCCAACTATTCTAGAATAAGCAGCTGTAAGCATGGCGCTTTTAGATTTTTCCCATGAGGAGCCAGATCGCCCCGTTGAGACCGGTATATTTTTAACTTTTGTTCTAGGAAGGACCGTTTTGCCTTTTAACACATCTATTAACTGTTCGTACAATTTTTGGATTTCTGTAGACCATTCCATGTCTTCGGGAGTTCTCAAATGTATTGGAGGTACTAATATTTTTGATATGACATATCCATCTGGAAGGATACCGTAAGGAAACGTACTTGCGTGTCTGCGTTCTCCCGTGCTTTGCCGCACTGCATACGTCAAGTCTTGTGCATATATTACATAATCACCACTGTTTCCAAGTTTACATTCAGGGCATCGTTTAGCTTTAAATTTTGATATTTGTTGCAGTACATTACCACATCCAAAACAAGTGCGGTTGAGTATGTCTTGAGATTCTTTGTAAGCGAGCGGGTGAAACATAAACATACCTAGATCTAACAAAGCATGGTGACCCGTACATTCTTCGCCGCGCATTCCACATGTTGAACATAATATTTCTGTGTTACCTGCATTGCCAAACCTAGAATCGTTTAGATCTAGGTTTTCTGTAATATCAAACGCAGCAACAGAAGCTGTTAACTCATCTGTCAGTAAAGACAACATTATGTTTCTAAAATTGAAATTGAATTCAATCTAGTTAATATACTGCTACATATTTCAATTTATAGTTAACAATAAGTATGAGTATGAGTACGAGCGCAGTGGGGGCACAAGAAATTTCGTTAACGACCAACTTGCATGAAACAGCCTGCACACTTTTGTGTGACAGGGCTGCTGAATTTTTAGCAGAACATGTTGCACTATCGTGCCTAGGCGTGAAGCAGCCTGTTGATGGATATCAAACAGGTCGGTCGCCTGTGCTTCCACCAATCCGCAAAAATTCTTCTACAAATGCGGTTATATCAGAAGTATCGTTATCGTTTGTTTTGGATATAGAACCAAAAACACCCGTACACGAAGCAGTGCCGTTCATGGTAGACACAAGGCGATCAGAAACAGAAAGAGTATTGCCTTACGGAATATCTTATATAGACATTCCTAACTGGATAAAAAGTCCTAAACCTCAGTGTCTT